>ENA-OPWH01000334-OPWH01000334.1-human-gut-metagenome-genome-assembly--contig:-NODE-334-length-39001-cov-7.151723_pt1 | contig 39001 bp, 27 predicted proteins | sample MGYA00241506_ERZ502004 | MGnify/ENA primary metagenome ERZ502004 (study PRJEB25962, sample SAMEA2043049) | human gut metagenome | biome: human gut; feature: human-associated habitat; material: faeces... | reverse complement strand
TCCCGAATGGACAGAAAATGTTCAAGAATTGAAAATTTGTGGCCACGGGACGGTTCTTGCCCTCTACCGCTGCGCTCAAAATCGTTTCCGGGTAATTGTTTCCGAATTGTTAAGGCGTAAAAATAAGTAGAGGTTGTGCTGCTCATGTATGTGGGTCACCGTTTGCTCCGAACGAAGTTCCTGCCCCTGTTTTGCAGCGGCGTTGACGAAAAGTCGGTATCACGTCCGGTCGGCTTATGAAATTTTCAAGGTACGTTTCCCATAAAGAAAAATACCGCCCAAGCAGCGCAGCGATGGATTTTGTCGGGGTGAATCGGCGGCAAAATGAATCGGGTGTGTTGCGGGGCGGTTAATCTTTCAGGGATGATCCACGGCGAGGCAGTGTTCAAAATGAACACGACCACATCTTGTGGATGGTTTCAAACCAATCCACAAAATCGGTGGGATTTGTGACAGAGAATATCATGGTTTGCAGGGTGCGTCAAGATGGTTTTGTAAAATTTATTGTGCTAAAGCGGTAATAGTAGGACTTATCTACTGAAAATCGAAGCGTCTAGCAAAGAATTTATGCGCACAAATTGGAAAATCGGCACATCTGTGCTATACTCAGAGCAGAATTTGTTGAGCTAAAACGGAGGTATTGAACCATGGCAGAGAAAAACACCGCCGACATTGGATTTGAAAAACAGATTTGGAATGCGGCCTGTGTACTTCGGGGCAACATGGATGCTTCGGAGTATAAGGGCGTTGTCCTTGGTCTTATTTTCTTGAAATATATTTCGGATCGTTTTGAAGATAAGTACAATCAGCTGGTTGCAGACGGTGATGGTTTTGAGGAAGATCGTGACGAGTACACATCGGAAGGAATCTTCTTTGTGCCTGCTGGTGCGCGTTGGAGCGATGTTTCTGCAAAGGCACATGATCCCGAAATCGGTCAGGTAATCGATGATGCAATGCGTGCTATCGAAAAAGAAAACGCGCGCCTAAAAGATATTCTGCCGAAAAATTTTGCGCGTCCGGAACTAGATAAACGTCGGTTGGGCGAAGTTGTTGACCTGTTTACGAACATCAAAATGATTGAACACGGCAGCGAAAAGGACATTCTGGGGCGCACTTATGAATACTGCCTGTCGATGTTTGCAGAGCAGGAAGGCAAGCGTGGCGGCGAGTTCTTTACACCGTCCTGTGTTGTGCGGACACTGGTGGAAGTGCTGCAACCGTTTAAGGGACGAGTGTATGACCCTTGCTGCGGCAGTGGTGGTATGTTTGTTCAGTCTGCAAAATTTGTAGAGAACCATAGTGGAAATATCAACGATATCTCGATTTATGGACAGGATTCCAACCCGACCACATGGAAACTGGCACAGATGAACCTTGCCATTCGTGGCATTGAACCCGACCTTGGCAAGTATGCAGCAGACACATTCCTCGATGATCAGCATCCGACCATGCGGGCAGACTATATTATGGCGAATCCCCCTTTTAACCTGTCGAATTGGGGCGCAGAGCAGCTCAAAGATGATGTACGCTGGCAGTATGGTATGCCGCCTGCAAGCAACGCGAACTTTGCATGGCTTCAGCACATGATTTATCATCTTGCACCGGGCGGCCGCATGGGTATGGTGCTTGCAAATGGTTCTCTTTCCTCTCAGTCTGGCGGTGAAGGTGACATCCGCAAAAATATTGTGAATGCTGACCTTGTGGACTGCATCATTGCCATGCCGACACAGCTGTTTTATACGACGCAGATTCCGGTTTCGCTCTGGTTTATCTCCAAACGCAAGAAACAAGCCGGAAAAACGTTGTTTATTGACGCCCGTAAGATGGGCGTTATGGTGAGCCGCAAACTGCGTGAACTTACAGATGGCACAAAAGAAGAATACAAAAACGAGGATGGTACATTAAAAAATGACATCAAAAAGATTGCCGATACCTACAATGCCTATGTTAAGGGCACATTGGACGATGTAAAAGGCTTCTGCGCAGTTGTTGATACAGAGAAAATTGCAGAGCAGGATTACATCCTAACGCCGGGTCGTTATGTCGGTGTTGAGGAACAGGAAGATGATGGTGAACCGTTTGAAGAAAAAATGGCTCGGCTGACTTCTGAACTTTCGGACTTGTTCAAGCAGTCGCATAAACTGGAAGCAGAAATCAAGGAGAAGTTAGGGGCGATTGGATATGAAATCTGAATGGAATACTTCGGCAATAGCCAATATTTGCAAAGTAGTAACAGACGGTTCACACACAAGTCCCAAAAGCGTATCACATGGCAAATATATGGTGTCAGTCAAAGACTTTACGCCATATGGATTTGATTTTAATGGGTGTCGACAAATTAGTTTTGCCGACTACGAGAAGTTAAAGAGTTCTGGATGCGTTCCTCAAAAAGGAGATATTTTAATCGGAAAAGATGGTGCAAGATATTTTGAAGATATTATAATCTATAATCAGGACGAAGCACCGGCGCTTTTATCATCCATTGCTATATTAAGATGTGATGAAGAAAAAGTGATTCCAGAGTATTTATATTACTTGCTCAAGACACCTTCATTCAAAAAGGATGTGAAAGATAATTATGGTTCTGGATCGGCCATACCGCGTATTATCTTAAAAGATTTCAAACGAATGAAAGTTAAGTACCCTTCAATTGAGAAACAACGGCAAATAGTGAGTATTCTCCACGATTTAGACGCTAAAATTTTTAACAATCAAAAGGTAAACGATAATTTAGAGCAGCAAGCCGCCGCATTGTTCTCAAGCCTCTATAATCGATCAAATACTGAGGTTAGATACACTGATTTAATACAAATACTCGGCGGTGGAACCCCAAAAACAGGCGAAACTGCGTATTGGAACGGTAATATTGCTTTCTTTACTCCAAAAGATGTTGGCACACCATATACATTTATCACAGAAAAGACTATTACAGAAGAGGGACTTTCACATTGCAATAGCCGACTATATCCTGTGAATACAGTTTTCGTTACAGCAAGAGGTACTGTTGGCAAAGTTGGTCTGTCCGGAGTTCCGATGGCTATGAATCAATCCTGTTATGCACTTGTCGGTAAGGAAACACATCAACTTCTTGTCTATTTTTACACCCTCAAAGCTGTTGATAGACTTAAGCATAAAGCAAGTGGAGCTGTATTTGATGCGATTACCACTAGAGATTTTGATTCAGAGCAAATCATGAAGCTATCTGATGATGATGCTAAAGCGTTTCTCTGTGTTGCAGAGCCAATGTTTCAGGAGATACTTAACAATAGCATCGAAAACTTGCGGCTTTCAACACTACGGGACTTCCTGTTGCCCAAGCTAATGTCTGGTGAGATTGACGTCTCTTCCGTTCAGCTCTAAGCTGCTAAATTATCGTTTACCTTTTGATTTATATTAATTTTCCTGTCAATGCAATCTAATACTGCTACAATTTTTCTTTGCTTCTCCAGTGGTGGGACTTCAACTTCAATTGAATAGATTTGGTAACGGTCTGTTGAAGGAATCGCCGAACCGCTATCCATTCCATTGATATCATACGTCAAAAATTTGTAGTAAGCCCATTTCAAATCTATTCTATCCGTCAAAGGTTCTGCATAGAAAGCTGTATCTATTACAGAAAATGGACAATCCGAATAATGTACCCCTCGATATGCGCCTTTTCTCCCCAAAATAAAAGAAGGGTGTTTGCATTGCGCTGGCAGGTGAGATGTTCCAATCTGGCCATTTGTTCCATACACAGGAACTTTTCCGTCTGTAGATTCTTTATCCTTTACTGGTTTTCCATATTCTAAGGTTATCAGTTCTCCCCAATTCAAGATCATTCCACTCCTTATCCTATATATTTTCTGTGTGCCAACTTTACATTCTGCTGTTTCACCATTGCATAGTGCATCGTTGTGTCAATTTTCTGGTGTCCTAAAAGCTGCTGCACCTGTTCAATCGGCATCCCCTTGTCAATCGCTGTCGTTGCCAACGTCCGTCTGAACTTGTGTGGATGCACTTTATTTAGCTTTAATCGCCGCCCCAATTCACGAAGCATCGTTTCCACACCACCAATCATCAACCGTTCATGTGGCTCTTTCAGCGTCACAAAGAGTGCGGGATTGCTATCTGACCGTTCATCCAGATAATTTTGAAGGTGGATCTTCGTCCGTGCGTCAAAGTATACCAATCGTTCCTTGTTGCCCTTACCAAATACAACACATTCGCGCTCGTTGAAATTGATATCCTCCCGATTAAGTGTCACCAATTCCCCGACACGCATTCCAGAAGATGCAAGCAAATCAATAATCGCCAAATCTCGTACTGTTGAACAGTTGTCACGCATCAGTTCCAGTGCTTCATCGGTGTACGTTTCCTTGATGATTTTGGCGGTTTTCACTTTGTGAATCCTGCGGACAGGGCTTTTCACAATGAAATCTTCATCTTCCAGCCACGAGAAGAAACTGGAAAGAATACGCCGGATATTGTCAATCGTAACTTTGCTTGAGTGCCGCTGTGTCTGATAATCCGTCAGATACTTTCGTAAATCATCCGTTGTAATCTGCTGCGGTAATTTTCCCACACCATTCAGCATCGCTTCGATGGTTTTTGAGTAGTAGGCCAGTGTTTTCTCGGAACAGCCTTCTATCCGCTTTGCCGTAATGAACGCTGCTGCCGAATCTTGTTCCTCAGCCTTTGGCTGTTCTTCACCCATTTCAATTATGACACCTTGAAATGACGCTTCCAGCACTGCTTTCAAATGCAGCAACTGTTCGTTATTGAGATACGGCAGCATTTTTCGCTGTATCTCGTTGATAATTTGATTTTTCATCGCCGTATCTCCTTATTACGATTTCAGAGAACGACGGCAGTGGCAGTTTCTCCATAGAATCTCCCGCCACTGGTGAGAGTTATTAAAATTATGATAAACGATAATTTAGCGGCTTAAAACTGGATATTGGAAACATCAATCTCGCCGGACATGAGCTTTGGCAGAAGCGTATCTCTGAGACTTGCAAGTTTTTGATTTTCTTCTTGATTAGAAATAATAGTAGAAGCCATCGGGGTGATTATGGAATTAAATCGACTCAAGCTGATATTGTCAGGTAGAAGCAATTTTAGCATTTTTACTCGATCTCTTGGCAATTCTGTCTGCCCTGTACTGCCCGTGTGAAGCGATTCGATCTCTTTCTCGTGTAAAATTCCCCAAAGTCCGATATAGAAAATCAGTTCTTCTCGCGCTGGCCGGACAATAGTCACATGAGAATCAACAGTAAGGGCTTTAGGGGCGAACCAGACTTGTGCAACTCGCCCTAAAGTGCCATCACCAGTAGAATTAATCAATAGATCACCAAATTTGAGCCATTTTTCATTGATAGCTTTCGGTGTATGGGTTCGAGCAAGCGAAAGATCGATTGTATGATTACGAATACATTTTTGATTGACAACTGTTTGATCAGAATTATCAGAATATTTAGGTGCGATTCCACGCGTTATCAGTGTCGTGATATTTTCCAGTGTGGTATCTTCCCAATTTTCAGGAACAGTACCCCCGAACAAGCTAAAATCTACAAACCAAGACTTGAAAAGAGCAACTGCTTGCTGCTCTAAATTATCGTTTATAAAAGAAATGAAGGGATAATATGGAAGATTTTGATAATGCTAAGACAAGAAATCCGAAGGAATGCGTTGTTACAAACCTTAATAGCTACCTGACCTACATTTCTGATATAAAGGAAACAATAAAGAAAGAAGAAGGCGCGGAGATAAGCACAAAGCACTATTTCTTCCGTGGACAGGCCAGCAACGAATGGAATGTCATGCCGGGAGTGTTCCGTGGTGGGATGCTGCCACATGAAGCAGAATTGATAAACGCAGCTTACACACGGAATCCTGATGACTTTCGAAAATTGACAACAGATTTTGAAAAACTCGCAAAATTGCAGCACTACGGGTTGCCAACAAGACTGTTGGACGTGACGGAAAATCCGCTAGTGGCACTGTATTTTGCCTGCCAAAACAATCAAGAGAAAAAGATAACTGACGGGAAGACTACGTTATTGCCGCCGACCGATGGGAAAATCTATTATAAGCGCGATTACGGAAAAAGCTATAGCGACATAGAGATCAAAGTGCTGGCATATTTAGCGAGTCATGAAATTTCGGGCGATTATACATTAGAAAAGCTGCTCTCGGATTTGAACAAGTATGGAATTTATACAGATAAAGAGGTAAAAGAGTGCGAGGCAAGCGAGTACAAAAGCTTGCTTTCGACTATTCAAAGAAATTATTTTGTGATTTCCAACTTGAATAATGAAAGATTGGTACGGCAAAGTGGCTCTTTTTTGATCTGCGGAAAATATAATGTTCAGCTGAAAGAAAAACTCGGACAGAGCATTGTTAAACGGGCATATAGTGATGTCCAAGATGAATTTGAACTTCAAAGTTTTAGAATACCAGCGGGAAGAAAAGATGCGATTTTAGAGGAACTGAGTTTTTACAACATCAACGAAGGGACGCTGTTCCCGGAACTTGAGCACCAGATGGCATATATTAAAAGCAATTATGCGAACACACAAAAGCCTATGGTTGATCGGTTTGTGAAAACAGAAGTTCCGATAACAAGTATTAGAGAAGTGCGTGATTCAGATGTTTCAGACGATAAAGTGGACGAGATTATTCGAGAAGCATTGCATAATGCTGTGCATCCAGAAATTTTTGATGATTGTTACGTTGCAATTCAAAAGAATCTGATGCCGGATTGGTATCGTAAGGAAATTGGACTCAGTAAAGTTCGATTGGCACTAACGGATACATTGGATAATGGTACGCCGATGGGACGTGCGGTGGCAAAAAGAGCAGCGCATTCTATCGTTACAAAGATTGTGAATGCCATTGCTCAAGAATCGAATACAGCAACTTCGGATAATAGTTGAGGAGAAAAGTCATGTTTTCATTTACCGAAGATACCTTTGAACAAGCCGTCGTAGAGCTATTTGAAAATATGGGTTACACCTACATTTATGCTCCTGATATGAACCGGACGGATTACAGCCGCCCGCTACTGGACGATGTTTTGCGGGATTGTCTGGTGCGGCTGAATCGCAGCCTTCCGGCTGTGGCAATTGATGAAGCCATCCTGAAACTGAATGATTTTGATGCAGGAAGCCTATTGCAGAAGAATATTATTTTTATGGACTATCTGCAAAACGGCATCACGGTCAAATATGCAGTCAAGGGTGAAGAACGGTCTTCGGTAGTAAAGCTGATTGATTATGCAGATGCAGACAAAAATGATTTCTATGTGGTAAACCAGTATACCTTCGTGGAAAATGGAAACAACCGCCGCCCGGATATTATTTTGTTTATCAATGGCTTGCCGCTGGTTTTGATGGAATTGAAAAGCCCTTCCAAGGATGAAGTGGGCGCAGAAAACGCCTACAATCAGATTCGGAACTATATGCAGGACATTCCTTCGATGTTCTATTATAATGCAATCTGCGTAATCAGCGACCTTTCGACCAACAAGGCGGGAACAATCACTTCTGGTCTTGACCGTTTTATGGAGTGGAAAACGAAAGATGGCGATTACGAAAATACGGCGTATGCGCAGTTTGATACCTTCTATGAGGGGATGTTCCAGAAAGCACGGTTGCTGGATATTTTGAAGAATTTCATCCTGTTTTCCGGTGATGGGCAAAAGCCGATTAAGATTTTGGCTGGATATCACCAATATTTTGCAGTGCGAAAGGCCATCAAAAAGGCCAAGATTGCCACTAAAACGGATGGCAAGGGTGGTGTGTTCTGGCATACGCAGGGCAGCGGGAAATCGCTGTCGATGGTATTCTATGCCCATTTGCTGCAAGAAGCTTTGGATAGCCCCACCATCGTTGTGATGACGGACCGCATTGACCTTGACGATCAGCTCTACACGCAGTTCGCCAGGTGCGCGCCGTTTTTGCGCCAGACACCTGTACAGGCAACCAGCAAGGAAAATCTAAGCAAGCTGCTGGATGGTCGAAAAGCAAACGGCATTATCTTCACCACGATGTTCAAGTTTGAGCGTGGCGAGAAGCCGCTATCCGAACGTAGAAATATTGTGGTGATGGCAGATGAGGCCCACCGCGGACAGTATGGTTTCGATGAGAAAATCGTCATGAAGGAAAACGAGCAGGGCGAAAAGGAAGCGCATACTGTGATTGGTAATGCGCGAATCATCCACGATGCCCTGCCCAATGCGACCTACATAGGCTTTACGGGAACACCAATTTCAGCAAGAGACCGAAATACCCGTGAAGTCTTTGGCGATTATATTGATATTTACGATATGACGCAGGCAGTAGAGGACGGCGCAACCCGACCTGTCTACTACGAAAGCCGTGTCATCAAGCTGCATCTGGATAAGGACACGCTGGCTCTGATTGATGCGACCTATGATGCGCTGGAACAGCAATCGGACACGGCGACCATTGAAAAAAGCAAGAAGATGCTGGGACAGATGGAAAGCGTACTGGGTGCAGATTCTACCGTGCAGTCTTTGTGCGAGGATATTGTCACCCACTACGAAAAATACCGGGCTAACCTGCTGACCGGCAAAGCAATGATCGTTGCATATTCGCGCCCGATCGCCATGAAAATTTATCGGAAATTGCTGGATCTCCGTCCGGCATGGAAAGAGAAAATTGGCGTGGTCATGACCAGCGGCAACAATGACCCGGAGGATTGGAAAGAAATCATCGGTACAAAATCTCACAAAGAAGAACTTGCCCGGAAATTCAAAGACAACGATGACCCGATGAAGATTGCCATTGTTGTGGATATGTGGCTGACAGGTTTTGATGTGCCTTCACTGGCTACGATGTATGTTTACAAGCCAATGCACGGATACAATCTGATGCAAGCCATCGCGCGTGTCAACCGCGTGTTTAAGGACAAAGAGGGCGGCTTGATTGTAGATTACGTTGGCATTGCATCTGCCCTCAAAGCCGCTATGAAGGAGTATACCAAGCGTGACCAGTCCCGATATGGTGATATGGACATTGCCAAAGTTGCATATCCGAAGTTTCAGGAAAAACTTCAGGTGTGTAAAGATTTGTTGCACGGCTTTGATTTCAGCGGATTTATTGGTGGCTCTCCGTTGACGATGGCAAAGCTGGTCACTGGCGGCGTGAATTTTGTTCTGGACGCAAAAGTACCCAAGCGCAAAGATCTGTTCCTGCGAGAAGCTCTGTTGCTGAAACAGTCGCATTCGCTGTGTTCCAGCATGACCACGGAGCAGGAGCGACATGAAGCGGCCTACATGGAAGCAGTCCGTTCTACGGTGGTGAAGATCACCTATGGTGGGAGTGGCGGTAAGACACTTTCTTTGAAAGAAATCAATGCTCAAATCAATGAGTTGCTAAAGGCGAGTATCCAGAGCCAAGGGGTTATCAGCTTGTTTGACAGCAAGCAGGCGGATGAAAATATCAGCCTGTTTGACCCGGCGGTGTTGGATGAAATTTCCAAAATGAAAGAGAAGAACATTGCCGTAGAAATTTTGAAAAAACTGATGGCAGAACAGGTGTCGCTGTACAAACGGACAAATGTTGTGCAGTCTCAGAAATTTTCAGAAAAGATCACACAGTTAATGAACTCCTATTACAATGGTCTGATTACAAACGAGGAGGTTATCAAGGAACTTCTGAAAACGGCACAGGAGATTACGGAACTGTATAACAACGGTAAAAAGCTGGGTTTGACGCAGGAGGAACTGGCTTTTTACGATGCTCTGACAAAGCCGGAAAACATCAAGGATTTCTACCAAAACAATGAACTGATTGAATTAACCAGAGAGCTTACGGAAATGCTGCGCAAAAATCGGACAATAGACTGGCAGAAAAAAGAAACTGCCCGTGCGAGTATGCGTAAGATGGTGAAGCACCTCCTGAAAAAGTATAAGTATCCGCCGGAAGATTATGATACGGCAATCAGCACGGTCATTAGCCAGTGTGAGATGTGGACTGACAACATGGTAGTATAAATTGTTTGAAATGCCGTTGCTTTATGCTTGACAATCGGATTCCTTTTCTGTAAAATGATTTTAGAAAATACTATTATTGAAAATACGAAAGGTTGCTTTATGGGAAAGATGATCTTAGATGACCTCCGCAAGCGTCTGGAACGTCTGGACGAAGACGCAGACCTGATGATCGACAATAACGACCACTATCAGATGGTGATCGTAGGCGGCAGTGCGTTTATTTTGCTTGGCAAGCTGACCCGCGCTACCCATGATATTGATGCCTTGAGCGTCCCGAAAGAACTGTACAGTTTGCTTGGCAAGTACGACATCAACACCGATGTGGAAGCCTACATCGACAATTTCCCGTATAACTTCCAAGACCGGCTTCAGCCGCTACCCTTTGGTGGTACAAAGGTGCAGTTCTATACACCCAGTCTGGAGGACTTGGTGATTGCAAAGCTGTGCTCTTTCCGGGACACCGACAAGGCAGACGTAGAGAGCGAGGCTGTGCGGAATTCGTTGGATTGGGATTTGCTGGAACACCTTGCAACGGATGAGGATGAGTTGAGAGCCAGCATCTTGAACGACTGGCGGTATCGGGATTTTTATATCCGTTATCAGGAGTATGTGGAGAGGTGGAGACCATGCGAAAGCTGACATTTGAGGGTTTCTTGAAGCAGTATGTGGCAGAGCTTGCCGGGATGCAGACGGCAAGCGTCCATAAGCTGGCGGATTGTCTGAACGAAAATCCCCGCCTGATAGAACCGCTGTTTCTCTATGCGCTGGCCTTTGATAAAGTGGATTTGCTGCTCCGCTACACCGCAAACAGCACGATTGCTGCGGAATATGAGCAACTTTCTAATCTCTATTCGCTGGAGCAAATGCTGGTGCTTCTTGAAAAGCAATCATCAGAACTGCCGGAAGGCTATCGGAAAGTCTGGCGCAGCTATTGCTCGGTGCGGGATGCCGCCCTTGCAGACAATGACACAAAAGAGTTGATCCATCGCCGGGTATTGGAGCTTCAGCAAAAAAAGAAACTGACGAATTATCGCCTTTACACAGACTTGAAGCTGAATCCGGGCAATGTGAATGCATGGCTCAAACACAACGATTCCAGCAAAATGAGCCTCGACTGTGCACGGCAAATTTATAAATATGCGAAAAACTATCAGATGGCAAACTGAGAGGAAAATGCAAAATGTATAGACCTGAAAATTTATCAATAGATGGAACAAGATTTTTGGGAAGATGGAATGGTATAGTTCCAGTGTATGATGTGTTTACAATGCAAGGATTAAATGCAATTGTTGGGTGTGTAAAACACAATAATGCAGCGTATGGTACCGTTCTGTATAGAGGGCAAACAGAACTACATCCTAAATTGATACCGAGTATTTTACATGGAAATCCTGATAGAGAGGAAAGAAAAAGACGAGAAAAAGAAGTCAATTTATATGTGAAAAATATTCTAAGTGATACCCTAATGCAAGGAACACTCCACTTCGGAGATGATCTTGAGGAACGAGCTAATTATAAGAAAATTGTAGTTGAGGCAATGCTACAACACTACGGTGTAAGAACATACTGCCATGACTTTGTTGATAACCACTGGACTGCATTATGGTTCTCTTTATATGAATTAAAGAAAGAACGGGAAAAAGACCAAAGTAAGAAAACAGATTATTATAATTATTACTATCAAAAAAGAAAGCCTTTTTTAAACAAAAAATGTCCGAAACCAGCTTGTTTGGAACTTGATGCGGTAAAAAAAGTACAGTTGCCAGATGAACCGGATTATGAAGATGAAACTGATCCTGAATTTGAAAAGTGCAATGCATATAAAAATCTAATTAAAATTGAAAATTCCGATGAAAAGGAGAAAAAACTTGAACATGCGCGACAAGTTAGAATAACCGGAATAAAGAGCAGAAACGAACGGAAAAGAGAAAACTGGGAAAAGCAGAAGCAAAGTATAAAGCTAAGGAATAACGAGGCACAATTGCAATATGAACGAGACAAGTGCTCAAATATTTCATATGCATATCTTATCTTATATGTTGCGGACACACAAGGAGAGTGTTTTAGAGGTGTGTATGCGGGAACGGAAACGATGACGATAGATTTAAGAAAAGCTCTTCCGTCAGTGATTTTGAGACCATGTGCGCAACACGGTTGGATAGTAAAAAAGTTGTCCAGAGATGGCGACTTAAGCCGGAATGTGTCATGCGTACTTAGAATGCAAGTCGATTTGGTTGATAGAATGTTAGGTAACGGAGAATTGGTTCAACAGAAAAACTTCTTTCCTTCAATCAAAGAAGATAGCGGATATAGAATTTTGCTTGGGCGCGAACAGATTGCACCATTTGGAAATCCGAAACACAAATCGAAAAAGGATGAGCCATCACTATTTCCGTATTCTACATTCCAACATTATATCGAAAAATAGACAACAGGAGATGTGAAATATGACCGCCGTAATCTACGCCCGCTATTCCAGCGATAACCAGCGTGAAGAATCCATTGAAGGCCAGATTCGGGAATGCACGGCCTATGCGGAAAAGAACGGCATTACGGTCATCAAGCACTACATTGACCGTGCATTCTCTGCAAAAACGGACAATCGCCCGGAGTTCCAGCAGATGATCAAAGACAGCGGCAAGAAGCTGTTTGATGTTGTTCTCGTCTGGAAATTTGACCGCTTTGCCCGGAATCGTTTTGATAGCGCAAACTATAAGATGATTCTGAAAAAGAACGGCGTCCATCTGATTTCCGTCATGGAGCCCATTGCTGAGGGTTCACAGGGCATTCTGGTGGAAACCCTTCTGGAAGGTATGGCGGAATACTATTCCGCAGAGCTGTCCGAAAAGGTGATTCGTGGTCAGACCGAGAACGCTTTGAAAGGAAAGTGCACTGGCGGTACGGGAACTATCGGCTATAAAATCGACGAGGACAAGTTTTATCATCTTGACCCGCTGACCTCGCCGCTGGTGCTGGAAGCCTTTCAGAGGTATGACAACGGCGATAAAATGGTGGAGATCGTAAACTTCCTCAACGACAAGGGTGTCCGCAATATGCTGGGCGGCAAAATGACCCACAGCAGCGTGAACACCATGCTCAAGAACCGCCGGTACATTGGCGAATTGTCTTTCCGGGATATCGTTGTGCCGGATGCAATTCCGGTTATTGTTCCGAAAGACCTGTTTGACCGGGTGCAGAAGCGTCTGGATAAGAACAAGCGTGCCCCTGCCTGTGGCAAGGCAGACGAGGAATATCTGCTGACCACCAAGCTGTTCTGCGGCAAATGCGGTGCGCTGATGTTCGGCGAAAGCGGAACCAGTGCCACCGGGCGCACCTACTATTATTATAAATGCGCCAACGTCAAGCGGCGTAAGGGCTGCAACAAAAAGACCGTGCAGAAGGACTGGCTGGAAGATCTGGTTGTTCGGGAGACCATGAAGCTGATTCAGGACGATGCGGTGATCGACAAGATCGTTCAATTGGTCATGGATGTCCAGAATCAGGAGAACACAACGATCCCGCTGCTGGAAAAGCAACTGCGAGAGGTCAACAAAAAGCTGGACAACCTGATGAAGGCAATCGAGGACGGCTTGTACACCCGGACAACGAAAGAGCGTCTGGAAGCGCTGGAAAGCCAGAAAGATGAGCTGACTGTAAAAATCGCAGATGAAAAATTGAAGAAGCCCAGCTTCAATGAGGATTTCATCCGATTCTGGCTGATGAAATTTAGAAAGTTCGATATTTCGCAGAAAAAACAGCGGAAAGCACTGATTGAAATTTTTGTAAATGCCATTTTCCTGTACGATGACCGGATGCTGATTACGTTCAACTACAAGGATGGCACCCAAACCGTCCGTTTTGAGGACACTTTGACCGCTGATTCGGCGGAGGAAAAAAGTTCGGATTTGTCCAGCTCTGCTGGACCATAAATCCAACGATTTCATGTTAGAAATCGTTGGATTTTTTGTTTTTGTATACTTCAATACGTTAAAGAAAGTTTGGAGAACCATTCAAAGAAATGCTCCAAACAAAAGCGGAATGCAGTTATTTTGACATAGCAACGCTGCTTATATAGATTGAGGCACTACTTATAAATAGTGGTGTCAGGAATTGAGATTTTGTGATACCAAAAAAGACACCCTCGCTTTTGATAGGAATCTCATGCAGGGATGTCCATATCTCAACGCGAAGGCGTCTTAATAACGAGGGTCATCTCATCACGGCTACGATCTCTTTTATGATGTTTAGTAGCTGATGAAATTGTTCTGGGGAAAGATCACGAGTAATCTGAGAGAAATACTGCAATGCGGCAGTATTCATATCAACCGTTGCGCTTTTTTTTGCGGGCAATCATCAGATGCCACGGAACGTAAAGGTGAACTCAACAGGCTTAGTCACATCAGGAATATACTCCGGGTGGACATTGGCACCCCAGCTGTCATCGCCGCCAACGCCCATCTGCTCGCCCATAGCACGGATGACCGTGTAATGGACCGGAGGCAGCTCGTAGGGATGCTTGGCGCTCTCCATTTCATGGGGAGTGTAGGGCAGCGCAGAGAAGAACATGGGCTTTGCGGCATCTGCGGTAAACAGCAGCCCGCGACCCTTGCGGTCCACTACCTTTGCCCAGCGCACAGCGGTCTTTGCACCGCACTCCTGCGGCACAAGGTACTGTGCCATGTTGTCTGCGACCTTGTTCTGGTAAATGCCCAGCTTGGCACCATGCTGGCGATCCCAGTAGGTCTCCGCAGGGCCGTTTCCGTACCACTCCACCGTGTCGTAGTCAGCGTCGATCTTGAACAGTACGCCGAACTCCGGCATTGCTGCAAGTCCTTCCACCGGGTCATAGTGCAGGGTGGTCTGGATGCGGCCATCACCGAACACACGGTACTGTAGGCTGCACTCTGCTGCGGGGCTGGTCTGGAGGTTATAGAGATAGGTCACGACCACGCTGTCGGCTTCCACCTCGCAGGTGGGATTCTGGAGGATGGTGCCGCCATGAACAGACGGAATCTCCTTGCCGATGCCCTTGGCGGTAGCGTACAGACTTGCCAGCTTCCACTGACCGCGAACGCCGCCCATGTTGTTGCCGCAGTCGTTGTCGGTGGGAGCACGCCAAAAGTTGGGACGGGGGATCTCCTGAATCATCTCCTTGCCGGCATAGCGGTAGGAAGTCAAGCCGCCATTCAGATCGGAGAACAAAACATCGAAATTCTCACCACGGACACCGATGTTGTGTGTACCGTGCGTAACGGTAAACGGCGTGACCTTCTTGATGGGAATGGAACGAACCACAGCGATCACACCCTGTCCAAAGGCGACTTCATGACCCTTCTTTGCCCAGCTGGTGTCCTCCTTCAAACGGAAGCTGATGGTCACTGCATATTCACCGGGGAGCGCAGGAACCATAAACGGCAGCGGGAAGCTGGAACGCTCTTCGGGAGCAACATCAATATTGGTCAGTTCCTGCTGCTGATACAGCTTTCCATCACGGTGCAGCAGAGCAACGCAGTCGAAAGCACCCGTAGAGGTGAACAGGTTCTTATTCCAGACTTCGAAGCCAGAGTTGTCGATGGAAACGGCGATGTTCTGATAGCAGAACTTAACCTCCTGCATCTTGGGAGAAGGAGCACGATCACCACCGTAGGCAATGCCGTTTCCGCTGAAATTATAGTCGGTAGGACGCTCACCGAAGTCGCCGCCGTAGGCTTGGAACCACTTGCCGTAGCGGTCTTTTTTCCAGATGGACTGGTCGATGTAATCCCAGATAAAGCCGCCCTGATAGCCACAGTCCTTCTGGTCGGCAAGTTCCGTGTACTTGTGCAAAGCACCGTTGGAGTTGCCCATAGCATGAGAATATTCGCACTCGATATAAGGCCGCTTATCGCCCTGTGCCAGATACTCTTTAATGTCCTTGACCGTGCTGTACATATGGCTCTCGATATCGGTGGTTTCGAGGAAGCGGGGATCATTGACCACACCTTCGTAATGCACCAGACGGGTGTCATCAAAGCGGCGGACCATCTCTGCCATCTGGAGCAGGGTCTCACCACCAAACGATTCGTTGCCCAAAGACCAGATCAGAACAGCAGGATGATTTTTGTCACGCTGGTAAGTGGAATTCATGCGGTCAAACAAGACAGCTTTCCACTCCGGCTTATCATTGGGCAAAACGCCCTCGATGCCGCGAATGCCCGCCTGATGGATGTCCCATGTGCCATGGGATTCCAGATTGTTCTCTGCAATCAGGTACAGACCATACTCGTCGCACAGGTCGTACAGTGCATCCTGATTCTGGTAATGGCTGGTGCGGATGGCATTGATGTTGTTCTGCTTCATGGTGATGATATCCCGAAGCAGTTCCTCATGGGTGTGTACGCCCACAGCACGACCCGTAATGGAGCTGAACTCATGACGGTTGGCACCCTTGAACACGATGCGCTTGCCGTTGAGCAGCATCCGATTGTTCTTCAACTCGAACTTGCGGAAACCGACTTTCTGCCCGGTCACCTCTACCAGATGGCCTGCATCGTCCAGCAGCTCGATTTCCAGTTCATACAGAGCCGGGTCCTCTGCACTCCACAGGTAGGGGTTCTCCACCGCATGGCTGAACAGAGCAGAGCCGCCGCTCAGTGCGATTTTTTCGGAGAACACTTCCAGCTCACTGCGGCGCAGGGTCAGACGGGCTGCGCCCTTACCCTCCACCTGCAATGCAACTTCCAGCGTGGAATGAGTAAAATCATCCCCGGCAAACAGCGTTTTGACGGATATATCTTCCAGATGCACGGTGGGGATGGCGTACAGCCACACGCTGCGGAAGATGCCGGAGAAGCGGAAGAAGTCCTGATCTTCGCACCAGCTGGAGGAAGTCCACTTGAACACCTGCACAGCAAGTTTGTTCACGCCCGGCTGGAGATAGGGAGTCAGATCGAATGCGTGTGCGGAGAAGCTGTCCTCGGTGTAACCCACATAAGACCCGTTCAGCCAAAGAGCCATGCCGCTTTCCACACCCTCGAACTCGATGTGGACGGGCTTGCCCTGCATGGATTCCGGCAGCTCGAAGTATTTTACATAGCTTGCCACCGGATTGAACCGCTGCGGGATCTCGCCCGGCTGTACTTCTTCACGGCCATCCCACGGATACTGAATATTCGCGTACTGGGGAATGTCGTAGCCCTCCATCTGGATGTGTGCCGGAACATGAATGTCATCCCAGCCGCTGCAATCGTAATCCGTCTTTTCAAAGCCGGGGATGGCACTGGTGTAGTTCTTTGCGTAGGCGAATTTCCAGATGCCGTCCAGCTTCATAGCCAAAGAAGATGAGCCTGTCCGATATTCTTCGCGGGAAGCGTAAGTACGGAAACTTGCATGAGCATTCAGCACGTTTTCCTTGAAAAAGGTGGGGTCTTTTACTTTTGCAAAATCAAATGCAGCCATAGTATTTCCTCATTTACCTTTTATAATTTTATAATATTTCTCCAGCCTCCCCGGAGGAATCGCTGGATTCCTCCGGGGAACAGCAGATGAAGGAGAAATGATAATGGCTTGTTATCAGACTGCTGCACGCAGTTTTTCATTTGCTTCTTCGACCTTCATACGAGAGAGAATGAAGGTGATGATGGCATCCAGAGCAAAGGGAATCACCAGATACATGATCTTCAGCATCGAGATGCAGGATTCGGGCTGGACAGCCAGCGCACTATCGAAATGGCTTGCAGCCAGCAGCCAGCCGGTGATGGCGGTGCCAAGGCCGCCGCCAAGTTTTACGCCCAGAGAAGTGCAGGAGTACATCGTTCCGTCCACACGCTTGTGCTTCGTCAGCCAAGTGTACTCGGAGCAGGCTGCGATCACGGCGTTCATGTCGCCCTGCCAAGGACCCTGACCAAGAGCTGCGATTGCAGTAAAGAGCAGCATCAAGGTCACATTGCCGCTGCCCATGTAACCAGCTACAGCAACCAGTGCACGAGAAATCGTTGCCAGAGTATAGCTCATGACGTTCAGCTTGTACATTCCGCTCCATTTGGCAACCAGCGTCGGGGTGAACACTAGAGCGATGATCAGAGGAATATTGACTGCCCAAGAGAACACGCCAAACAGATTCTGGTTGCCAAGGATGTAGGTTGCGTAGTAGGTGCCCATGCTGATCATGGCACCGTAGATCTGCTGCAAAATGTAGGTGACGCAAATCATCATATAATATTTGTTACCAACAAGCAGCTTTGCAGCCTGAACCAGATTGTACTTTTCGTCCTGCTCGATTTCCTTTTTGTCGGTGGTATCCACCAATTCGCCTTCCGGCAGCTCCTTCACGGAGAAAACGGAGAGGGTGTTGACAAGCAGACCGATGATGGCGTAGATGATTGCAACAGTGCGCCAACCGGCAGCACCACCGCCCAATGCCGTAACAGCACCCAGCGTGATGGACTGGATGAGCAGACTGGTGGCAAAGGCGAACATGAAACGCCAAGAACCCATCTCGACCTGTTCGGCACTATTCTTCGTGACGAGAGCAGTCAGTGCAGAGTAAGCAATGTTGTTGGCAGTGTAGAATACAGCGTTCAGCAGAGTATATGCGATCAGGAACCATGCGTACTGTGCAAACTGTCCCAGATTGGTCGGGATGGCGAAAATTGCCACCAGCGTAATGGCACAGCCAATGTAGCCGTACAGCATCCAAGGACGGGCTTTGCCCATCTTAGAATGCGTTTTGTCGATCAAAGAACCAAAGAAAATGTCCGTCACACCGTCCAGCAGTTTGGAAAATGCAATCAGAGTGCCGACAATACCGGGGTTCAGGCCAACGGTGTTGGTCAGATAGATCATGACGAAGGAGGACAGGAATGCATACACTACGTTGCCTGCAATATCGCCTGAACCATAGCCGACTTTATTATACCACTTTAGATAACGCTTCTCAGTCATTGTGCTTTCTCCCATCTTGCTTGTTTTGTGTGGGCGCGACCAATCTGCTGCGCACTTCAGACTGGAATCCTCATCACGCAAGTTGCCCAAATCTCTTGCGTTTCGTCTGAAAATATTATAAAATCTAATGGAACGAAAAGATATAGACAAGATGGAACAAAATATGCACAAAATCAAAGAGTTTGTAATTTTTTGATAGAACATTTTTCAAATCACTGTAAAATCTCTGAAGATGAGGAGGACGCAGGGATGTATTTCAACTCAGGATATTTGAACAACTCCCGTTTGGATTTCAAAGACTACTCAAAGCCGCTGGTTGTAGGCAGCTGCGGCACTTATCGCTTGAAAAAACGCCCTAAGCTACCTACTTTTTGGGCAAAGGGTCGCAGAGACTATCAAATCCTCTATGTGGCATCTGGGAAAGCACACTTCTGGTTCGATGGTGTTGAGGAAGTGGTGACTTCTGGACACATGGTGCTTTATCAGCCGAAAGAAATCCAGAAGTATGTCTACTATGTAGAAGATCATCCAGAGGTGTTCTGGATTCACTTTACAGGATATGATGTCAAAAACATCCTGAACTATCACGGAATACCCTTGGACAAGCACGTTTTTTACAGCGGCACACTGCCGGATTACAAAATGCTGTTCCGAAAGATCATCCGGGAACTGCAACAATGTGAATATGGCTATGAAGACTATATTGCTTCTCTCTTCAACATCATTCTGCTTTTAGTAAGCAGACAACAGCAGGAAAGCGAGAAAACAACTACAAGCATCCCGGAAGAAATCGAAGCCGCCGTTGCCTACTTTAACGAGAATTATAATACAAAGGTCAGTGTGGAGGATTACGCAGAATCGCTGCATATCAGTACGAACTGGTTTATCCGTAATTTTAAGCAGTACATGAAAATAAGCCCTGCACAATACATCCTGTCCCTTCGGATGGTAAATGCACAAAGCTTATTGGAGAACACCGAATACAATATTGGAGAAATTGCAGAGATCGTAGGGTATGATAACCCACTCTATTTTAGCCGGGTATTCAAGAAAGAGTATGGTGTCAGTCCGGCACAGTACCGAAAGAATCTATTGAAAAATGAGAAAGATTCCTTATAATAAGGAGAGTAGAACCATGCCGATAAAAAATGCAATCCACAGCCAACAAGTCTACGACCCAACGGATGATTCCATCATGGCAGAAACGTAGTGGCGGTAGGAACCCCATGCCGTATATTGCGCTCCATCAGCGAACACGACAAAGAGTATTTCTATCGGGATCGAAAAATCAACTGGGAAACATTATAACATCAGAGAGCCAACGGCTCCAAAGGAGAAGCTATGAGTTACGCGATCGTATTCAGCAGTAAAACAGGCAACACGGAATTACTAGCAGACGCTCTGCACAGTTACCTGCCGCAGGCAGATTGCTGTTATTTTGGCAGCCCGAACCCTGCCGCCATGGAAGCGGACACCCTTTATGTGGGCTTCTGGACGGATAAGGGAAAAGCGGATGAAAGTTCTTCGGACTTTTTGAAGCAGCTGCGGGGAAAGCAGGTGTTTTTGTTTGGTACCGCTGGTTTTGGCGGCAGCGACGAATATTTCAACAAGATCCTGAAAGCCGTGCAAAAAGAGCTGCACAGCAGCAACACGGTAATCGGCAGCTTCATGTGTCAGGGAAAAATGCCGATGTCGGTACGCCAGCGATATGAGAACATGAAAAAACAGCCGCTTCATCTGCCCAATCTGGACGCAATGATTGAGAATTTCGACAAGGCTCTTTCTCACCCGGATGCGGATGATCTGGAGCGGCTGAAACAGGCTGTGAAGTGATTTTGATTTTATGGATGCGTTCATCGGTTTGAACTTTGGCACACTCCGTATCCCTATAAGAGACATCTCTAAAATAACGACACATCGAAAATAGAATACGGCACGATAGACGGCAGCGTTCTCATTTTCGCTTTTGCAAAATCAGAACGCCGCTTTTTTACCATCATTTGTGCTATCGTCTTCTGTGTACTTAACTGTCCTTGAAGATAAAAGCGGCGAAGAACAATTTATAGATGCATATAATACCTATGTAGAGTGTATACAAGGAGGTCTCTTTATGTTAGAGCATTTTTTCAAATCGCTAGTTGCAACAGTTTCTGACCCTTACCAATGCAATCGCATCACGGATGCGTTGGCGGCAGCTGGAATTAAATTCTATTGCAAATCCAAAGATGTCAATCGGCATAACACATTTGACCAAGCGAGAATTGGAACTCTCGGCATAAAACCGAGGTATGTCACAGAGGTGTTTGTGGACAAAGAAAATGCTGATATGGCTCTGCACATTATACATACCCTGTCATAAGCCCAGAGTTCCCCTGCGAACCAAACATTCCGATAATTTCTGACTTTTTCACAGACACAGCAAAAGGCGGTGGTCTCCCACAATAAGGGAAGCCACCGCCTTTGTTGATTATCGGACGAGCCAGCCGTAATCCTGTCTGCAATCTACCACATAATCTGCATAAACCGTATTATCTACGATCTGGAAGATGAGCATATAGCGTTTTTCAAACAAGATAAATCGGTAAGCATTTTTAGGAATGTATTCGCCTTTGAGCCACGGGCAGCGCTGCGGCATCTGCTCCAAAGATTTTGCAGCCTTTTCAAATTCGACTGTAAGCCGCTCTGCTGCCGCAGGGCTGACCTGTGCCAGAAATGCGGCATGGGACACCAGCATCTGAGCGGCCCGTGTTGACACGGTCACGCGGTATTTATTTTGCTGTTCCATGTCCAGCGGCCTCCTTGATCGCGCTGCGCATCATGGAAGTGACCTCGTCAATCGAATAGCCCTCGCTTCCACGCATCCGGTCCTCTTCCACGGAAAGCAGTTCTTCACGGAGTCTCAGCATTTTTTCCCGGCGGTTGTAGGTCTCGATGTCCATGACGACCAAGTCGCCTTCGCCGTTCTTGGTGAGAAAGATCGGCTCAGCGGTTTCTCTGCACAAATCAGCAATCTCGTTGTAGTTCTGGCGAATCGCTGCAGATGGACGGATATTCATAAAAACACCTCCTGCTCCTGTGTGACCTATACATAATAGTAAAATTCTAATTATATTATACCCATATTGTGCAATGAAGTCAATGCAGACAACTGTCACTTCATTCTCCATTTCCACCACTTTACAACCATTATGTCAACAGCAACCACGAAAACAGCTATGAACAATACCAGAGATAGTTTGTTCAGAACGACATTATGGTTAAAGAAGAAAAGTGTCCCCAATCGCACGGCAAGAACAACTATAGAAGTTTGCGTTTTTAATGCACAAGCAACATCCGCAAACTGCATATCGCAAAGATGCCGTTTTGATTGGCACTATTTTTGAAAATTGCGATAATAGCAATATTCCTATGAATTTACTCATGATTTTTTCCTTTCGATGTTTTTTCGTCATCTTGATTTTCTGGGTTGAGAACTGTACTTCGGGCCGGATTCTTTGGGTCCACTAGAATTCTTATTGGCGTTCCTTTCGGAATACATGGATTGAACCAAAACCACTGCGACTTGCCATTATAGATTTCGCCTTTAACGTTATACTGATAATGTACCACATACGGATAGATTACGTCTTCATCGGCAAGGTGGTAGGTACTCATATGAAATTTTATATGTACTCGTTTTGTTGCGGTAACCTTTCCGGTGATTCTTATTCCATTCTTCAAAAATTCTGCCTTTTTATAGTCCGAAATAATCGCCAATCCGATCATTATGCCTGCTACAATCCATGCTAATATCGCAGCCACCCATATACCAGACTTACAAGCTCCAACGGATATAACTGCCGCCACAAACATTCCGACATACGCCAAAGTATGAATAAGATCTTTTGAAAAAAAACATTTTATCTCGTGTGATTTTCATAAAACGACATTCTCCTCAAATCATGTAGTCGGTAATTACTGGCTCCGTAAAATCAAGGCTTCTCAGATACTTGTATTAAATCCTAATCTGTTTCATCTGTCTACAAATTTTTTCAAAATCGTATGGTTTATACAAAACCTCAAGAAAACTTATAGCATAATCACGATTTATTAAGGACACAATCGTTCAAAAGTAAGCACCAACAGCACAGTCGGACACTTGACTGACTGCGCTGTTGTCAACTCCGATATCAGACTTCCTGCTGATCCTCGCCCCAAAGAGCCAGTGTTCACCGCATACCTTGTCATAAGCCCGGAGTTCCCCTGCGAACCAAAAATTCCGATATATAAAAAGGACGCTGTCGCCTCTGGGTGAGAGGTTGCAGCGTCCTTTTGGTATCAGAGGGCGAATGATCTGTCAGACTAAACGGCTCCCAATGAATGCGATGCTTTTAGCTTGCGTCTTTCTGTTCGTCAAGAATGCGCCAGCCGTCCATCAGATCTGAATTTTCCATGATAAAGGTGTGGGCAGTATCCTGTCCCCACGAGTTGTCGTATTTCAGCATCAGATAATCGCTCAACTCGGTTCGATTTTTGAACTTCAACAAGCGATACGGCTCCTGAAAAGCGACCTTTTCGACGAAATATACTGCATCCGATGTGGGAAGCATAACGCCGACATGACCGATCATAAGAGAATTGTCCGTTTCAGAGAACTGATCGTGCAGAACCACGGAGACAAGACGAATCTTATCATCGTCCACGAAGGAGAGACCGCGTTTCTTCCATTCCTGCTGAATCGTTTTCAAATGGGTAGGAATATCGGTCGTATTGATGGTTTTAACCGGAGCGAACAGCGCATCAAACTTTTGCCGTTCGTCGCCGCAAAGGGATTCCGGGTCAGAATCCAGTGTTTCATAGTCCATAAACAGGGTGTCCTCGGCTGAGTCAAGGTCTGTCTTGCCCGTGACAGTGATAAAATCACCGAACAGCCCACAAGCAGTGATCCGACAGTTCCAGCCGGGGAAGGTGTCGTATTTTTCCGTCCATGCGTCCTGCATGGAGTAAGGATCGTATTTCAGATCCGAAGGCTTGGCATTTTCAAACCCTGTGGTGAGCCATGCCGGGTCCACAGCATTGTTGAACTTTTGCACATGATCAAAGAAGGTCTGTATCCGTAGGTCGGATACGCCGGCATCCTGCAAAAGTTTGAAAAGAAGATCCTGTGTATCCGAATCTGCCAAATTGGAGTATTCGATTTGCTGAAGGACGGGCTGAGAAGTTTTTGGAGTGCAGCCTCCTGCCAGAAGCGCACCGCAAAAAAGTGCAGCGGTGCAGACAAGAAAAGTTCGACGTTTCAAAAATGGTCACCTCGTTGTGGTTTTCGGAAAGTTTCTTTGAGTGCCGGAGTCTCTACCATAGGCGAAGAGAGCAACGCCGTTGGTCTCGTAACGAATGGTATCACAGATAAATAAAGAAAATCAATGACTTCTGTCGTATTTGACCATATATAATGTTGCAGTATCCATATCCCATACGGCTAACGCCCATTTGGGGAAAGACAATGCGGCAGTTTTCTGAACGATTTTCTTCATGTCGGACACAACAGGAGTATACCCAAGTTGGAATAAGAATTTTCCGTTTTTTCCGAATGGAAGGTTCAAATCGCTTTCCAGATAGACGGAGGATACCAACTTGCGAAGCGCGGCACGGCAATCCCATAGATTTCCCCATGCTGCAGTGGGAGTTTGAAGAAACGCCTCGTCCACATTATAATAGGCCGTAATCGTGATGTGATATGCTACCCCCAGAGTATTCAGAGTTTTTGTTTTTACTCTGTCTACTCTAGGGGTAGCATATCATATCACTCTCTGGGTGGAATTTATAATTTATTGTTTTCTTTTTCGACCTACTGTGATATAATTACATCGTCAGTACGAGCGGTCAGATCAGACTTCGTTTGGCTCGTGATCAAAACGCGGGCGGCATCGTACCTATGGGTAGGGATGCATTTTTCTCCGGCAGAAGTGCCATCAGCACCTCGTCACCCCCACACAGTGACACACGAACACGGTAACACTGTGACTGCACTTGTAGTCAGTATGTATGTGTGTTTCGTTGTGACCGTGTCAAGTGATTTGGTGTTGGACCGAGCAGAACAAACTGTTTGGGAAGTCGGATTTGTGCTGGTGTGAATTTAGGATATAAGGCTGCAATATCTCCTTGTTGTTGGCGGATGGGAAGTCCCCTCAATTTTGAGGGCCAATAATAACAAGGAGGTGAATTCCGTGAAGAAAGCGGACAAGCCCAGTATTGTCATCAATATCAATGTTTACGGTGACAATAACAAGGTTTCCACGAATGAGACTCGCTCTCATGTCCCTGCTGTCGCAATCGGCGTGATCATCGTTGCGTTGGTTGCGGTGGCCGTACTGGCTGTATCCTTTTGCTGCCCTGAACTACTTCCCGATTTTGTCCGTTGGATAATCGGTAAAGTAGTCAACAGCTAACACCAGCACATTTTAAGAATTGAGGTGTAACGCCTTTTGAAATATACCGATTGCCCACTATACGGAATTCAATCCAAAAAAATGTTGAAATATGTTCTACATATTAAAAATGGTGATTTATTGAGACAAGACTACGTTGTTTCAATGATTGGTCCCTATATTGATAAAACTAAAAAACCTCGACTCATTGAGCCCCCGCAGGCCGAATTGAAAACTGTACAAAAACGCATAAAAACATTATTGGGAAAAATTGAAGTGCCCGATAATGTTTTTTCTGGTATTAAGGGAAAATCATACTCCGATAATGCTCGCCAGCATTTGGGCGAGGGCACTCGGAATCTATATAAGATTGATTTGACCGCTTTTTTCCCCTCGATCAGTAGAGAAACAGTCTACCGTTTTTTCTTTGAAGATTTGTGCTGCTCTCCTGATGTTGCTGAGATATTGACGAATTTAACTACCGTCGACCTTAAAAAGCTCAACCAAAGCAGTCTGTTGGAAGTTTATGATTTCTTGGCTAACAAAGGGGTTAAATGCTATAACCATTTGATTTCCGGGGCACCGACAAGCCAAATCCTTTCATACTTGGTTAATCACAAAATGTTTGATGAATTGCAGTCTTTATCAGATAAAAGCAATGTGACGATGACGATTTATGTAGATGATGTGGTGTTTTCAAGCGAACATAAGATTTCATCCGAATTTAGACAATCTGTACTGTCCCTTATCAAAAAATATAATTACCAAGTTTCCCGAAAAAAAGTGAAAGGGTATTCCAGAACATATCCTAAATTGGTGACGGGTGTTATTATCAATGGCGAGGGCAGGGCTACAATCAAAAATGCGCTCCGAAAAAAGATTATGGTAGAATACGAGCACCTTCGCAATAATCCAGATGACATTAAGAGTCGTCAGCGGTTGCGAGGTTTGGTAACCGCTGCCCGTCAGGTTGATAAATCAGCTTATCCTAATATCCGAAAATTTGCCTTTGACAATCCTGCCAAAAGCTAAAGCCACCGCATTGAATTAAACGGTGGCTTTAGCTTTATGATTATTTTAAGATGAAAGCCTTGCTTGCTGCTTGCGAACCATTGATATTACTGGATTTCCACAGATCCTTTAATGACACTCGGACCAGATAAAATGATCCGAACTTGTTTCCGATAGGAGATGGGTTCGGATTGTTTGTTTTCTTCGGAGAATTAGCGGTTGCGAAGCAATGGAAGCCCCGGTGGGGCTTTCAAGCGACGGAACGGCGGGTGCTGCACCAGAACGGACACGTCTCCAAACAGCTCAAATTCTTTTAAATTATTGCAGGAAGGTCAAAATCAGCTTGAAACATTTTTAACATAATGATAAAATAATAACAATGCTTTTACAGGAAAATCAGTGCAAAGCCCATGCGGACAGATTGCGAGCGTCGGAGTTCCTGTGGGGTGTGTAAGAATCGCTAGGGCATCACCTACAACAAGACCCTGCTGCGGGAACACGGCTGGGGATCGCACGGTTTCGCAAATGACCGACACCCACGACCTAGCAGGGCCGCCCATTTGCGGCCCAGCTCTTTTTTGTGAGAGAGCAATCATGATGAATCAAAGGATTGGATGGTATTGTGTATGGAACAACAGCCAAATAAAATCCAGCCTATGTTGCTATCGGCACTTGCCCAATTGAGCGCCTGCCTGATCGTCTGGAATTTTCATATTCCAAATCCCAATATCCTGCTTTTTGTTGTTCTTTCTGCTGCGCTCGTGAAATGCGGCTATGCAGCAGGAATCGTAAGCGGCCTCATTGCATTCCTATACTCCGCGTTTTTCTTTTCTACCGACCACAGCTTTTTTCTTTACACCTCTTTGAACCTTCAAAAGCTCATCGTGATCGGCCTTGGTATCGCTGCGAACATTCTGCTGATCGGTCGCCTACAATGGCAGTTCGAGTGCTCCAGCATGGAAAAGATGCAGGCCGAAGCCGAGGAAAAGCTTCAAGAAACAACAGAGAGCTACCGTGCAAAACTTTACCAAGATGTCTTGACTGGCACATACAACCGCCGCTACTATGAGGATATCGCATCCTGTATGGTCGGCCCCGCAGGCATCGCGCTGATGGATGTGGACGATTTCAAAATCTGCAACGACACCTATGGACATCACGCCGGAGATATGGCACTGGAAACAGCGGCAAATGCCATCCGCTCCTGCATCCGAAACGCCGACCTGCTCATCCGCTACGGCGGGGATGAATTTCTGCTGGTGCTGCCCGGCATTCCGGGCGACATCCTGCAAGCCAAGCTGGAGCAGATCAGAGCCGCCGTGCAGCAGGCTACTGTACCCGGTTATTCGCATTTTCGCCTCTCACTGAGCATCGGCGGAACGATGCAGGCCATCACCGACCCGATGGAGAATGCGGTTCGCCGTGCCGATTGGCTGATGTATCAGGCAAAGGGCCGCAAGAATGCTGTCATGGTGGAGGTTCCGGGGCATAGCCTTGCAACGCTGGAAAAACTTTTACAGAATAAGTCGCAGATCTTACTTGTGGATGACTCCGCAATGAACCGCATGATGCTGGCAGAGATCTTGGGGGACAGTTACCACATTCTGGAAGCGGAAAACGGACGGGAATGCTTGGAAACATTGCAGGCGGAGGCCGGGAACATTGCACTGGTGCTGCTGGACATCAATATGCCCGTGATGGACGGCTTTGAAGTGCTGAAAGCCATGAATGCCAACCACACCATCGAGGACATCCCGGTCATCATGATCTCCAGCGACGACTCCGACGACGCGATCCGGCGCTCCTATGAGCTGGGAGCCAGCGATTACGTCAACCGCCCCTTCGATGCGCGTATCGTCTACCGCCGCGTGACCAACACCATCAAGCTGTACGCCAAGCAGCGGCGGCTGGTGCAGATGGTCTCGGACCAGATCCGCGCTCGTGAAAATAATACGGATACGCTGGTGGGTGTGCTGAGCCATATCGTAGAATTCCGCAATGGAGAGAGCGGTGCCCATGTGCGGCACATCCGTACCATTACAGAGATGCTGCTCCACCGTCTATTGGAGAACAGCAACAAGTACTCGATTTCTGCAGAACAGCAGGATGTGATCCCGCTGGCCTCTGCCCTGCATGACATCGGGAAGATCGGCATTGACGAAAAGATCCTCAACAAGCCCGGCAAACTGACCCCGGAGGAGTTTGAGCTCATGAAGACCCATAGTATGCTGGGAGCCGAGATGCTGCACGATCTGGATAATTTTGGCGAGCAGCCGCTGCTGCAAACGGCCTACGAGATCGCCCGCTGGCATCACGAACGCTGGGATGGGCGCGGTTACCCGGATGGGCTGAAGGGCGATGAGATCCCCATCAGCGCACAACTGGTCTCACTGGCCGACGTATACGATGCACTGACCAGCGAACGCTGCTATAAGAAAGCCTTTTCTCACGAAAAAGCCGTGCAGATGATCCTGAACGGCGAGTGCGGAGCGTTCAACCCGCTGCTGCTGCAATGCCTGACCGACGTGCAGGCCGACCTGAAAGAAGAATTACGGCAGCATGACTGAGCAGCGGATGCAATAAAAACAGGAGAACGAAAAGCCCAAATGAAACACAGAATCTCACGCCGTGCATTTCTGCGCGGCTGCACGCTGCTGGCGGCATCTGCTGCCGTCGGCAGTCTGACTTCCTGCGGCGGAACGGACGCAAAGAACAGCGGCCTTCCGCAGATCATAGTAGGGAGCGACACCTATCCGCCCTATATTTACCTGAACAATGACGGTGTTCCCGCCGGGATCGACGTGGAGATCGCCACCGAAGCATTCCGCCGCATGGGATATGCTGCCCGGTTTGAATCGATCGATTGGGAGCAAAAAACAAATCTGGTGGAAAGCGGCACCATCGACTGCATCTGGGGCTGCTTTTCCATGGATGGGCGCGAGGAGGTCTACCGCTGGGCGGGGCCCTACATGGTGAGCCGTCAGGTGGTTGCGGTGGATGCCGACAGCAGCATCCGGACACTCGGCGACCTTGCCGGAAAGACCATTGCCGTGCAGAGCACCGGCAAGCCGGAGGAAATCTTTCTCAGCGGCTCCGATCCGCGGCTCCCGCAGACGGTGGAGGTGTTCAGCATCGAAGACCGCAACGTGCAGTACGCGATGATGGCCTGCGGCTATGTGGATGCCATCGCTGCCCATGAGACAGGCATCCTGCAATACATGAAGGACAATTCCGTGGAGTTCCGCATCCTCGAAGAACCACTGCTGGTCACCGGGTTGGGCGTCGCCTTTGCCAAAAACGACAGCCGCGGGCTGGACCACCAGCTGAACGATACCTTTGCGCAGATGCGCACAGACGGCACGCTGGAGCAGATCCTTGGCAAATATCTTGAACATGCTTCGCAGTATCTGGAGGTGGACACCCTTGGCGCATAAAAACAGAACCCTCCCGGATACAAGGAGATGGGAGCTCCATCTGATCGTCGGCGTGCTTTTTATGGCCGGCATCGTTTTTCTCTCCGGTTGGCGGGCACTGCGCACAACGGAGGAACGTTTCTGCCAGACCCTTGATTTTGTCAAATCGCAATCCACCAGCTTTGAAAAGTACAACGATACGGTTGTGGCCAAAGCGCTCCGCCGCGCAGCGGTGTCGGTGCATCAGCTGGCGCAGGACCCGGCGCTGGACCTTTCCGACCCGCAGTGCCTGAAAAAGCAGACAGAGACCCTCTGGCTCACAGGGATCTCGGTTCTGGCCCCGGACGGTACGCTCCTGTGCGAATCCACAACGAACGGCATCGGCTACGCCCGGTTTGGAGAACAGCTCAAAAATGACGCCGTTCTGGACGTTTTCGCTTACCCGCAAAAGACTTACCTGAAGCGGGTCCTGCTGGAAGATGGGTCTGCCGTGGATGTTGCGGCATATCGGGCAGAAGAAAAAGAGGTGATCCTGCTTGCCTACCGCTATACCCCGGCAGAATCTGTTGAGGGAACGGCCCTGTCCATCCAGAGTATACTGGACGGCTACTCGGCTGAGACCAGCGGTACATTGTTCATCGTGCAGGACGATCAGGTCATTGCCTCCAACCGCCCGGAGCTGGTCGGGCAGGATGTTGCAGACAGTCCGCTGGTGCAGGGAATCCGCAAAGTCGTGACCGCCGAAACGCTGACCCATACCCACGGTTGGAACGGCTCCGGCTGCTATTTTGGAATGTATTGCCATGGAAGATCGTTTGATCTCTATGCGTATACGGATGAAAGATCGGTCTTCCGGGAATCCCTTCCGTTGATCCTGATGGCGCTGGTCGGTTACATCCTGCTGGTAATGATCCTTCAGGTGCTGCGCAGACGCTCCGTGCAGGAGATGGAGCAGCAGAAGAAGGAACAGGAGAAGAAGTATCAGGCTCAGCTGGAGGAACAAAACCGCAAGCTGGAGATCGCACTCCAGCACGAGGGGGCGGCAAACCGTGCGAAGCGGGAGTTCCTGTTCAATATGAGCCACGATATCCGCACCCCCATGAACGCCATCATCGGCTTCACTTCGCTGGCTGCGACCCATATCGACAATAAGGAACAGGTGCTGGACTACCTGAAAAAGATCTCTACCTCCAGCCAGCATCTGCTTTCCCTCATCAATGATGTACTGGATATGAGCCGCATCGAGAGCGGAAAGGTAAAAATTGAAGAAAAAGCGGTGCATCTGCCGGATCTCGTCCACGATGTGCGCTCCATCATCCAGCCCAATGTTTCGGCAAAGCGGCTGTCGCTTTTCATCGATACCATGGATGTGGAGAATGAGGACATCATCACTGACCCGCTGCGGTTGAACCAGATCTTGCTGAACATTTTGTCCAACGCCGTCAAGTTCACCCCCACAGGCGGCATGATCAGTATCCGCATTGCCCAGAAGAACGGCGCGCCCAAGGGCCGTGGCTGCTATGAGTTCCGCATCAAGGACAATGGCATCGGCATGAGCGAGGAGTTCCAGAAGCACATTTTTGAGGCGTTCAGCAGGGAAGAAAGCTCCACTGTCAGCGGCATTCAGGGCACCGGTCTGGGCATGTCCATCACCAAGAACATTGTGGACCTGATGGGCGGCACCATCGCCATTGAAAGCGAACCGGGCAAGGGCAGCGAATTCATCGTAGACCTCTGCTTCGCCCTCAGCGGACAAAAGGTGGAGCCAAAGCCGCTCCCGCAGCTGGAAGGGCTGCGTGCGCTGGTGGCAGACGATGATACCGACACCTGCCTGAGCGTCAGCACCATGCTGTCCAAGATCGGGATGCGGCCGGAGTGGACGATCTCCGGCAGGGAAGCGGTGATCCGCACCCGGTACGCCATGGAACAGGGCGACGAGTTCAGCGTCTACATCATCGACTGGCTGATCCCCGATATGAACGGCATCGAGGTCGTGCGGCAGATCCGCAAGGTGATCGGGAAAAACTGCCCCATCATCATCCTGACGGCCTACGACTGGGCAGATATCGAAGAGGAAGCCCGCGCTGCCGGTGTGACCGCCTTCTGCGAAAAGCCGCTGTTCCTTTCCGAACTGCGCAAAGTGCTGGCAGAACCCTTCTGCGCAGAGTCTGCCCCCGAATCATCGCAGCCAAATGCCGCCGATCTCAAGGGAAAGAAGCTTTTGTTGGTGGAGGACAATGCGCTGAACCGTGAGCTTGCACAGGAGATTTTGAAGGAAGCGGGCTTTGCGGTGGACACTGCTGAGGATGGTGAGATCGCCGTCCGGAAGATGAAGCAGGCAGTCCCCGGACAGTACGACCTGATCTTAATGGACATCCAGATGCCCAAGATGGACGGCTACGAGGCGACGCGGCAGATCCGTGCCCTGCCGGATGCTGCAAAGGCAGACATTCCCATCTTTGCCATGACGGCAAACGCCTTTGAAGAAGACCGTCAGAATGCTTTGAAGGCCGGGATGAACGGCCACATTGCAAAACCGCTGGATATCCCGCATCTGCTGCAGGTCCTTGCAGATGTACTAAAATCATAACACCAGCCGACAAAAACAAAAGCACCCGCAGCAAACTTCGCAGAGGTTCTTGACCTCCGAATGCGAATGGCTGCGGGTGCTTTGTTTTTTATGCCTGACAGGCGGTTGGGTCACAGGATCTTGTGCAGCTCCTGCACCAAGTCGCCGATGACGATGGGCTTGGACAAAAAGCCGTTCATGCCGCTTTCCATGGCGTTGCGGCGATCTTCATCGAAGGCATTGGCGGTCATGGCAAGGATCGGAATTCCGGCCAGAGCGGGATCTTCCAGAGCGCGGATCTGCCGGGTGGCGGTATAGCCGTCCATGACCGGCATCTGCACATCCATCAGCACCAGATCATAGCTGCCCGGCGCGGCGGTGCGAACCTTTTCCACCGCCACGGCACCATTTTCAGCCGTATCGACCCGGAAGCCGTACTCCCACAGGATCTCCTGCGCGATCTCGCGGTTCAGCTCGTTGTCCTCCACCAGCAGGATGTGTTTGTCCTTGAACTCGGCGTCCTCTTCCGGCAGAAGTTCCTGCGACGCATCCGTCAGCTTCTGGCCGAGGGCACTCATCAGGGTCTCGCGCAGGTCGGACATGAACATGGGCTTGGAACAGAAGGCGGTCACACCGGCAGCCTTTGCCTCCACTTCAATATCCGACCAATCGTAGGCCGTCAGGATGATGATGGGCGTATCATCGTGCAGGCTGCGGATCTGGCGGGTGACCTCGATGCCGTTCATATCCGGCAAGCGCCAGTCGATGATATAGGCATGGTAGACATCGCTCATCTCGATGGACTGCCGCGCGCGCAGCACCGCTTCCTTGCCGGAAAGAGTCCACTCGGCGCGCATACCCACCTTGACCAGCATCTTTGTCACGCTGTCGCAGGTGTTGAAATCGTCGTCCACCACCAGCGCCTTCAGGCCTTCCAGCTCGGTGATCTTTTCCACCGGGCGGTGTTCGTCCTGAGTGCGCATGGGCAGACAGATGATAAACTCGCTGCCCTTGCCCTGCGCCGTCTGCACCTCGATGGTGCCGCCCATCATATCCACGATGTTCTTGGTGATCGCCATGCCAAGGCCGGTGCCTTGTATCCGGCTGACCGTGGAGGTGCGCTCCCGCTCGAAGGGCTCAAAGATCTTTTGGGCGAACTCCGGGCTCATGCCGATGCCGTTATCCTTGATGCGGAACTCGTACTGCCCGCAGCCGTGCACTTTACCGGCAAGCTGCCGCACCCGCACCGAGACCGTGCCGCCCGCCGGGGTAAACTTGATGGCGTTGGACAGCAGGTTCAGCAGGATCTGGTTCAGCCGGGTCTTGTCGCAGTAGACGTCCTCGTCGGTCACATCCGTGGCGTCCATATAAAGCTCCAGCTGCTTTGCGTAAATTTGCCCGCTGACGATGGTTTTCAGGTCGTGCAGCACATCCGAAAGGTTGACTTCCACCTCTTCCAGATGGATCTTTCCGCTTTCGATGCGGCTCATATCCAGCACATCGTTGATGAGGGAAAGCAGATGGTTGCTGGATGCAAGGGTCTTCGCCAGATAATCCTTTACCCGCTCCTTGTCGTCGATATTGCTGAGCGCCAAGGTCGTAAAGCCGATGATGGCGTTCATGGGGGTGCGGATATCGTGGGACATATTGGAAAGGAAGGTGCTCTTGGCGCGGTTGGCGGTCTCGGCGGCAGCAACGGCATCGGAAAGGGCTTGGTTGATCTGTTTGTCGGCGGTGCGGTCAGACATGACAAGGATATACTTGGTTCTGCCTTCTACCTCGCTGCCCATGGCAATGATGTGGAACCAACGCAGCTCTCTGGTCTCCTGATGCAGATACGCCGCATCCCACTCGCGCTGTTCCCCGCGGGAAAGCCCCTCCAGAAAGTTCTTGTCGCGGTCCGGGTCGTTCTGGGGGCGCAGTTCCGCAAGAGCATGGACATCCTGCCGGACTGTTTTCCACGGGATGCCCAGCAGACGCCCAATGTTCGGGCTGACATAATCCGTCTTGGAAGTTTTTGCGTCCAGCATCAGAAAAACATCGTCCACATTCAGCGAGAGCTTTCGGAATAATTCATCCCGGTACAGGATCTCGGTGTTCTTCCGGCGCACAGTAGCACGGTTTCTGCGCACAATGAGCAGAATGACCAGCACCGCAAGGCCGAAGGCGAAGCCTACTACGATCTGTATCGTATAGGACCACAGCTTATCCAGACTGGCATTGACGATGCTGACCGGGACAAGCCCCAGCATCGTCCAGCTCTGGACCGCCGTGCCCTCGTAGACCAGATAATAGCTGGTATCGCCCAGCTTTACCTTCATGTTTCCGCTTCTGCCCTGCGCAAAGGCATTGGACAGATCAAGGATCTGCTCCTCGGTAAGATCGGAGTGGTCGCGCAGCATCGCAATGAAGTTGTAGATCGTTTTCTTGCGGTTTACGGAATTGTCGATCACCACCCGCCCATCCGAGTAGATCACATAGTTGCTGGCATTGCCCTGAAAAGCAGAGTTGTCCAGCAGCCGCAGCACAGCATCGTTATAATAGGAAATGGCAATGGCATCGTAGGCAAAGCCCCGGTAGCTGCCCTGCGTTTCGGGGCAGACAAACACAAGCAGCTGGGGTTTGCCGGGCAGCGCTGAGTTCATGACGATATCATCGCCGTCGGCAAGCATTTCGTCCAGATTGGTCTGCAAGCCAAGGTAGCCGGTTTCCCCGGTCACGGTCATATAGTTGCCGTCGTAGGAAAGGAAGTAAAAGCTGGCAAATCCGGTGTCCTGCTGCGCTTTGTCGATATACGCCTGAATCTCTGCTTCATCGGAAGTGCTTTCCAGAAAGCGGTTGTACAGATGCAGATAGGTCAGGTTTTTGCGCACCATCTGGTTCAGCATGTTGTTGGATTTGTGCAGCACTTCTTCCAGATGCGAGGTGCTTTCCTGATAGATGATCTGCGACACAAACGAGAGGTACCGGACGCAGAAGCCAGCCACCAGAAAAATCAACAGAAGGAGGGCACAAGCGGCAGAGAGCCATTTTTGCCGGAGACGGCGGTTTCGTTTGATTTTGTGGGTTTTGTCTGCCATTCCGCTCACCTCAACGTGATGTAGTTTTCAGGTTCTGCAAGCGCTGCGCCGCCGCCGGAGACGTGATCGCGCCATGTATCTTTTACCCATGTATCTTCGGCCAAAGGCGTGCCGCTTCCGCTCGCAAGCAGCGCTTCCATCTGTTTTTCCGTGGCCAGACAGGTCACGGTAACGGTGTCGTCGTCCTTCAGCGGCTGCCCGTTCCGGGTGATGCCGGTCAGGGTATAGCTGCCGCTTGCCTCTTTTACCTCCACGGCAATGCCGCTGACCACCGGCAGAGAACCGCGGTTGAAGGGCACAAAGCCGCCCTCGCAGCCTTCCACAAAGGCGCGGACGACCGCTTTCAGCTCGGCACCGGTCATGGTGCGCTGGCAGGACATCAGACTGTTGGGCATGATCATGGAAGCCGCCATCTTTTGGGGATAGTCCGCCTGCAGCACACTGCCGGTAAAGCTGTTGGCGGTGGCGATGAGTACATCGGTGCCATAAACGCCCCGCAGTGTGTTCGCCATCACGGAGAAGGAAGCGCTGCCGCCGGTTGCGTGGAACACGTTGGAATAGCGTTGCCCGGAGGTCAGCACGATCTCCTCATGGGCAGACCCATCCTCGGCAAGGAGCTGGGAATTGAATGCCTGATACGCTTGCTGTGCCGTGTACTCGCCCGCGATCATTTTGGAGACCACATCTTTGGAGATGGCAAAGAAATCGTTGGAGGCGATGCGGATATACATGTGGTTCTCTTCCACAACGCTGCGCACATCTTTCAGATACTCGGTCAGGCGCAGGGGGACGTTCTGGCTGTAGCTCAGCATATCCTGCCCGTCGAAGATAATGCGGTTCTGCGCCTCCTCGGAGAGCATAACGTTCAGCACCTTCATGGCTTTTTCGCGGCGCGCGGCGTCCTGCTCCAGATCACGGTTCAGGGCAACTTGGAAATAGGGGGTGGTCATGATCCACTTTTCGCCGTTCTGGCTGAAGAAGGGCAGGAAGATTGTGTCGATGCCCTCGTCTCGAAACATCTTGACACCGGCAGAGGTGCCAAAGTACATGGCGACCTCTCCGTTCCGAAACATCCCGGTCACATCATCGTAATTCAACACAAGGTCGTCTGCCGTAAGGTGGGTATCCTGAATGAACTGCGCCATCCGTTCAAATGCCCCCGGCCACACGGTGTCGTCCAGACCCACCCGTGTGGTGCTGGCAGGGTCGCTGTAAGCAGTGCGCCACTTGCGCCCTTCCGTCGTGGTAAGCTCGGCAGCGGAAAGCCCCTGCAGGGTTTCCATGCAGCTGTAGTCGTAGGTATAGTCGGCGGTAAAGCCCCGGATGCCCAGCGCTTCAAACGCCTGACAGGCGGAAACAAAGCTTGCGTAATCGGTGGGCAGGGGGATATCGTATTGCTCAAAAAGGCTGCGGTTGACCACAAAGCCGTGGGCATCGGCGCAGACCGGCAGCCAGTTCACGCTGCCGTCCTCGTTTTTGAAGCTGTTGAGGTAGGCGTTGTACACAGCACCCGCCTCGTTGGTCATGGCAAGGTTCATCAAACTGTCCTTCAAAGGGGCTGCATCGTGCAGCGAGAAGCGGCAGCAGGTGATGATATCCGGCAGACCGCCGTTTTCCTGTAAAAACTTATAAAAATCCAGATCGTTGTTGCCTACGATGAACTCGATGTTCACATCCGGCAGTTGGGACTGAACATAGGGGGCATAGGTCTCGTACAGGCTGGTGCTCCACAGATACACCTGAATGGTCTGGGCATCTTCCTGCTCCTGTACCTGTTCTGTGTTTTTTGCGCCGCAGCCGGTCAGCAGGGAAAGCCCCATCGCCAGTGCTGTCAGCACGGATATCAGGCGGCGCAATGTTCTTTTGTGCATCAAATCGTTCTCCTCACAACTCTTGGTCAGCCGCCGTTTTGCGGCAAAGCTGCTGTGGCTTATGGGTCCTACATCGCTGCCCGCAGGAGTGTGCGCTGTAAAACCTGCCCACGGAAATGCGTGCGTCCCGTTTTGCGATCCCGAATACCACAAAAGGTACTTGAAAAGGCGTAGGTACAGCAGGACAGAGACATAAAAATATTCTACCACCACCATGAAGGCTTTTCAATATAATTTCATATATTCCTTCATAAAAGCAACGTGTGTCCTGTTTCTTTGGGCCAGTGGATGCTGCTTTTTGCATCAACGCACAGGGTGGGCGAAAAACTGTGGGGCAGCCGGTGTTCCTGCACCGCGCTCTTGACACACCCATCCCTTCTGGTACAATGGTTGTATCTACATCATTCCAACAGATCCCGGAGGCATTTATGGACATTGCGGAGATTGAGGCGGCGCTGAAAAAGCTGTACGTCGTCTCCAAGACCGAGAGCCGGGCGTACTTCCCACACTTCCGGAACACAGCAGAAGGGGAGACCACCGATGAACCCTGAGAAAAACTTCTGCCCTGACCGGGTTCTTTCCTACTTCCGGCTGGAGTGGCTGCCGCTGGCCTTCGTGACCCTTTCGGGCCTTGTGCATAACATCGGTCTGCTGGCGACGCCGTGGTTCGAGGGCCGTCTGGCCCAGTGCCTTGCCGACATCCTCGGCGGCAGCGAGACTGCGGCAAAGATGGCGATGCTGGTGCCGGCCTACATCCTCGTCACCTTGCTGGTGCAGGCGGCGCGGTTCGTCAAGCGGTTCTACGTCCGCCGGTTCGCCAACAACATCGACCGCCGGATGAAGGGCATCCTCTACGCCAATCTGGTGCGCCAGAGCCGCGCCGCCCTCGAAAAAGAGGGGACCGGTGAGCTGATGACCAAAGCCATCTCCGACGTGGACGACTGCGTGGAGGGAATGCGGAAATTTACCACCGAGGTCTTCGACACCGGCGTGGCGCTGGTGGGCTATGCGGTCATGCTGCTGGTGTACGATTGGCGGCTGGCCCTGCTCAGCCTGCTCTTCACGCCGGTATCCTACGTCTGCGCTGCGTGGATGAAAAAGCCGGTGCAGTGCGCCGGAGCGGCCTATAAAAAGGCGGCCGGTGCCCTGAGCGCCGCCACGCTGGATCGGGCCCAGAACGCGGTCACTTACCGCATCTACGGCTGCGAGGACGCCCGCGCGGAAAAATACGAGGACGCCCTGAACACCTACGAAAAGACCGCCGTCCGCAGCAACGTCTGGCAGTCGGCCCTGCCGCCCCTCTATCTGGCGGCGTCGGAGGCGGGCGTGCTCTTCATCCTCTGGTTCGGCGCCAAGAACGTCCTCGGCACCGGGTGGAGCGTGTGGGACATCGCGGCCTTTACCACCTTCCTGTCCTGCTTCACCAAACTGGTGGTCAAGTCCTCCAAGGCGGCCAAGCTCTTCAACGCGGTGCAGAAGGCCGAAGTCTCGTGGACGCGGATCAAGCCCCTGATGAAGCAGCCGGAACAGCTGGCTCCTCTCCGCATCCCGGAACCGGCGGATGTGACGCTGGAAAACCTCTCCTTTGCCTATGGCGAAGGACCCATCTTTTCCGGCCTGAGCCTGACGGCGCACCCCGGCGATATCATTGGCGTCACCGGCCCGGTGGCCTGCGGCAAATCCACCTTCGGCAGGGTGTTCCTGTGCGAAGCACCCTACGGCGGCTCG
>ENA-OPWH01000305-OPWH01000305.1-human-gut-metagenome-genome-assembly--contig:-NODE-305-length-40581-cov-4.987292_pt1 | contig 40581 bp, 30 predicted proteins | sample MGYA00241506_ERZ502004 | MGnify/ENA primary metagenome ERZ502004 (study PRJEB25962, sample SAMEA2043049) | human gut metagenome | biome: human gut; feature: human-associated habitat; material: faeces... | reverse complement strand
CTGATTAAAGAAATCGTTGTCCATGAACACATCGACAGCGATAAGACACGACACATTTCTATCGAAATTCACTTCAATCTCAAACCCATCCCGGAGGTGGAACAGGTCAAGGGCTGACCTGTCCACGCCGGGGCAGTTCTAAAACAATTCCATATATTTTTTGACACGCCGCCGCCCGCCATCGAGCAAGGTTTTACTCTTAATTAGGGATAAAACAGCTGATGTCCGGCGGCGGTGTCATCCTCATCGGCACCCAGCTGATCCCGCTGCTCTCTGGTCTGTTCGGCTAATCAACAAGCGATAGGAGGAAAACCCGCCATTGTTCGATAATATTTTCGCAGCAATCGAAAAATGGATGAGGGAACTTCTTTCCGGCATGGTGGAGTCCAACCTGAGTACGATGTTCACAGCGGTCAACCAACAGACCAGTGAGATCGCTGCTCAGGTCGGGCAGACACCGCAAGGGTGGAACAGCAGTATTTTCAGCATGATCCGTAACATTTCGGATTCGGTGGTGATTCCCATTGCAGGAATCATCATTACGCTGATCCTCTGCTATGAGCTGATTTCGATGCTGACGGAACGGAACAATCTGCACGATGTGGACACCTGGATGTTCTTCAAGTATTTCGTGAAGATGTGGATCGCAGTCTATCTCGTCAGTCATACGTTCGATATTGCAATGGCGGTATTTGACATTGGACAGTCGGTGGTAAATTCTTCCTCCGGCATTATCCGTGGCAATACCGCCATTGATATTAGTTCTCTTTCCATGCAGATGCAGGCGGCAATGGCAACAATGGCGATTGGCGAACTGGTGACGCTGGCATTGGAAACCCTTGTTGTAAGCTGGTGTCTGAAAATTCTGTCGGTGGTTATCACGGTAATTATGTACGGCAGAATGATAGAAATATACCTCTACACTTCGCTTGCTCCGATTCCATTTGCAACCATGAGTAACCGTGAATGGGGTCATGTGGGTACGAACTACTTCCGAGGGCTGTTCGCTCTGGCATTTCAGGCGTTTCTGATGATGGTCTGCGTGGCAATCTATGCAGCCCTCATCGGCAGCATCCGGGTATCTTCGGATATTCACTCGGCGTTGTTCGGCACAATGGCCTACACGGTGATTCTTTGCTTCTCGCTGCTCAAAACGGGAAGTCTGTCCAAACAGATCTTCGGCAGTCACTAAATCCGGGAAAATCCAATGAAAGGAAAAGACAGCAGACAACGCCGTTTCCCGGCGGCGGTCTGGCTGTTCTGGTGATAAATGGCCTATGTAACGATTCCCAAAGACCTTTCCAAAGTGAAGAACAAGGTCTTTCTGAACCTGACGAAACGCCAGCTAGTGTGTATGGGGTTTGCAGCAGGCATTGGCGTTCCGTTCTATTTTCTTATGCGCGACACGCTGGGAACCAGCAATGCAACGGCAGGCATGGTGCTGCTGATGCTGCCGGAATTTTTCTTTGCTCTGTACGAGAAAAACGGGATGCACCTTGAAACCATCCTGACGAATTTTATCAGCGTCCGATTCAAACGTCCTGCGGTACGCTGCTATGAGGTCGAAAACCTGTATGAGCGGGAACTGGAAACCGCAGCACCGATCCAGAAGAAAGGAGGCATCCTTGGTAAAAAGTGAACCGAAGAAGAAACCGCAGTCGGGCGGCTTCTTCCAGAAGTTCTTTCGGAAATCCGAAAAGAGCCAGAAGGAACAGCGGTTGACTGTGCAGCGTTCCATTCCATATCTGGAAATGGGGCGCGACGGTATCTGCCGGGTGGAGGAACATCTGTATTCCAAAACCGTCCGATTCTACGACATCAACTACCAGCTGGCGCAGAATGAGGACAAAAACACCATCTTTGAAAGCTGGTGCGACTTCCTTAATTATTTCGATGCCAGCATCCGTTTTCAGCTCTCGTTCATCAACCATAAGAGCGACATGAGCGAGTACAACAAGGTTATCCAGATCGAGCCGCAGCACGATGCGTTTGACGATGTGCGTATGGAATATGCGCAGATGCTGAAACAGCAGCTTGCCAAGGGCAACAACGGTCTGGTTCGGACGAAGTACATCACGTTTAGCATCGAAGCAAAGAGTGTCCGGGAGGCAAAACCCCGGCTGGAGCGTATCGAAACCGATATTCTCAACAATTTCAAGGTGCTGGGCGTGAAAGCCTACCCGCTGAATGGCGTGGAACGGCTTCAGATCATGTACGAAACCTTTCATCAGGAGGAACAGCAGAAGTTCGATTTCAGCTATGACCGCATCCTGCAGAGCGGCATGACCACAAAGGACTCCATTGCCCCGACCAGTTTCCTGTTCAAGAGCGGCAAGGATTTTATGATGGGTGACACCTACGGTGCTGCATCCTATCTGAACATCCTTGCCCCGGAACTGACGGATAAGGTGCTGGCCGAGTTTCTGGATATGGACAAAAATCTGGTGGTCAGTATCCATGTGCAGTCGGTAGACCAGTTGAAAGCCATCAAACTGATCAAAGGCAAAATTACCGACCTGGACCGTATGAAAATCGAGGAACAGAAGAAAGCTGTGAGGTCTGGTTATGATATGGAAATTATTCCGAGCGACCTTGCAACTTATGGCGGCGAGGCCAAGAAGATTCTGGATGATCTGCAGAGCCGTAATGAGCGTATGTTCCTTGTTACGGTGCTTTTCCTCAATACGGCCAAGACCAAGCAGGAGTTGGATAGTGCTGTGTTTCAGACTGCTGGCATCGCTCAGAAGTTCAACTGCACTCTGAACCGTCTGGATTATCTGCAGGAGCAGGGTCTTATGAGCAGCCTGCCGCTGGCAAATAACCTCGTTCCCATCAAGCGCGCACTGACCACCACTTCCACCGCCATCTTCGTTCCCTTCACCACGCAGGAGCTTTTTATGGAGGGCGATTCCCTCTATTATGGTCTGAACGCAGTGTCCAACAACATGATTATGGCAGACCGAAAGCAGCTGAAAAACCCGAACGGTCTGATCCTCGGCACACCGGGAAGCGGTAAGTCGTTCAGTGCAAAGCGTGAGATCACGAACGTATTCTTTACCACAACGGACGATATTATCGTCGCAGATCCTGAAGGAGAGTATTATCCGCTGGTGGAAGCGTTGGGCGGTCAGGTTATCCATATCTCGTCCACCAGTAAGGACTACATCAACCCGATGGACATCAACCTGAACTATGCGGACGATGATAACCCGCTGGGCATGAAATCGGACTTTATTCTTTCCCTGTGCGAACTGATTATGGGCGCACGGGATGGCATGGAGCCGGAAGAAAAGTCGGTCATAGACCGCTGCCTGCCGCTGGTCTATCAGAAGTATCTAAATGACCCGAAGCCGGAGAATATGCCGACGCTTGGTGATCTGTACGACTGTCTGCGGGAGCAGAAAGAGCGGCAGGCGCAGCGTATCGCCACGGCACTGGAAATCTACGTCAATGGTTCGCTGCGTGTGTTCAACCATCAGACGAATGTGGAACTGGATAACAGAATTATCTGTTTCGACATCAAAGAGTTGGGCAAACAGCTGAAAAAACTGGGGATGCTCATCGTTCAGGATCAGGTCTGGAACCGTGTCACCATCAACCGCAACAGCAAAAAGAACACCCGGTACTATATAGACGAGTTCCACCTCCTGCTGAAAGAGGAACAGACCGCAGCGTACAGCGTTGAGATCTGGAAGCGGTTCCGAAAATGGGGCGGTGTGCCGACAGGCATCACCCAGAACATTAAGGATTTGCTGGCCAGCCGGGAAATCGAGAATATCTTCGAGAACAGCGATTTCATTTATATGCTCAACCAGGCATCCGGCGACCGGCAAATCCTTGCAAAGCAGCTGAATATTTCACCGTTCCAGCTGTCGTATGTGACGAACAGCAACGAGGGCGAGGGGCTGCTGTTCTACGGCAACACGATTATCCCGTTCAAGGATAAGTTCGACACTTCGCTGAAACTGTACAGTTTGATGACCACGAAGCCCAATGAGATGGGAAAATATAAGGAGAAAAAAGAAGCATGAACACACCGAACATTTTTGACCGACTGAGCCGTAAGATTCATCATCACTCTGACATGAAGCCGCACGAAAGTGATTCCGGCCCGCCTTTCGATGAGGTGGAGCCGCTCAACTTCCAAGATGAAGAATCGGTGGTGCATACGGTGCTGGAAGATTTCTATGCCGTTGGCACACTGGCGGATGAACTGACTGACGGCTTTCACATGGAAGCCCACGGTTATCTTGACCGTGAGGAAGTGAATGCCCGTCTGATCGCCTTTGCCAGGAAGCTGGAACAGGTGCTTGACAAGTGGGAAACCCACGCAGCCCTGATCGCATGACGGTTCCAGCCGGAAAGAGGTGATTTCCATAGCAGACAAAAAGTTTCGGGGCAGAGATAAAATCGTCCAGAAAATGACCAAGGATGGTCTGGTGGATGAAAACCTCCGCACCGGGGAACAGAAGTCCGCGACCGCAGAAGAAAAGCCGGAGCAGGAAGATTCGGCAAAGGAAACTGCGAAAAAAGAAACAGATGAAAAACCTATCGTGGAAGAAGAACGGTGCATGGATGCTGAGGATGGGGAGGAGGATGCACCCCGGCATCACAGCACCGCCAAGCAGAGCGCAGACTATTACAAAGCCCATCAGGAGGATGGGAAGCCGAAGGATGCGCCTGCGGAAGCGGATGTAGAGCCGCAGACCAAGAAAGGCCGACTTTCTTTTGAGGATGAAAAAGGCGGCATTGCCCGTGGTATGGGGATGGGCGTTAAAAAGGTGGCCAAGAAAGGAGTGGACACCGCCACCGGGTATGCCCATCAGAAAGTACATCAGGTAGAAAAGGACAATTCCGGCGTGGAAGCTGCTCACAAGTCAGAAGAAGCCGCCGAACGCCTGCACCACTTTGTCAAAGGCAGAAAAAAGCCCAAAGATAAATCTGCCAGAGCGGAGAAAAGAGGTGGCGAGGATCAGAAATCCAGCCGCCTGAAATTCTCCGAGAGCGAGGGTGGCACTGCAGAAAATGCAGCAGAACCGTCGCTGAAAAAGAAACAGCCCCAGCCACCGCCGACTGCCGCAGGAGGTGAATCAAAAACAGTCGGCGCGAAGTTTTACCAGAAAAAGCAGTATAAGGATGCTTATGCAGCCGCCAAGCGCGGTCAGAAAGCCGGAACTGCTGCCAGCAAGCAGGCAGCAGCGGCAACCAACACCATTACGGAGAAAGCGAAAGCGGCGGTGCAGGAGATCGTCGTGCAGAATAAAACCCTGTGGGTCAGTATTGGTGTGGGCATCCTTTTGGTGATGGTAATGTTGGGAGCCTTTTCAAGCTGCGGTGCGGCAATTCAGGGAACGGGCAGTACCTTTGTGGGAACGACCTATCCCAGCAAGGATGCCGACATGAAAGGTGCGGAAGAAGATTATCTGGAACTGGAAAAAGAACTGGATAAGCAGATTCGGCAGATGGAATCCACACATCCGGGCTATGATGAATACCGCTATCAACTTGACGAAATCGGGCATGACCCGTATCAGCTTATTTCCCATCTGACTGCGGTCTATGAGCAGTTCACCAGAGGACAGGTCAAACCTGTTATCAAGGAACTGTTCAAGCAGCAGTATCTCCTGAAAGTGTGGGAAACCATTGAGATTCGCACTCGCATGGAAACCAGAGTAGGGGTTCGTCCAACGATTGACGCTTTTGGAAATGTCAGCATGGAAACCTATACCTATCAGGAAGAAGTGGAGTATGAATACAAAATCCTCAATGTCCTGCTGAAAAATAAGGGCTTCGATACCATCGCGCGGAAGAACATGAACCGGAAGCAGACCGGACGGTACGATGCCTATAACCTGACCTACGGCAACCGCCCGGAACTGTTCGGCGCAGGCTCCCCGACTTACAGTGGCGGCACAACGGGCAGTATCGGCACGGGCGGCGGTGCTGGCGGCTCCGGCGGTGGCTTCAAGTACGACATTCCCTCGGAAGCCCTTTCGGATGAAAAGTTTGCAAGGATGATTGAGGAAGCCGAAAAGTATCTTGGTATGCCGTATGTGTGGGGCGGAAGCTCCCCAAGCACCAGTTTTGACTGCTCCGGTTTCGTCTGCTGGGTCATCAATAACAGCGGCAATGGGTGGAGCGTTGGGCGTACAACGGCCAACGGTCTGCGAGGAAAATGCAGCTATGTTTCTCCTGCGGATGCACAGCCTGGTGACTTGATCTTCTTTGAGAAAACCTATAACACCGTTGGCGCGTCGCACGTTGGAATCTACGTCGGCAATGGCATGATGATCCACTGCGGCGACCCCATTTCCTATACCAGCATCAATTCGACCTACTGGCAAAGCCACTTTTTAGGCTTTGGCCGCATCAACTGAAAGGAGGGCCGATGGGCAAAAAATTACAGAAATATCTGGATGAAGCCGAAAAGACGGAACAGCAGATCGCGGAACTGGAAGAACGGCTGAGAACCATCCGGGCAGCACAGAAAAAGGAAGAGGACAGCGAGATCATTCGTGCCATCCGCAGCACCAAGATGGGAGGGCGCGAACTGCTGGCTCTGCTGGACAACATTCAGGCAGGCAATGTGACATTCCTGACCGCTGTAAACAAGGCTTCGGAGGAAGCAGAAACGGAGGAAGCGATTGAAAAAGATGCTTAAACGGCTGGGAGTTGTTATCCCCAGCACAATTTTGACCCTGCTGATGGCAGTGGGCTTTTCGACCCCGGCCTTTGCCTTTGTGGACACCACTGAGGTGACGGAGGCACCTGTGCAGGTGATCGAGGAAGCAGAGCCGACGGAGGAAGAAAAGATTCCGTTCACCATCGCGGGCAACGGCGAGGTAGAGGACAACATGATGGATGACCCCAGCAAGGAGTTCTTCACGGTCAAGACCAAGGGCGGCAACACGTTCTTTCTGGTGATCGACCGGGCGCGGAACAGCGAAAACGTCTATATGCTCTCGATGATCGACGAGTACGATTTGCAGGAGTTTCTGGATGATGAAGAACGGAACGGCCAGCAGGAAGAAGAAACGCCTGCGGTAGTTCTGCCCGAAACCAAACCCGAATCTACCCCGGATGTGGAAATCGAAGAACCGGAAGAGGAATCGAGCGGTGGCATGAATAAGATTCTGCTGCTGGTATTCGTGGCGGCACTGGGCGGTGCAGGTGCTTTCTTCTACTTCTACATTTATAAGCCGAAGCCGAAAGAAGAAACGCCGCAGAGTGAAAATCTGGAAACCGACCAGAGCCTTGCGACTGTGAACGAGGATAATCAGTCGGCAAACGAAAACGATACATAAGGAACCGTAACATAAGGATGCAGGGGTAGTCGAAAGGCTATCCCTGCTTTTTTCAAAAAGGAGAAAGCGTTGAAATATCTGGTGATTGCAGAAAAACCGAGCGTATCGAAATCCATTGCAAAAGTGATCGGTGCATATCGGCAGGAGGACGGGTATCTGGAGGGTGGGGATTGCGTGGTAAGCTGGTGTCTGGGGCATCTGGCAGAGTATGCAGCCCCGGAATATTACGATGAACGTTATGAAAACTGGCGTTTTGAGGATTTGCCGATTCTCCCTGTTGAGTGGAAACTGCTGGTGCATAGCACCAAGAAGCCGCAGTTCAATGTTCTGCGCAAACTGCTCCGCAGCAAGAAATTCGATTATGTGGTGAACGCCTGCGACGCAGGGCGCGAGGGTGAAGCGATTTTCCGCCGTGTGTATGCTCTCGCCGGAAGCAAACTCCCCATCAAGCGGCTGTGGATCAGCAGCATGGAGGATGCCGCCATCCAGCAGGGCTTTGAAAACCTGAGAGACGGCGCGGCGTATGATAACTTGTTTGCAGCGTCCGAGTGCAGGGCAAAAGCGGACTGGCTGATCGGCATGAACGGAACCCGCGCTTTTACGAAAAAGTACGGCAGAAAACAGACCATTGGCCGTGTGCAGACTCCGACACTGGCAATGTTGACTGAGCGGCAGGCTAAAATCCAGAACTTTGTAAAGGAACCCTATTATAAAGTGGAACTGTCCGGCGCGGGTGTTGTGGCGGCATCGGAACAGATGGCGCAGGAGCAGGATGCGGATGCTATGCAGGCCGCTTGTAATGGACAGTGCGCCGTGGTTGGCAGTATCGAGCGCAAGAGGGTAGAAAAGAAGCCCCCGAAGCTGTATGACCTGACAACTTTGCAGAGAGAAGCAAACCGCTATTATGGTCTGACCGCCAGCCAGACCTTGCAGGCGGCGCAAGAATTGTACGAAGAAAAGCTGGTGACATACCCCAGAACGGACAGCCAGTTTGTGACCGAGGATATGCGCAAGACGGTGGAATCTCTGGTGCTGGCCTTAGATGGCGCGGCGGCAGACGTAAGCTGCGTTATCGACAACAGCAAGGTCACAGACCATCATGCGATCCTGCCGACAATGCAGAGCGTAAAATGCAGCAAGGAAAAACTGTCCGAAACCAAACAGCGGATTCTTTCGCTTATCATCTGGAAACTGGTGCAGGCTGTGCAGCCGCCGTTCATCTATGAGGATGTGTTTGTGACGATATGCTGTCAGGGACAGAATTTTACAGCAAAGTATAAGAACGTTCTGCAGCCCGGTTATACTACAAAACCTGTTCCGCTTGTGGAGCCGGAGAAGAACAAGGATGCGTCACTTCCGAACGATCTGGAGCAGGGGATGGTTATTCCGGTGGTACGGGCAGAGAAAAAGCAGGGCTTTACTTCACCGCCGAAAGTCTACACCGAAGATACCCTGCTGTCGGCCATGGAAACAGCAGGCAACAAGGAATTTGAAAAGGACACGGTGAAGAAAGGTCTGGGAACCCCTGCAACGCGCGCCGCAATTCTGGAAAAGCTGGTATCCTCCGGCTATGTGCAGCGCAAGGGCAAGCAGATGATTCCAACAGAGGACGGTGTGGCCGCAATCCGCAATATCCCGGACTACCTGAAATCTGCCAGCATGACAGCTGAGTGGGAAAATGACCTGCTGCGGATGGAACGCGGTAAAATTAAACCCCATGATTTTATGCAGGGCATCCACGGGCTGCTCGATAAGATGCTGGCTGATCTGCGGCAGATTCCTACCGTCGCGGCAGCTCCCAATCATAATAAGGTAAGCGTAGGAAGCTGCCCGGTCTGCGGCAATCCTGTACATGAGAGCAAACTTAGCTTTTGTTGTGCAGACCGTAGCTGCAAATTTGCACTCTGGAAAGAAAGCAGATACTTGTCCAATATGAGAAAGACGCTGGACAAGAAGATGGCCACAGACCTTTTGCAGAAAGGCCGCACCCATGTGAAAGATTTCTATTCCACAAAGAAGGATAAGACATTCGCCGCTGACCTTGTGATGCGCGTCGAGGATGGCCGTGCACAGTACAGTCTGGAATTTCCCAAAACACCAATGAAAACGAAAACGTAAAGGAGGTTTGACCCTTGCCACAGATTAACGATACTCGAGAACTGGCGCAGCAGAACGCCCGGTATGTCAGTAACTCGCCACAGGACTGGATGAGTTATCTGGATGTGGCGGCGTGGCTGTACCGCTATTCGTTCACCGATGCACTCCTGATCCACGCGCAGCGGCCCGATGCGACCGCCTGCGCAGAAATGGAACTCTGGAATCAGAAAATGAGCCGCTGGGTCAACCGTGGCGCAAAAGGCATCGCGCTTCTGGATGATACCGGACCGCGTACCAAGCTGCGGTATGTGTTCGATATTGCTGACACCCATCTGGTGCGCGGCGGCAGAACACCGCTCTTATGGAATCTGGACAGCCACGAGCATGAGCAGGCTATCTTAGACCATCTGGTAGATACCTATGGTTTATCCCAGACAGACAGCATGAACGCTGCTCTGCTGGAACTGGCACAGCAGTTGACCGCCGACAATCTGGATGAAGCGATGGATGGTCTGGTCTATGAGGTGAAAGACACTTTTCTGGAGGAACTGGACGAAGATAACATCCATGTCCGCTTCCGGGAATTGATGACCAACAGTATCTTCTATACGCTTTCCCGTCGCTGCGGGCAGGAGCCTATGGATGTACTGGACGATGATGACTTTATCCGTATCGTGGATTTCAACAAGCTGCCGGTGCTGTCGTTCCTTGGCAACGCCGTTTCCGAACAGTGCGAAGCGGTTCTTTTTGACATTGGCCGCGAGATGCGGAAAATTTACAAAAAAGAAATCACGCAGCAGCTTGAAAAAGCTGTTGACAGCTTGTATAATACCAATACAGACTTTAACACATTAAAGCGTGAAATCAAAGAAAACACGACCAAAGGAGGACAAGAAAATGGAGTTGACGTATTACCGCAAGGGAGATTATCTGTTCCCGAATCTGGCCGTGAAGGACGAGCCGCAGACCATCGGGAAGTACGGGATGCTGCGCAGGACGTACCTGAAAGAGAACCGCAAGAACTGGTATCAGAGTATGCTGATGAGCGGCAGGCTGAACCAGCATCTGGCGCAGATCGAGGAAGCAGCGGAGAGCCGGGTGGAAACCCTGCTGGACAGTCTGAACGAGAAGTTTCCGGCACCGAACAAGGAGAAAGACCCGCTGGCATGGGCGGCACATCAGAACAGCCTGACGGCGATGGCAGAAGAGATCGTCTTGAAGGAATTGGTATACAATTAACCGAACCGACAACAGAACAGGATTTGAGCGAAGCAGAGGAAGAAATTGCCTCTGCTTTTTCTTTTCCTGATTTGCCGACCGTGGAACAGCAGATCCGTGCCATCGAAGAACCGATCCGGGCGCGGTATGCGGACGAGATTGCACTTGATTCCGAAGTAGTCGATGAAATCCTGCGCACGGGCAGCAACCGCAGCAAAGGTCAGCTTCGTCTGATCTACAATTTCATGGTTGAGAAAACCCCGGAAGAATATACAGAGTTCGTGAAAAACGAATATGGTACGGGCGGCAAAGGCTTTGAAATTGACGGCGCAAAGTATGCAGTCTGGTTCGATGATTTAGGGCTGCATATTGCAGTAGGCAGCACGGCAAAGGGCGGTACGCTTGCCAATGCGTTTTTATCATGGGAGGATGTGAGCAATCGTATCCATGAACTGCTCCGGCAGGGTGAGTATGCTCCGCAGGCGGTTCTGGATGCTGCACGGCAGAATGCTTTGCAGGAACACGCGCAGACGTTGGCTTATATGGAACGTGACTTGGCAGACGGTGTTGCCGAAGCAGTGTTTCAGGATACAGCAATCTTCAGGGGCGGTTTCCCGGAACTGACAGACAGGCTGGCAGGCTTGCTGGATGATACGGATTTTCTGACTGACCTAAACGACAGATTATCTGCGCTGGGGGAAGCCTACGTTGAAGATAAAGACCTGATGCGGATGCACTTTTATAAGCCGGATAAAGTGGCAGCTCTGTTCCAGCAGTTTGCAAAGCCTTATCAGAACTACTCGGCGCGGGATGGCTTTCACTGGAATGAGTATAAGAAGTTCATCACGGAAGATGAAATAAACGCTTATTTCACACGAGGCAGCAATTATTCGGACAGTCGGCTGGCAATCTATTCGTTCTTCTTGAATCATGAGGACAAGAAAGAGCGGGCAGACTTCCTGAAAGACCATTACGGAATCGGTGGCAGCAGCCATGCACTCTGCGGGGCAGATGATTCTCACGAAGATCACGATAGCAGAGGTATTGCTTTGGAGCGTGGCCCATACGGGAACCCGGATGCAAGCGTTCATCTGAACTGGAATCAGGCTGTAGGTCGAATTGACCGACTTATCCGTGACAGTGAGTATTTGAAGCTGACAGACTACTCCCGGATGCCTGCTTATGAGCGCGAGCGGATGGCAATGCGGGTGATGGACTTCTATCACCATCTGCCGAACGAGGTGGAACGTCCTTTCCCGCAGGATCTTTACCACGAAGAGGGACGAAAGGCTCTCGTCGAAAAGCTGGCAGACCCTGAACAAGCAGCGGAACTTCTGGAGCAGATGGACAATGCACTGCTGTCCATGCCGCTGGATTCCGAAGAATATGAGCGCAAGGCAGAATTCCTCTCTATCCTGCACCAGTATGTCGAGGGAACGTACACGATTTTCCCGGAAAAGAAGAAGGCTGTTGAGATTGCGGTTCCTGAACAGGGGCAGATGTCCATGTTTGACTTCATGGAGCAGGAGCCGCAATCGAAAGAGCAGTCAACCGCCGCAGCGGTTGAGAAACTCCGAAAAGATGCGCCTTTTGCAGAAGAAAAGCCTTCGGAGCAGACGCTGCAGCCCCTGCCGCTGGATGCCGCCAACGAGTATAACGCGCTGAAAGAGCGTTACCCGGATGCTCTGGTCGGCTATGAGCAGTACGGAAACTTTGAGTTTTACGGCGAAGATGCAAAGCGCGTTTCAGAACTTCTTGGCAGCAAGCTGTTGGAAAAGGAAACCGCACTCGGCAAGGTTGAGGTATCTGGTTTTCCGCGTGAACAGTGGGTTTCACAGGCAATGAAGCTCTGGAAGCAAGGGGAGAACGTCTATCTGTCCGGCCAGCAGGAAGATGGAACCCATGCCCAAACGAAATACTTCCGCAGAGAGGAATATCTGCCTGTTAATACCATCATCGAACTGGACGATAGAGAGTTCCGTGTAGATTCGGTGGACTTTGGAAATGGAACGGTCAGTTTGCAGGATATGACCCTTGCGAAAGAAGCCCGGTACCCGATTTTCCGAACGGAACCGCTGGAGTACATTCGGCATCTGTACGAACAGGCAGATGTGCCGATGGAAGAAGCGGTGGAAATCACAGTCTTTACGGCTTTGCACAATGCAGGTGTGGCCTACGAAGATTTTTCCCCGGAGCAGATGGATGTGATTTATTCGGTGGCAGAATCGGGCGGCGAACTGGAAGAACTGCTGAATCCCGACTTTCCGCCAGAACAGATGCAGCTGATCGCAGATGTGCAGAACCGAACGGATGCCATCAGCCGTGCAGCAGCAGAGGAAGCCCTTGAACCGCTGACCCAGCAGCCTATGACCCCGGCAGAGGTCAACCATGCACGGCGGCAGCACAATCTTCCGCTGGACAGTGGAGCAGAAACAGAACAGCCTGCACAGCCCAAACAGGAGCCTATGAACTTCCGTATTACGGACGATGATCTCGGCGCAGGAGGGCCGAAAACAAAGTATAAGGCCAACGTGGAGGCCATTCGGGTGTTGCAAATACTGGATGCAGAGCAGCGGCAGGCTACCGCAGAGGAACAGGAAATCCTTTCCCGGTATGTGGGCTGGGGCGGCATTCCGCAGGCGTTCGATGAAAACAATGCGGAGTGGTCGAAAGAGTATGCCGAACTGCAGTCCCTGCTCACGGTAGATGAGTATAAGGAAGCCCGTGCCAGTACGCTGAATGCGTTTTACACTTCCCCTACGGTCATCAAGGCAATGTACGAAGCACTGGATAACATGGGCTTGTCCAAGGGCAACGTACTGGAACCGTCCTGTGGTGTCGGCAATTTCATGGGTCTTGTGCCGGACAGCATGGAGAAAATTCGGATGTACGGTGTAGAGCTGGACAACATTTCGGGCCGCATTGCACAGCAGTTGTACCAGAAAAACAAGATTGCGGTGCAGGGCTTTGAAACGATGCAGTTCCCGGACAGCTTCTTTGACTGTGTTGTGGGTAATGTACCATTCGGCAATTATAAGGTGCCGGACAAGCGGTATGACCGCCACAATTTCCTCATCCACGATTATTTTATTGCGAAAAGTCTTGACCTTGTGCGTCCGGGCGGCGTGGTAGCGGTGGTAACGTCCAGCGGTACGATGGATAAGAAGGATTCCTCTGTCCGTGAGTACCTTGCCAACCGCGCTGATCTGGTCGGCGCGATTCGTCTGCCGAACAATGCGTTCCAGCGCAATGCCAACACCGGCGTGGTTGCGGATATTCTGTTCCTGCAGAAGCGTGACCGTGCGGCGGTGGAACGGGCTGACTGGGTGGATCTCGGTGAAACACCGGAGGGCTACTCCATCAACCAGTATTTTGCACAGCATCCTGAGATGGTGCTGGGGGAGATCACCACGGAAAGCACCCAGTACGGCAAGCAGGAAACTACGGTCAAGCCCATCGAGGGCGCAGACCTTGCCCAGCAGTTGAGAGAAGCGGTCAGCAACATCCATGCCACCATCACGGAGCCGGAAATTTCCGATGATGAACTGGATGTGCAGGAAGAACCGATTCCGGCAGACCCCAGTGTGAAGAATTTCAGCTTTACGAACGTGGATGGGCAGATTTACTACCGCGAAAATTCTTTTATGAACAAGGTGGAACTGCCTGCTGTAACTGCAGAGCGCGTTTTGGGCATGATCGCTCTGCGGGAAACCACCCGGAAGCTGTTGGATTGTCAGCTGCATGATGGTTCGGATGCGGAAGTACAGCTTTTGCAGAATGAACTGAAACAGCAGTACAGCGCATTTAAGGCACAGTATGGCCTTATCAACAGCACTGCCAACAAGCGGGCGTTCCGACAGGATAGCAGCTATTGTCTGCTGGCATCGCTGGAAATTCTGGATGAGGAAAAGAACCTCAAACGGTTGGCCGATATTTTTACCAAACGTACCATCCGTAAGCCGGAACCCGTCACCTCGGTGGACACGCCCAGTGAAGCTCTGGCACTTTCCATTGGAGAGAAAGCAAAGGTGGATGTGCCGTTTATGATGCAGCTCTGCGGTAAACCGGAACAGGAGATCACGGATGAACTGGCAGGTGCGATTTTCCGAAATCCTGTGACACAACAGTGGGAAACCTCCGATGAATACCTCTCCGGCAATGTGCGTGAAAAACTGGCTACGGCAGAGAAATTCGCAGAGAACCATGCAGAGTACCAGATCAATGTGGATTACCTGAAACGGGTACAGCCCAAGGATTTGGATGCTTCGGAAATCGAAGTGCGGCTGGGTGCAAACTGGGTGAAGCCGGAGTACATCACGCAGTTTATGAGAGAAGTGTTCAAAACACCGAACTACTATGTGGGCAGTGATATTAAAGCTACCTACTCTGAAATCTCTGGTGCATGGAACATTTCGGGCAAGTCGCTGGATCGCGGCAATCCGCTTGTCACCAATACCTACGGAACCCTGCGCGTCAACGGCTATAAGCTGCTGGAAGATGCGCTGAACCTTCGGGATACCAAAATCTACGATACGATTCACGATGCGGACGGCGACCACCGTGTGCTGAATAAGCAGGAAACCATGCTTGCACAGCAAGCGCAGGAATCCATTCGGGAAGCGTTCAAGCAGTGGATTTTCAAGGATTTAGACCGCCGTGAGGATTTGTGTGCGACCTATAATCGGATTTTCAATGCGATTCGTCCCCGTGAGTACGATGGCAGTCATATTCGTTTTGAGGGCATGACCCCGGAAATCTCCCTGATGCCGCACCAGAAAAATGCAGTGGCGCACATTCTCTACGGCAACAATACGCTGTTGGCGCATTGCGTGGGCGCAGGCAAGACCTTCCAAATGATCGCTGCCGGCATGGAAAGTCGCAGGCTGGGCCTGTCGCAGAAAAACCTCTATGTGGTGCCGAACCACCTCACAGAGCAGTGGGGTGCAGATTTCCTGCGGCTCTATCCCAATGCCAATGTACTGGTGGCAACGAAAAAGGACTTTGAACCCAGCAATCGTAAGCAGTTCTGCTCCCGGATTGCAACCGGCGATTACGATGCTATCGTGATCGGACACTCGCAGTTTGAACGAGTACCGCTTTCCCCGGAACGGCAGAAGGCTATTATCGAGCGTCAGATCGACGACATTACGCTGGCTTTGGCCGATGCCCGGAGTGAGGATAGCCGCAGTTTTACGGTCAAGCAGATGGAAAAAACAAAGAAAACGCTGGAAGCAAAGCTGCAAAAGCTGAACGACCAGACGAGAAAGGATGATGTGGTCACATTCGAGGAGTTGGGTGTTGACCGTCTGTTTGTGGACGAGTCACATTTCTATAAAAATATGTTCCTCTACACGAAAATGCGGAACATCGCAGGTATCGCCCAGACCGATGCACAGAAGTCCAGCGATATGTTCGCAAAGTGTCAGTACTTGGATGAGTTGACAGGCGGCAAGGGCGTGACCTTTGCAACCGGAACCCCGGTCAGCAACTCGATGGTGGAGCTGTACACCATTATGCGGTATCTCCAGTATGACACCCTGCAGAAGATGGGACTGAGCCACTTCGATGATTGGGCGGCATCCTTTGGTGAAACTGTCACAGCAATCGAGCTTTCCCCGGAGGGAACGGGCTACCGTGCAAAAACGCGCTTTGCCCGGTTTTTCAATTTACCAGAGCTGATTTCTCTGTTCAAGGAATCGGCAGATGTACAGACAGCGGATATGCTGAACCTGCCTGTGCCGAAAGCGGAGTACATCAACGAAGTGCTGAAACCGAGCGAAACACAGGAAGAAATGGTGAGTTCCTTTGCAGACCGTGCCGAGGCTGTACGCAACGGTAATGTGAATCCCAGATTCGATAATATGCTCAAAATCACCAACGATGGCCGAAAACTGGCACTCGACCAGCGTCTTATGAACGATATGCTGCCGGACGAGCCGGAGAGCAAGGTCAATCGCTGTGTGGACAATGCGTTCAAGGTTTGGGAAGAATCGGCCCCGGATAGGGGAACACAGTTGATTTTTTGCGATTTATCAACACCAAAAGCTGATGGTACATTCAACGTCTACGATGATGTGCGGGAAAAGCTGGTGGCGAGAGGTGTTCCCCGTGAAGAAGTGGCGTTCATTCACGAGTACAACACGGAAACCAAAAAGGCAGAGCTTTTTGCAAAGGTGCGCGCCGGACAGGTGCGTATCCTGATGGGGTCTACGCCGAAGCTTGGCGCAGGAACCAATATTCAGGATCGGCTGATTGCCCTGCATCATCTGGATTGTCCGTGGAAGCCGTCTGACCTGGAGCAGCAGGAGGGACGTATTCTCCGGCAGGGAAACCGAAATAAGCAGGTGAAAATCTATCGTTACGTCACTGAAAATACGTTTGATTCGTATATGTGGCAGATTCTGGAAAATAAGCAGAAGTTCATTTCTCAGATCATGACTTCCAAATCGCCTGTCCGTGCCTGTGATGATGTAGATGACACCGCACTGTCTTATGCCGAAATCAAGGCACTGGCAACCGGCAATCCCTACATTAAGGAAAAGATGGATCTAGATATTCAGGTCAGTAAGCTGAAATTGCTGAAAGCCAATCACACCAGCCAGATTTATAGCTTGGAATCGGATATTGCGCGCCGCTATCCGCGAGAAATCGCTGTGGCACAGGGTCAGATCGAAGCACTGAAAACCGATATGGAAGCGGCAAAACTGCTTCTGGCGCAGGACAAAGACCACTTCTCTATGGAGATCAGCGGCAAGGTGTACACCGAACGCAAGGAAGCGGGTGCAGCCATCATTGAGGCTTGCAAGGCTTTGAAAGCGGCTGGCACCGAGGGAAGGATTGGCAGCTACGGTGCGTTTGAACTGCATTCCCGGTTTGACAACTTCGATAAGGTGTTCCGCTTATCCATCAAGGGCGCATGGAACTACTCTATGGAAGTCGGCAAAGACCCGCAAGGCAACATTCTGCGTGTTACCAATGCACTGACAGGCATCGAAAGAGCATTGCCACAGGTGGAACGCAGACTGGAAACCTTGGAACAGCAGTTGGCGCAGGCAAGGGAAGAAGCCAAACGTCCTTTTGCGCAGGAAGCGGAATTGGCTGAAAAATCTGCGCGCCTTGCGGAGCTGAACTCTCTGCTCAACATGGATGAAAAGGGCAGTGAGGATGCACTGGGCGTGGACGAGGATGCAGCCGAAACCGAGGTTGCAGATAAGCCGCGCCAGCCTGTGAACTATGCAGGCCGCGTTGCGGAGCGCACTGCGGACAATGTGCGGAAACCCTCTGTGCTGGCACAGCTTCATGCAAAGCAGGCAGAGCGCAGCGCAGAACCGCAGAAATTCCCGAAGCGGAAAAGTTACGAAATGGAACTGTAAATAGGATAACCCCGTTAGATCTCTGCAAGGAATCTGACGGGGCATTTTTGAAAAAGGAGGGCATTTGCTGACATTAACACCGATCAATCTGAAAACGGCAAACGCATTTGTACAGCAGTATCACCGCCACCATAAGCCGACGCGGGGGCATAAGTTCTCCATCGGCGTATCGGATAATGGTGCGCTGGTGGGCGTTGCTATCTGCGGCAGACCTGTGGCGCGGCGGTTGGATGACGGCTATACGCTGGAGGTCAACCGTCTGTGTACAGATGGAACACCAAACGCCTGCAGCATCCTGTATGCGGCGGCATACCGCGCAGCACGGGCAATGGGTTACAACAGAGTTATTACCTACATTCTGGATACGGAAAATGGAGCATCCCTGAAAGCTGCCGGGTACACCTGTGAGGGCAAGGCCGGGGGATTGGAGTGGAACGGCGTAAAAGCACCGAAACAGGCTGACCAATATCCGCGCCAGATGAAAACACGATGGGTCAAGAAAAAGGAGGGCTTGCATGGCAGTTGACCGCAAACAGCAGATGAAAGAAATCACGGAACGGCTGGAGCAGGGCGTAAAGGACATTTTTACATCGGAAATGTACACGACGTATCTGCGCACGATGGCAAAATTCCACAATTACAGTTTCAACAATACGCTGCTGATCGCTATGCAGCGGCCTGATGCCACACTGGTGGCAGGGTTCAACGCATGGAAAAACAAGTTTAACCGCTACGTTAAAAAAGGCGAAAAGGGCATCCAGATCATCGCTCCAGCTCCCATTAAGGAAGTCGAGGAGCGAGAGAAAATCGACAAGGATACGGGCTTGGCTGTGCTGAACGAAAACGGTGAACCGGAAATGGAACGTGTGGAGTATGTGGTTCCGCGCTTCCGAGTGACGACGGTCTTCGATGTTTCACAGACCGATGGGGAACCGATTCCGTCGCTGGAAGTGAACGAACTGACGGCCAGTGTCAAAGACTATGCGCTGCTTACGGCGGCAATCGAACAGGTATCGCCTGTGCCGATGCGGTTTGATGAAATCGAAGGGGATGCCAAAGGCTATTACAGTGATGCAGACAAAGAAATCTGCATTCAGGTCGGCATGGGCGAGAGCCAGACCATAAAGACGATGATCCACGAGGCTGCTCATGCGATGCTGCATAACAGCGATTTCATGAAGCAGCGCGGCGAGGAAAAAGACCGGCTTACAAAGGAAACCGAAGCGGAGAGTATTGCATTTACGGTCTGCTCAGTTTTGGGTATTGATACGTCCGACTATTCTTTCCCGTATGTGGCAAGCTGGGCCAGCGGCAAGGAGATGAAGGAACTGAAAGATTCGATGGATACGATTCGATTGACTGCTGCTGATTTTCTGGAAAAGCTGGAAGCGGCGGTGGCAGAAAGGAGCGTAGAGCGCATGACCGTGATGCAGTATGCGGAAAAGTTGATTGCCAATAAGGAGCAGGAAAAAACGATTTTTGATGATGAGCAGCGAAACCTCATCGTAAATTTCGCCTTCAAACTGGATGACCGGGCGGCAACGGAAGAACTGGTGAACGGTATTGCAGCTGCAGTGGCCGAGGATGACAAAGAAGAAGTCAACCGCCTGATGTACGATGCGCAGGAGAAAATCGAAAATCTCCCGGATGGGATGATTGGTCTTTCGGAAATGCACGACTATGGCTACCGGAAAGATGATGTGCTGCCGCTGACGAAAGAAGGTGCACGGGAGTGGCATCGGCTGGGTGAGAGGATTTATCCGCTGTTCCGTGATGGCACGGCAGGTGATTATGTAAGCCAAGAGGGAATCGAGCAGCACGATGGTATTTTCGGCATTAAGGCAGACGCATGGGATGCGATTCTGTTGGAGCAGCGGGAAGATTATGCAGAGGACGAGTATGCGCGCCCGGATTTTAAGCTGACAGTAATAAACCGTGAACAGGCTCTGCGGCTGTATGACGAGGGAAAGCAGATATATCTTGTCCGCATCAGCCCATGGCCGATTCTTGTCACGGCGCGAGAGGAAATCGAGCGCGGAAGTGATACCTTCCAGATTGCAATAGCAGATTTGGAACAGGAGAGGAACATGACAGAACAGGAAAATGTGCTGCTGTATGGCAGCGAAAAGCAGTTCGGCATTTATCAGATTACAGAGCGTGACCCGGAACATAACTATCGTTTCATGGGGCTGGACTATGTGCAGAAGAAAGGCATGACGGTTTCCCGTGCAGATTATGACCTGATCTATGCCGCACCGCTTACGGACAAGGATACGCTGGATGGCATTTATGAACGGTTCAATATCCAGCGCCCGGCAGACTTTACAGGGCATTCGCTATCGGTCAGCGATGTGGTGGTACTCAATGATGGCAGTACGGTCAAAGCCTACTATGTGGACAGCATCGGCTTTGCTGAACTGCCGGAATTTTTCAAGGAAAGGAATGTGGATTTGCAGAAAGAAAACCTTTTGAACGAAGAATTGCAGGAAATCGAAATCTTTGATAAGCCGGGTCTTTTCAGCAATGGCCGACTGCGGGATGAAGATGTGCCGGAGGGCTTGTATCGCTATGATCTGCGCGGTTCGGACTATGACCCATGCCAGCCCATTACAGTGGAGAAAACTGTGGTGGTGAACCATGCGGCATCTGTTCTGATGGCCGAAGAACTTGACCTTGGCGCAGAGGGGCGGTTGGAACTGGGCGAGGAAGGACTGAACTTCACAGGCGCAGAGTTGACTGTGCGAGAGTTCATGGAGGAACAGCAGCAGAAAAGAAATGGACTGATCCACGGTGATTCCGACCACATCGCAGTCGAAGGGCATATCGGCACATGGTATGCTGTTGATGAAACGGAAATTGGTGGCGAGAAGTTCTTTCTGCTGGAGCATGAGGAACACGGTGACATGGCGGCCTGCGTTGCAGTCAATGAGCAGGGCAAACTGGTGGCAGAGGATTTGTGGAACGGCTTCGATGAGGATTTTCAGGAGGCTGTGCAGAAATATCTCTCTGAAAAATGGAATATGCCGAAAAAAGAAGATGTGGTATCGGAAATCATTGAAAAGGCTGTGCCTGTGCCGGACAACAGCGCACAGGACTATTCGGATGTGCCTGTTTACTACGAGCCGTTCAGCTATGCCAAAGAAAATGACGAGGTGGATTTATACCGCACATCCTATCGGCTGAACAGTGAGTGCAAGCAGGCAATCCATGAAGCGATTGCGGACAACTATGATGGAATGTACCTTGGCGATGATGCAGTCGATCAGGTGGTGCGGCAGTACGGCATGGAGCGTGTGGGCTACATTCTGGCGAACACGCTGCACCATAAAAACTACGATGGCCGCTTTTCTCACGGCAATAAGGAATGGGCAGAACAGGTTAGCACCCCGGAGCATAATGCAGACCGCATGACCTTCCGCACGGATTGGGTGGTTGACAGCCACCCGGCTATTCTGGATGGCTTTGTAACGATGTTTCGAAAAGAACTGGAAGCACGGAAAGAACAGGAGCAGCCTTTCGTAAAGCAGTTCTATGTGGTCGAAAATTTGCAGGCCGCGCCTTTGAAAATTGAGCGTTTCGGAAATCTCGACGATGCAATGTCGCAGTATCAAGCACTTCCGAACCATTGCATGAAAGCCTTGGGCGTGGAGAAGAATCCTGATCCGCTGCCGGGTTCACTGGATGTTTTGCAGTGCAGGAACGGCATTGACACCATCGTAAAGGACTATAAAACGGTTCCGGGCTGGGATAACCCGTATATCCAGAATCATGTTGTCCAGCCGTTGCAGGGGGCGTTAGCCGTGCAGGATGTGGAGTTGGCCTACGAATTGCCGGATGCCTATTTTCACATTCAGACCTGTGACGATGGCTTCGACTATACCTTATATAATAAGGACTTCACGGAACGGGATGGCGGTGTCCTTGAAACAGATGGAGATAAGTCTGTGCAGGAGGCTATGACGGAGCTGCTGGCAGAGTTTGGCTGCGATGCGGCAGAGGGTAAAGTCATGGATGCGGCAGAACTGCGGGAACAGGCTGATACGGTGGCGGAACAGCAGGCAGAAGTTTTGAAAGAAAAACTCGTTGCAGAAAGACCTGCACCGGAAGAAACGCTCAGCTTTTACGTTGCGGAGTGCTTGGAGTTTACATTTGCGGGAGAGTTCCACGATCATCTGACAATGGAAGAAGCCTTGGAAGCCTACGACAAGATTCCGTCCGAACGGATGAATGCCGACAAGTGCATTGGATTCTGCATCGAGGAAGATGGCGGCTTTGTTGGAATGTATGAGCTGGTCGTGAACGATAAAGTGCAGCGCGAGAACATCAACTCCATCAACTATTTCAGGGATGATAAGCTGGTGCAACAGGCTATTTCCGATATGGAAAAACTGATGGAGGCACGGCAGAAGAGCAAGGAGCAGGAACGCAGCAGTACGAAAAAGTCTGTTCTGGATGCCCTGCGCAGTCTGAAAGCCAAGAAGCAGGAGCAGCCTGCACAGGAACAGGATAAGCCGAAGAAAGTGAAAAAGAAAGGGATGGAGTTATGAGCAATGTACGCTTTGATGAACTGGAATTGATGCTGATGGCGATGTTTGAGCAGCCGACACTCAAAGATACGATTCAGGTGTTGACGGAGATCCAGCCGCTTGTGGCAGAGGATGCAGAGATGGCTGCGCTTGTCCAGCAGACGATCCCGAAGATGCAGCAGTTGAACGAGCAGCAGTTCAAGGGGCTGGAACTGGAATGGCATAGGCCAGAGGAGGCGGAAGGAGAAAACGTAAAATGATAAACCAGTATAGAGTTTTCCAAATCAAAGAGGTACATCATCAGCATTGGGCAAAATCCTATGCACAGCAGGTAGAGGACGGCTTTTTGATTCATCATCAGAATTACCAGAGTGCATATAAAGGAAAGCCTGCCCCCAGCGATACGCCGATGACAGCCCGGAAGCGGCTGGAAGAAAAGCGGCCAAACACATTTATTGGTCGTTCCTTTGGTGTTGGCGATGTGATCGTATGGGATGAAGAAAAGGAACGTAAGTTTTTCTACGTCGATAAAGAGGAACTGGTAGAGTTCGGTGGCTTTATGGATGCTGATGCAGCCGGAAATACTGTTGTCTACATGGTTCCCAATTATCAGATTGATGGAAAGACTGGGACATGGCTTCCGTATGATAGCGAAGTTGTCGAGGGCGTTTGCTTTTTTATGATGCGTAATGAGCAGCGAAAAGATACTGTTTCACCAATCGTGGTAGACAGCAAAGGTGTATTTGTGACGGATGCACCGAACGGCTTTGAAAATGTTCGTGCGGTTCTTGCGGAATATGTTCATCGTGCTGAAAAAAAGCAGCAGGATATGACCGAACATGAGAAATGCTTGACAAATGGAACGTATGAACGTGCGCGGGAATCCGGCACAGAGCAGAATTACGACATGATAGATGGTTGCGTGAATAATGTGCCGAAAAAGCCACGGCGCATTGGTGGCAGATGGTCGGTGCTGGATCGGCTGCATATCAAGCAAGCAGAGCGGAAACAGAAAGAGCAGACTCAGCAGCAACAGCAGGAGCGAAGTCGTAGAAATTAAAAATCCGTTATGATGTAGAGTGGTGGTTCCCCTAAAAGGAACTGCCACTCTTTTTTATTGAAAGGTCTTGCTATTTGTAAAATGGTTGTACATAATAGAAAAAATAAGGAAATGGGGGAAACCAAGGTGCAGGGCTGCGAAGAAAAAGAAAAAGTTCTTCTGCTATGGGAACGGGCATTAACGCTGTTTTATGAGAACGATACAGAATTATTTGTTACGGGGGCGCAGGAACGAACGATTGCCGGCAAAATCGCAATGCACATGGATAAAATCTATCGAGAAATCTTCCCGATGCCAGAATTGGTGATTGATATTGAATATAATCGCATGGACACTGGCATAAAACCTAAATATCCGGGAAGTGAAGATAAAAAGAAAAGATGGACGGCACCAGATATTGTTTTACATAAAAGAAGAAGTATCAACTATAACATTTTTTGCTGTGAGATGAAGAAAGCATCTAAACCGGGACAGGGCGATGCGCGCAAAGTAAAAAGACTTGTACGCCATATAAACTACCATTTTGGGATTGACCTGTATAAAATAAATAGAACCGAGGCAAGGTTTACACTGTATTATCTGAGAACTGGCTACAAGCAATGCCAAAAAGAAGAATACTTTTTCAACCGTAAAACCAATCAAATTGAGCCATTGAAAGTATAGAAACAAAAGAGAGCAGGTACAAGACTTCATGGAAGAAAGGTCTTGTACCTGCTTTTCCGTTTGTATCAAATAGATTGTTCGTAGCTGCGCTTTGGCTGGGTACGGCTGTGCTGCTGCGTGTGTTCCGTTTCAAGAATCATATCAACATTCCTGCAAGCGGTTTGCAGTTCGTGGTAGTAATCTTTGAAATAGATGTAGCTTTCGTATTGTGCGGTTCGAGCAGAAAGCAACTTTTCCTTTTCTGCTCGTAAATTTTTCATTGTGGGAATTGTGCCATTCGTGGAATTGCGTTTCAAGAATTGAACGGCTTCTTCGTATCTGGCAATTTCATCCTGATGTGCAGAACGGTACATCTTCTTGTTGCCCGCCTGCAAAAATTCTTTGTATGTAGCCTTTGTGGAAAGATACTGCCCCAGATAGTGAATCTTCTCATTCAGCAGCTTTAAGTCGGCATCGGTAGATTTGGCGGTGTTGCGGGCATCTGACATTTTGGCAGATAATTCATCGCGCGCTTTTTTCAAATCATCGTAGCTGTCGTAGCCGTGCTGCTGTACATAGACGATGGTATTTGCCATCTGCTGCAAATTGGAAATTTTGACTTTCTGAGCATAGGCGCGACTTTGCTGGGCTTTTACGCAGTCCTGCAAATTCACTACCAGACGAAGATTGGACTTGATATAGAGAACGGCAATGGGGTCAGCAACACTCCATTGCTGTTTTTCTTTTGCAGCGGTGATCGCGTTACTTTCAAAAAGCGTCAGAAGATGTTCACGGTCAAAACTGGTTCCCAGCGTTCTGGCAGAGATGTGTTTTTCTCTGTCCGGGAGAAGGTAACTAAATCGACCACGGTGGTCTTTTACCAAAATGTTGGATTCGGTTTGGAGCAGGCGGCAGAATTCTTCAAAAGATTTTGCTTTCTTCGCCGCAGCAGTAATGGCATCGCGCAGTTTATCTTTCTCCGTTTGAAATTTGGTTTTCATGGGAGTGAAACCCTCTGCAATAAGCTCAGCGTTCAACTTGTCCAGATTGATCTGCCCGCGCTGTTTAGCATAATACTCCTGCTGCGTAATTTTGTTGACAGACGGGGAAAGCAAATCGACCTGATTGAGATTTTCCCTCAAGCAGATATTCATAAGAGATTGCTGTAAATGCTTTAGGTACTCGTTCGTCAGATGGTGTTTGTAGCCCGCCTTACAGTCGATGGGCCGTTCCATAAAGGGCTGCTGCGGAACATCCAGCTTTCGCAGACTGTTGATTACGATATGCACATGGATATTGCCGCTGCCGTTGTGACCGTCCATGTGGGTGCAGACCAACGCCTGATGCCCCGGAAAGTTGGCTTTTACATATTCCATGCCGATGGCCTGCGCTTGTTCACCTGTCAGTCCACACTCGTCTTTGTCGGCAGGATCAAAGCTGATGAGGTAGTGGTGAGTCTTGATTTCGTCGTAATTCTGATTCTTGTGGTACTGCGCATTAAGTATTTCGCACTCCACATCAAAAAGTTCCGGCTCACAGTTTATGCCCTCCAGAAGAATATCTCGGCGGAGTACCCAGTTCCCGTTTGCATCCAGCAGGGGTTTCTTCAGAACTTCGTCATGCTCATATTTCAAATAGTTGAGTGCCGCGCCATAGTCTGCACTTTTACCCGCGACGTGTTTTAAGATTGCCACGATAATCACCTGCCAGTCCTGCAATTTCTTTCCGCATAGTGCGAAGGTCGGTCATGCAACGATTGATTTCTTCCAGCATGGCACGAGATTGGATGCCGCCGCTGTTGAAAAAGGCTGCAATTTGGTTCAGGTTATTTCCGATATGGGAAAGCTGTTTTGCAAAATCTCGCAGTTCTGCAATGTCGGCAACGATGTTGTAATGAACGTGAAGTTTTTCGGTTATGGCCTGTTTCCTTACATAAACGGCAACGGGATAGCCAGCCTGTTCAGCAGAACATGAAACCAGTGCGTATTCCACATCGGTAAAACGAACCATTACATTCTTAGTCCGTCTGATACTTTCGTCTTTTTTTGGCCGAGCCATAGTGTGATCCTCCTGCATTTTATAGTTGCGAAGCAATTCCCGATAAGCCGTAGGCGTTCGGTTGCGAACACATTCATGTGGAGCCAGATAGCCAAAATCCGAGATTTTGTGCGTACCGTGGGAATGGGGAACGGAATCCCCATCAAGATTGCCAAGAACGAAAAATCACGAAAGTGAGTTTTGAGTTACCATAGGCGAATCTTGCTCTAAGACAGAAAAAAACCTGTCTTTTACCGTATGCCGCAGACCTATCAAAAGAAGTCCTTCTATAAATAGGAATCCGCAGCCCCGATTTGGAATACACTTTTTAGATTTTTTTGAAATTTTTTCAAAAATTGTATTCCAAAATGCCCGTCTGGATTCCTATTAGTAAAGGGGGATTGATTCCATGAAGCAGAAAGAGCGATTTGACGAAAAGCCTAAACAGGAGCATACGGAGCCTGTGCATCACAGAAAAGCCATCATCAGGGGCATCACGGTATATGAATCGTTCCGGCCGGAGGGCAGCGAACTGTGGGATTGCCTGTTACAGAGTATGGGAAAGCACTGAAAAAAGAAATTTTGAAAAAATGTGCGCAGCAGCTTGATTTTTGTGTAGCAGCTTGGTAGAATACAGACGGGTTAAGTAAATAAGTGCAATCACAAGCCATTAACTTTCTGGATTTTACCATGCAAATTGCGTGGAGACAGGAGGTTTAATGGCTTTGTTTTTTTATAAGGAAAAGAATAAAGACATACGGGCAGCGGCCTATCTGAGATTGTCCATTGAGGATGGCGACAAGGCCGAGAGCAACAGCATCGGTAACCAGAGAGAACTGATTCGGGATTTTGCTGCAGAACGGCCAGGACTGCATTTGGTCGAGGAGTACGCTGATGATGGCTACACTGGAACTAACTTTGAACGTCCGGGCTTCAAGCGGATGATGGAGGATATTAAATCCGGCAAAATCAACTGCATCATCGTCAAGGACTTATCCCGACTTGGTCGTAATTACATTGAGATGGGAAAGTATCTGGAACAGATTTTTCCCATGATGGGGATTCGCTTCATCGCCATCAACGACAACTATGACAATGCGAACACTGAGAGCAGCGATTCGGACAGCATTGTAGTTCCGTTCAAGAATCTGTTGAACGATTCCTACTGCCGGGATATTTCCATCAAGGTGCGCAGCCAGCTGGACATGAAACGGCGCAAGGGTGAGTTCATCGGTGGCTACGCAATCTATGGTTACTGCAAAGACAAACGGAACAAAAACCGTCTGGTGGTAGACGAGTATGCAGCAGATATTGTCCGCTCTATCTACCGCAGAAAAATGGAAGGCATGAGCGCACAGGTGATTGCCGAACAGCTGAACAGTGAGAATGTGCTAGCCCCCAGCGAGTACAAACGGCTGTGCGGTTTGAATTACCATAGTGGGTTCAAAGCTGGCACTCATGCAAAGTGGCAGGCAATTCAGGTGCTTCGGATTCTGAAAAATGAAGTTTACACCGGGACGATGGTGCAGGGCAGGCGGCAGAAAATCAATTACAAAATCAAAAAAATTCGGGATGTGGAAGAATCCGGCTGGATCAGAGTTCCCAATATGCACGAAGCAATCATTCCGCAAAAGCTGTTCGATACCGTGCAGGAAGTCTTGAAACTGGACACTTGTGCATCGAAAGGACAGCAGACCGTAAATCTGTTTTCGGGCATCGTTCGCTGCGGTAGCTGTGGACAGAACATGGTGCGGCGTACCGTATCAAAAAACGGAAAGAAATATATTTATCTGCACTGCGTCACAAACCACAATGGTTTAGGCTGTTCCTCACATCTTATCAGCGAAAGTAAGCTGGCCGAAGTGGTGCTGGCCGCATTACAGGGGAAAGTCCAGCAGATCAGTGGACTGGAACATCGGCTCGATGAAATTAATGAGATTCCGAAGAATGAGCGCAGACTGAAATCTGTGGAAGAACATCTGAAAATGCTGGAGCAGGAAGAACAGAAATACCAGACCTTGCGCCGCCAGCTCTATGAAGATATGAGCAGCGGTATTGTCAGCAAGGAAGAGTATAAGGAATTCAGCCATTCCTTTAATGAAAAGGTTGAAACCATCCGCAAGGCCAAAGCAGAAATGAACCGTCAGAGAAATTGCCTGAACAATCTGGATGTGGAACATCTGCCATGGATCGAAGATTTCAAGTCCTACCAAAACCTGACAAGTCTGAACCGCCGCGTTCTGGTGGAACTGGTAGAGAGCATCACGGTCTATGACAAAGAACACATTCATATCCAATACCGCTTCGATCAGGAAATTCGCAATGTGCTGGAATATTGCAGTAGTGTTCCAGCGGCAGTAACGGAGGAAAGTGCAGTATGAAATGTGTAAGCTATACCCGGACACTTCCTTGGAAGAACCATCAAAGTGAACTGACGATTGCCGAGCAGAATCAGTGCATTGCGGCATATCTGGCGGAACATAAAGAACTGGATTTGCAGAAAAAGTATTCTGACCGCAAGAACGATGAAAAGGCGCACATCGCGTTCGACCAAATGACCAATGATGGCGTAGAGCGAAAATTTGATTGCATTATTGTGGCATCCATGTATTACTGTGGGCCGGATTTCCCGGCGGTACGGCAGGCAATCAAGGAAACGCTCTATGCAACTGGCATCGACCTGATTGTGCTGGAGGAGGGCTTGGACACCAGAACAGCCAGCCGAAAAGAAGTTGAGGACTATTTTGAAGCAAAACGCTGTGAGATGCACGCGGAAATCATGTTTGCATGGAGAAAGAAACAAGGTGCAGGATTCCGGCTGACAAACTCTGTTCCGTTTGGCTATATCCGTAGGAATGGCGAAAGTAACATGATAAAGGATAAAGAAGTTGCTCTTTATTTGAGCGAGGCTTTTTTCAGATATGCGTCTGGCCAGAAAATGCGTGATATTGCAAAGTGGTTAAATGAGCAGGGCGTGGAACCCCCCATGAAGCACAAAAAGAGAATTTTGGGAAAGCCTTATGATGAGGAACCAGACCAGTGGACAACGGATATGCTGCGGTGTTTATTCCGAAACCCGACTTATACGGGTGCGGCGGCAAATGGAAGCCGCCAGATCATTGCAGAAAACTGCCACGAACCATACATAACCAAAGAGCAGTTCTATGCGTTTCCATGCAATATGCGCGACGGAGAAAACAAAATTCCGATTCGGAAAAGCTACAAAAAGCCGAATCCGCTGGCAAAGCACATTGTCTGTACCTGTGGACGCGCACTTTGCTGGCACAAGGATAAGAAAACAGGGAAGGAATTTTTCTATTGCCGTTACTGCCGCGCACACAAGGAAAACGGAAAGAATCTGAAAATTCCGGCAGCTACTATTTATAAAAATGTGATGGATGCTCTGGAAGTGGAACATCTGGAAGAAGAAAAGCTGACTGCAGCGATTCAGCAGGGAGCGGGTCGGAAAGCAATCGAGGTAGTCCGAGCCGAAAAGTCGGTGCAGATGAAGTCTGTTCTGGCTGAACTGAATATGGAACAGTTTCGCCGTGTACCGCTGTATGAAAGCTACATGGCCGATGAAATCACCGAAGAACAGTATCATGCGGAACTGATGGACTATGAAGAAGCACATCGGAAACTAAATGAACAGCTTACAGCAATTATGGAAGATACGCTGGTATGGGAACGGGCGTTGAGCCTGCGCAATCCGTGGATTCAGCAGATGGCACAGTATAAGGCCCCGGAAGAACTTGACCGCAATTTTGTGAAGAAATACATCGAACAGGTCACAGTCACACTGCTGGAAAACGGGCAGGCGAAAATCAGTCTGACAATGAAAACGGATGAATGGAAAAAGATGCTTAGCCGGATAGAGATGGAGGGAACAGACGATGGCACGAAAGAGTAGAAAAAATCTCCCGCAGCCGGAACAGGCGGCAGCTTCTGTGTTGCTCCCGGAACTGGAAGAAGCAAAAATACCTGCGGCAATCTATGGGCGGCTTTCTGTTGAGGATGAAGAAAAAGAAGAAAGCATGGAAACGCAGATCGCGCTGGTGCAGGATTATATCAATCGCAGCAGTGAACTGAGTTATGTGGACACCTACTTCGACAATGGCTTTACGGGAACAAATTTTAAGCGGCCAGCATTTACCCGCCTGATGAACGATGTGCGGCAGAAGAAAATTAAGTGCATCGTGGTGAAAGACCTCTCGCGCTTTGGTCGCAACTATCTGGAAGCAGGATACTATATCGAAACGGTGTTCCCATTTTTGGGGATTCGATTGATTGCTGTTACAGATAATTTTGACAGTACGCGCAAAGAGGACATGGAAAGTCTGGCTCTCCCGATTCGGAATATGGTCAACGCAATGTACGCGAAAGACATATCTAAAAAGATATGGACTTCTTTGCAGCGTAAGAAAGAAGCAGGCTATGCAGTCGGAAACGATGCTCCGTATGGCTATATTCGGAATCCCATGACAAAGCGTAATGAAATTGACCCGGAAGCTGCATTTTATGTGCAGTTGATTTTCCAGTGGGAACTGATGGGGGTGCCAATTTTTGAAATCGCCCGACGAATGACATTGCTGCAGGTTCCGACTCCACGGGAGTGGCATAGAAAAATGGTTGAGGGGAAAGAAGTGCTTACCTATAAAAAGTGGGGCGTAACCACGATCCGGCACATTCTGGAAAATCAAACCTATGTGGGCGATACCATCAACAATAAAAGTACACAGAAGTTATTCGCAGGACAGGACAGGCGCGACCTTCCCAAAGAGCAGTGGTATGTGGCAAAGAACACACATCCAGCTATCATCGCAAGGGATGATTTTGAAAAGGTGCAAAAAATCTTGAACAAGAATCGAGTAGTATTCCAGACGGTAAGAGCAAAGTCGGAGCAGATTCGGGCAGAATATCAGAATGACCTTGCAGGAATGGTGTTTTGCGCAGACTGCGGCAGACAGATGGAGTTTGAACGACTGCCGCATGGAGCGGAGGAAAGTAAAAAGGTCTGCTATTACATCTGCAAGGCAAGGCAGGCCGACGATAAGTGCATCGGCCACCAGATTCCAGAAAAACTGCTGAAAGCCCTGATAATGGATCAGCTGCATTTGTTCATTGTCCAGCTGAGCGATAAACGGAAGGTGCTGGAAGAATTGCAGAAAATCGAGGATGTGCAGAATCCCGTCTACCGTGCAAAGGGCGAAATTATGAGCCTGACCGATAAAGTTAGCCAGATGGCCAAGAAACGGGAACAGCTTTATGCGGACTATGTGGCTGGTGTGGTGGATTCCGAAGATTACCAACTGATTCGGGAAGATTATTCCAGACAATACGATGGCCTGCGAGCTGCGCTGCAGGAAGCAGAGAACAAAAAAACGGAAGTGGAACGACAAATCGAAGAATACATGAATATGACTTCTCATTTGGAAGAACATCTGGACAACTTTGAATTTGACATTCAGTTGGTAAAATCCCTTGTGCAGAAAATCGAAGTGAGTGCAGACAAGCGGATTCGGATTGTTTTTGGATTTCAGGATGTGTTTACAGAACTTGGAAAGGAGAGTGCAGAAACATGATTGCAGCGTATCAGCGTATTTCAAGGGCTGATGGCGATCTGGGCAAAGATGGCAAAGATAAGAGCAACAGCATTGAAAACCAGAAAGAACTGATCCTGCGGTATATCTCCTGCAAAGAAAGCCTGCAAAATGTGCCTGTGATGGATTTTGTAGATGACGGCTACACAGGCAGCAATTTTGATAGACCTGGATTCCAGCAGATGATGGATGGTGTTCGCAATGGCAAGATTGATACCATCATCGTGAAAGACCTTTCCCGGTTTGGCCGTGATTATATCGGCGTGGGGGAGTACATGGAGCAGATTTTTCCTCTGCTGGGTGTCCGGCTCATTGCCATCAATGATAACTATGACAGCAATAATTATAAAGGTACAACGCTGGGCATGGATGTAATTGTCAGTAATCTGGTAAATACCATGTACTGCCGGGATGCAGGAAAGAAACTGCGGACTGCCAATCAGGTCAAGTGGCGTAAAGGCATCACAACGGCATCTGCTGCACCGTTCGGCTATCAGTTCGACCCGGACAAAAAGGGCGCATTTATCATCGACCCGCCAGCAGCAAAAATCGTGCGGCGTATTTTCGACCTTGCGATTCTGGGGCTGGGAACAAGAGATATAGCGATGATGCTGAATGATGAAAGTGTTCCTGTCCCGAGCGTATATAACAAAGAAAATAAGGCGTATGGCAAGGAAACGACCTATACCATAGCTCCTGTGATCTTATGGGATAGTTCTCGCGTTTGGAAAATCCTCACGGCGTATGTGTACACCGGGGCGATGGTTTTGGGCAAAACCAAAACACTGATTTCCGGCAAAAGCATTATCCGAACGGTTCCCAAAGGGCAGCGGTACATTACAGAGGGAACCCATGAAGCAATCGTAAGTCGTGAAGAATTTGAAAAAGCGCAGCTTGTCATAAAGAGCAACAGCCATAAAGTGCTGATGGGCGGCGTGGACTTCCCGCTAAAAGGAAAAGTCCGCTGCGGAAATTGCAGGCGAGTGATGGCGCACAATTTTAAACAGGTTGTGCCGACATTCTGGTGCAGAGAGGGCTTGGAACTGGTTGGGCAGACCCAATGCACATCTGAGATATTTCAGGTCAGTGATATTGAAAGTGCCGTCTTTCAGGCACTGAAAAGGGAACTCTCTCTGCTGGATTCCCTTTATGGTGATATTCAAAAGGAAGAGCAGGATTTGAAAGAGGCCCACAAAAAGGCAAACCGCCGCAAAACTCTGATGGAACAGGAACTTAAAAACCTGAAAGGTGAGAAGATGCGGATGTATGAAGAATATGCAGCTGGAACACTCCCACTGGATACCTACAAGCAGAAAAAACAGGAATGTGATAGACGAATTTCAGAGGTGCAAGAGCAAATTGAACAATCCAAAGCGGAAGAATCTGTCCAGAGCGTTGTTCCAGGAACCATGCGCGCAGCGGCAGAGCAGGCAGAAAATTTCCTGAACGGTACAAGACTCACAGCAGGTATGGTGTCAGCTTTTATTGAAAACGTCTTTGTATATGGTGATGGGCGCATTGTGGTACGGTTCAAATATGAGCAGAGCATCCAGGACGCTGCGAGAGCATTGCACAAGAGCTGATTTTCAAAAAAGGCTGAGTTGCCCATGTTGTAACATCAAAGAGTGTGTTATAATATGGGCAACAGACCAGCCAGAAAGAGGACATTATGAAAGCGATTCGATGGCTGCTAAAACTGATGATGGTGATGATGACCCTGCCGCTGATCCTTGCGGTGTGGCTGGCAAAGTGGTTTGTGGTATTTCTGCATCACTGTTCTGCATGGATTTTCTATCTGCTGGGCAGTGTGCTATTGGCGACGGCGGTGCTTTCGTACCTCCTGCAGCAGTCGCAGGGGATGGAAGCACTTCAAATGCTGGTCGGTGGATTCGTGATTTTTATGATACCACAGGTGGTCGGCGTCGTGGTGGTACTTCTGGAACTGGCGGCAGTAATGCTTCGGCAGGCATGGTACATATAAAATAGGGAGGCGTACAGATAGTGAAATTAGCGGCGATTCATCATGTGGCGATTATCGTTTCTGACTATGAAAAAGCACGAGAGTTTTATGTGAACAAATTGGGCTTTGCAGTTGTGAGAGAAAATTTCCGTAAGAATCGGAACGACTGGAAACTGGATTTGCGTGTCGGTGATGGAGCCGATGCGATTGAATTGGAGATTTTTGCAGAGCCGAATCCGCCCGAACGTGTGAACAGGCCGGAAGCCTGCGGTCTGCGGCATTTGGCGTTCCGGGTGGAGGATGTGGAAGCTACCGTGGAAGAACTTGCACAGATGGGAATTGAATGTGAACCGATTCGATTGGACAGCTACACTAAAAAGAAAATGACCTTTTTCTTTGACCCGGATGGCCTGCCCTTGGAACTGCACGAATAATTACATGGATAATAACAAAGAAGGATGGTGAATAAATTGGCAAGATGGGAACGAGAAGGTATTCCACATAAAGGATGGAAAGAAATAGGAATAGAAGATTTGGGTGAGGATTTAGAGTCCGGGGATGACGTAGAATACGAACAGTGTGAAATGTGTGGACAAGAGAAGATTCGCTATGTTCACATTTTGCAACATCCTAATTTTAATGGTGAACTGCGTGTGGGATGCGTATGTGCAGAACGCATGACTGACGACTATATCAACCCTCAAAAGACTGAGCGAGAACTGAAAAATCGCCTGAATCGCAAGAAAAATTTCATGCGAAGGGAATGGCAGGAACGTAATCAAGGAAAATATGTGCTACGATATAAGGGCGAAAATATAACGATTATGAAAAGTAAGTTTGGAGCAGGCTGGGGTGTTCTTTATGGAGGACAAAGCGTGTTTCGATATAATAATCGTAGAATTGATGATTTCCATACAGCTCGGCTGATTGCATTTGATCTTTTTGATGAGCAACATGAATCCAGAGGAGAGGTTCAGCCATATTGGGATGGTATGCGGTGGCTTTATTACTAAAGCTGTACGATGATGGACAAGTAGACCAAAAGCAACACCCATCTAGGGGATAGGATTCGTGAATCTTCTCGGCTAGGCGGGTGTTTCATTCCGCAGGAATGGGAGGGTTAGATGTTGAGCGTTTCTACCCATGCAGATAAATCGGCTTTGCTGGAATAGGAGTTGAACACCTTACCATGCAGCAACTTTGCACCGGGGCAGCTCGGCGCAAGTTTCTCATTGGTCTTACCCATGCCGCTGCCGCCGAAGGTAGCAAAGGGTATGATGGTCTTACCTTTTAAGTTGTAGCTCTCTAAAAATGTATTGATGATGGTCGGAGCAACATACCACCAGATAGGGAATGAACCTGTTATAATACTGCGAATGAGATTATTGCTATTTTTTCAGAACTGGTACACAAAAAAATAAATGTGTGATTATGGTCACACATAGTAAGGAGCTGGCACAGAAAGCGGATGTCATTCTGACTTTGAGGAAAGGAACAATCATGGCCACTGAGGATATCGTATTAGATGAAAAGATTCGAGAAGGACTTATGGAGGTGGCTGAAAGATTTTTACCACCAGATGATCTAAAGAATAAAATAATGAACAAAATTAAACAATAAAAAACTAAATTTATATCACAACGTATTTGTATAGCACCACATAAGTGTAGGAGACAAACATGTTTTATTTTCTGCACTTATTTTGTATATAAAAAAATAGATTAAAGTTAGGGCTTTTGATATATACATCTAAAATAGTCACTTTGTGTTTATTCTTTTATTGGTTTTTGGGCAAAAATTACGAGTAAACTCCGAGAAAGTGAGGAACGGAATGATGAAATCTGAAAGAGAGAATGCAATTATACAAATGTTAAATGGTACTTGATAAAAGAGTGAAAAAATGTAAAATAGTAAAACATAGAAATCTGAGAGGAGGATACAGATATTATGATGGATCAGCAATGTATTGATTCAATTATTAATGTTATTTCAAAGTCCAATATGGCAGATTTAGATTTTCTCAATACTGAAATAAGACCGATAACATGTGAGATAGATGAAGACGGCAAGGAAAAACATACAGTTCATATGTCTTTATATGATTATATGTACAGCAAAGTAGAATTGTCAGAAGCATGGGTTGCTGGAAATCTTCTTCTTTTTACTGTGTTTGATGGATATTTGGAAAATAAATATCATCTTACGGAAGGAGCGTCTTTTAGAGAGCATTATGATAATTTGCCTGATAATACATCTATAGAGATAATTGAAAAAAGCTGCTATAGGATATTTAAAATTATTAGGAATGGAATTCAGCATAATTTAAGCAATGTGAATTATAATGATGGCAGCTATAATATAAGTTATTGCCATAGAAATACATCTTATGCATTACAGATAAGTAAAAATGGTGTTAGATACCTATATACTTTGATTATGAATATTATCAAAGGACAAATTGGGGGTATGTACGGAAAATATCGGACATCTGGGCATTATGATGGAATTATGTACACGCTATACACAGACATGCTAAAAGAAATAACACCGATATCTGATGATATAGGAACAAGTCCATCAGCTATTCCAAATGGATTGAAATTGAGGGCTTTTGTTAGATATCCTGTTGAAAATCCTACAATTCTTGCAGAAGATGCTACATTTATAACATTCCATCATATAGAAAATAATGGGACGGATGATATAAGTTGCAATCAATATAATTATTCAACAGATTACATCTATAAAGATTATCTTCTACCGCAGGAAATAGGGATTATAACGAAGGGCAAGGGGGATTCCGTTCAAGAAAGGATGAAAAGTGCAACAATAAGGTTTGAGAAAAGCTGTATAGAAGATAAATGGAAATTAAAATTATGATATAGTATTTTATGGGAGGATGAATGTAGATACGTTTATCCTCTTGTCTTTTCAAGGGACATTATGTAATAGGTATAAACTTGGAACATGCCTTAGGGGCATAGCAAAGAAATTGAAACAGGCATTAGACATAAGCAGAAGACAGAAGTAAAATGAGTTTAAAATAAGGAAAAAGCCTTAGGTAGTCATAACCTTAGGGTTATTACTGCATAACAATTTGTGCAATTCCCTGTTGTGGGAGTTAAGGATATAATGAAAGCGAAAAAAGAAATTTTTTTTTTTAGTCCATACTTGACAGAAGAATAGCCGACAAAGATGGTGTCATACTCGGCTATGTTATCACGTTTGGCGGCAATAGCAGGGCGAGAGGCCGGGTCGCTCATTTCGATGGTACTGCGAACCTTCTTGTCCATCCAATTCAGATCGGCCTTGGTGTATGAAACTTTCAGCTGAATCTCAAAAATGTCTGCACCGATGGCATCCGCCAGATTTTCGGCAACTTTTGCGGTGACACCGCTGGCAAAAAAGTAGGTGACAAGTCTTTTGCTCATAGCAATGCACTCCCTCTTGATAATTTTGTATAGGGTAAGTATAGCACGGCAGGGGAGCAGCATCAAGCGGTTGCCCATGTTATAACATCAACGACAATGTTATATTATGGACAACTGTTCGTAAAAATTTAAGGATTATGAAGGAGTTGTACAGCTTGATATGAGGAGCGATTTATGGTAAGATGAAAGTACAATAAGAGCTTATACGCTCTTGTTGAATCTACTGCGAGGAAGTGAATGCCGATGGAAAAGCAGAACACGGTAGAAAATCAGCTTGCCCACACGATAACTCAGACGGAGTTTGATTCGGACTATGATAAGACTGCCAAAAAGCTGCTGGCGAACAAGCAGATCCTGGCGCAGATTATGAAGGGCTGCGTAGATGAATACAGTGAATGCTCCGTAGACGAAATTGCTGAAAAGTATATCGAGGGAACTCCAGAGGTTGGCACGGTTGGTGTTCACGTTGATGATACAAATAGACTTCCGAAGGCTCCCGAAATAATAACTGGAAGCAATAATGAGGATTCTACGCTGACGGAGGGAACGGTGCGTTATGATGTTCGCTTTGATGCGATTGCTCCGGCCACAGCGAATGATGCAGCACAGCAGGATGTGATTCGTCTTATTATCAACGTGGAAGCACAGACTGCATTCAATCCGGGATATCCGCTGACAAAACGTGCAATCTATTATTGCAGCAGAATGATCTCTGCACAGCATGGGCCGATATTCAAAAAATCGGAGTATGGAAAAATCCGAAAAGTGTATTCTATATGGGTTTGTACAAAACCATCTGATGAATTTCAGAATACGCTTACGAGATATTCGATTCGGCCAGAACGGTTGATTGGAAACGCTACTGAGAAATCAGAGAATTATGATCTGATGAGTGTGGTAACGATCTGTCTCGGAAAACCTGATGCAGAAAACTATACGGGTATTTTGAAGTTTCTGGATGTGTTGCTTTCTTCGTCAAGAGCAGCTACGGAGAAAAAGAAAATTCTCGAAGAAGAGTTTGGCGTTGCAATGAGCGAAGAACTGGAAAGAGAGGTGCTTATTATGTGCAATCTTAGTCAAGGTGTTAAGGCCGAGGGAAGAGAAGAAGGCCGGAGAGAGGGCATTAGTATTGGTGAGATAGGGATGCTTGTGCAACTCGTCCGAGAGGGAGACTTGAAGCCAGAGCGCGCTGCAGAAAAAGCCAATATGACAGTCGAACAGTTTAAGAAGGTAATGGAAAACACCCCGTTGCAGGCTGTATAAAACGTAGAGATAAAAAGCCCCACAAAACTCAATTTGGTTCAAAAGTGATTGAGTTCTTGTGGGGCTTATATATAACTGGATAAAAATAATATCGAGGAGCATGGAATGAATAACAGTCAGGAAATTATTTTGGCTCAAATAAGCGCAATATATGATAAACCACCATTTGTGAAAGTGAAAACGGGTCAAATGGAAATGATTTTGAAGTGTGTTGGATTGGGAAAATACTATGATGAGTATGCAAAATATCTTGAACCATACTGGTATAATCGGGGATTTCAAAATGATATTGAGTCATATAGAATTTTTGTTGGTTTGAATTCGATATTCGAGGATTTGTTAAATGCGCATAAAGGTGAAGAAATTATTTCGTTGCTAACGGAGTTGGGTAATCACATTCAAGGAAATATTTTGTGTGATGGTGGAGATTTTGTCAATGATTTTAACAGGCTGTGCCAGTTATATAATTTGATGGGCTTGCAGATAGTTTCGACAGAAATTGATGAATATTCTTCTAAGTTTGAGGTTAAGCCATATTTGAACGAAGGAAATCATATTATTCAATCTTTTGGAATGGAGCAGTGGTTAAAAAACAAATATCAGGATGTATATGCTTCCTATGAGAGTGCATTAAATTCATTTGAACGTGGTGACATGGGAGCTGCAATTGAATCATGTAGAACAGCATTGACAGGGATATTTTCTAAATATAAAGGAGTGCCTTTTCAAAATGCAAGATGGATGCTTGGAATGGCAACAATAACTGGGGATTTTACAGGAACACAGCCTGCAGATGCTTCCGAGATGACTCCAATAAAAAATGCGATTGAGGCAATGGGAAAAAGAGACATAGCAGATTTTTTTGATGAAAATTTAGAGGGATCTTATAAAAAAACAAAGGCTATCTACAGTATATATTCTATGTTGTCAGATTACGGAACACATCGATTAGAGGGAACGGTAGAAGTGGCCAGGAACGAAGACGCACTAATGATGATTAGAATGACCACAGACATTCTTGTTTGGATTTACCAAAAGCATGGCATGAATGAATAACTTTATTGTAGCGTGTTAAAGTGGTTATGAATACACTGCTGGATATTCCAAAGGGCGCGGAGGTGATTGATGTGTGCAAAGCTGTTGAGGAAATGATGAACGAAAGCGAAGAACGAGGCGAACTCAGGATGCTCATGCAGTTTGTTCGAGATGGAGATTTGAAGCTGGAACGTGCTGCTGAAAAAGCAAAAATGACTGTCGAACAGTTTGAAAAGGTAATGGAGAATACTCCTTTGCAGGCGGTATAAGATAAACAGAATATAGAAAACAGATAAGCCCTACAAGGCTCAAATTGGTTCAAAACCGATTGAAAGTCTTGTGGGGCTTATTTTTTGCGTTTTTTCAAATTTATTTGTGAAAAAAGTTGTCCAAGACTTGACATCGGGCGGCATTGATTGGCAGCGCGAGAAATGGCAATCAGGACTTGGTTCTAAGTTTATCCACCAAGGCGAAAAAAATGCTGCGAAATATGCGGACGAGGTCATTGTTCTGAGCAAAGGAGTGCAGGACTATTTTAAGGAAACTTATGGAAGAGAAACGCACTTTATCCCTAATGGCGTGAATAGGCCGCAGATTCGGGAAGCAAGTCTGATTACAGATAAGTTCGGGCTGAAAAAAGACTCATACATATTGTTCCTCGGTCGTCTGGTGCCAGAAAAGGGCATTCGATATCTGGTTGAGGCCTTCAAGAATGTCAAGACAGATAAAAAACTGGTCATTGCAGGCGGCTCCAGTGATACGGATTCCTTTATGGAGGAATTGAAAGAACTGGCGAAGGGTGACGATCGGATTCTCTTTACCGGGTTTGTGCAGGGAGCAATGTTGGATGAACTATACAGCAACGCTTACATCTACACGCTGCCGTCCGATCTGGAAGGAATGCCATTAAGTCTGCTGGAGGCAATGAGCTATGGCAACTGCTGTTTGGTTTCGGATATTCCAGAGTGCGCAGAGGTTGTGGAAGATAAGGCATTGATTTTCAAAAAGTCAGATGTAGAGGACTTGCGAGAAAAA
>ENA-OPWH01000303-OPWH01000303.1-human-gut-metagenome-genome-assembly--contig:-NODE-303-length-40744-cov-5.174371_pt1 | contig 40744 bp, 39 predicted proteins | sample MGYA00241506_ERZ502004 | MGnify/ENA primary metagenome ERZ502004 (study PRJEB25962, sample SAMEA2043049) | human gut metagenome | biome: human gut; feature: human-associated habitat; material: faeces... | reverse complement strand
CTGCCGCACCTCGCTCGCCGTATCGGCACTTAGAATTATGCGGTATTGCCTTAACATATGTTTGCACAGGAGCAAACAACGGGGAAAATAAGAGCAATTTATACATCAATGGTAAAAAAATGTTTTGAGAAATTGTTATCACTTGCGGAAGGGATGCAAACAAAATTGTGTATTTTGCCAAAAATCAAGACATTTCGATGTACGGTTGAAACACACCTGAATTTGTGCTAAAATCATATTAGCTATCTGTGGCCAAATTGCCGTAAAGCACAACTACTTTACATAAACATGCGTGCTAAGATTTTGCATGTGGGGCAGCTGCGGGCCCCAATTGTAAGAGTGGTGCTTTGCGTCAAAAAGCCGACCGAAGCGGCAGACCTGGCCAACCATCTTTGACTGGAAAACAGGAATTAAGAGATTAGAGAGGTGCCTTTTGTGGATAACGAAGAAAATGAAGTAATTGACCTAACAGAAATTTTAAGTGCGGTTCGCCAGCATCTTCTTGAACTGATTTTTGTAACTTTGGCTGCTGCGCTGGTTGGCTTTACGGCGTCTAAGTTTTTGATGACCCCAAAGTATGATTCTTCTGCCCTGATGATTGTCAATACCCGGCAGGATGTCAACGCCAATGTTACCAGTGACCAGATCAATTCTGCAACCAAGCTGGTTTCTACTTACAGCATTATTATCAAGAGTGATACGGTTCTGCAGCAGGTTATTGATAACCTGGGCCTGAACCTGACTTATGCTAAGCTGAACAAGCGCGTTACCGTAGCAGCTGTGGACGATACCCAGGTTATGAAGATCACTGTGCAGAGCGACAGCCCGGAATGGGCACGGCAGGTGTGTGAACAGATCATTACAGTGGCTCCGGATGTGATCAAAGAGGCTGTTGAAGCGGGTTCCGTCAAAGTGATCTCCAATGCTTCTTTGGCAACGGAGCCGGTTTCCCCCAACATTGAGAAGAACACGATGTTGGCCGCAGCGGTTGGTTTTGTTCTGGTGATTGGTATTATTGTGCTGCAGGTTTTGCTGGACAATAAGATCAACACGGAGGAAGATGTTACCAAGTATCTGGATATGACTGTTCTGGGCGTGATCCCGCAGTATGATCAGGGAGGTAAAAAGGAATGAGTAAAAAGCGTGAACATCATAAGCTGTTTATGGTTGGCTCAGATGCACCGTTCCAGTTTACAGAAGCTTACAAGTCTCTGCGAACCAACCTGGAGTTCCTTGCCGCAACCAGCGATTGCAAGACTATCCTGATTACCTCCTCTGTCCCCGGCGAAGGGAAGAGCAACGTCGCAGTAAACCTTGCGATTACCCTGGCAGACAGTGGCAAGCGTGTGGTGCTGGTTGACTGCGATATGCGTAAGTCTACCATCTCCCGCTACCTGCATATTCCGCGTGATCATATCGGCATTACCAACACCATTACGGGCAAGGACCGTACCCAACTGGCCAATGCACTGGTCAACTTCAAAGACCTGGGCATTGTGGTGCTACCTGTTGGCACCATCCCCCCGAACCCATCGGAACTGTTGGCAACCAAGGCAATGGAAAGCACCTTTGCTGCACTGAAGCAGGTGTATGACTACATTATTGTGGATACGCCGCCGGTTTCTGTTGTTACCGATGCTGCAGTATTGTGCAAGTATGCGGATGGGGCATTGCTGGTTGTACGCCCGGGTGTTACCACCATTGAAGGTGCCCAGCTGAGCAAGAAAAACCTGGAAGCTGTGAATGCCCGCATCCTTGGCGTAGTAATGAACGGATACAATGTTAAAAAAGCCGGTAAGAAAGATGGCTACTACTATTCTTATTCTTACGGGTACAGCAATGACGACGCAGCTGGAAAGAAGAGCCGGAGTAAGGCATAATGAGTTCGCAACTGGTTGATCTCCATTGTCATATTTTGCCTGGCATTGATGACGGTGCCAAAAACCTGGATGTTTCCATGTCCTTGATCCAGAAAGAAATGGAAGACGGGGTTGTTGGCATTGTGTTCACACCGCACTTCCATTATGAGCGCATTACGCTGGATGCTTTTGTGCAGCAGCGCAAAATGGCTTATCGCAGCGTTGTGGCGCAGCTGGCAGAACGCAAACTTCCCCTTGCCGTCAAATTGGGTGCAGAGGTCTATTTTACCACAGCTTTGGCCAGCCTGGATCTTTCCAAATTGGCATTTGCAGGGTCGCGGTATATCTTGATTGAATTCCCGACCAGCATCCATCCCGGTGGAATTGAGGATACCCTGTTTGCGGTGCAAAACCGTGGGTATACTCCCATTTTGGCCCATGTGGAGCGCTACCCCTATGTTACCGAGGATCCTACCCTGCTGTACCGCTGGGTCAGCTCCGGCGCATTGGCGCAGATCAATGCTTCGGGTTTGGTGCGCAGTGGACATACGGCCAAATGGCTGCACAAACTGCTGGATTGGAACTTAGTTCATCTGATGTGTTCTGACTGCCATTCTGTTACAACCCGCCCGCCAAACCTGAAAGACGGGATGGCACAGATAAGCAGTTCAACGGCAAAACTTTTACAGAAAAATGCCATTGATGTCTACCTGAACAAAGAAATTTCCATCAAAGAACCAATTGAGCCAAAATTCCGCTTTGGACGCTGGGTATAATAGGCTTGCAAGTTACGGTTTGCTGCTCCACTATATTCCGGGGCCATCATGCGTGGCAGAAAGCCCGTTTCACATGCCGCAAAGGGAACGGTCTTTCTTCGTGCTTTTGCGGCTTTTAATTGTATCATGAACCATTCTACATCAAAAATACTGCATATTCTGGATGCTTTTCTGGACTTTTTCCTGCTGTTGGGAGCGTATGAGGTTTCCAGCCTGCTACGTATGCACAGCCCCTGGGGTGAAGCGTTCTGGTGGGTCGATGTTGCCCGCTTCCGCCCGCTGGCACTTGTATACGCAGCGGCAATCATTCTGATTTATATTGCACAGGGTGAATACCGCACTTTTAAGCGGCGCGGCTTAGTGAGAGAACTGGCAAAAGCCCTTTTGGGAAACCTGGGCGGCTTTGCGCTGGCAGCAACCATTTTGTATGTATTCCAACTTTCGCAGTTTTCCCGCCTGCTGCTTGTTTACTATTACCTGCTGTCCAGCGTGGTCATTACGATCAAGCGGTTATTGCTGCACCGGATCAGCCTTTGGTATGCAAAGCGGCGCCATATCATAGCCCGCGTTTTGCTGGTCGGCAATGGAAACCTGGCATTACGCTATTATAATGATGTTGTAAAGGGCAAGGATGTATCGGCAGAGTATGCCGGCTATGCAGCGCAGAACCCGGTAGTGGAACTGCCGAATTACCTTGGCACAGTAGCCGATCTGCATAAGATTCTGGAAAGTACCCGGATTACCCATATTGTGATTGCGGAGGAAACCCAGAACCGCAGCGAGTTGCTGCAGATCACCGCGATTGCAGAAAATTACGGCATTAAGGTCAGTGTAATTCCGGTCTATTCGGACTTTCTCTCTTCCCGCACAATGGATAATACTGTAAACGGGTTGTATGTGATCGACCTGAAAATGCAGGAAACCTGCGATATTATGGGTGTGAACATTGTGGTAACGGACATGGACAAAACCATGACGCTGCTGGAAAGCCAGCTGGAACAATGGCGTGGGAAATATATCTGCGTGGCCAATGTACATACCACCGTAACGGCGCACGAGGATGCCGAGTACCGCTATATTCAGAACCATGCGGTCATGGCGCTGCCGGACGGCGGTCCCCTTTCGCAGTTCAGCCGCAGGCAGGGGTATGCTGCTGCGCAGCGCGTTACGGGGCCGGATTTGATGAAGCAGGTTTTGGCGGTCAGCGCAGAAAAAGGCTGGCGGCACTATTTTTATGGCTCTACCCCGGAAACGTTGCAGTTGCTGCGCAAAAAGGTGGAAGAGCGCTACCCTGGTGTTGTGATTTCCGGTATGATGTCGCCACCGTTCCGCGAGATGACCCCGCAGGAGGACGCTCAGGCGGTAGCGGAAATCAACGCAACAAAGCCGGACTTTGTGTGGGTTGGCCTTGGTGCCCCCAAACAGGAACGCTGGATGGCCGCCCATGAGGATCGCGTACAAGCCTTGATGATCGGCGTTGGTGCGGCGTTTGACTATGAGGCGGGCAACATTAAGCGTGCGCCCATGTGGATGCAGAAGCACAACCTGGAATGGCTTTACCGATTGATGCAGGACCCGAAGCGCCTGTTCCACCGCTACCTGAAAACAAATGTAAAATATCTTTTGTGGACCTGGCGCAGCGGCGAATAACGGAAAAGATAAAACAATAGCAAAAATACCATGCTGTACATTGGAAGGAGGAACCGGCCCCGGTTCCTTGCCCGATGTGCGGCATTTTTTATGGCTTTGGGGCGCCGACCGACAATCTGATTCTATGCAGAATTCCGGCTGTGCGACAAATCAGAATCGAAGAATCTCGACTTTTTTCTCAAGCCCCCTACCTATTTGCCGGGAGCTATGGTATAATATCTGTATATGCTGTTATATATGCAAATTTAGATGTTTGGGAAGGAGCTACTACATGCAGCAGGAAACTGTCATTGTGTTGGACTTTGGTGGCCAGTATAACCAGCTGATCGCCCGCCGTGTCCGTGAATGCAACGTTTATTGCGAAATTTATTCTTACCGTACTGACCTGGCCAAAATCAAGGCCAAAAATCCGAAGGGCATTATCTTTACCGGTGGTCCCAACAGCGCTTACCTGCCGGATTCCCCTACCGTCGATCCCGAAATATATACTTGGGGTGTTCCGGTACTGGGCATCTGCTATGGCAGCCAGCTGATGATGCATATGCTGGGCGGTAAGGTTTGCAAGGCTCCGGAACGCGAATATGGCAAGACGGTTGTGGATCTGGATACCACCAGCCCGCTGTTTGACGGCCTGCCGAACCAGAATGTTTGCTGGATGAGCCATAATGACTATATCGAGCAGGCTGCCCCCGGCTTTGATATCATTGCCCACACCCCCAACTGCCCGGTTGCCGCTGCACAGGATGCCGCCCGCGGCCTGTACTGTGTGCAGTTCCACCCGGAAGTGCTGCATACCGAAAACGGTACTAAGATTCTGCATAACTTTGTTTACAAAGTTTGCGGCTGTGCCGGTACCTGGAAGATGGACTCCTTTGTGGAGCATAGCGTGAACGCCCTGCGCGAGAAGATCGGCAATGGCAAGGTGCTGTGCGCTCTTTCCGGTGGTGTGGATTCCAGCGTATGTGCTGCCATGCTGGCAAAGGCCATTGGTAAGCAGTTAACCTGCGTGTTTGTTGACCACGGCCTGCTGCGCAAGAACGAACGTGAGCAGGTTTGCGAAGTGTTCGGCGAGGGCGGCCAGTTCGACATCAACTTTGTCTGCGTGGACGCCCGCGAACGTTTTTACAGCAAGCTGGCCGGTGTTACCGAGCCGGAGCGCAAGCGTAAAATCATTGGCGAAGAGTTCATCCGTGTGTTTGAGGACGAGGCCAAGAAGATCGGTGCTGTAGACTTTTTGGCACAGGGCACCATCTACCCGGATGTTGTGGAAAGCGGCCTTGGCGGTGAATCTGCTACCATCAAGAGCCACCACAATGTTGGCGGCTTGCCGGATTATGTAGACTTTAAGGAAATTGTGGAGCCGCTGCGCGACCTGTTCAAGGATGAAGTCCGCCAGGCTGGCCGTGAACTGGGCTTGCCTGAATATCTGGTCGCCCGCCAGCCGTTCCCCGGCCCCGGCCTTGCTATCCGCATTATCGGCGATATCACCCAGGAAAAGGTTGCCATTGTACAGGATGCTGATGCAATCTGGCGCGAGGAAGTGGATAAGCTGCCCGCCGCTCAGCGCCCCAGCCAGTATTTTGCCGCGCTGACCAACATGCGCAGCGTTGGTGTTATGGGTGATGAGCGCACCTATGATTACGCCATCGCCCTGCGCGCTGTGACTACGACCGACTTTATGACCGCGGAAGTTACCCTGCTGCCCACCGAAACCATTACCACCGCAGCAAACCGCATCGTAAACGAAGTAAAGCATATCAACCGTGTTCTGTTCGACTATACCACCAAGCCGCCAGCAACGATCGAGTGGGAATAATTTCACACCCGTGAAAAAGCCTTATTTTACTGGGCTTTTGCCGATTGTATATGCTTTTTGGCAACAAAATGGCAACATAATTTGAATTATTGTAAAAGTAAAGAGCTATCAGATTTTTTGAAAGTCTGATAGCTCTTTTTGACGTTGCATTAAAAGGTAAGTGCTTTTATCATATTTATTATTGCTGTTGTTAACGGTAAAAATTTGTTCAGAATATCAACTACTTTCTTGGTGGTATTTTTTTCCGGAGAGCCCTTTGAAAGTTGATAGAGAAATGACTGTAATGTTTCTTTGTCAAAATCAGATAAATTATTTTCACTTTTGATGAATTTTTGAATTTCTGTTTCTATATCAAAATATTGACTTTGTTGAATAGAAACTTGATTATTATCTCCATTAATGTATGTGTTATTTATATTTCCGTAATTGGATGATGTTAATTCAATATTTTTAATTACAGATTTGCAATCTCTGTAAAATCCTTTGGGAAATATATCATCAACTCGGGGAATATGAGCTTGATTATGATATAGAAATTCGACTCTAAAAAATCGTCCCTCGTATTCAAAACGATCTGAAAACATCGTTTTAATAGCGTTTAATTTGCCTTCTTGCCAAAATAAGTATGGGATAATTATGTAATCTACACCATTATTGTTTTCAATATAGTATCTAATTATTTTATTTGTATAATCGATTTTCATATCTTTTCTACGAAGAAAATCAAAAAATAAGAAAAATAAAAACATTATTACTATTATAACCATAACAGGAACAGGCCAATAATGACTAATCTTATCCATATTTTATATATCTCCTCATTCTTAAAAAATTATCTTACTGATGTTAGATTTTTTTAATTAGCCGTTTTTCAGTTTGTCTTTGAAAGCTTCGACCATTGCGTCGCTGAAATTCTGTGACGGTACTTTTACATATCCGGAGGTTTTATCATATTTCGGGTAGTTATAACGCCACTTATCATAATCGTCACGGTTAATATCGCCGTTATGATATTTTTCAGATTGCTCCGCCCACGCATTTAACATTTCCGAAAGTTCTGTTGCATCCGTTCCCTTTTTAGGATCTGCATATATTGAAACACCGTTTTCTGTCTTTTCTATTGTCAATCCGTATCTGTCCTCTAATGTAAACAGCGTGTGCATTAAGCCGATGTAGCTGTCAATGTCGGGTACGGAAAGTGCCTGCGGCGATATTTCGAAAACCTCGGCAAGCTTGTTTGTTAAATCTGCTTTCGGCGTTCTCGAACCCGACTCATATTGAGCCATACGAATATCGGCAGTCTTTTCGGGAAAGCCGACTATCGTTCCTAAATACTTTTGTGTCATTCCTCGCAGGTTGCGAAAAAAACGAATTCTCTCACCGATTGCCATAAAGTTTACACTCCTTATTTATGTAATGTGCAATTAGTATATCATATATGCTTAGTGTATGTCAAGAAAACTAAAACAAAAAAGTTAAATATTTTCCTGAAAACCACTTGACTTTACGGAATTTGTTTAGTATAATCGTTAAGCAAATAGCGTTAAGTTGTTTGCAAAAACTGAATATCCGTCATACATCACGGTAATGGTGTATCCGCTCGGGCAAATCGGAATGCGGTCAGAAAGTATCCGACAATAAATAATCATATTATAAAATCAAACAAAGGTGGTGATTAAATGGAAAATGCAAGTTTTATGCGAGTTGATGAGGTGGCTAAGGAATTAGGCATTTCAAAATCCTATGCATATAAAATCGTCCAAAAACTCAATGCCGAATTAGCCGAAAAAGGCTATATGGTGATTTCCGGACGAGTAAACAAACAATATTTTACAGAACGCACCTGTTACGGTGCCGACAAGAAAGAGAGGTAAATTTATGGCAGTATATAAAGAAGAAAAAACAAATACTTGGCGTGTTATCTATCGCTATACCGATTGGAACGGCGATAGAAAACAAACGCAAAAGCGAGGCTTTAAGACAAAGCGTGAAGCCCAGTCTTGGGAGCGAGAACAGCTTAATAAGCTGGGCGGTGACTTGGATATGAATTTCAAGAGTTTTGTTGAACATTACTCTGAAGATATGCAGACTCGACTTAAAGAAAACACTTGGGAAACCAAGAAACATATTATTGACAAAAAGCTTATTCCATATTTCGGCAAGCTAAAAATGTGCAATATTACCGCACAGCAAATTATCACTTGGCAAAATGAACTTATCAATTACAAGGATGATAAAGGCAAATCTTATTCGCCGGTGTATTTGAAAACAATTCACAATCAGTTGTCGGCAATCTTTAATCACGCAGTCAGGTACTATAATTTGAAAGAAAATCCTTGCCAAAAAGTAGGAAGTATGGGCAAAAAGAAAAATCGTGAAATGCTCTTTTGGACAAAAGATGAATATCTTAAATTTGCCGATGTGATGATGGATAAGCCTTTATCCTATTACGCTTTTGAAATGCTCTATTGGACGGGTATTCGTGAGGGCGAGTTGTTGGCATTAACGCCTGAGGATTTCGATTTTGAAAAGCAGACTGTCACAATTAACAAGTCATTTCAGCACTTGAATGGCAGAGATATTATAACTTCGCCGAAAACAGAAAAGAGCAACAGGACAATCAAACTTCCGAACTTTCTTTGCGATGAAATACAGGACTATTTGAAAATGCTCTATGATGTAGGCTTAGACGACAGAATGTTCCCTGTTACAAAAAGTTATTTATACAGAGAAATGGAACGAGGTTCTAAACAAGCCGGTATTAAAAGAATTCGTATTCACGATATTCGTCACAGTCATGTCAGTTTACTGATTGATATGGGATTTTCTGCAACAGCTATTGCAGACCGAGTGGGACACGAAAGCATTGATATTACTTATAACTATGCACACCTGTTTCCCTCAAAGCAGACTGAAATGGCGGAAAAATTAGATATGGAAAGGGGTAAATAATTATGTCACTGAAAAACAGAGATGAACACAACCGCTGGCGAAACAAAACGGTAGCGTTTAGGGTTTCGCCGGAGGAGTGGCAACAAATCGAACGATATGTTCGGCTGTCCGGATTGAATAAACAGGACTATATCACACGGCGATTAACGCACCGAGAAATAACTGTGCAAGGCAATCCGAGAGTGTATAAGGCACTGCGTGATAACCTTTACGATGTGCTTGCGGAACTTAAACGAATTGAGGCAGGCGGCGAAGTCAATGACGAACTGCTTGACTTAATCGAGATGATAGCCGATATTCTCGGCGGACTTAAAGGAGATGATTAAAATGGAAAATAAAAAAATGACCGCTCCGAATGTATCTGTTGGCGCAGATACGGAGCAGTCACCAAATGTATGTACAGATAGTATAACCGATTTGGAACAAGATTTCAAGGAAATTGAAGAAATGCAAAAAGAAATGTTTCGTCAAATGCAACCGTCATATTTGAAAACGGTTTCAATGGCTGATTTGTACGAAACGGATTTTGAGGTGCAAAGCGCATTGATAGATAATTTGCTTTATCGAGGAACATATCTGTTTGTCGGCTCTCCGAAAGTGGGTAAAAGTTTTATGATGGCACAGCTTGCGTATCACATCAGCACAGGCACGCCTCTTTGGAATTACAAAGTGAAACAGGCAACTGTCCTCTATTTTGCACTTGAAGACGATTACCCACGCTTACAGCGAAGATTATTCAAGATGTTCGGTGCTGACGGAACGGAAAATCTATATTTTGCAACGCAATGCAAGACATTGGACGGAGGTTTGGACGAACAGATAAGAGGATTTATTCGGGAACACCCGGATACAGGACTTATCATAATCGACACATTAAAGCGAGTTCGTGAGGTGGGCGGTGCCGATTACAGTTATGCAAGCGATTATGATGTGGTTGCGAAGCTGAAAGCATTAGCCGACAGTTGCAATGTTGCAATGCTGATTGTTCATCATACCCGAAAGCAACAAGCCGGTGACAAGTTCGATACTATTTCCGGTACAAACGGATTGCTCGGTGCAGCAGACGGTGCGTTTGTGCTAAGTAAAGAAAAACGAACTTCAAATAATGCCACGCTTGATGTTACCGGCAGAGATCAACCCGACCAAAGAATACAGCTTGTTAAAGTTCCGGAAACATTGGTATGGAATTTTGAAAAGGCAGAAACAGAACTTTGGATTGAGCCGCCGGATCCGTTGCTTGAAAAAATTTCAAATACTCTTTTTGCGGAAAGTAATTCTTGGAGCGGAACGGCTTCTCAGTTGTGTGAAATAATCGGCGACGATATTAAGCCGAATGTTTTGTCTTTGAAGTTGAGCATAAATGCAAACAGACTTCTAAAAGATTATGACATTCATTACAAAGCAAGCCGAACGCACAGCGGTCGCAAGTTATCTCTATGGAAAGACGGCGTGTCAATGTGTGACGACCGTGACAAACATTTTGAGAGCTGTGGCACTGTATAAAACATTGTCACCACCGTCACGGTTTGTCACGCAATAAAGTTTTTGCAGGGTGCAGGAGGCTTTTTTCAAAAAGCCGCACCTGCCACTCGGAGAGCGCAAAACCTGCTTGCAGGTTGCATTTTTGATAGGCTTGCCTGTCAAAAGTGCTTTTGCGTTACTCTTGACAAGAGTAACAGAACCGAGTACGGTCGTATTTAAGAGATTGGAGGTGTAATTATGGAAAGAACGATAAGCGCAATGGTTGGCAAAGGCTCTGTAAATCACAACAGCCGCAAGTTCAAGGCTGAAAATGTTGACGGCAGTCGAACACATTTGAACATCGATTATTGCAACGAAAACATCAAAGATGTGTATCACGAATTGTTTGACGAAGCGCTCGAAAGATACAACGAAAAACAGACAAGAGCCGACAGAAAAATAGAAAATTACTATGAAAAAATCAGAAATTCCAAGCAAGAAAAGCCGTTTCACGAGTTGATTTTGCAGATAGGCGATAAAGAAAATATGAGTGCCGAAAGCGAAAACGGACGGCTTGCAATAGAGATTTTGGATAAATATTTTCAAGGTTTTCAAGAGAGAAATCCTAACTTAAAAGTGTTCTCTGCTCACTTGCACGCAGACGAGGCAACGCCACATTTGCACATTGATTTTGTCCCGTTCACAACCGGCAGCAAGCGTGGGCTTGATACAAGAGTGTCGCTCAAACAAGCACTTGCCGCACAAGGATTTAAGGGCGGAACTCGTGGAGATACCGAGTGGAATCAGTGGGTAAACGCAGAAAAATCGGCGCTTGCATTTGTTATGGAACGCTACGGAATCAAGTGGGAGCATAAAGGTACGCACGAGGAACGCTTATCCGTTATGGATTATAAAAAGCAGGAACGAACTGTGGAACTTGAAAAATTAGGTGCCGAAATCGAGAAAAAACAAACCGAATTTAACGCTCTGTCCGACAGAATATTGAATTATGACGAGGGTTTGGAACGCCTGCAAACGGTGGAAGAAATGCTCGATACCGCACCCGAATATCAACTGTCCGAGCCGCAAGGCTTTATGACGGCAAAGGCGTACAAAACAAAAATTGCCGAGCCACTCATAGGCAAATTGAAGTCGCTGGTTAAAACGGCATTGGCTCGTTGCTTTGAGGCTTGGGACAATTATCACAGGCTGAATGTTACCAACGCTAACCTGTATCGTGAAAACGAAATGCTGACGAAAATCAACAGCAAATTAAAATCCGAAAACGAAACTCTGCGTTCGGAAGTCAAGGATTACAAGCTGTTACGCAAGGTTTTCGGTCATAAACAGATAGACGATTTGCTTGAAAAAGCAAGAAATATCAAAGGTCAAAAGCGTGAAAAGCCACGCTCAAGATAAATAAATTTATGGAGGTAAAACAAAATGACAAACACAATTTTTGAACAATCGGGCGGTACTTACACACAGGTCGGCGAGTTTATGTTACCCGACTTATCCTTACCAGCGGAAGAAAAAACACAGGCACATATCAGCGTGTGGGCATTGAGGCATAAACGATATTTAAAACAAAATCATAAGGTGATTTATTACAACCTGCTCACAAGCGGTAAGCTTAATAACTACATTGCCGACATTGAAAGCCAAGCGCAACACCTTTTTTCTCGGTTGGTAAAAGACTTAGCCGAAAAAGAAAATATAGCCGAAGAACTCAAAGCAACCGATATGATGCTATGGGTGCGGAAAATGAACAATATCCGTAACCGAGCAACAGAAATAGTAAATGCTGAACTAATTTATATCGTATAAACATCACAGCGGCAGGGAGAAATCTCTGCCGCTTTTTTGCATTATTGTTAGACTGAATTACTTTGATGAAACGAAAACAAATTAAGCGTTCGTGTAATTTGTTGTTGTGTTTATAGAGGATGTATGATATACTGTAACCATAGAATTAACAACTCATACAAGAGGTGCACTATGGCTGTCAGTTATAATAAATTGTGGAAACTCCTTATAGATAAAAATATGAAGAAAAAAGAACTCGGAGAAGCTGCCGGGATAAGTAATACCCTAATTGCCAAGTTAGGGAAAAATGAAAATGTTACAGTAGAAGTACTTGTAAAAATATGCACAGCTCTTGATTGTAATATAGAAGATATTATGGAATTAGTCCCTGATGATAAACAGGCAATATAAAAGAGGTAGATATAATGAAAAATTCAAATAAACCGACATATATTAGCTTGTTCAGTAGCGCAGGAGTTGGGTGCTATGGCTTTAAATTAGAGGGATTTGATTGTGTTGCTACAAATGAACTTATATCAAGAAGATTAGAAATTCAAAAATTCAATAACAAATGTAAATATAATAGTGGATATATTTGCGGTGATATAACAGATGATACAATAAAGGCTAATCTATACAACCAAATTTCATTTTGGAAAAAGAATGAAGGAATTTCTCGTATTGATGTTGTTGTTGCGACACCACCTTGTCAAGGAATGTCCGTAGCAAACCATAAAAAGAACGAAAATGAAATTATTCGTAATTCTTTAGTTGTTGAGTCTATAAAGATCATTAAGAAAATAAACCCCAAATTTTTTGTTTTTGAAAATGTTCCGGCATTTATGAAGACGATTTGCACAGATGTTGATGGAGAACATAAAACTATTGCTGCTGCAATTGAAAAAAATTTAGGAAATGAGTATTCTTATGCTTCTAGAGTGATAAATTTTAAAAACTATGGGGCTTGTTCAAGCAGACAGCGTACAGTTGTTATTGGTGTTTCAAAAGATTTTGCCGATGAAGTTTCTCCGTTTGAATTATACCCTGATTTTGTGAAAGAGCATACATTAAGAGAAGTCATTGGAAATTTAAGGCCGTTAAAAAAGTTCGGAGAAATTGATGAAGATGATATTTATCATTCATTTAGAATTTATCCTGAACATATGAGAGCTTGGATTGCTGATATAAAAGAGGGACAATCTGCTTTTGATAACGAAGACGACTGTAAAAAACCACATCGTATTATAAATGGTAAAATTGTTATTAATCAACGAAAAAATGCAGATAAATATACTCGTCAATACTGGGATAAAGTAGGACCTTGCATTCATACAAGGAATGATCAGATGGCTAGTCAAAATACTGTTCATCCAAGCGATGACAGAGTTTTCAGTATAAGAGAACTAATGCTTATGATGACGGTTCCTCGGTCTTTTAAATGGGTAGAAACAGATTTTGCAGATTTGAATGCTCTCCCGTTTGAAAAAAAACGAGCATTTTTAAAGAAAGAAGAAATCAAAATTAGACAATCATTGGGTGAAGCGGTACCTACAGTGATTTTTCAATCAATAGCTAAGAAAATAAAAGATGTATTAAAATATACGCCTATAAACACAGCAACGATTAATAAATTGGTGCAGTCTCATCAATTGAGTGATGTTAATGCTTTAAAAAGATTTATTTCTGATAATCCTTTAAATTTGTCATCAGCAACATTAGGGCATATTGCTGAGTTGGCGAATACTAATCGAACAGACAATGCAGCCTTTTTTACAAGTAAAACTTTAATTACCGAAATGATGAAAGCTTTGCCTGATTCAGATAAAGAAACAGTTAGAATTCTTGAACCGTCCGTTGGAGTCGGAAATTTCATACCACTCATTGCTAAAAAGTTTGAGGATAAAAGTATCATTCTTGATGTAGTAGATATTGATGAAAATAGTTTGGATATTGCCAAATTGATTTTAAGTCATTATAATATCCGAAAAAACTGCACGATAAACTTCATAAATGCAGACTTCTTATTGTATGATTTTTCAGATAAATATGACTACATAATCGGAAATCCGCCTTTTTATAAAATGAAAGCAAACAATCCTCTTCTAAGTATTTATCGTAAAAATGCAGTTAATATAGCTACTACAAATATTTGTTCTTTCTTTTTGGATAAAGCGCTTAGTATAGGAAATTATGTTGCGCTAGTATTTCCTAAATTTTTACTTAATACTCCGGAATTTGCACAAACGAGAAAGTATTTGTCAGATAAGGCGGTAGATTGCATTATTGATTTTGGGGAAAGAGGCTTCCCTGGCGTTCTTATAGAAACATTAGCGATTTTTATCAATAATCTTAGTCGTCCGTCAAATACTCGTGTAGTGTCAATTACAAACGGAAAATTTATGATACAATCACAGAATTATATTTTTGATAGTAAATTGCCATATTGGATTCTATATCGCAATGATAACTTTGATTCTGTGTGTAAGAAACTTGACTTTAATGTTTTTAAAGTGTTTCGAGACAGGCAGATAACAAATAAAGTGCTTTCGTCAGAGGGAGATATTCGTGTGCTAAAATCTCGCAATATTAGTAATGATGGAAGCATAGTGAATATAGATGGATACGATTCATATATCTCATATGACGATGCAAAAAATTTATCGGTTTATGACTATTTAAATTGTGATAATGCATATCTTACACCCAATATGACGTACAAGCCACGTATGATAAAAAAACCAAAAGGGTGTCTTGTAAACGGTTCTTTGGCTATTTTAATACCCCAAAAAGGTACTACTATTACTGAAAAGCAAATGGCATTTTTTTCAACGCAAGAATACAGAAAGTTTTATCAAATTGCAAGAAACTATCAAACAAGATCATTAAATGTTGATGCGTGTTCTGTATTCTTTTATGGAATATTGAGGGATAAGGCCAAAAAAGTACCTATAATTGAAAGACTTGACGAAAAAGAAAACAATCAAAGTAGCATCTTTGATTATACAAAGTGAGGAATAATATGTTAACACAACAGAATATAATAGATTTTTGCAATCAGTATGATTATGACATAAGAAAAACAGGAAACGGCAGGTGGATAGACCAAAAATGTGCCGCTGATGTGGTTACTGTGATTGCGGATTGTATATACAACTATGAGTCGGAAAATCCAAGAAGTACTTTCACTACACCTGATATATGGCATTATGATTACGCTGTTGAAAATGTTGAAGCTATATTTAAGAAACCTGGAGTTGAAAGTACAGCAGCTAAAAATGAATATGATAAATTTTTTCAGCAACCAATGGAAATGTTAGCATATGCGCAAGTGCTTACAAAATCAAAAAGAGGCAATCGTAATTACTATAAAGTAAATAACAAAGAAATATTGGAATATATCGCTTTGCGAGAGCGAAATGCCCTTTTCTTCCTAAAAACTTATATAGAAAAGACGCTTAACGATAGTGGAATTTATAATGCCTTTGAGAATTTCTTCAATAGACAAACTAAAGATACTTATCAAGCGGTAAAGAAAACTTTTTCTAACTTTACAATTAAGTATACAAAAATAAATGGTGAAGTTGAGTGTAATAGAATTTTTATTAAAGTTTTAAATCCATTGGCTTATTTTAATAATTCTTGTGGAACGGAAAGAGGCAGACTTTCTGATCAAAATATTACTTACGATATGCTTATGTATAATCGCAATAATTTTAGAGATATTTATTCAGATAAGCCAAAAGGCGTAACAAGAAAAGAGTACGCTGCTTCCCATCCAGTTGAGGTTAATGAGGCATATTATCATTACCAGTCTACAAAAGCTAAAAGATTTCTTCGTTTGTTTAATGATCAAAATCGTGGAGGACAAACAGAACATCTTGAACAAGCTCATATGTCAGATAAAGCTATCCATATGCATCATATTTTTCCGGAATTTGTTTATCCCGAAATATGTTACTATTTAGAAAATATAATTGCTCTTACACCTACACAGCATCTTAACTATGCTCATCCAAACGGACACACGCAAGAAATTGATGAGCAGTATCAACACTTGTTGTTACTTTCGAAAGCGGACAGAATCCAAGAGAATTTAACCGATGCTGCAGTAGAACAAATCTATGAATTTTCAAGATTTTTATTTGTGCTTAATGTTGGTTTTGATAATGATGATATATTAGATATTGCCGATATGGACTTTGGCGCCGTTGTAAATGCGATTAATGTACACTATGCGGCATAAAATGTGAGGAAAATGTATGAATTCAGAATATACCAAGGGTTCAGAGTGGCGAAGATGGGAGTTGCATATTCATACTCCTGGAACTCAAAAGAATGATAATTTTGATGGATCCTCTTTATCTGAAAAGTGGGAAAAATATTATAATGATATTAATGAATATATTGGTGATGGAAATGACCCGCTAAAATCGATAGCGGTTGTAGCTATCACAGACTATTTATCTATAGATAACTACAAAAAGGTGATTTTAGATAATAGATTACATTCAAGCGTAAAACTAATATTGCCAAATGTAGAAATGAGAATTCAGCCAATAGCAAATGATTCTCCCATTAATATACATTTCATCTTTAATCCGGATATTATAGAATCTGTCGAAGATAGATTTTTTTCAAGGATTAAATTTATATATGGTACGACAAGTTTTTCAGCATCTCGAAGTGAATTGATTCGACTTGGAAAAACAATTAGTTCTGAATTGGATGATGATTCTGCTTATAGAAAAGGTATAGAGCAATTTGTTCCTTCATTTGACAAGATTCAAGAAATTTTTGCGAACGACAAAGAACTTAGAAAAAATACGATTATTTTAGTATCAAATAGCACGACTGATGGGGTAAGTGGTGCGATAAATCATTCTGATTATTTGGATGGTTTTCAAGGGGACAGTCAGCTTAAGGCCTTTAGACAAGCAATATATAAATTCGTTGATGGAATTTTTTCGGCAACTCCCTCAGATATTGCTTACTTTTCGGGTGAAAAGGCGAGCTGCCCAGCCGACATAGTAATTAAAGAATGTGGTTCTTTGAAACCGTGTATTCACGGATGCGATGCTCATAATAACGGGAAAATATTTGAACCAGACCAACAAAAATATTGCTGGATAAAAGCAGACCCTACATTTAATGGGTTGAAGCAAATTCTTTATGAACCTAGAGAACGTGTAAGAATATCGCAAATAGTTCCAGACTATAAGGCGGAATACCATATAATCGAAAGCGTACAATTTGTTGACGAAGATTTTCAAGTTGAACCCATAGTATTTAATGATAACTTAACGTGTATTATCGGTGGTAAATCAACCGGTAAATCTATTTTACTTCATAACTTGGCTAATTCTATAGATTCAACTCAAGTTAGAGAAAAAGAAGACAAATCATCTTCTACTACTAAAAACATCGAAAATGTTTCTGTAACTTGGAAAGACGGGAAAAAAGATGAGGCACGAAAGATTGTCTATATTCCTCAGACATATTTGAATAGGTTAAGTGATGCAAAAGAATCGACAACTGAGATTGACAAAATAATAGAAGAAATTGTTTGGCTTAACCCTGATGTTAAAGCCGAGCATAATTTGATGCTTAAATCAATAAAAGAATATAAAGTTGCATTAAACATAAGTATTCTGGGTTTGATTGAGAATCGAAAAGAAATAGATAGCATTAGAAACGAAAAGCAAGAGATTGGTAAGCAAGAAAGTATCGAGGCTCAAATTGAGAAACTAACCTTACAAAAAGACACATTGTCAACTAGTCTCAATTTATCAAAAGATGAATTGGATTTATATGATCGAACAATTTCAGAGATTACGACAATTAATGAATCCATTCTTTCTTTGAAAAAAGATCTGACTATTGTTCAAGAAATTGAGTCCGTAGTCGAAAAAATAACATTTAACTATTCTTTTTTAGATCACATTCAGGAATTAATAAGTCATGCAACTGATGATGCAATTACTGCCGCAAATGATATTTGGCTTCAGAGTAAACTAAGTATAATTGATAATATTTCCAAAGAGTTAGCTGAAAAAGAAAGCCGAAGAGACCAACTTTTTGAGATTCAAAATGGCTTAAAATCAAAGATTCAAGAAAATAAAGTTATCTCGGAATTGTCAAATGGTATCCAAAAAGAGAGTGAAAAGTTAAATAAATTAACGGCGTTAGAGAAAAAAGAGGCGGCTTTAATTGAAAAAGAAAATACATATATTTTTGAACTTTGCCAATCAATAGAGAAATTCAAAAAAATTCACAATCAATATGCCCAAACGGTAAACGAAAAACCTGAGTTCAAAAGTAATGATTTAGAGTTTTCTGTAGAAGTTCCATTCAAAAAAGAAGCATATGTAGATAAAGTTTTGCAGCTTTTCGATAATCGTTCTGTAGTACTAAAAGAAACCATTGTAATAGATAACTTTACGGAAAATCAATATGCAGAACAACTATTAAAAGATTTTATCAGTAAAATTCTCGATGAGAAGCTACAGCCCAAAAAAGGCAATACCAAAGAAACTGCAATCCGTGAGCTTTGTGATGACTGGTTTGAAATAAAATATAGTGTACAAATGGATAACGATACTATTGATGTTATGTCACCAGGTAAAAAAGCACTTGTGTTATTAAAATTGTTAATAGATTTAGCGGATAGTCAATGCCCTATTCTTATTGATCAACCGGAAGATGATTTGGATAACCGTTCGATATTTAATGATTTGATTCCTTTCATTAAACGAAAGAAAAAGGATAGGCAGATTATCATCGTTACACACAATGCGAATGTTGTGCTTGGCTCAGATGCTGAAGAGGTAATCGTAGCTAATCAGCAAGGAAGCAATGTTCCGAACAAGCAATATAGATTTGAATATAGATCTGGTGCGATTGAAAACAATCAGCCATTATATAATGAGAATGGAGAATTAGAATTGGGAATACTAAACTCTCAGGGAATTCAACAACATATTTGTGACATTTTAGAGGGCGGAGAACGAGCTTTTGAATTAAGAAAAAACAAGTATCATATTTGATATTGTTTGTAATTTTTTTCGGCAACATTTTGCGAAATGCTTTTGGCAACGAAATGGCAACAAAAAATCGGATAGCGTATGCTTTACCGATAATTCAAATAATATAAATACTCTCTGATAAATTTCATAAACAAATGCGTTTAAGATTGATTTACAGGGAGCGAGTTCGAATAATTTGAAATGCTTTAAAAATCCAGTGTTTATGCGGGTTTGAGGCACTTCAAGAAGTCTTTTGATAACAAATTGATAACGGTTGCATGAGAGCTATTATTCTTGTAAGCCAGTGTTTTTGGGGTTAGAGAATGATTGACAGGTGGTTGTGCAACAAATAAATCCATATTATTTATTTAGAAAGCCCTTAGCTGTGGGTAAAAACTCATAGCTAAGGGCTTTTTGTCGTTTTTATTTATCTGGTTTGAGCTGGTCTTGGAACATTAGACCAGCGCGTCGCTAAGTGCCTGTGATGGTACTTTCGCCCAGATTTGCGTGGTATCAAACTCCGGGTAATGGTAACGCCACTCATCGTATTTGTCTTTACTGATTTCTTCAGAAGATAGCTTGTCAGCCTGCTCTTTCCAGGCATACAGCATTTTCCGGAGTTCGTGAGCGGTCTTTGCCCTTGGAAGTATCGACTTTCAGACAGATTTCTCCGTCTGATTTACTAACAGTCAGACCGTACAAATCTTCAAGGGTATGTGCTGACCAATGCGCTGCAAGCCCGCGGCGCGGTGACGGAATCCCTGATTGTCAATATCTCCCGTCAGGGGCTGATCTACATTCCGTCTATGTTCATCCTTGGGGCGATCTTTCACGAAACAGGACTGATCTGGGCACAGCCTGTGGCGGATGTCTTGTCTCTGCTGTTGGCTATTGGGCTGTATTTCCGCACGTCGGGTAAAGGGAACGATTAAGTTCAAAAGGGTTTGGGACTATCCCAAAAGTCATAATTCCCGGCTAAGCCGGAGGCTTGAGTAAGCCCTAGAAGGGCTTTATACCGGCACGCATCTCAAGATGCACCGAAAAATCCTTCACTTGCATCACTCGTACCGCTGCCCACAAGTGGGCAAAACTACATTTACTGCATGCTACAGCAAATCCGACTTTTAATCACAGTTCGCTTCGCTCATTGCTGTAAATGCTAAAGCTTACAATAAAAAGTTCCTGAAACCATACAGCAACCTGCTGCGATTTCAGGAACTTTTTATTTGTGATTTATTCGGCCGGGAGCGGATCAATCAAAACTGAGCACGCGCAGCAACATTGCTGCGCACCAAAGCACGTTTCAAGCGGGCCTGGGCAAGTTCCAGCTCACGGGCATCCAGGTTTTTCTGGGCCAGCAATTCCTCGGCACGGGCTTTGCTGCGCTCAGCACGTTCTTTGTCAATGGAATCGGCCCATTCAAAGGTGGTGGCCAGCAGGCGGCATTCGCCGCCAAACATGCTCAACATACCGCCCATACAGGCGGCGCTGCGCTGGGTGCCATCCTCCAATGTGATGTGGGCCTCCCCCATGCCAAGGGCAGTGCAATAATCGATGTGACGGGCCATCAACTGAACCTGCCCGGTGATGGTCCGGCAGGACACCGACTGTACCTGCCCATCAAAAGCAGTGCCGTCCGGCGTCATGATTTTAAGTGGGAAACTGGACATGGTCCTGCCTCCTTACTGCTGCTTGGCCTTAGCCAGAACGTCATCAATCGTACCGGCAAACAGGAAGCAGCTTTCGGGGATGGAATCACATTCGCCGTTCAAAATCATCTTGAAGCCGCGCAGGGTTTCTTTCAACGGCACATACTGGCCGGGCATACCGGTAAACTGCTCCGCAACATGGAACGACTGTGAAAGGAAACGCTGTACCTTACGGGCGCGGTTGACGGTGATCTTATCGTCCTCCGAAAGTTCATCCATGCCCATGATGGCAATGATATCCTGCAGTTCCTTATAGCGCTGTAAAACCTGCTGCACAGCGCGGGCAATCTGGTAATGCTCCTGCCCGACAACTTCCGGGGCCAGAATGCGGGAAGTAGAATCCAGCGGGTCGACAGCCGGATAAATGCCCTGAGAAGCAATATCACGGCTCAGAACCGTGGTAGCATCCAGATGGGTGAAGGTCGTGGCGGGGGCCGGGTCGGTCAAGTCGTCCGCAGGTACATAAACAGCCTGAACAGAAGTGATAGAACCCTTGCGGGTGGAAGTAATACGTTCCTGCAGTGCACCCATTTCCGTTGCCAGCGTGGGCTGATAGCCAACGGCAGAGGGCATACGACCCAGCAGTGCCGAAACTTCGGAGCCGGCCTGGGTAAAGCGGAAGATGTTATCAATGAACAGCAGAACATCCTGATGCTTGACATCGCGGAAGTACTCCGCCATGGTCAGACCGGACAGCGCCACGCGCATACGGGCTCCCGGCGGTTCATTCATCTGGCCATAGACCAGCGCAGTCTTGCTCAAAACGCCGCTTTCGGCCATTTCGCCGTAAAGATCGTTGCCCTCACGGGTGCGTTCGCCAACGCCGGTAAAAACAGAATAGCCGTTATGGGCGGTAGCGATGTTATAAATCAGTTCCTGAATCAGCACGGTTTTGCCGACACCGGCACCACCGAACAGACCGATTTTGCCGCCCTTTGCATAGGGGCAGATTAGGTCAACGACCTTGATGCCGGTTTCCAGCAGTTCAGTCGAAGATTCCTGTTCATCGAAAGCAGGGGCCGGGCGGTGGATGGGCCAATGCTCTACCCCGGTGGGGGCAGGCTGTTCATCAACCGGTTCACCCAGCAGGTTGAACACACGGCCAAGGCACGCATCGCCAACGGGAACCTTGATCGGCCCGCCGGTATCCACGGCTTCGGCACCGCGCACAAGGCCATCGGTGGCGGCCATAGCAATGCAGCGCACCACGTTATCGCCAATATGCTGGGCAACTTCTACAATCAGCGGTTTGCCGTTGTTCTGCAGTTCAATCGCATTCAGCAGTTCCGGCAGCTCGCCGTCGGCAAAGCGGATATCCAAAACAGGTCCCATGACCTGCACGACCTTACCGATGTGTTTTTCTGGCATTGCACACACTCCTTTGAGTGAATTTTTAGCGTGCTGTCGGGCTTGTTTCCGGGTGTGTCTGAAAAAACTCTCAGCACTGTTGCATCAGATATTGCCCAAAGGCATACCTGAAGGCAAAGAAATCGGATAAAATTTCGGCTTTTCTGGTGCGCCCTAGCTTTCAGCATCTGCACCGGCCACTATTTCGGTGATTTCCTGCGTGATTGCTGCCTGACGGGCGCGGTTATAATAAAGGTTCAAATGCTCGATCATTTCGCCAGCGTTCTTGGTGGCAGAGTCCATGGCGGTGCGGCGTGCCCCCTGTTCACTGGCAACACTTTCACACAAAGCGCCATACACAACCCCGGCCAAGTATTCCGGGATAATGGCATCAAACACGGCGGCGCTGTCTGGCTCATAGAGCATCAGACTTTGATGCTCGTGGCCCGGCTCCGGCGGTTCGGCATCAAACGGGAGAACCGGCAGAATGATTGCAGTTTGGGTCAGCATGGAAATAAACTGGGTAAAGGCAATGCGAATTTCATCAAAAGCGCCTTCCAGAAACTTCTGGCACACAAGGCGGGAAATTTCAAAGCAGTCGCTGACCGAAATATCCCCTGCGATGGCAAAAGAATCCGTCAGAATCCGGATCTTGTGGCGCTCAAAGTATTCCACTGCCTTTTTGCCGATGGGCAGCACACAATATTCCCGCCCTTCAGCATCCGCTTCCACGGCTTTTAAGATGTTGCTGTTATAGCCGCCCGCAAGGCCGCGATCACCTGCAATTACAATGTACAGGCAGCACTTTTTCTCGCATTTGGCCAGATATGGGCTACTGAACTCAGAATCCGCAGCCGCAATATCAAACAGCGTGGCATAAAGCGTTTCGAAATAGGGACGGCTGTTTTCCACCCGTTCCTTGGCGCGCCGCAGCTTGCTGGACGCTACCAGCTCCATGGCTTTGGTAATCTGCATGGTGCTTTCCACGCTTTTGATGCGCAGTTTGATTTCTTTCATGGAACCAGCCACCGGCAGCACCCCCTTTGGCGTATTTTGTGATTATCCGGCATTTTTGATAAAGTCTGCCGTGAATGCGGCGAGCACATCTTTCATCTGCTGTTCGGTATCCTGCTTCATATCGCCTGTGGTGCGGATGGCTTCCATCACACCGCCAGCGGTTACATTTTCATCAAGGTACTGATACAGCGCGCTTTCGTACGCGGCGATATCCTTTACGGCAATGTCTTTCAGGTAGCCGTGGACTGTTGCATACAAAATGGCAACCTGCTTTTCTACCGGGATTGGGCTGTTGCGGTCCTGCTTCAGGATTTCCACAATGCGCTCGCCCTGTGCCAGACGAGATTTGGTGTCGGCATCCAGGTCGGAGCCAAACTGGGCAAAGCCCTGCAACTCGCGGTACTGGGAGTAAACCAGTTTTAAGGTACCGGCAACCTTTTTCATCGCCTTGATCTGCGCATTGCCGCCGACACGGGAAACAGAAATGCCGGGGTTGACAGCCGGGCGGATGCCGGAATGGAACAGCTCGGTTTCCAAGAAGATCTGGCCGTCGGTAATGGAGATGACGTTGGTTGGAATATAAGCGGAAACGTCACCAGCCTGCGTTTCAATAATGGGCAGAGCTGTCAGCGAGCCGCCGCCCTTTGCATCGCTCAATTTGGCGGCACGTTCCAACAAACGGCTGTGCAGGTAGAAAACATCGCCGGGGTATGCTTCGCGTCCCGGCGGACGACGAATCAGCAGCGACAGAGCACGGTAGGCAACCGCATGTTTGGAAAGGTCATCATAGATAATAAGCACATGCTTACCCTGATACATAAAGTATTCGCCCATGGCGCAGCCGGCATAAGGCGCAATATACTGCAGGGGCGAAAGCTCCGAAGCTGTGGCGCACACTACAGTGGTGTAAGCCATGGCTCCGTTTTTCTCGAGGTTTTCAACCAGAGAGGCCACAGTAGAACGCTTTTGGCCAATAGCAACATAGATGCAAAGGACATCTTTGCCTTTTTGGTTGATGATCGTATCCGTAGCAATCACAGTCTTACCGGTCTGGCGGTCGCCGATAATCAGCTCACGCTGGCCGCGGCCAATGGGAATCATTGAGTCAATGGCCTTGATGCCGGTCTGCAAAGGTTGCTTGACGGGCTGACGGTCCAGGATGCCGGGTGCCGGGGATTCAATGGCGCGATAGTCGGCAGCATCAATCGGGCCTTTGTCATCAATAGGCTGGCCCAGGGCGTTGACAACGCGGCCAATCAGAGCATCACCGACCGGAACCGACACAACTTTGCCGGTGCGGCGGATGATACCGCCTTCTTTGATGCCGCTGTCATCTCCAAGCAAAACGATTGATACGCTGTTTTCTTCCAGATTCTGCGCCATACCATAGGTTCCGCTATCAAACTGCACCAGCTCACCGGCCATACAGTTATCAAGGCCGGCGGCGCGGGCAATGCCATCACCTACCATCGTAACAGTACCGGTCTCCGTCTGCTCAATGGCATTCTGGTAGTATTTGATCTGGGAACGAATAATGCGGGAAATCTGTTCAGGTTCCAGTTGCACTGTTTGGTTCACCACACAATCTATAAAATGAAGGTGGAATCCGGCGGCAGGTGCAAATCAAATCACCACACCGCTGATTTCATTGCGCAGACGTTCCAGCCGGCCCTGCACAGTGCCGTCCAGGCGGGTTCCGCCAAGATCCAGCCGCAGACCGCCCAGAACACTGGGGTCCACTTTTTCCGTCAGGGTAATGGTTTTGCCGGTTACACGCTGCAATTTTTCCTGCAGTCTGCTGCGGGCACTTTCGTCCAGTGCAACAGCAGATACTGCCGTAACTTCCAAAATGTTATGGTCCTGGTTGTATCGGTCACGGTAAGCTCTTGCGCAGGCAGGCAGTTCTGGCAGAATGCCTGCTTCGCACAAAATCTTTAAGAAGTTGACAAGATACGGATGTGCCTGCGCAAACGCCTGATCCAGCAACACACAGCGCTCTTTTTTGGGGATACTGGGCGTCATCAACAAGCGCAGATAGCCAGGCTCCTGCATTGCGTTGACAGCAACATCCAGCTCCGCCAGAATCCGTTCGGTCAGGCCCTCTTCTGCAGCCAGTTCATACAAACTTGTGCCATAACGCTTTCCGGTTTCGGTCATGAGGCATCCCCCACATTCCGGATAAATTCATCGATCAGGGCCTTGTGGTCCGTCTCGTTGATTTCGCGCTCAACTACCTTGCCTGCAATATCAACAGCAATGCCGCCAATTTCATTTTTTAGGTCGTTGACGGCTTTCTTGCGTTCCTGTGCAATATCAGCTTCAGCAGCGGCGCGCAGGGCGGCTGCTTCGGCACGGGCCTCGCCAACAATTTCTTCTTCGCGCTTCTGGGCGCGGGCGGTTGCCTCACGCAAAAGCGTATCGCGTTCATCCCGGATGCTTTGCAGGTGCTGCTGGTATTCCTGTTCCAACTCGGCAGCCTTCTGTTTGGCTGCATCCGCATCGGCGTACATGGTATCAATTTCCGCCTGGCGGTCGTCGATCATCTTTTTGACCGGTTTGAACAGGAACTTTTTGAGCACCGCAAAGGTGATCATCATATTGCAGAAAGTGAACAGCGCTGTCCACGGGTCGATGCCAACAAAGCTTTCAAAGCCCGTCACGAGCCATTCCTCCTTTCCTTTTCGGCTATCGTATCCATCAGAAGACGAACAGTAACAACAGGGCGATAACCAGCGAATAAATGCCGGTGGATTCGGTAATGGCGCAGCCAAGGATCATGTTGGTACGCAACAGGTTTGCCATTTCCGGCTGGCGGGCCATACCTTCCAGCGCTTTGCCAACGGCATTACCTTCGCCAACTGCAGGGCCGATAGCGCCAAAACCCATTGCGATACCTGCACCGATTGCACAGGCGGCTTTTACGATTGCTGTTTCCATACGAGGTATCCTCCTAAATAAATAAAATTTTACGTTAACCTTCTTCAGGCGGCGGGCAGGCATTGCTGACATAAACCATCGTCAACAGGCTGAACACCAGGGCCTGCACCCCACCAGAAAATACATCGAAATAAAGGCTCATGATGCCGGGAATGCCGACTTCCAGATACGGCACCCCTGCCAAGCCCAGCAGGGACAAAATTCCGGTTGCGGCAAACACCGCACCAAAAATTTTGTAAGCCAACTTTTTCTTGCGCACACCCAAAACCAGCAGCGCCACACCACCCAAAAGAATCAAGATTCCGACCGCAATGCTTTTGCCAACCAGGCCCAAAAGAGCGGCGGAAGCCGTTGCCAGAGCGGAATAAACCAGGCTGGTCAGAACGTTGCCGCCCGCAATGTTGCCAAAGTGACGGAATGCCATTGAGATGGGCTGCGCGATTTCGGAAACAAGGTTCATCGGCGTCATAACGACAACCGGTTCAGTAAAGCCTTTCAGCCAACCGAGCACACCGTTTGCTTTAATGGAGCAAGCCCAGCAGATCACGCTTGTCATTAAGGCCCAGGTAACGGTGGTGGAAAGATCCGCTGTGGAAGAGCGGAAAATACCGGTCATTCCGATGTAGGAACCGAAAATGGAAGACAGGAACAATGCCCCGATATAAGGTGTCCAATAGGAATTATGCTTGCCCATGGTGTCTTCTACCATGCCGTACAGCATAGTAACACCTTTTTCTACCAGTACCTGGCGGCGGCTGGGACGCTTTTGCAGGTTGCTGCCCAGCACAATACCGGCAATACAAAGCAGCAACATAACCGCAAACGAAGAAACCGTTGTCTGCGTGATGGGAATTCCACCAAACAAAGGGATCGTGAAATAAATCTTAGGCCCGTTCATGGCACTGCATCACCGCCTTTGGAATCTTTGCGGAAGAATTCAATCAGCTTAATGGCAGCCTGTGCAAACAGCAGCGGCAACAATGCTGCCAGCGGATCACAAACTTTGGCATGGAACAGCAGAACATAAATGACTGCCAGAATTGCCGTGCGCACAACGCTGGAACTTTGAATGCTCATGCACGCTTTTACGGAATTATCCCCTGCCGCGGCACGGTCCAACGCGTTAGAAACGGTAATGCTTAATGCCAGAAAGTTGCCTACAGCAATCACAGTGCCCAGCAGGCCACCCAGCAATACCGCTGTGGTAAACCGCCCAACCACTGCATAGATGGCCAGCATAATGGCGGAACAACCGGCGGTTGCCAAAGCCATGCGCCCAACCTGCTGCAGAATGTCCTGATGCTTTTGCATGGATACAGGCTCCTTCCATAACAATTAGTGTTGATTGAACGAGATAGGCGGCGGCTCCTGCTTTTTTTTCGGGGCCCTGCCCTGCCGCTCAATTGTCTTTAATGAACTGCGCAGGCTGCCGATGGCAGCCACCATGCCGAGAGCGAACCCAACCAAGATGACCCAGCCGCCAAGGCCGAATTGTTTGCGTAGCCAGACAGCCCCCAAAAGAAGCAGCACCGGCGGAAGCACAACCGATAAACCAAACTGTGTCAGCCAGACAAGGTGCCGTGCGGCATCATAAAGATCCTTCATATGATTTACTGTTCCCATTCTTTCGCTTTGTATCCGCGATGGTTCTAGTATAAACTCTTTCTGCAACAATTTCAACATAAATTTTGCATGTTTTTATATAAATTTTGTGGTCAAATGAGCAAAAAACAGACAATGTTTTTCAAAATTGCAGGTTCCCCCTATGATGGAAGCAAAAAAGCTCTGCCAACAGCAAAGCTTAAAATGTGTATAATAAAAGCGCAATCGAACAAATCCGATATTTTGACCAATTAGAACGGCTATCTTTATCCAATCGGGCATTAAGTGGCTCGACCGGGATTTTCTCCAAGGCAAGAAGGCGTGTCAGACACGCACCGCCCAGAGAACAGCCATCCGGACTCATTGCTTCTCTTTGAAATTCCGTTGCTTTTTCGACATGATCGCACCTCTTTGATGCGTGCCAAATCGGCTTCCACCTGCTGTGCCGGGGCACCGGGCGCAGAGCACCTTCTTTTGCCGTGGGGATATAGCTGTGGTCGTGGGAATCCGTAAAATAAGGGCGAAGGGTATAGTGATTTTCGCCGGTTTTCCGCAAAAGCTCTGCAGACCAACGGTTTCGATTTCATGAACTCCAAGTTTCCCATAAACCACGAGCATTCCTGCTTGATACTGTGCCATATTGCTCCTCTTTCATCCAGATGGAACAGCCTGTACAAAACAGTCTTTCCAGCGTACTTTTGCGCTCCGCCTTATTGTGCCACGGCTGGGCGACTGGCTTCCAAGGGCATCTTCCACGAAGTTTGTCTCGTACAATCTGCGCAGAATGTTCAGCATAATTCTTGTGCAAAACTGCCTTTGCAAATTCCCGGCAGGCAGGCTATAATAATTTCGTACAACGAGTAGCACTCATGCGTAAAACCGGTTGCATGAGGGCTGCCCGTTGTTTTTTTGTCCTCAAAATGGAAAGGTAAGGTGAATCCCATGGAAAGTTCCAATCAATTTCTCGGCACGGAACGCATCGGCAAGCTGATGCAAAAGTATGCGATCCCGTGCATCATTTCGCTGCTGGTCGGCGCACTGTATAACATCGTGGATCAGATCTTTATTGCAAACGCCAGCTATCTGGGCTCCTACGGCAACGCCGCCAACACCGTCGTGTTCCCCCTGACGGTGGTAGCGCTGGCCATTGCCGTGATGATCGGTGACGGCTGCTGCGCCTTCGTCAGCATCAGCCTTGGGCAGAACGAGGTCCCTAAGGCAAAGCGGAGCGTCGGCAATGCGGTGGTGATGTGTCTGGTCAGCAGCATTGTGCTGGCCGCGCTCTATCTGATTTTTGCGGACACCATTCTTGCCATGTTCGGCGGAACGGTGAACGCCGAGACCTACCACCACTCCCAGGAGTATTTCTTTTATATCACGCTGGGCGTGCCCTTTTATATGTTTGGGCAGGCCATGAACCCCATCATCCGCGCGGATGGCAACCCCCGTTTTGCCATGATCTCCACCCTTGCGGGTGCGGCGCTGAACATCATTCTGGACCCCATCTTCATTTTCGGCTTCCGCTGGGGCATGATGGGCGCAGCGGTGGCTACCGTCATCGGTCAGCTGGTCACGGCAGCGCTGGCAGTGTGGTATCTGCTGCACATGAAGATCATTCGCCCTGAAAAGGGTGACTACCGGCTGAAGGGCTCCATCTGCGGCCGTACCCTGACCCTTGGCATGACCAGCTTTCTGTCCCAGATTAGCCTTGTGGCGGCAATGGCAGCCATCAACAACATGATCCGCAAATATGGCGCACTGGATGCCGTGTTCGGGCAGGAACAGTACGCCCAGATCCCTATGGCAGTTGTTGGCATCGTGATGAAGTTCTTCCAGATCGTCATCTCCATCGTGGTGGGCATGGCGGCTGGCTGCATCCCCGTGGTGGGCTTCAACATGGGCGCCAAAAAGCCCACCCGTGTGAAGGAGCTGTTCACGAAACTGCTGCTGGCAGAGGCCGCAGTGGGTACCGTTGCACTGGTGCTGGTGGAGCTGCTTCCCCGGCAGCTCATCGCCCTGTTTGGTGCCGCCAACGAGAGCGTTTACTACACCGATTTTGCCGTGAAGTCCTTCCGCATCTACCTGTGCATGATCATTCTGGCCTGTGTCAACAAGGCGTGCTTCATCTTTTTGCAGGCCATGGGCAAGGCGGCGGAATCCACCGCCCTGTCCATGGTGCGTGAGGTGGTGTTCGGCGTGGGCTTTGCCCTGTTGCTGCCCCGGTTCTTCGGACTGGACGGCGTGCTGTACTCCATGCCCATGTCGGATGTTCTCACCTTCCTGATTGCAGGCTATCTGATCTGCAAGACCTACCGTGAACTGAGCACGAAAGGAGAAGTCTAATGGAAAAACGCATCATCACCATCAGCCGCGAGTTTGGCAGCGGCGGCAGAACCATCGGCAAACTGGTGGCAGAGCATCTGGGCATCCGGTGCTACGACGCCGAACTGCTTCAGAAGCTGGCTGCAGAAAGCGGCTTTGACGAGAGCTACGTCAAGGAAGCCGGAGAGTACACCCCCGGCGGTTTTCTTGCCTCTGCCTTCACCGACCGCAGCTTCGGCCCCACCAACGAGGACCTGCTTTGGAAGCTGCAATACCGGATCATCCGGGAACTGGCAGAAAAAGAGCCCTGCGTCATCGTGGGACGCTGCGCCGACTTCATCCTGCAGGACCGCACCGACTGCCTGAAGGTGTTCATCCACGCGGACATGAAGTTCCGGGCAGACCGCATCGTGCGTGTCTATGGGGAGCGGGAGAAATCGCCCGAAGCTCGGCTGAAGGAGAAGGACAAGCGCCGCGCCGCCTACTACCGCTTCTACACCGATATGAACTGGGGCAATGCCGCCAACTATCATATTGCGCTGGACAGCGGGGTCATCGGCATTGAAAAAAGTGCAGAGATCATCGAAAGCCTTGCATAAGTTGTAAATTCCGACAGTCTCTGAGCCGATAGCGCAAAACGCCGCCTACCTGCGTTTCATTACGCAGATAGGCGGTGTTTTTTCAATACGATTTTATGGGAAGATCAATCTTCTAGCCCATGGTTCCCTGTTACGTTTTTCAAGTATCCCTCTGGGTCTCCGTTCAGAATCAAATCCGCATAGCCAAGCGGGTCATTGTAAATAAGATAGTCCAGCTCCGATCTCTGCGCCATGGTCACATCCAGTACATCCTCGACCCCGGTGCAGTCAATGGAGATTTCTCTTCCATCCCGGAGCAGCAGCTCCACGCAGCCGGTGTCCATGTTGAATTTACAGGCTCTTTCATCGTACTTCATACTCGTGTCCTTTCTGCCTTGCGGCACTCTTACAATGGTCTGTCGTGCTTTCTTATGATAAGGTCTAGGACGTTTTTCGATGGAAGCAAGGGATTCATTTTGTTTTCCAAAGAACACAAAAAATCCGAACCCTTCTCCTATCGAGAAAAGGTTCGGATTTTCATTGTTTGGTGCACCTCCAGGGACTCGAACCCTGGGCCCACTGATTAAGAGAGCAAGCCGCCGGTTCGTCTCAATTTATGGAAGTTTCGAGTCATCGTTATTTTTAATCAAAGCAATGTGATTTTTTACCCGGTAATTTCTGCACCCTTTGTCCGATTTTGCAACGATTTGCACCCTTTGCACGTTTTGAAACCGTGCAAAAACCGTGCAGAAACCGTGCACTTACTCCCAGACAAACTAAAATCCACTTCATCCGACAACGACTTGACGGCATTGGTTTGGGTGGCCATTCTCTTATTTTTAGTACTTGCTGCATCACAAGCCGATTGGAAAGCATCTGACCTCATTCTCAGTATAACCCGTCGTTTTGTGTTAGAAAAAAGCAACACAGCACGATATGGTCTGTATGGCCTTGTAGTGGTATCCTTTTGCCAACAAGAAAACAACATAAAACGAAAGGAAAAACAAATGATGAAACGTATCTTTACCCTGATTGCCTCTATTGTTCTGGCCACCAGTCTACTGGCTGTCCCCTGCTTTGCCGCTGAGCCTGAAGACTTGCCCACGCCGCAGCCTGGTGTGACCGAAACGGAACAACCTGACGGTTCTGATCAGCCTGAGAATCCGGACAGACCTTCTATCCAGCCATGTGATGCTATGCCGGGCGTTGGAGACATGGGTTAACTCATAAAATCGATGTTCAAGTATTCTTTCGCTTCTTTTTTGACAACCTCTAACCCGATTTGATATCCAATGACTTTGCAGAGATAATACGATTGGTAGTACAATTCTTTGCTGATTTCGTCATCGCCCATAAAATGTCGGCATTCCGCTTCAATTTCCAGACATCGGGGCAATACTTGGTAATGTCCATATTGAATACAGGCTTCTCGTCCTTCTTTAGCGAGTGCAGCTCCTTCCTCATAGCGACCGCACAAATCCAGTACCCGAGCATAATTATAAAGGACCAAAGGCAACACCCCTATAGATGTTATGGTTTCCTTAAAATGCTTACGCACATACTTAAGCAGCTGATAGTAGATTTCAGCTGCTTTTTTATTTTGGCCAGCATCAGAGTAAGCAAGCCCAATCTGATTGATAATTGTGATTTCATCTTTTGTATAAAGGAAACTTTCTATACTCTCTAGGTCAAAGCGGGGCACAGTCAGCTGAATTGCCTGCATTAGCAGATCGATTTGTTCCAGCGGCGTGTAGCGTCCATCTAAGCGTCCCAGAAGTACCCTTGAACGCAGGGCAAATTGCTGCGCAATTTGATCATCCGGATCTGCCAGCTTTTCAAATTGTGCAAGCTTCTCAAAGCCCTCCGGCACCTTTTCGGTCACATTGCAGGCAACAATTTCTTTCTGAAGAGCTTCCATCTCCAGTTCATTTTTACTCAGCAGAGCAAAATAGCGGTCATCCGGCAGGCCCAGACGCTGCAAAAGGGCATTGATCCGGTTGCGGCTGGGGGTCTGTTTCCCATTTTCCAGCCGGGAAAGAGTCATAGGCTCACAGATTCCATAGCAGAGCTGCTCCTGGGTCAAACCCAGATCCAGCCGCCGCTGCTTGACGTACTCGCCAAGAAAGACATTCTTCATCCCTAAACCCTCCTATAGAAGTAATATCTCTATTATTATAAAGGATGGCACAGCGGATTTCCAGTGAACGGTTCAACTTTTACTGAAAACTTATCGTTTTGTGTTATTTTCAAGTAACTCGGCACGATATGTTCAGAAGTGCGTCGTGCTGCTACAATATAGTCACAGCGATGAACCAAACATCCAGAGCTGAAAAAAGAAAGGAGAAACAGAAAATGTATACCGTAACTTTTTCCAATGAAGAGCTGGAAGAGATGAAGGCAAACGACGCGGTTGTTATCGTTAGCTGCGATGATGACAACGGGCACCGCCTCTACTGATCAGTGACGGTTTCCCAAGGAGCAAATGTTTGCTTCTTGGGATTTTTCTGTATAATGGAACCATGTTTTATGAATTGAAAAACGGAACGCTTGTGGAAACCAAAGACGCACAGGGGAATTTTGATCTGACACAGGTCCTTGGAAATAAATATTTAGAAGATGTTGATTCCGAAAAATGTGTTATTGTTGATACGTACAGCAATAGATGTTTCCTCATCTCAAAAGATCTCCTCCACCATGGTGTGAGCGAAGAAGTATACCACAAAATGCTGGATAGCGATGAAACCGACTCAAACAAGTCAAGCGAAGAAGTCACTTTCATCTTAACAATTACGTATAAATGCAACATGCACTGTACTTACTGCTATCAGCAAAACGATAAAACCTTGGAAAAGAAACTTATCAGTGATGAAACTCTGGATAAAATTTTAAGTATCATTGCACAGTATATGGAAGCAAATCCGAACAAGACCGTTCGACTGGGTTTATTTGGTGGCGAACCCTTGCTGATCGAGAATGAGAAAGTAATTGATAAAATTCTCCAATTTTGCAAAGAGCACAAAACCACTGTTCATATCACCACAAACGGAAGTTTCCTTTCGTATTATTTGAAGAAATTTATCATCAATCGTCGCTTCATCAGCGGTATTTATCCCACAATCGACAGTATGGCGTTAAATTATATGACGCGATACGATCTTGATCCGAGCCGGAACAATACAAATGAAACTTTCAAACTCCTGTGCTGTATTAAGACACTTCTGCATTACGGCATCCATGTGGACTTAGGAACCAATATCGATAGGCACAATCATAAAGAAATCTGGAATACACTGGATGACTTGAAGAAGTTACAGCTTTTGCAGGATAAAAACTTTGCGTGGACTATTGGTCGAGTAGATGATCGTTTGTATGAAACAAATTTCCCTGACATCATGATGGAAAGTGAGATTCTCGCTGAGCTTCAAAGCAAGCCTCTCCCGGACAATGTTCACGCGGCATTTTTAAAGACCTGCTATAACTTTGCCGACAAAATGGGCCTAAAGTTGAATTTGCGGGAGCATAAACAAACACATAGTTATTGTTGGAGCACTTCGTCATCCAGTAATGTTTTTTTATGTTGATATGAATCTGAAAACATATCGTTGTACTTGCACAGTTGGTAGATCTAGGTACAGCCTTTTTGATTTTTCCTATGAAAATTTAACAAATTATCGGCCCGTCGCTGTAACCTGCAATTCTTATGCGGAGTGTAAGGATTGTAAAATCGGTGGCTTCTGCGGTGGCGGATGTCAGCTGTCCCACCAAATCGATTTCAAAAAGTGCTGTACATATGAAGAAGAAGTTTTTTCTCACTTCATGAAAACACTGTTTATTCCTTATATTAAATCCAAATATAACGAGGTGAATCAAAATGAACGCAAAGCTGAAAACAGATGCACTTGACCTTACCTCTCTGCTCAATGGGCTGGTGTTTTTCTCCCCAGTCTCTCTACTGGTACGAACCACTGCAGGAATCTCTCTCAGCCAATTCTTCATTTTGCAAGCAATTATGGCTACTATGGTCCTCCTCACAGAGATTCCTCTCGGAAAGCTGACCGATCGCATTGGCTATAAATCCACGTTGGTACTATACCAGATCGCGCTGCTCATTTCGAGAACCTGCCTCTTGCTGGCTCATGTAAGCTGCAATTATAGTCTGTTTATTTTACAGGCTATCCTCGAAGGCACAGCGGCTTCCTTTTCTTCTGGGACGCAGAGCGGCTATATTTATATTATGTTTTCAAAGGAACATTACGCTGAAAAATCTGCACATGTCGCCAATTATGGAACTGTCGGATTTTTTGCCAGTACCCTAGCTTATGCGGTCCTGTACACGCTGATTGGCATCAAGGGTCTGCTTCTGGCAACGATTGCCGCAAACCTTGTTGCTGTCTTTACCTCTTTAAAAATCCCCAAGGAAACAGTGCAGCCCAGAAGTGAAACGCGCCAAAAGAAAAACATTCCCTATCCGCAGTTGTTTCAGCAGAAAAAGATATGGATGCTTCTAATGATTTTGGCAGCTTTGAACATTGGCCGCATTCTGATCAATTTCTTCTATGCGGAGAAGCTGCAGTTGTGCGGGATCAATGAAACCTGGCTCGCCGCAATTATTATGGGTTATTCTGCAATTCAGTTGCTGTCCGAACGGATTCTCGCCCGTACCAAGCCTGAACACTATAATCAAATGATGGCACTGTTTTTCATTCTGAGTGGAATAGCCCTTGGTGTGTTGGGCTTGGTCAATGTGCCGGTTTGGACTATCCTATTTATGCTGATCCTTCCGCTTTTTTTGGATATTCCATCCTATCTGCTGGGAGAAGTCCAAAACAGCATTGTAGATGCTGCCGGCAGGGAAGACAATCGCGCCGAGCTGCTTTCCGTCTTCAACATGGGCGTCAATGTTACTGAAATTTTTTATCTGTTTGGCTCATCACTACTGGTGAGCGCCGGGTCAACGGCTTGTTTTGTCATCCTCGGTGCTTTTATGACCGTAGTTGGAATTGGCATCTGTCTTTCTGTGAAGAGCGCATGGTTGCTTTCACTTCAAGAAAAAAAGAACGGCAACTAATTTTAGTCTACAATATCAAGAGGGCTTATATATGATGTCTGGATACATCTCCGATTGCCTAGGAGAAAATTTCAGTTGTATTCAACCCAAGCCAATATTACCTCAAAAATTCAATTGGGATGTCTTCATGGCCACACTGATTCCTACTGAAGGGTGTAATTTTCAGTGTTCATACTGCCACAAAAACCACCCGGCAGCCAGTATGACCCGTGACACACTGGATCAGATCGAAGAGTATATCACTGCGCAGGCCCCACGGCATAAGCAGGTTGTGCTTGCATGGCTTGGAGGCGAACCGATCCTTTGCAAAGACACTGTATTGGAAGTCTCTGAAATGATTCAGAACTTGCAGAAACAGCATGGCTTTCAGTATACTGCCAAGATGACCACCAATGGTTATCTGCTGGACGAAAAGCTGTTCCGTCAGTTTTGTCAGGCAGGAATTACCAGCTACCAAATTACACTTGATGGTTGGAACCATGACAAGACTCGGCCCCATGTATCTGGCAAAGGAACCCTGCGGACCATCATTGACAATCTGGTCGCTCTTTCCAAGTTGCCCCCGGAAGAGTACTCCTTCCATATCACGCTACGCCGTAATCTTCTGGCCGGCGATGAGGACTACAGTTGGTACGATTACCTTTACCGTTTGTTTGGACAGGATAAACGCTTCGATGTACTTGTTTGTGCAGTTGGTGACTGGGGCGGCAAAGGCTCCCACGATCTGTCACCCCTTCACCAGGATACTCAAGAGGTGTTGGTTGCGAAGCATATTGCATATCTGGATAAAATCGGGATGTCGTGTCATAACCACAGAAACGGAGCCCTTGCACAGGTGTGCTACGCTTCCTATCCACATAGCATGGTATTCCGGGCCAATGGAAAAATTGGCAAATGCACTGTGGCGCTTGACCACCCGCAAAACCAGTTAGGTTGGGTTGATCCCGAAAAAGGTATTGTGATCGACCCGGAGGTTAACTGCCGGTGGAGCTTTTCTGATCTGAAGCCCGAGTGTCGTAGCTGCCGGAATGTTTTGCGCTGCATGAATATGCAGTGCAAAAAGTCTGAAATTATTGATGGAAAGACAGTTTGCCTCTATAGAAAATCAGAATGTGTGTAATCAGTTAACTAACGCAAAACGATATGTTTATTCCTCATCCTGTGTGCTACAATTTGAATCAGAAAGAGCAAAGCACACAATCCACTGTTCATAGAGACAGATGGAACGATCACAGAAGAGGTGGAAATCATGAAGTATTATCTCAAAAAGTGCTGGCCCACTGTTACAGCGGCCTCCATCTGTATGGTTGTTGCCTATGGTTTGCAGGTCTGCACCAGTCTGGTACAGATTCAGATCACCCAGGGACTGCTGGACGGTGATCTGCGGGCTTTCACCATTCGGATCATTCTTCTTCTGCTGACCTGGCTGGCCGTGGTCCTTTGCCTGATTGCAGAGACCTTCTTCCAGGGCCGGGCCGTGCGCCGGATGAACAACGCTCTGCGCCGGGATATGGCAGCGGGCCTGTTGCACAAGACCCATCAGGAGTATCATAAGCAGGAGAGCGGCGAGTACCTCTCCCAGTTTACCAACGACGTGAACCAGATTGAGCAGATGGCCTGGACTCCGTTTTTCACCATCATGGGTTCTGCGGCACAGGTGGTGTTCGGCATCGTTGCACTGGCATCCATTCATTGGCTGCTTCTGGTGATTTCTCTGGTCATCGCATTGGTTATGATCTTCGTTCCTCGTCTGTTCAGCAAACGGTTGGGAACCGTTGGCACAGCCTGTGCCGCCAGCCAGGCTGACAGCGTCAGTAAAATCAAGGATCTGCTGGCAGGTTACGATGTGCTTCGCTTCTTTGGCAAGGATGAACGGTTTACCAGCGGAGTCGATGCAGCCAGCGACAGCATGGAGCAGGCCAAGTACAAACTGACCATCAACAAGGACGGCATCGGCTGTGGTCTGGCCTATGTCAGCGCCGTCTGCCAAGTGGCCGTTGTCATCCTGCTGGGTGTCCTGATCCTCAATGATATGATTCCTCTGGCCACCTTTATGGGCACCGGTACCATCTGCGCCGGCGTGTATAATGGACTGAACCAGGTGTCCAAACTTGCAGTGTCCTTCTCGGCCAGCAAGCCCTATTTCGATAAGATTACCATCCATGCCGGCGAGGCGCAGCTTCCTGATTTCGGTCTGCCTACCCTGCAGGAAGGCATTACGGTCAAGGATGTCTCTTTCGGCTACGATGAAAAGAAGCCGATCCTGGTCCACATGAACGCGGAATTCAAGAAAGGCGGCAAATACGCCCTCACCGGTCCCTCCGGCTGCGGCAAGAGCACCCTGCTGAAGATTCTTCTGGGCTGGCTGCCCGGCTACCAGGGCAAGGTCCTTTATGACGAGAGAGACGTGCGGGATTACACGCCCGAGCAGCTCCAGCAGAAAATGAGCTACATCGAACAGAATGTGTTCCTGTTCAATACCACCATCCGTGAGAACATTACCCTGGGTGAGCACTTTACCGACGAGCAGATGGAAAAGGCACTGCGTGACAGCGCCCTGGCAGGCGACCTTGCCAATATGCCCAAGGGTCTGGATACGCCGGTGGGCGAGGAAGGCAACGCCCTCTCGGGCGGCCAGAAGCAGCGCGTGGCCATCGCCCGTGCTCTGATCCATAACCGCAGCATCCTGCTGGTGGATGAGGGCACCAGCGCCCTGGACCAGAAGAACGCCGACATCGTGGAGAAGAGCCTGCTGTCCAACCCTGACCTGACCCTGATCCTGATTAGCCATCACCTGAGCGACGAACGTAAAGCCCAGTTCGATCATGTGTACGAGTTGACGCCCGCATCTTCTATTGTCTGAAACCGGGAAGCAACGCAATAGCCGGAAGAATCCAAAGAAACCGTGCCGGGGTTTCGTGGCACACGACTTTGTTTGCAAAGTCTAGTGTGTTACACCTTGGTTCCGGCTGATGCGGAAAAGGGACTGCGAGCAGCTCCGGCAAGCACCTATTCTGCGGCAGAAGGATGCGCGGATGGGGATGGCAGCTAATGGTTTCTGCCCACCCAGCGCAGGCTTGCAGAGGAACCAATGGTGTACGTTCTCCTTCCTGCCGCAGCAGCGTTTTTCCCCTATAAGCCGCAATGTAAATAATCAGCGGCGGTGCTTACCACGCATCCCTGCCTTTGTGCGGTGCTTCAGCATGGAGGATTTGTTGAACACCCGCAGCAGAGTCATCTGTTCTTCTTTCGTCAGCTTGGAATAGTCGATGCCGATCTGTCCCATCAGGACATTCATCTTCTTCTCCAACGGAGAACCTTCAAACTTCTGTGCATTTTCAAGCTGCTTCCTTGCTTGTTCGATTGCTGCGCCGTCCGACGTGGTCTTATCGGTCCCATGTGCCGCTTTGATCTGCTTCAGGATCGCCGCCAGCTCATCATAGAGGATCTGCCCGAAATATTCGTCCTCGTTGATCTGCGCCGCCTTCAGCGTCCGCATGGTCAGGTCCTCTGCATCGGCATGGTATCGCTTTTCCAGTTCCTGCCGGGTGGCTTCCACCATGGCATTCATATCCCGGATGCGGTCACTGACCAGACCGTCCACACAGATCTCAAGGTCGGTCATCCACCGGGAAAAATCGGGATGTTCCAAAAGTTCACACAGCAGCCGATGATTGAATTTTCCATTCCTTAATACGTCCACTGCGCCATCGCTCAGATGCAAGTCCGAAAGGACTGCATCTGGGCGTTTTTTGTTTTCCGTCACACCCAGCAGGTAGTCCGTGGTCACACCATAAAACTCAGCCAGCGTTGTCACGGCGTAAATGCTGAGGTCGGTCACATCGTCACTCTCGTATTTCGACAGTGCCGATTTGGACAGACCCGTCTGCTCTGCCAGAGTTTCTAGCTTCAGATTCCGCTCCACACGCAGGTCTTTGAGCCGTTCTCCCAGTGTCAGCTTGATGTTCATGGTCGCACCTCCGATGTTTTTTGCACAGTATACCACTTCCGGCGGTTCCTGTCCATAAGCGTGGAATTTTGCAGTTTCTGCACCTGTTTTCCGACATTATGGATATACGGCACAGCGGCCATCGTGGTGCTATCCTATAGACAGAAAGAAAACATAGTAACTCCCCGGCAGCGAACATATTAAGGGCTTCCCGCGAAAGCCCTCTGAAATATCTTTCATAACAGGACCTTGACAACAGAATGACCGTCCGAACTGCCCAGACCGCCAAGACCTCCCATCGGGGGAGCGAGCGCCCTGCATGGGGCCGACACAGAGTCCAAAAAGATTTCCTGTCGGGAGGCAGCAAGGGAGACCGGCTTTGAACGTGGCAGGGATCAAATTGATTCGTACCAAAACCTTTGACCAAAGGAGAAATTTTGAGTTTATATCAAAAGATCAAGTCCGCCATCACCGTTCGGCAGGTGGGAGAGATGTACGGCATGAAGCCCGACCGCCATGGCATGGTGTGCTGTCCGTTCCATTCTGACAGCGACCCCAGCATGAAGCTGAACGACACCTATTATTACTGTTTTGGCTGTGGGGCCAACGGAGATGCCATCGACCTCACCGCCAAACTGTTCGACCTGAACCCCCGGCAAGCCGCCGAGAAGCTGATAAATGACTTCGCGTTTGCGAAGCAATGCAGTCCCCAGTGGGGACTGCAAGTGACAGAGCGGTCTTGCGTCAGCAAGATGGAGGGGCCCCGCCCCGACAAGCTCTGGCTTGACCCGGACAAGCCGCCCGCCAATGCCATCGCTCTGCCGCCGCCCAAGCGTGGCCTGACGGACGAGCAGTGGGCAGACATCGCCTACT
>ENA-OPWH01000299-OPWH01000299.1-human-gut-metagenome-genome-assembly--contig:-NODE-299-length-41453-cov-3.161288_pt1 | contig 41453 bp, 36 predicted proteins | sample MGYA00241506_ERZ502004 | MGnify/ENA primary metagenome ERZ502004 (study PRJEB25962, sample SAMEA2043049) | human gut metagenome | biome: human gut; feature: human-associated habitat; material: faeces... | reverse complement strand
CAAAACAGTATAGGGAGTATTATGCTCATTAAATGATGTATAAAAATATAAAGTGATGTCTACTTTTTGTTGACTAGTGCATTTCACAACAATTCTGGACCTTTTACCTCATTCTCTTGCTTGTAAGGTCCAATCCTCCACACTTTCTCACTCAATTTGGACTTCCACATGCCTCTTCACCACTCCAGCGTCCAATCCGCCACCACAGCTCCACCGCATATTACACTCCACCTGCCAATCCACCGCACAAAAGTCTTCCGTGAGAATGAAGTCAGGCGACTATACAACTTGTTTTCAAACCGTTGCGAAGACACCGGCACTTAGTAAGCTTGGACAGTTGGCTTAACGCCAACGAATCCCAGCGAGCTTAGTACCGCTGCGTCGTAGAACGAGCGCAAGCGTGTTTGAAAACAAGCTGCATAGCCGCCTGACTTCCATTCCCGGAAGGCATCACCCCTGAAACTTCTCTCTGTCAATCTCCTTCTCTTCCACTTTCCTATTCACATATGTCCGAAGCAGCGCATAACACACTGAGCTGATTGGAATAAATGTAAGCATCCCCATTATACCAAACAGATTGCCACCGATTGTAACAGCAACAAGCACCCACATTCCCGGCAGTCCAACTGAACTTCCGACAACATGAGGATATATAAGATTTCCTTCAATCTGCTGTAATATAAGGAATACTCCCACGAATATAAGTGCCTTTAACGGGCTTGTCATCATTATAAGAATCACACCGACTATACATCCGATAAATGCACCAACAATCGGAATAAGTGCAGTAACCGCAATAATAATTCCTATAAGAAGTGCATAAGGCATTCTCAATATAGACAATGTAATAACAAACATCGTTCCAAGAATACATGCTTCAAGACACTGTCCTGACAGGAAATTAGAGAATGTAGTGTTGGTAAGTCTTAACACTTCAATAATTTTATCTGCCCTGTTCTCAGACATGCACACATACATAAGCTTCTTGCATTGCGCTGTAAGCCTCTCTTTCTGAAACAGCACATACACAGAAAAGACAAATCCAATAAAGAAATTAGTGACTCCTGAGAAAAATCCGCTTATTGCACCAATTCCGCCATTGATAATTCCTTTAGTTCCTATTGAAAGGAAATTCATAACATTTGAAAGAACAGAATCCCAGTTGATTGATATGCTGCTTAACTTTTCCTCATACTCAGGATATGCAGACAGCTTGACCTGCAGCCAGTTGATAAGATTATTAACCGCTGTCGGCACCTGTCTTATAAGGTCAGCTATTGTGTTTACCAGTTCAGGCACAACCACAAAAAGTACACCTGCAATAATAGCCAGTATCAAAATCAGTGTAAGCATATAAGCAAGCACTCTTATAAGTCTGGGATGCTTCTTCTTACAACGCTTGTCAAACAGCCTGTTAAGTCCTTTTTCAATTGCTTTCATAGGTACATTGAATACAAATGCGATGACTGCGCCAATTATAAATGGCATTACAAGTCCTGCAAGATATGATATAGAATCAAGAATTCCAGTCACATTGTTAAGGGCAAGATATATTACAATTAGCACTGCACCAATCGTAATTCCCTTAACAACCTGACTGTCTTTAAAATGTCCTTTGTTCATACAACCCCTCCACTCTTTAAAGTTACTTCTAATATACTATACAGGAGTCCGGGATTCAAACATATTATATAAATTTAAGAATTGTAAAATGTTAGTTATACTGTGCATCAACCATACTCATCATCATTCGCATATTGAATGCTCCCATGAATTTTACTGATGGAAGATATACAAAATGCTTCTTCTGGATTACACAGTCATCCTCATATTCATCATCATACACTTCAAGTCTCATAACTTCATTAACAAACTGTCCCTTACCCGGTTCAACATTGAATGCACCCTCAATAAATGGTGCATAACAGTCTCTGTCACCACTCTGGTCAGGATCATATGCAATAAATGTATGAATCATACTTTCATATTTAGTAATAAACAGTCCATTATCTGCACCGCTTTCCTTTAGTGCATTTCTGTAATTGTCCATCTCTTCTTCATACACTGCTGACTGTTTGTTAATAATCTCTTCTAACTCACCCGCAGTCATAGGAATATTTTCTGCAAAGAAAAATGCGAGTGGCTGGATGCTTCCATATAATAAAAAGCAGCTCATATCCGAATTAAGAGTCTGTGATACCTCAAGCTTATCAGTATCCCCCATATACATAAGAACTGCAAAATTGCCCTTCGCAGTAAACTCCTTAAGCATATTAATAGCTGCCTTTAATTCTGTTCTCGAAAAATGTCTCATAATTTCTAATTCCTTTTCATTTAAACTATCGTTGATTATATCACCTATGACTGATATTTTCACTTCCAAATTTTACTTTTCAGAAATTTTTCTCTTTCTGTCAGCAATAATAACTATCACAGAAACAAGTGTTGCTGCAGCAATTATTGAAACATACATTACCGCTTTCCGCATCACTGCTCTGTGCTATGCTAGATGTAGAACTCATAGTTGTCGGCTGCTCTGTCGATGGCTGATATGGATTCGTTGTATACGGTCCACTTATATTAAGATGTGCATTAAGAATATTTCTTACTTCCTTCATTCCATCTTCAAGCGTGCCAGTCTTTTTATTCATATTTTGTGGGTTCATCTTTTTGGACCATTTCATGTCATTTCTCTGCTTTAACGTCCAATCCTAGATTCCTCGACTCCCATTTTGGACTTCCTCATGCCTTCCCTCCGCTCTAACGTCCAATCCGACACGCCTTGACTCCCATTTTGGACTTCCTCATGCCTTCCCGCTACTCTAACGTCCAATCCGCCTCGCCTTGGCTTCCTTTTTGGACTTCAACCCGCCTTTCCGCTGCTTTAACGTCCAATCTGCCACTCCTTGGCTTCCTTTTTGGACTTCAACATGCCTTCCCGCTACTCTAACGTCCAATCCGACACTCTCCAACTCCCATTTTAGACTTCAACATACCTTCTCTCCGCTTTAACGTCCCCGACACCATGAAAAACATAACATCCGGCACACAAGAAAACAGCAGCCGCCCTGATCAAACAGGACGGCTGCCTCTATAAAAAGATTAGGAAAGTAAGAAAGCTTTATCACAGAGCGTCGTTACCGGTTTCACCGGTTCTTATCTTGACTACTCCCTCAATATCCTTGATGAATATCTTACCATCACCAAAACTGTTAGTATTAAGTTCTTCCAATACCTTATTAATTATGCCCTCGACTATCTCGTCTTTTACGACAGTTCTTACACTTAATTTAGGTAAAAGATTGATACCCGGAGTTTCATCTCTTGTATATACCTGACCTGCACCCTTCTGGTGACCGTAGCCAAATATTGTTGTAATCATTACACCTCTAGCACCCTCACTGTCAAGAATCCTTTTAAGATTCTCCAGCTTCTCAGGCTTTATAACTATCTCTAATTCTTTCATAATCCATAACCTCTTTTCTTCACATTTTAATATTCCTTATCACCATCAGGTGTCTTCATCCATACCTTTTCATGCTTCCACTTAATAAGAATCATATACAGCCATAGGATAAGACCTACACCCATATATCCTGCAAATCCTAACCATGTTGCCTTTCCGATACCGATAGTACAGAAGAATGCGATAATTGCCATGATTATAAGAGAGGCTATCTTAAGTCCTGTTGCACATTTGTATGGTCTCTCCCATTCAGGATGCTTCTTTAAAAGAACAAGTGAAGATATTGAAGTAATCACATAACACAATGCACACGCGAATGCCATCAGGTCAAAGAATGCTGTAATACTCTGCATTGCAATGAATCCGATACTTACAACAAGAATAAGTATGTTAGGAAGTGTTGGCTGGTTGTACTTATTAGTGTATGAGAACTGCTTTGGAAGGAAATTCTGACGACCCATAGCGTATATCATACGGACGCCTGAATACCAGAAACCAAGTACTGATGTACCAATTGGGAATACAACTCCGACAATACCCATTATAAGGACAAACCATGCAATCTTATCACCGAAGCAGTACTGTAATGCTTCAAATGTGATGAATGGGTGGCAGTCACCGCCATTAGTAAGCTCTGCCCAAGGCATTGCACCTGCAAGACAGAAGTAGAAAATTGTATATATAGCACCACATGTTATAACTGAACCAAGAATAGCTTTCTTCTGGTCCTTAATTGGGAAGTCGCCCTCCTCAACCATTGCCGGTACTGTCTCGAATCCGAAATATGGTGTTATCATAAATGAACAGCCAACAACCCATGCAATACCGGTTGCAAAGTTACCACCCCACTGCTTTTCATTGCTGCTTGTAAAGAAATCTGCGAAATTAGCAATGCTCCAGTGTCCACTGAACAGGAAAAGTAATGAACATATAAGAATACCTGCGATACCAGCCATAAGCATGAATGACTGAACCTTGCCTGCTACAACATTTTTATAAAGACTGAGTACACACCAGAAGCACAGTACTAATGAACCGACAATAACTGCCTTGCCACCTGTAAGTCCCAGACCAAACTGATGATTTAACCATTCAATAATTCCAAGTACACCTGCTGCAGGAACGGCTATCCATGCACACATGATAAGCCACGCTGACCAGAAACCTGCATGCTTGTTAATACCTACCGTATTGAATACCAGACACGAACCTGTACTTGGTAACATTGTCGAGAATTCAGCATACACAAATGCTGTTGGCAGTACTGCCAGTGTCATAAGTGCAAATGCCAAGAACGTTCCGGGACCTGTATATGACATGAATATACCATCCCAGTAACACATAAATGTAAATATTGCTCCCGTTGCCATCGCATATACATAAATCAGCTTCATTGATTTAGATAATGCATTTGTTTTCTTTTCGCCCATAATAGCTTCCTCCCTTATTGTTGTTCATGATTTGTTGTCACGAAGATTTCTTATGTGCCTAGCCGAATAATCTAAGATACCTTTCGGCTAATTCCATGGTTCCGTCCATCCAGCCAACACTTAATTCTGCTACCGGACCTGATTCCTGATGAGATGCAAGCCATGCTGTAAGCTGTAATCTTCTCATCATTATAAATGTGTCTATTTCTTCAAAATCCGTATCATTGAACGGAAGAACCTTCTTATATCCTGTAAGCCATGCATTTACAAGCTTTGGAACAATTGGCTTGTCCTCAATAAAACTAAGTGCTGACGCAAGGTCATGTAAGTGCCATCCAAAACCGCAGTCATCAAAATCAATAACCTTAATCTGGTCGCCCTCAATAAGCAGATTAGCTAATCTTAAATCTGCATGTATGAGTCCAAAATTATTCTCATTAGTTCCATATCTTTCAAGTCTTCTCTTAATAATTCTTGAAACCTCTGACAATATATTTTCTGCCTCCGGGGTCATCTCTGGAAATGCTCTCCAGTCACCCCATGCAGCATGTTCACCTATTATCGTGTCGTAAGTCCATACCATACGGTCAAGCTTGTCTGTTCCGTTCCATATCTCTGTCTGACGGTGAAGATAAGCCGTTGTCTCACCGAGATATCTGAACTGCTTTACCATCTGCTCCTCGTTATTCTCATCAGGTGCTTCTCCCGGAAGAAAATCACATATAACGCAGAAATATACATTTCCATCCGGTCCTGTAATCTCCTGTATATTCTTACCATCAAGCCCTTTTATAGGATTAGCTACAAGAAGCGGTGTGTAGTCATTAATCTGTCTTAACCACTTCATCTCTGAATTAAGCTCGTCCAATGTGTGGTAACCCGGTCTGCTTATTCTAAGCACTCCCTCTTTTTCACCTGTTTCTTTGTTCTTGACCATATAGGTTGCATTCTCTGACAGTACTATGAGTTTCGCCTCACATCTGTCCTTCCATCCGTATTTTTCAAGCGAAGCATTTGCAACCGCATCAAATAAATCAACATTTTCAAATGCCATGTCATTATCCTCCAATCAGAAAAGGCGTACACAAATCTCTCCGATTCATGTACGCCTTTGTACTTTTCTTATATTTAATTACTGTCCCATAGATGTTGTTTCCGGCAATGTACTTCCGCCATCAATAACTATCTGTGTTCCTGTTATGTAGCTTGATTCATAACATCCAAGGAATGCTGCAAGTTCTCCAACCTCCTCAGGGTCAGCCAGCCTCTTCAAAGGAACTGCATCTGCAATTGCCTGTATTGCTCTCTCCGGATTCTCCGGGTCTGACTGCTTTGCCATTCCTTCAACAAGCGGTGTCCTTACATATCCCGGACATATTGCATTAACTCTTATATTCTTATCTGCAAATTCTCTTGCAAGTGCCTTCGTAAATCCTACCAGTGCCGCCTTAGATGTTGCATATGCAACCTCTCCAGGATCAGCAACCATATCTCCTGTTACAGAGCTTGTAACTACGATTGCACCACCACCATTTGCTATCATGCTTGGAATAACAGCTTTTGCCACATTCCATGCACCTTTGACATTAATATCAAGATGTAAGTCCCTATTTTCAAATGTGTCATCTTCAAGAAAGTCTTCAAGAACACATACGCCTGCGTTACATACAAGTACATCAATCTTTCCATATGTTTTCTCAGCAACTTCAACAATTCTTTCAACACTCTTGTAATCAGATACATCAACCTGAACACCTGTTGCCTCATACCCTTCGCTTTTCAACTGCTCTGCAAGTTCAAGTACCTTAGGTCCTCTTGCTGCAAGCACACATTTTGCGCCATACTTTGCATACACTTTGGCGATTCCTTCACCGATGCCTTTGGATGCTCCGGTAATTACTGCAACTTTTCCTTCTAACTTTCCCATAACGCCACGCACCTTTCTTAGTTTCCTGAATACAAAAAAGGACACGAAAGCTTTCACCTTCGTGCCCCTTTGCACTTCGTCATTAACTATAGTACCAAGTGCCTGAAATTGCAATAATAAAAATATGCATTTTTTCTTTAATTATTAATGTAATTATAAGAAAAAATCTTTATTCATAAAGTGGGTACTTATCTGTAAGTCCCTTAACAAGCTCCATTGCCTTAGCCTGGTTAGCATCTACATCATCAACAAGCATAGCAATTGCTTCTGCAACAACATCCATATCAGCCTCATTGAAGCCTCTTGTTGTAACGGCTGCTGTACCAAGTCTGATACCGCTTGTTACGAATGGAGAAGCCGGGTCATTAGGAATTGTATTCTTGTTACATGTAATGTTAGCTGCATCCAGAAGCTTCTCAACTTCCTTACCAGTCTTTCCCTTGCTTAAGAGGTTAACAAGCATAAGGTGGTTATCTGTTCCACCAGATACGATATCAAAACCTCTGTTCATAAGTCCGTTAGCAAGTGCTGATGCATTCTTAACAACATTTTCAGCATATACCTTAAAGCTTGGGTCAAGCGCTTCCTTTAAGCACACTGCCTTACCAGCAATAACATGCATAAGAGGTCCGCCCTGGATTCCAGGGAATACAGCCTTGTTAAGCTTGAACTTCTCTGCTGCCTCTGCTGAAGCAAGAATCATACCACCTCTTGGTCCACGGAGTGTCTTATGTGTTGTTGTTGTTGTAACATCTGCATATGGAATTGGGCTTGGGTGTGCACCACCGGCTACAAGACCTGCAATATGTGCCATATCTACCATAAGTAATGCGCCAACTTCATCACAGATTTCTCTGAACTTCTTGAAGTCGATTGTTCTTGCATAAGCAGAAGCTCCTGCAATAATCATCTTAGGCTTGCATTCCTTGGCAATTCTTAATACTTCATCATAATCAATAAATCCGTCAGCTGTAACACCATAAGGAACGATGTTAAAGTATTTTCCAGAAATATTAACTGGTGAACCATGTGATAAATGTCCACCACAGTCAAGGCTCATACCCATAACTGTATCTCCAGGATTAACAAGTGCGAAGAATACAGCTAAGTTAGCCTGTGCTCCTGAATGTGGCTGTACATTTGCATATTCACAGCCAAAAAGCTTCTTTGCTCTTTCAATTGCAAGTGTCTCAACAACATCGACATACTCACAGCCGCCGTAATATCTCTTTCCAGGATATCCTTCTGCATACTTATTAGTAAGAGGGCTTCCCATAGCAGCCATAACTGCCTTACTTACAAGGTTCTCAGAAGCGATAAGCTCGATGTGGCTTCTCTGTCTTCCAAGTTCATCATCCATAGCCTTAGCAAGGTCTGGATCATAGTTTAATACTTCATCAAATGAATACATATAACTTCCTCCCATTATACTTTAGTGAAACAAAGTGTCCCTAGTTACTTATGATATAATTAAATTACGGATTAGTCAATTTAAAGTTGTGAATTCCTGCTTTTTTTAATATTTGTTTCTGTATATCGACTGCAACTCCATATCCCTGCTCCTCAAGTTCATATGTTGATTGTTCAAGTGCCATCTCAAATTTTTCAACCATACTTAAAAAATGCTGCGTTGCTATTCCTTTTCCAAGACCAAGTTTCTTTGCCTCATTCTCAAACGACTTCTGATTTATATTCCTTATATCATATTCGCCATCTATGTTAAGCGACATTTTCTCTGTGCTGCTGTCATATATAACAGTACTTAATAAATCATATATAATTTTTTATTAGTTCAAATGCATCTGCTAAATAATCTTTCCCGTTTTTCTCGTATTTTCGTGACGCTGTAATTCCAAGTGCCTGTGCAAAATCCTCCTGATGAAGTCTTAATGGAACTTTCTTCCCCATTAATTCTTTGGATGTATCTAAAATCTTTCTGTCATATCTTTCAGTTGCAAATAAAAAATCATCTTCTTTATCATTAAGATTAATAATAAAACTATCTGGTGTCCTAGAATACAGCATCGTCAGAATTATGCCCTGTAATACTGCCAACATTAATCATATTTCCATTACATTCAATATATACCTCTAAATTTCTCATTATCTCCCCCTTACATCAATATTGATATCAAGTCCAAGAATCGAAATTAACTGTATTACCTTGCCAATCTCAACAGTCGGCTTACCTCTTTCCACATCTGATATAAAACTTACACTAAGACCAGTATATTCCGACAAAAATGCCTGCGTATACTTTAATTCTTTTCTCCTGTTCCTGATTATATTTCCAAGCCCCTCTGAATCAGTTATTTTCATAATATTCACCTCAACGCAAAAAACAAGCCGTACGGCTTTATTATACATATTTTCTCACAAATAAAGCCGAGCGGCTTTGTTTTGATAAAAACATTATAATATAAGCCGTACGGCTTAGTCAATTTTCTTTTGTTACATAATTTCATTTTCTTGTAATGAAATAATATCCTGTAATTATTAATTTGGGTTGTACCTTATGGGTATAGTATATATTTATCCAATCAGAACTTTTTGCCTTCAAATAAAAAACGAACCCACCCGAAGATGAGTCCGTTTCATAGTCTTAAACCGGCAGATTCTTCATACTCTCAAGACTTATAACAAGTGTTGATGTATTATGAAGAAGTGCTGAAGTTGTAGGCTGTATGACGCCCGTTACACCAAGTGCAATAAGTGCGGAATTGAATCCGACAATCACACGGTAATTTCTGTTAATCTTCTTAATCAGACTGTCACTTAATTTCTTAAGCATAAGTATCTGGTTAAGGTCATCTGCGCCGACAGTGATATCTGCAATCTCTCTTGCAATCTCAGCACCATCACTTATGGCAATACCTACATCTGCTGCTGAAAGCGCTGGTGAGTCATTAATTCCATCACCAATCATAATTACCTTTCGTCCGGCTGCCCGCTCTTTCTCTACGAACTTAGCCTTGTCTTCTGGAAGAACTTCTGAATAATATTCAGTAACTCCAACCTTTCTGGCAATAGAGGCGGCTGTTCTTTCACTGTCTCCAGTCATCATGACAACCTTTGATATTCCAGCCTTCTTAAGCCCTTCAATAACCTCCGGTGCTTCTTCTCTTAATGGATCAATTATGCATATAACTGCTGCAAGCTGACCGTTAATTGCCATATAAAGATGTGAGCAGTCATCTGGAAGACTGTCAAATAACTCCTGCTTTCCTGCTGGAATTACACATGCCTCATCCTCAAATACAAAGTGATGGCTTCCTATGATAACCTTGCTTGTATTAATAAATGTTGATATTCCATGTGCAACAATATATTCAACCTTAGAATGCATCTCTTCGTGCATAAGGTTTCTTCTGCCAGCTTCATTAACAACAGCCTTAGCCATTGAATGTGGAAAATGCTCCTCTAGACACGCAGCTATTCTTAACAGCTCATCTTCCGGCATTCCGTTAAATGAATATACCCTGCTTACTGTTGGCTTAGCCTTTGTAAGTGTACCTGTCTTATCAAATACGATAGTATCCGCTTCAGCAATTGCCTCTAAGAACTTACCGCCCTTGACTGTTGCACTCGCCTGACTTGCCTGTCTTATTGCTGCAAGTACCGTAATAGGCATAGCAAGCTTCAATGCACATGAGAAATCAACCATAAGTATTGACAATGCCTTAGTAGTATTTCGTGTTAACAGATATGTAAGTGCAGTTCCGCCAAGTGAATAAGGTACAAGCTTATCTGCAAGATGCTCTGCTTTTGACTCAAGACCTGATTTTAACTTCTCAGATTCTTCAATCATCCTGACAATCTTGTCATATTTGCTTGAGCCTCCAGCACGCTTAACTCTGAATACTATCTCGCCCTCTTCTACTACAGTTCCTGCAAATACAGAAGTTCCCTCACCTCTTCTTACTGGCTCAGATTCTCCTGTAAGTGAAGCCTGATTAACCATAGCCTCACCACTGATAACAGTTCCATCAAATGGGATTACATTACCCATCCGGATTATTACATTATCTCCGTCCTTAACATCTTTCACAGATACCTGTACTTCTGCATCATCTGTCTTTAACCAGACCTTATTAACGTTAAGTGACATCGTTCTTGCAAGGTCGTCAACCGACTTCTTGTGTGTCCAGTCCTCTATTATCTCACCTATACCAAGAAGAAACATTACTGAACCAGCTGTATTAAAGTCTCTTCTTAAGATAGAAACTCCTATTGCAGTTGCATCAAGAACTGACACTTCAAGTTTTCTTGCAAGCAGCGTCCTGATTCCTTTATAAATGTACTTCATTGAAGATACCGTTGTTAATACCGCACATACCGGTGCCGGAATAAACAATTTCTTAGTCATTCTCCACAACACCTGATCTGCCAGCTTTTCAGTATAATGAGAATTGATTGCTCTTCCTGATGTTGCAAGAACATCTTCAGGAACCTCTACATTGCTGTATCTGAACTTAGCAATAGCTTCAATCACAGTCTTTCTTGAACATCTGTACTCAACGACTGCATCAGCAGTTCTCTCATACACTTTGGCATTCGTGACGCCCTGCAGATTCTTAAGATAATACTGCAAGGTATCTGCCTGTGTAAAAGTCATGCCAGAAGCATCCATGTGAACGCGGATTCTTCCGGGCACATCATGCTTTATTATGAATTTCATACTCTGTTACGCTTCCTCATCTTCATCTACTGAATCAAGTACAACTTCTTCTGTGTTATACTTTGTCTCATTGATTGTCTTAGCATCAGCATATATATCCTCGCAGTTTTCCTGAACAGTTGTAGCTGTCTTCATTATGCATGATTTAGCTCTTAAAACTGCTGCTGTACAGTTAGTGTAAAGCTTCTTTGCGTCCTTGCTTGTAAGAATCTTAATTCCAGCTGTTCCAAATAATACACCTGCTGCAAAAAGTCCTGGTTTCTTTAAGTTATTAATTTTCATACTGTGCTCCTCTCTGTCCATATTGGACAATAAATGTTTCTTAAGTTTGACGGTTATTATATTACACATTATGTAACATTTCTACATAAATCCACTTATTGAGAAATCTTCTCAATATAGCAAAAGGAGAGATGAAACAGTTTCATCTCTCCCTTATTAGTAAATATTATTTATTAACTGAAACTGCCTTTTTCCTGTCAACTACACTTGTTATCTTCTGATTCTTAATGTATCCGCAGGCTTCTAGCCCTGACTCAATAATTTTACTCCATTTGCTTTCTGATAAATTAATTGACGAATCATCGTTTAATCTTACAGTATAACCGCCATTATCATTCTCATCACAAGTTATTCTGTACATATTCTTACGGTTAATTGCACCTATTTCTTCCAGTGTATTAACCATTCTATATACAGTTGCAGCCCCAATCTTAGGATCCTTTTTTACTGCCTTGTAATAAATCTCTTTACAGCTTGAGCAGTCCTCTTCAAGAATTACATCAAGAAGCATTAGCCTCTGTTTAGTTATCCTGCAACCCTGCTGCTTGAGACGAGAAATAATAATGTCTTTGTCTTTATCAGGATTTCTGACCACCCGTTACCTCCTTTTAATGGCAGTGGCCTTTGCATTTACCGCAGTCGCCACCACATGTGAACGATTTACCGTTTTTCTTGTCGTGTACCATACTGCGTACAATAAGCGCAACTATAATCACCAATATAACTCCTACTATAATTGTTCCCAGCATAATTACACCTCCGATAATATATCATTTAATTACTTTGTTGCATTTAAAAGCTTCTTAGAATCAACCTTTAATGTCTTACTTTCCTTATATGGTCTGAATAACAGATAGATGAAACCAACAATTATAAGAATTGCGATTACTGTGAATACATTAAATGCTGTGTCGCCAGTAATAAGACCAGCAATCTGGTTAATTACAAGACCTACAAGGTAAGCATATCCACACTGGTATCCGATTGCAATCCAGAACCACTTAGTGTTGTTCATCTCTCTCTTAATAGCACCCATTGCTGCGAAGCAAGGAGCACAGAGAAGATTAAATGCAAGGAATGCATATCCGCTTACTACTGTAAATGTAGCTGCCATGTTAGCATATACTGTTCCCTCACCTGCTGAGTAAAGGATACCCATTGTACCAACGATATTCTCCTTAGCAACAAGACCAGTAATAGAAGCAACAGTTGCCTGCCAGTTACCAAATCCTAAAGGAGCAAATATCCATGCGATTGCTTTACCAATTCTGCCAAGAATAGAGAAGTCAATCTGATCATCTGCAAGCATTGTAAATGTTCCATCAACAAATCCAAAGTATGTTGTAAACCAGATAATGATTGTTGAAAGTGTGATGATTGTTCCGGCCTTCTTGATGAATGACCATCCACGCTCCCACATGCTTCTTAATACTGTACCAACTGTTGGAAGATGGTATGCTGGAAGCTCCATAACGAATGGTGCCGGATCTCCAACGAATAACTTTGTCTTCTTTAAGATGATACCTGAGCAGATAATTGAGAATATTCCAAGGAAGTATGCTGATGGAGCAACCCATGGAGCACCATCAAAGATAGCTCCGGCAACCATTGCTATGAATGGAAGCTTAGCTCCACAAGGAATAAATGTTGTTGTCATAATTGTCATCTTACGGTCTCTGTCGTTCTCAATTGTACGTGAAGCCATGATACCAGGAACACCACAACCTGAACCGATAAGCATTGGAATGAATGACTTACCTGAAAGACCGAACTTACGGAAAATTCTATCCATAATGAATGCTATACGTGCCATATAACCGCAAGACTCAAGGAATGCAAGGAATATGAATAATACAAGCATCTGTGGAACGAAGCCAAGTACTGCACCAACACCGGCTACAATACCATCAAGGATAAGACCCTTTAACCAGTCTACACAACCAATTGCATCAAGTCCTGACTCAAGAAGCACTGGGATACCAGGAACCCATACACCATAATTAGCAGGATCTGGAGCTGCACCATCATTGTCTATACACTGTTCAATAGCTTCCTTAACACCAGCTGCATCTGTTGTCTCTGTTGTTACACTAAGATTTTCCTCATCTTCTACATCATAATCTAATGTAAGATTAGCTGGAACTGTGTTTTCAAGTTTCTTTAATGCTGCTACTGCTGCATCTGAATCATAATCATCTGCTTCTGTATCAATAGCATCTGCATACTCTTCACCTTTATCACCAAGGCTGTCGATATATGCCCCGATGATTGCATCTGAATCACCATACTCATCAGCTACTTCTTCGTAAGCTGAAGTGCCAATTCCGAAGAGATGCCAGCCATCACCGAACACACCATCGTTAGCCCAGTCTGTTGCCCATGTACCAACTGTTGTAACTGATACATAGTATACGATGAACATTACAACTGCAAATATTGGAAGTGCTAAAAATCTGTTAGTAACTATTCTATCAATCTTATCTGATGTAGAAAGCTTCTTCTCAGACTTCTTTGCAAAACATCCACTGATAATTGAAGATATATATGTATATCTTTCATTAGTGATAATACTTTCTGTATCATCATCAAATTCTTTCTCAAGAGTCTCAATCTCAGCTGAAACATCTGGAACATTCTTCATAAGAACTTTAATCTTATCATCCTTCTCAAGAAGCTTGATAGCAAAGAATCTCTTCTGTTCTTCAACAATATCAAGACCAAGCTTATCTTCTACTGCAGATATAGCTGCCTCAACCTTATCATCAAACTTGTGAGCAATTGTATTGAGCTTCTTGCTCTCTGCAAGCTTAACAGCCTTCTCTGCTGCTTCCTTAATGCCAGTTCCCTTAAGAGCTGATATCTCAACAGCTTCACATCCAAGGTTCTTTCCTAACTTGGCAAGGTCAACCTTATCTCCGTTCTTTTCCATGATATCGACCATGTTAACAGCCATAATAACTGGAATCCCCAGTTCCATAATCTGTGTTGAAAGATAAAGGTTTCTTTCAATGTTAGTACCATCAACGATATTGATGATTGCATCAGGTCTTTCGTTAATAAGATAATTTCTTGCTACTACCTCCTCAAGAGTATAAGGAGAAAGTGAATAAATACCTGGTAAATCCATAATAGTTACATCTTTATGTCCCTTTAATTTACCTTCCTTTTTCTCAACTGTAACACCTGGCCAGTTACCAACGAACTGATTAGAACCGGTCAAAGCATTAAACAATGTTGTTTTACCGCAGTTTGGATTACCTGCTAATGCAATTTTAATTGACATTTGACTACCTCATTTCTTTTATATAAATGTTTATGCATCTGCTAACAAACATTTGACAATTCTTACATTAATTAGATTATGCTAACCTGCATGTAAAAAAAATCAGCCTACCTCTATCATCTCGGCATCGGCTTTACGAAGCGATAATTCATAGCCTCTTACTGTAACCTCTACAGGATCTCCCAAAGGTGCTACCTTTCTTACATAGACTTCAACTCCCTTAGTAATTCCCATATCCATAATTCTTCTCTTAACCGGACCATCACCATTTAACCTGGTAACTTTAACAGTCTGGCCTACAGATACATCTCTTAAAGTCATAGTTTATCTCCTTCTTATTTTAGTTTTATATAAGAACTGGCATATTCAGTCCTTTATACCATAATTTTATTAGCCATATCTTTTCCTATGGCCACTCTTGATTCCTTAATGTTAACAATGACATTACCGCCAGCTTTAGAAACAACTGTTACTACTGCTCCCGGAACGAATCCAAGATTCTCAAGAAAACGTCTTATTTCTTCCTTTCCACCAATCCGCTGGATTGTGTATGGAGTTCCTTCATCAATCATAGTTAATGGCATAAGCTCATCTCCTCTTTTTAGCATATTGATAATGTTTTTCATTACCACCTTGGTTAGTATATTCTAATGGTCATTAGATGTCAACAACTTTTGTTATATTTTTATAATATTTTTCAGAACAGTTTAACCCCTGATTGATATAACCAACCAGGGGCAAAATGTGCAATCTTTTCAATATATTACAGGCAATAAATAATTATGCTAACGCTGCCCCAAGTTTTTTGCAGTTTTCAACAGCATCATCATCTGGTGCTTCCTGACAGATTACGCTGTCTGTTGCAAGAACAACCCCTGCAGCCTTGCTTCTTTCTTCCCAGTCAGCCATCCATTCGCCGCTTCCCCATCCATATGAACCGAAAAGTGCAATTTTCTTACCGCTAAGGCTTCCTTCTACCTCTGTGAACATTGGCTCAAACTCTGATTCTTCGAGATTCTCTGCTCCCATTGCCGGGCATCCGAATGCGATTCCATCATATTCAGCAACCTTTCCTGAATTAAAATCATTTGCCACAAGTACATCAACCTCTGCTCCGGCTCCTTTAGCACCTTCTGCAACTGCGTTAGCCATTGTCTCTGTATTACCTGTTCCACTCCAATAAACTACTGCTACTTTACTCATTATCCAATCTCTCCTTTTTTACTTTTTATATGCTTAAACCGTTAATGCAGATATGCTTCTGCCTCGGTCAAAGACTCTTAAATATACTTCTGTGCATTTTCTGTAACGTGCAAACATCTTCTGGCTAAATGCCTCATCACAATACACCTTCCATACCCCACAACATTTGTAATTACAGCCCTTTTGTCTTATAAACTGGATTACATCTTCCACCGGGTAACTTAAGAACAGTCCTATTTCATGTGGAAAGCATGTGTTCTCCCCCACTCTCTGTTTAAGATGCTTGATGCTTGCTCCAACTTTATAATCTGTATATCCAAATGTTTTCAGTACATTTTGTACTGCTGGCTGTGACAAATCCTTCTCTAATCTGTCAGGTCTGAACACATATAAAAGTGCACTCTTTTCATTTCGCTTTAAAAATGTAACATACACGCCTTTGGCGTTAAGTTTTCTGTTTACACTTGCAAGCTCTTTCCTAAAAACAGATATATTATCATATCTGTAATTAAAAAGGTTGCCCGTCTTTAATCCGGCAAGCGTCGGAGAACACTCTTTTATAACTTCCCGCTCAATTCTTCCCAATACATCTGTACAGACCATTTTTCTTTTCCTTCCATATTGCACTTTATTCTCTTCTTTATCAGCATGCCCTGCTTTCGCTTAAATATGTTTCTAAAACACTTGTAAGCGATGCCGCACTGCTTGAATGTGTTCTTATTATATTTACATCATTCTTCTTAGCCTCTGTAACAGCTGATAAAACCATCTTATGAGAAACCGTATTAGTAAACAGTATCATAAGATCCGGTGTTCCAATCTGCTTGGAAAATCCGCTTTTTTCCTTAACAAATACCTTCGCCTTGCAGCCGTGTTTCTTACATATCTGCTGATACTGGCGTTCCATACATTCATTTCCACCAATAATAACTACGCTCATATTCTCATCCTTTCATTTACCTTACTCTTGTTAGCTTTGTCTAACCCGCATTTATAAAATAACGGATATCCTAACTGGATACCCGTTACATCAGTTAGCTTTAACTAACTATTAAAATATCATCTTTCCATATAGCTGTCAATACATTTTTACAAATTATCTGTCAAATGGTGCATCGTCATCATTATTGTCAAGGTCATCAATATCCGCTTGACCATCTGAATGGTCATGACCGTCAATCATATTCTCTCTATTGACAACTCTCTTGATATCTCTCTGCTTCTCCACAAGATCTGATAATAGCTCCTTAGTAGCCCTAGGTCTCTTGATATTCTTAATCTCAAAGTCACCCATTGTCTTGTCTCCAGAGCATACTTTAATAGTTCCTACTCCGACAAGTCTCTGCATGAATGAGCGCTCCAATGAAATATCCATAATACGATACAGTCTTACCTCATCATCTTTAACGCTGAAAAATCCTTTGCTTATAAAGAATCTGTCCTTAGATACACTGTATCTTGTAAATGACCACGGAAGTCCGAGGAAGAGAATTCTCTTCCTGTCCTTCCATAATATATCTGTGCTGACTTTATCTCTTGCCATAATATCCCCCTCCAATTCTAATGGCGCACTTCTGACATATTCTATGTATTACTTGAAGTACTTAACACCAGATTCGAATATCTTAATATCCTGCTCACCATATATATTAATAGCAACACTATCGCCGCGTCTCTCAGAATGTGCCATCTTACCGAAGCATCTTCCGTCTGGGCTTGTGATACCTTCAATAGCCATGTATGAACCATTGATATTCCACTCTTCATCCATAGATACATTACCATCAAGGTCACAGTACTGTGTAGCAACCTGTCCGTTAGCAAAGAGCTTATCAAGCCATTCCTTAGGAGCAACAAATCTTCCTTCACCATGTGAAGCCGGGTTGCAGTATACTCCGCCAAGTTCAGCATTAGCAAGCCATGGGCTTAAATTGCTGACAACCTTAGTATATACCATCTTAGATATATGACGGTTAATTGTATTAAATGTAAGTGTAGGTGACTGTGCATCCTGTCCTGTAATCTTACCATTAGGTACAAGACCAAGCTTGATAAGTGCCTGGAATCCATTACAGATACCAAGTGCAAGACCATCTCTCTCATTAAGCAGCTTCTCAACTGCTTCCTTCATCTTGGCATTACGGAATGCTGTCGCAAAGAACTTGGCAGAACCATCTGGTTCATCACCTGCTGAGAATCCACCAGGGAACATAATAATCTGTGCCTGGTTAATAGCCTTCTCAAATTCATCTACAGACTCTCTGATACTCTCAGCGTCAAGGTTCTTGAATACCTTAACGATTGTATCAGCACCGGCTCTTTCAAATGCTTTGGCACTATCGTACTCACAGTTAGTTCCTGGGAATACCGGGATAAATACTGTTGGCTTGGCAACCTTATTCTTGCATACATGTACGCTTGGTGCTTCATATAACTTGCTTTCAACCGGTGTAGTTTCCTTAGAAGCCTTTGTTGGGAATACGCCCTCAAGGGTATCAGCCCATACGCTTAATGCTTCTTCTACATTAATTGAAACTTCCTTGTATGTGAACTTACCATTATCCTTAACAGTACCAACCATAGTATAATCTGTAGTAATCTCACTAAGCTTGTCCGCTGGAACTTCTGCAACGATACAGCCATAAGCTGGTGCAAAGAGGTCATCTTCCTTAACGTCTGCGCTGATCTCAAAACCTAACTTATTACCAAATGCCATCTTGCTGAGTGCTGGCACAAGTCCGTTAGCATCAAGAACATATGCAGATACGATTGCCTTCTTCTGGATAAGCTCATGTATTGCACTGTAGAGTGCCTTAACCTGTTCGAAATCCGGAAGATCATACTGATTCTTCTTAATATCAAATCTGACTAATACATCACCATCATTCTTAAGCTCAGGAGTAATAATATCTCCCTCCTTAGCTACATCAATAGCAAATGAGCAGAGTGTTGGTGGAACATCAATATGTTCAAATGTTCCTGACATACTGTCCTTACCACCGATTGATGGAAGTCCGAATCCCATCTGTGCTTCATATGCGCCAAGAAGTGCAGCAAATGGCTGGCTCCATCTTTCTGGATCCTCTGTCATTCTTCTGAAGTATTCCTGATATGTGAATCTAATCTTGCTGAAATCACCACCAGCAGCAACAATCTTAGCTACAGAATCAGTTACAGCATAGATTGCTCCATGATATGGGCTCCATGATGAAAGATATGGATCAAATCCATAAGACATCATAGTTACTGTATCGCATGAACCCTTAAGCACTGGAAGCTTGGCAACCATGCTCTGTGTCTCTGTGAGCTGATATTTACCACCATATGGCATATATACTGAACCTGCTCCGATAGAACCATCAAATCTCTCAACAAGTCCCTTCTGTGAGCATTCGTTAAGGTCTGCTAAAGTCTTTAACCACTTACCGCGTACATCTGTAACCTTAACTGGCTTAAGGTAATCATCTTCCTGTGAAGGAATATCAACTACAACCTTAGTCTCCTGATGAGCACCATTAGTATCAAGGAATGCTCTTGAGATATTAACGATATCCTTGCCTCTCCAGTTAAGAACAAGTCTTGGTTCTTCTGTTACAACAGCTACCTCAACTGCCTCTAAGTTCTCCTCAGCAGCATACTGAAGGAATTCCTTGACATCCTTAGGATCAACAACAACAGCCATTCTCTCCTGAGACTCTGATATAGCAAGCTCTGTTCCATCAAGACCTTCGTACTTCTTAGGAACTTTATCAAGATCTACCTTAAGACCTGCTGCAAGCTCACCAATTGCAACGGATACACCACCTGCACCAAAGTCATTACATTTCTTAATAAGCTTAGTAACCTCTGGTCTTCTAAAGAGTCTCTGCATCTTACGCTCTGTAGGCGCATTACCCTTCTGAACCTCAGCACCACAATCCTCAATAGACTTCTCTGTATGAACCTTAGATGAACCTGTAGCTCCGCCACATCCATCTCGTCCAGTTCTTCCACCAAGAAGAATAATGATATCTCCCGGGTCAGAATTCTCTCTCTTAACTGCACTTCTTGGAGCAGCAGCTATAACTGCACCAATCTCCATTCTCTTAGCAACATAATCAGGATGGTAGATTTCCTTAACATATCCTGTAGCAAGTCCGATCTGGTTACCATATGAGCTGTATCCGTGAGCAGCACCTGTGACAAGCTTTCTCTGTGGAAGCTTTCCATGAATTGTCTCTGATACCGGAACAGTAGGATCTGCTGCACCTGTAATTCTCATTGCCTGATATACATATGTACGTCCTGACAATGGATCTCTTATAGCACCACCAAGACAAGTTGCTGCGCCACCAAATGGCTCAATCTCTGTTGGATGGTTATGTGTCTCATTCTTAAAGTTAACAAGCCATTCCTCTGTCTTTCCATCGATCTCAACCGGAACAACAATTGAGCAGGCATTAATCTCATCAGATTCTTCCTGATCAGCTAACTTACCCTCAGCCTTTAACTTCTTAGCACCCATAAGTGCAAGGTCCATAAGGCATACGAACTTGTCCTTACGGTCCTTATATATTTCTGCTCTGTCTGAAAGATACTTGTTATATGTAGCTTCCATAGGGGCTTTATAGAATCCGTCCTTAAACTTAACATCTGTAAGCTCTGTTGCAAATGTTGTGTGACGGCAATGATCTGACCAGTATGTATCAAGTACTCTGATTTCAGTCATAGAAGGATCACGCTTCTCAACACTAGCAAAATGCTCCTGAATGAACTTAAAATCCTTAAATGTCATGGCAAGTCCTAAAGAATCATATAATTCCTTTAACTTATCCTCTGGCATATCCTTGAATCCATCAAAATATAAAACATCAGCAGGAGTCTTGAACTCAGTAACTAAAGTTTCTGGAATATCCTCTGCTGCCTGTCTTGAATCAACAGGGTTAATGCAGTGTTCCTTAATCCTGTTCTTCTCCTCATCAGTAACAGTTCCTGTCAATACATAAGTTACAGCAGTCTTAATAACCGGAGTCTCATTCTCATTAAAGAACTTAACACACTGTTCTGCAGAATCAGCTCTCTGGTCGAACTGTCCTGGAAGATACTCTACAGAGAACACGAAATCGTCCTTTCCTGCTGGAAATGTTCCCTCATAAACATCATCTACCGGTGGCTCAGAAAAAACAGTGGTAAGTGCTTTCTTATATGTTTCTTCTGAAAGATTCTCAATATCATAACGGATAAGAACTCTTACATCTGTAATAGTCTTTATTCCAAGATATCCTCCTATCTCCTCAAGTAATTCTTTCGCATTAACTGCAAATGGTTTCTTTTTCTCGACAAAAACTCTCTTTACGCCGCTCATATCTTCCTCCTGAGATTAGTTATATTAATTATTAATATTTAACCATTGTATCACAATAAAACATATTTTCAAACAACTATTCATGCATTCTTCTTATTATCTTGTAAACAACCTGATTACCCATTACGGTAGGACCTGTATGTGCGAAGAAAACAATACCGTCTGTCTGTGATATTATCTCACTCTTAACAGTACCCTCGCATGGGTCAAGAATCTGTGCTATAAGCTCACCATGATATACAGGATCACCCGGCTCTTTAAGTCTCTTGTAAAATCCTGCATCATAAGTCTTAACTGCCATAAGGTCAAATTCGTTGATAACACTTGCAATATATCCACTGTGATTGTTGTACTTAAGAATACCCATTCTGGTTAAAAACCTGAGAACAGATGACACAGCCTGTCTTGCAGATTTCTCATCAATCATATCTGTGCTGTTAGTATATATTGAAAACGCATTAGTACCATTCATCTGCCAGTTATAATTTAGTGTCACTGTATCCATTGGCTTCGGCTTTCTAATAACAACGTACTGAAGTCCAAACAGATTGGCAAGACTTGCACTCTGAAATCCTGTATCCATCATCTTTACATGAGGAATAAAATCACCCGGCATATAAAAGCTCGCAAAATGTATGCCATAACTGTAACCCTTAATTCTGTCAAAAAGTGTTCCTGCTATCTGCTTGGTTGTATCTCCATTAACATCCCCAGGAAAAGCTCTGTTTATATCAGAATTATCTGTAGGCCAGAATCTCTTTCCAACATTCATGGAAAATCTGTTAACAGATGGGATAACAAGAATCTCATGATTGTGCGATATTGCACCATGAGCCTCAAGCTCTTTAAGTGCCTTAACAAGCTGCGAACATATATACAGCTGCTGTATCTCATTACCTCTTAATGCACCAACAATACATGCCGACTTCTCACCACCGCCGAATCTGTAGCCTTCTATCTGATAATCTTCTCTATATATACCCTTTAACGAATAAATAATCTCTTTCTTCATTATCTGCCACCATAAACTCTTGCTATAAGAGCCCCCTTATGTACTACCGGATTCTCTCTTAATGTAAATATAATTCCATCTGTAGGCGATTCAATTCTCTGGATTATTCTTCCCTCAATAGGTTCGATAATATCTCCTATATGCGTTCCAATTCCAATCCTTCCCATAGAATCAACTGCTGATACGAATATTCCGCTTTCCTTAGCAGTAAGAAATGTAACCTCACCCTCTGTAGAGATAATAGGTTCATTCACTTCTTTCGGCTCATCATCCCATATCCCCATATGAGACATAAGGTTAAATATACCATCAACAATATCCCTGCAATACTTTGGCGTAATTCTGTTTCCAACACCCATCTCCGTAACAAGAGTAGGCACACCAAGATGATTAAGACTATAGGCAAGAGTTGCATCAAGCACAGTAATAGACGAATATATCCACACAAATTGTGCATTCATCATCTTCGCATAAGGAAGAAGCTTTTCCTGCGTATCATCATTAATTCTTACCTGTGGCATCTCATTTACAAATATATTGCTTGAATGGATATCAATACACAGATCGCTTCCAATAATATCTTCAATAATACCTGCTGCCACATATTCAGCCATCGCTCCATTATTATCGCCAGGGAAAACCCTGTTCATATCAAGGTCAAACATAGGAATTCCTCTTGAACCTGTATCAAGTCCAAGAGGATTAATATCTGGATAAATATCTACAATTCCTTTAAGCTTATTCTTCTCTCTTTCAATCCTTCTGATAACCTCATAGCAGATATACTGTCCGTCAAGTTCATCCCCATGAGTGCCTGTAACTATAGAAATCCTTGGCATATCAATGCCGTTTTCTTCATTCATAAGTCTGTTCTTTCTTACTACCAGCCTTTCATGCACCGGCAATTCCACCGAAACAACTTCTTCTATCATAATACTCTCCCTGTAATATACTTATTCATCATAATCCCTAAGAATAATTGTGCTTGGCGTCTTCTTAACAATTATATGTGAAAATACAGAACTTGGCATGTAAGTCTTATCATCCATATATATCCTGCTTCCCGGATATATATGATTCTTTACTTTAACAACTGCTCTCTCTGAATCTCTTATAAGATTGTATAATGCCTTGCTCTTTTCTTCAAGCTTGGCTTTCTGAGCCATCTTTACAATCTTTGACTGGGTAACTCTCAATGCCATTTTACTATCATACTTTTCAGGCATGTTCTGTTTAATCATCTCAAACTTCTTATTAGCCATTTCAAAAGTTTCAATCTGTCCGTCTACTTCCTTAAGTTCCATAATAAGTTCTGCATATTCTTTTCTGATTTCTTTGGTCGAACCAACCCTCAACAAAGTCTTTACATTGCTTTCATGTCCACATGATGTAGTACTGATTCCCATAACACCAGTTACATCACCACCTATAATAGAACCTATGGGTCCCTCAACAAATATCCTGCCATATGTAAGCACCCTGCAGTTAAGAATATAATTACACTGTAAGTCTCCTTTGGCAATAACCTCTGTATTCTCAAAAAATCTGCCTGATATATTTCCCCCTGCCTCGATTTTTCCTGAATTCTTAGTATTAACACCATCCTTTAATACAATATCTTTCCCAGCAATAAGTGTTGCTCCCTCAACGAAGCCTCCAACATATATACTTCCCATGGCATGAACTGTTACACCACTTCTCACACTGCCTGTAATATTAACATCCCCGTTAAAGTCAATATTCCCCATGCTCATATCTAGATTACCATTAACCTCATATACATTAACAACACTTAAATCATAGTTACAGTATTCAATCTTTCCAGATATTGCAGCATAAGTTTCTTTACCATCATCAGATGTCTTAAAGCCCTTACCATGCAGTCTTGGCTTTGGTTTACCCTGCTTAGGAACAAGCAGCTTTCCACATACATCAAAGCCAAACTCCCCTTTAGTCGGCTCATGATATCTTGCCAGCAGATCACCCTCATTAACCTTTTCAAATCTCTTCTGGTTAAAGTAATCAATAGAACCATCTTCTCTTACTGTAGGTCTGTTATTATTAATTGCATCTGTATCAAAGAAAAACTCATAATATCCATCTTTTCCTGCCTCTACCGGTTTACCAAAAGCAACTTCAACCGGCTGGTCATATATTTTTTGTGAAATCATCCATCGAATTTTTTCTTCATCTATTCCCGTCTTAATTCCATTAAGCGATAGCTTATTCATGACTTCATCATATGTATATCCTTCATCACATTTGCCAAGCCTGACTGATGCGCTCATATTATCATCTGCAATATATACATAAACCTCATGTAACTCGATATCATCTATATCAGCTGTTTCATTAACTATTTCTGTATTGCTCATGCTGTTCCCCCTTTCCGAAGGTCTTATCCATTCATTATAAAAACACTGTACTGTAATAGCTGCATCTTAACATCCATACTTAAGCAGCCCATCCAGATTACTTCCCCTCTCAAGTGCAAGTCTTATCTTCTCCATCTCTTTAAATGTATATCTTGGATCAGCATATAAAGAAACATCTACACCGCTTGTAAGTCCCATAAGAATTTCCTGTGACTGCAATTCATTAAGTGCAGGCTTCTCGTCATTCCATTTATCAGAAATTCTGTGTCTTGCCTCTTTCATGCTTACCGCATCAATAAACGGATCTGCATATTCAGAAACATCTATTCCTTCTTCAAGTCCAAGTCTTATCTGCTTCATCTGTCCTGATGAAAATCCAACCATGTTATATGGAGTAACATCAATCCCTTCCTCAAGTCCAAGTCTAATCTGTTCCATCTGTTTCCCATTGTATTCATGAAGCAGATACTTAGTTATATCGACACAACTGTGTATTCCCAGCCTTATCTCATTGAGCTGATATTCATCATAATTATCCTCAACAAAAAATGTAAGGTCAATATCTTCTTTTTTTGCAAGTCTTATCTGTCTTAATACCTCTCCTGAATAACCAAGCTTTGCATACCTGGTCAGATCATAATTAAGCTCTGATGCAAGCCTTATCTCTCTCATAACAGAATGACTGAACTTAGGATTACATATATCATCCATATTCATTCCGCTACGCACAGCCTGCTTCAGTTCTTCCATCTGCATATAATCATACTGTGCATCTGCAAATCTGCTTACATCAAGTTTTTCTTCCAGACCAAGTCTTAATGCTTTCATCTGGGCAGCGTTAAATTCCTCTTTGCAATACACACTCACATCAACGCCATTCTCAATTCCTCTGATAATCTCAATAGTCTGTAATTCATCAAATCCCAGAGACTGCCAGACCTGCTTGTCTACAGTTTTGTTTTCTATATTCTTATTAATCTCTTCCACGTTCTGCATAAGCCCATCTCCCATAATCAAAACAAATCATCATATATCCGGACCTTAATAATATCTGTCTAAATTCTATCACACATACAGTCCGACTACAAGTTCTAACATTGTACATTTTTTATCAATGCCCTATATATCCTGTTCCGTCCAGAAATCCTTAATACATTTATAAGCATTACCCAGACTGACTGGAAATATCCTGTTCCACTCCCTAGGATACATACGCTCATATTCACCAGTCATAAATCTGTCATCCAGAAGTGCAATAACTCCCTTATCTGTATCCGTCCTTATAACCCTTCCTGCTGCCTGAAGCACCTTATTCATTCCCGGAATAACATAAGCATAAGAATATCCATTTTTGCCAAACTCATCAAAATAATCCCTTAAAATGTTGCGCTCCCTGCACACCATCGGAATCCCAGTTCCGACAATGACAGCTCCGATAAGGCTCTCATCCTTTAAGTCAATTCCTTCGGAAAATATTCCTCCAAGCACACAGAAGCCCGCAAGCGAAGCCCCTTCTGGAAGTTCCTTGTAAAATGCTGATAAGAAATTTTCCTTGTCAGCCTCCTTCATAAACCTTCCCTGCACAAGCACATTCACACAGCTTTCTGGTAAAAATGTATCTTCTCCACCACATTCGGTCACATTAACACCACTTTTCCACCTGAAGCACTCAAGAACACTCTCCATGTAAGAATATGACGGAAAGAACACCATATATCTGCCGCTTCTGCCAGAAATCATATGCATAATATAATCATGTACCTTGGCATATTCCCTTGCGTTTCTTCTTGTATAACGGCTTGTCACATCAGTAGCCACGACAATTCTCTTATTATCAGGTTCAAAAGAAGAGTGTGCATACACCGCTCTTTCTGATACATCACCTGAAAGCATTCCCTTAAAATAATTGACCGGAAGCAGCGTTGCTGAGAAGAATACCGTGCTTCTGCCCTGTGAAAGTCTCTCACTTATGTTGCCAGACGGGTCAACACAGTACAGATGTACAAGAAAGTTTCCATCATTATCATGCTCATTATAATAGACATATTTTTCATCAGCACAGTCATACATATTAAGAAAATGTCTCACTGCAAAGAAAAACTCGAGCAGCTCGTTAGTCACAGGCTCACCCTTATACCTTTCCATAAACTTCTGCATAAGTCCCATGACACGCTCAAGGCTGGCTGGAAATGTTCCAAGACCACTCACAACCATGAATGTATCGCACTGTCTTTTATATTCGAGCAACTGCTTGTTACATCTGTCAAGTGCGCCTGCAAGCCGTTTGTCCATCTCTTTGACAAGCTTCTTAGCTGCAAGAAAATCTTCTTTTTTCAACACTGCACTGTACATTTCTCTTGCTCTGTCCACAAGGTTATGTGCTTCATCCACAAGAAACACATAATCACCCTTCGCACCATTGCCAAAATACCGCTTAAGCGACGCATCCGGGTCAAATACATAATTATAATCACATATAATTCCATCACACCAGTACGAAACATCAAGCGACATCTCAAACGGGCAGACATTATGTCTGTTGGCATATTCCATGACATTATCTCTTCCGATAACCATCTGGCTCGTTATTATGTCGTACACAGCATCATTAATCCTGTCAAAATGCCCCTTGGCATAAGGACATGCCACGGGGTTGCAGTTGCGCTCATCAAGTGGACATATTTTGTCCTTTGCTGTAAGAGTAACAGTTCTCATATGAAGCCCGTTATCTCTTAATATAGCATAAGTATCCTCCGCAACAGTTCTCGTTATTGTCTTTGACGTCAGGTAAAATATCTTGTCTGACATCTGCTGTCCTAACGCCTGCACAGCCGGGAACACAGTAGACAACGTCTTTCCGACACCTGTAGGTGCCTGAATATATAGATTGGTATTATCTTCAATAGCCCTGTATACACTCACGCACAGATTCTTCTGCCCCTCCCTGTATTCATAAGGAAACTTAAGTTCTCTGATTGATTCCGTCCTTTTATGCCTCTCATCAAATGTATAATCAGTCCATCTCTTAAAGCCTGTAATCAGCTTATTAAACCACTCTTCAATTCTTTCAAATGTATATTCTTCCAGAAACTTGTTGATTGTCTCAGGCTCAGGAGTAACGTAAGTCATCTGGATTCCAATCTTTGACAGCTTCTTCTGGCTTGCATATATATAACCATATACCAGTGCCTGGGCTTTATGCACATAGACCGGTTCTTTCAGCAGAGAAACATCTGTCTGCATAGTCTTTATCTCATCAATTATTGCATCGCTCTCCGGCTCTTTATTGCCATCCTCGTCATAATTAATATCTGCAATAATACCGTCAGCCCTGCCTTCAACCTGTAGTACATACTCAATCCCTAAGTCAGATACAAGCGGTATCTCAATCTTTAAAGGCACTTCTGCATGATACATAGTTCCCATGCTATGCTGGATTTTCCTGTGAATCCTTGCCCCCTCCTGCATGATTTTCACATCATTGCTGCCTGTATTCCTGTTGTCAATATCACCTTCTGCACACATGAATTCCACAAGATTTCTTACAGATATTCGAAAGCAGTTTCCATTTACAGAGTACATACTATCTCCATTCAATAATGTTCTTCAATATCGTATATATAGGCATTGCCTGTCTTTCCGACTCTTTTAACCTGTTCCATGTAATTAAGCATTGCAAGTACACTGGCAGCAGTCTGCCTGTCAATATGCGCTGCATTTGCAAAATCCGCTGAAGTAAAGTTCCTCTCAAGTCCCTCTGGTACAAACTGCATATAATCCTGTGGACAGTCCAGTTCAATTATCTTTCTTATTCCAACAGGAATGCGGTCATAACGCACACTTCCGCGCTTCTTATCGTAACTCCAGCCATTAAGAAGCTTATATTCTTCCATATCAATCAGCAGCAATGTAACCTTAAGATTCTGATTCTTTAAAAATGCTTTAATCTTATACAGTTCAAACATCGCGTCATACACAGAGCATCGCTTTGGAGACTTTCTTCTGGAAGTAATATCCCCTGTTTCCGGCTCAATCCAGCTTAAATACTTTTCATACGGCATCGGATATACAACCCTCACCTGATATTCATTCAGGAACACTGACAACTTATCCCTTAACTTGTTAAGCTGCCTTGTCTGAATCTCAATTATCCCATGCTCATTATATATATCTGCAAAATAACCGTCTATTGCAACCTCATGATTATCCTCATCAGGTTCATAATACATTTTTAATACTGCATGCAGTGTCTTTTCCGACAAAGTACCTATCCCCTTGTCATTATGGCTCTTACCGATTATCTTCTCTTTCGCCGCGTCAAAAGCCTGACTGTCTATATATTCAACTGGTTCTGCTGCAGATTTCTTTTTTGACATTGTGTACCTCGTATCAGATATATGTTATCATTGATAACAAGTATCTTACGAATACCTAAAAAAATCAAGGCATTTACCGATATAACCTATATAAATCCAATTAAGAACAGGAGAAAAACATGATATCAATAAGCATGTGCATGATTGTAAAAAATGAGCAGGACATTCTTGCAAGGTGTCTTGATTCATACGCAGGAACTTATGATGAATTGATTATTGTAGACACAGGCTCAACTGACAATACCAAAGAAATTGCCGCTCACTACACCGATAAAATATATGATTTTGAATGGATAAATGATTTTTCAGCCGCAAGAAATTTCGCATTTTCCAAAGCTGAATGTGACTACATATTCAGTGCTGACGCAGACGAAGTGCTTGATGATACTAACAACTACGCATTAAGAGAATTGAAACATATGCTTCTTCCAGAGATAGACATTGTTCAGATGTATTATGTCAATGCATCAGAATATAATTCTGTATACAATGCACACAAAGAACTCCGCCCGAAGCTTTTCAAAAGGCTCCGTCCATTCACATGGATTTCACCAATACATGAAACAGTACGGCTCACGCCAATCGTATATGACAGTGACATTGAAATTCTTCACATGCAGTCGGGCGACCATAGTAAAAGAGATTTTTCAACATATTTCAAAGCATTTGAAAAAGGTATCCACATTGAAGATTATGTAGTTACCATGCTGTGTAAAGAACTTCTTATATCCGGTGAAGATTCCGACTTTATTGCTTTCAGGAATATATTTGAAAATATTCTATCAAAAGAAGGCAGAAGCAATGATTTAATGAAAGAAATCAACTGTATTCTTGCTAAGATATATATGGCAGACGGTGACACTGACGCATTCTTTAAGACCACTTTAAAAGCAGTTGCCGACAATCCTCCTGCTGAAATGTGTCTGATTCTAGGAACATTTTACATGAACCAGACAGACTATGAGGAAGCTGTGCTGTGGCTGTATAATGCTGCATTTGAGACAGAGAGCATACTTGATGTGGCAAGCAGCGGAAACAAGCCTTTATCTTTGCTTGGTAAATGTTTCGAGGAACTTGCCGCAGCAACAGACGACCCATACGAGGCTGCCCAATATAACGAAATGTCAGCCGACTATTATAGTCAGGCAGAAAATTGGAAGCTTCCGGAAGAATAAGAAAAAGCCTTAGGAAAATGTAATCTGAGCATCACATTTTCACTAAGGCTTTTTAATTATTTACTTATCATCATCAACATCAAAGAGCTTCAACTCTTCTACATCATTCTTACCTGACTTATCATCTCCATAAGAGATTGTGTCAGTTGATGTATCAAGTTCCGCGTAGCTGTCATCTTCGTCTGATTCGTACCCTTCAATTACTTTTTCAGTGTATTCATCAAGGTCAACACCATCCTTTGACGCCATGTTAAACACCTTCTTCACTTTCGCAAGCTTAGTACAAAGAATAATAGTAATCACTATAAATACCGCTATTATCAGTCCAAGTATTAATACTATCATCAGCCAGAATCTGCTGTTTCCTGATGTCTTTCCATTATCAACCTTAACATCAGCATTAGCAGTGTTAGATTTCACAACAGAATACGCCTGAATCGAGCCATCACTTACCCTGTATCTGAACCATCCCTTCTCTCCAAGAGAACTTACTCCATAGAACAGGCAGTACTGTCTGTCAGCGTCCATAAGTACCTGCACTTCTTTACCATTCATGGTAAACCTTGTAAGTGCATAACCTGCCGGCTTCTCCAACGAGTTCGTTATAGGCAGAACAACATATGTTATCTCTGGTTCTGCAACAGTATTGTATGGTGAAAATGTTTTCGCAGTCTCATCATAGATGTAGAACCCGCCTTTTCCATCTTCACTTTCAAGATACATAAGGATAAGACCTGTCTTTATGCCTTTAACCGCATTTATCTTCTGACCATTATAATCATAGTCAATCTCCTGATATCCATCCGGAATTGTGATTCCTGAATATTCCTTTACAACAGAATACTTCCTGCCATCTATCGTCACAGTTCCATCATTATTAACCGCCTGTGATGCATCTTCTGTAACAGCTTCTGTCTTTGACTCAGCCTCTGTTGTTGCTTCCTGACCATCCTCAAGTCTTGTTGTATATATTATATATTTCTTAACTGAACCATCTTCCGCAGTAACAGTAATTGTTGTTGTATTACTTCCCGGGTCCATTCTTCTTCCGCTTATGCTTATCTTGGCAGCACTGTCATTAGCGGCAGCACTTACAACTAGCTCTGTAACATCAGCATCAACAGTTGCATTGTATGTTGTCCTGTCTGGTGAAAATGCTGGTGAAAGCGTTCCCGGACTTATCTGCAGGGACTTTAATGTGTTGTCTGAGGAATAGCTGGCTGGAGCACGACCGGTTACCTTTCCTGATGAGGAACTGCTGACTGTTGCACGTTCACCATTAACAGATATCTTTGCATCACCTGCAACACTAAGCGTCGTTGTTCCTGCTGCAATAACTTCAAAATTCTGCGAAATTGATACTGTAGATCCACTCGTCATCTCAAGAGCTGAAAACATCACAACTCCACTATTAGCTTTATCAACCGGACGAATTATAGAATTATCATAATAAACATTAATTGTCGCTCCATCTATGTCTTTATCAGCAGATATAGTGACTGTTACTGTAACTTCACTTCCAACTGTACCACTTGCCGAACTAATAGATACAGAAACCTGCTCATCAGCCTTTGCATAATATGCAGGAACTAATGATATACCCATTATAAATATTCCTATAAAGGCAATTAATCTTTTTATATTTTTCATAGTAATCCTTTCATATGTTACTTACTGATTCACATCTCCTAAACCTAGAATATATCTCTTTATAACAACAAAATCGAATAAATCTATTTCTCCATCTTTATTACAATCTGCAGCCTTCCAATATATTCCGGATGGTTCTGAAATTCCCAATATAGACCTTTTAACAACTACAAAGTCAAACAAATCAACTTCTCCGTCACCATTAGCATCCCCATATAAAACAATCTCATATCTGCTGACCTCTTCGCCAGAAGAATTATATGTTATAAGAATATCTCCAGTACCAACTAATCCATCTTTCTCATTGCCATTCTTATTAAGTATCTTGGAATAAGCACCATTATAATTATCAATCTTATCAAGTACATCTTGGACATAACCTGATACAGTTAAACCACTTATGTATTTTTCATCTTCATCAACAGATAATGTTGTTGAAAATCCCGGATAAGCAACATCCGGTTCTGGATCTGGTGTTGGTTCTGGATCAGGTTCTTTATCCTGTCTTACAACAGTTATAGTATAGTCCTGATTATCGCCATTAGCTGCCATAACAGTAATTGTAATATCATTACTTCCAACCGAAAGATCATGATATCCCAGTCCGCTTACATCTGCTGAAGAATCAAGTGCCGAACCGCCAACATATACAGATGAAGTATCATAATCAACTATAAGACTATACTCTGTTGTATACAGACTAAATGTTGGTGTTAGTGAATAGCCTTCAACATATAAGTCAGATAATCTGTTATTAGGGCTGCCGTCTCCTGTCGGAATTTCACATACATTTTCAGGCATATTCTCATATACAGGTATTCTGAATATAAATGCTATATTGTTCTTATTACTGTCGCTATACCCCTGTGCGCTCTTAACTGATTCACTTCTTGGAGCAAGTACATTGGTCATATACTGATGACCTCTTCCAGTCATATCAAACTTTTCATAATAAAGAGTATTCTGACCTCTGTTTATATAACTTTTTCCAAGATATATTGCTCCACCAATAATAGATTTCATTCTTGTATTCCAAGGTCTTAATGTCTCATCATCATTTCTTGAAGCATATTTAAGTCCATTCTGGACTGCTGTCAATCCTCCACTAGCATATGCCCCTATATTGTAATAATTATAATAACCCCAGTAGTAGCCAGACTGTGTTCCTGATATGCTGCTTCCATATCCACTGTTACCCTGCTCCTGTAATATTCTTGAAGCAAGATGATATGGGCTTACCCCTGATTCCTGTCCTGCAAGCAGCAGACCGGTTATATATGTATAATTTCTTCCATCATATCTCAGGTCATGGCTTGAATTTTCCATAAATGTACCATCAACCATACTCTCAAGGCCGCTCTCATCCTGTAATGAACTGTCAAATGAAAGATTTTCAAACATAAATATATTATCTGCATTAAGGAAGTTTCTAGGATCAAGTGCATATTCAACAAGTGCAGATGATGCCTGAACCCAGCCACCTGAATCAAGCTGTGTATACTGTCCTGATTCCCAGTCATAGCAGCCATCAGCAACCGATTTCCATGATGACTTTGCTGAACCATATGTAAGGCTTCGGCCAATCACATTCTGGTTTTCCAGAACATCAGACCAGTCTTTTCCATTATGGTCCGCCACAAACACCCAGTTAGGATACTGCGCATGAAGCTGTCTTAAACCATCCTTATAACTATCCGGGAATCCTTGTGAGTCAAGGTATTCCTCAAAATCCGCATCCGGCTCATAATCACTTCTTTTATCAACAGTTATGTAGCCACCATATATATAGCCTCTTTCATAACTGCCATTAAGATAAAAACCTATGCCATACCATGTGTCGCCGTCATCGTCAGTTGTCTCTTCGTATATATCAAACTTAAAGCCACCATCCACCTTGGTAATGACTGAACCACTGACTGGTGATGTCCTTATACGAAGATCTGTAACATCATAATTAACATGGCCCTGACCAATGGACTCTTCCGCCTTAGTATTAAGTACAGAAATAACCGTAAGACATGTCAGCACAAGCATACATAACATGACACCAATTGCGGCTATTCTTTTTGCACTACATTTGTATCCTGATTTCATGTAATCACCTGACTCCTGAATGTATCGTATTAACTAGTTTCTTCCAAATTCTGAAAGCTTTAAGCCCTCATTTCTCTCAAGTACCATATTAACAGACCAGCTATTGGCAAATACCAGAAGCGGATTGCCCTTAAGGTCTTTAATCTTCTTCATATCTGATGTACCAACAATTCTATTCACATCAATTTCCTCAGGATTCTCAATCCAGCGGATATGCTCGTATGGAAGCGGCTCAAGTCTGATATCAACACCGTATTCATTCTTAAGACGGTATTCGAGAACTTCAAACTGAAGGACACCAACAACTCCAACGATAATCTCTTCCATTCCTGTATTGAACTCCTGGAAAATCTGAATCGCACCTTCCTGTGCAATCTGGTTGATACCCTTAATGAACTGTTTTCTCTTCATAGTATCAATCTGTCTTACTCTTGCAAAATGTTCTGGTGCAAATGTAGGAATACCCTCAAATGCAAATTTCTTGTTAGATTTGCAGATAGTATCACCGATAGAGAATATTCCCGGGTCAAATACACCGATAATATCTCCTGCGTATGCCTCATCAACAATATGTCTCTCCTCTGCCATCATCTGCTGTGGCTGGCTGAGTCTGATCTTCTTGCCACCCTGAACATGGTTAGCTTCCATTCCAGCTTCAAACTTACCGGAACATATTCTCATAAAAGCAATTCTGTCTCTGTGTGCTTTATTCATATTAGCCTGAATCTTGAATACAAATGCTGAGAAATCCTCAGTAAATGGATCAATAACTCCCTGGTCAGACTTTCTTGGAAGCGGAGAAGTTGTCATTGATAAGAAATGCTCAAGGAAAGTCTGTACACCAAAGTTAGTAAGCGCTGAACCGAAGAATACCGGTGTAAGGTCACCAGCACTTACCATTTCCTGGTCAAACTCTGCACTTGCTCCGTCTAACAGTTCAATATCTTCCTGAAGCTTGTCATAGAAAGCATCACCAATTCTGTCCTTAAGAACAGACTCATCTGACGCGTCAACAATCTCAGTATCAACTTCCTTCTGTCCATTCATTGCTGCCTTGAATAAAGAAACATTTTTCTCTTTACGATCATACACGCCCTTGAATTCCTTACCGCAGCCGATAGGCCAGTTAATTGGGCATGTAGAGATTCCAAGTACGCTTTCAATCTCATCAAGAAGCTCGAATGGATCATTAGCCTCTCTATCCATCTTATTAATAAATGTAAATATAGGAATGTGTCTCATAACACATACCTTGAAAAGCTTGATAGTCTGTTTCTCAACACCCTTAGAAGCATCAATAACCATGACCGCAGAATCTGCTGCCATCAGAGTTCTGTAGGTATCCTCTGAGAAATCCTCATGTCCCGGAGTATCAAGAATATTAATACAGTAACCTTCGTAGTTGAACTGAAGAACAGAAGAAGTTACCGAAATACCTCTTTCCTTCTCAATCTCCATCCAGTCAGAAACCGCATGCTTGGCAGTCTTCTTACCCTTTACAGAACCTGCAAGGTTAATAGCACCTCCGTAAAGCAGGAACTTCTCTGTTAATGTTGTCTTACCAGCATCCGGGTGAGAGATAATGGCAAATGTCCTTCTTTTCTTAATTTCACTTTCTAAACTCACTGTTTTACTCCTTTATAAACATAATACATAAACAAACATAATATAAGCCTGTGACGCAGTCTACGGCTTCACAGGCTTACTCTAATCAATAGTCTTCGAATTATTCACGGTTAAGACCGAACTTGTATGAAACCTCAGACTTGTCATCAATTCTTCTGAAAATGTTGACTACTCTGTCCATAACCTTCTCGAAATCTTCCTCATTCTCAACCTCAACAGAAACAACCTGTCCGTCTTCCTTAATAACTGCGTCCTTAACAAGTTCTAAAGCCTTGATATCTTCCTCAGTCTGGGCAACCTGCTCAGGTGTTGTTAACATCTTTGATTTACTCTTATACTTAACAGCGTATGTTCTTGTCATCATATCCTCCTATCGGCTCTTCGTAGCAATATAATCTCATATGTCATTATATTATATAACATATTTGAGGATTATGCAATGGGGTTTAGTGCGCATGGTAATTGTTTTATCTTGATTCCAGCATCAAATATGATCTTGCTTACATGAAAATATAATGTTTTATCAGCATCACCAATAAGGCTGCTACCACTTTTCTCAAAAACAATATGTACCTATGCAATCCTTGAAACTTTCTTCATCTATGAATCAATCTCTACACTCTTGAATTAACTATATAAATATGCTACCATATCCAAAATATTTTTACAACATAATGTCATTTATGAAATACAATATAGATTGAAGAATCGAGGTATACCCTATGTGGTACATAGCACACACAACTGCCGGCAGAGAACTAGATGCCGTTGATAAATGCCGCAAAGCCATTACAGAAGATATAGCCGCAAAAGTATTCTCTCCTATCTGGCAACATGCCAAGAAATATGAAGGCTCCTGGCATCTTGACGATGACATTCTATTTGCAGGATACATATTTATAGAGAGCAATTCAGATTCCAAGACTCTTGAAAAACTTCTCTGGCGTATACCTAATGTAGTTTCTCCTGTCCGCATAGGTGGGGATTTCAATGCCCTTAACAATGAAGAAGAACAATATCTTCGTCAGCTTATGGACGAGTATAACTATATTGCTATGTCATATGGATATATTGTAGATAACCAATTAATGATAAATAAGGGGCCTCTTAGCGGAAGGTCTGATATGGTTAATAGAATTGACAGACATAAGAGAATTGCTGATATAGAAGTATATCTGTGGCATCAACCTAAGCGTGTTCGTGTCGGACTAGAAATAATAGATAAAATCACTGCACAGGAATATGCAAAAATCAAATTACAATAACTGGAGATTTCCCATGAATAATAAAATCACTAATACAGATATTAATGAATTCGAAGAATTTCTTATAAATAAAAATAAGAGCAGAATAACTCTTGATAAATATATGCGGGATATACGAAGATTTCAAATCTTTCTTTCTGATAACAGTTACCAAATATCTCAGGATACTGCAGATAAATATATCGAGATTCTTAAAAATGCTGATTACAGTATAAGCAGCATAAATACTATTATATCATGTATAAACACATTTTGTAATTTTATAGGAAGAAATGATATTCACTGCGTTAATCTTAAGAAATCTAAGACCGAATCAACAGTTTCTGACTTACTTACAGTTGATGAATATAACCAACTCCTTAAAACCGCTATAAACAATAACGATTATAGAATAGCTATGTTAATTCAAGTCCTTGGAAATACAGATATAAGATTAAACGAATTGCAATACCTTGCTACACACTCTTTAGAAATGGGGAAAATTACTGTTATACGTAACAGCAAGGAATATAACATCAGAATTCCAGATAATTTATTAGATGGCTTATATAAATATATAGACCATGAAGCAATAATAAATGGGGTGATTTTCTGTACTAGAAAAGGCACCCCTCTTGAAAGATCTAATGTATGGAGATTGATTAAGAAACTAGCTGTTGATGCTGGGGTTAATCCAGATAAAGTTTATCCACAGAATCTGAAGCAGCAGCTTGGGAAGAAATATTATAGTATAAAATACTAATCTATTTCATACTCTTCTCTTAATCTATCAATCAACTCAAATGAAAAAAACTCTGCACCACTGTCAGGTATCAGTTCCAGTCTTGCAATGGTTACTTCTTAATATGGCTTTATCATTCAAATCAATCGGCACAAATATGCGTATATTATCCTGTTCATTCTCACAGTCTTTATATTCAGGATAATCAAGCAATGATTTATCTGCTAGTTATGGTTCATTATATAAATCAACTTTATATCATTAGGTATTGGATACGGATCTATTCTATGATGCTCCATCTATATTCTCCTTGCCAAATATTTCTACAATAATTACAGTCACAAGCCATGTAAATTTTTCCAAGCCTCTATCAATTCATCTCTGTTATCTTTATACCATTCTTCAATTTCTTAAATCATTGATGTTGACCATTTTTTATTACCATCTTTATATAACTTTCCGTCGCTTAATCGGAAAACAGCCTCATATTCATTATGTAACACATGAATTTCAATGAAATCTATTTAATATATCTAACAATCTATATTTATTATGTTCTGATATATTATTTTCTACAATATATATTAATCTCTTATACTTGAACATTGTTTTCACATAATGATTCTATTTATACTTCTCACATCTCAGAAAAGAAATCACTACCATAATAAACTACATTCATTCAAATCTCCTTCTTGCACCATTCTACTGTCTCTGCAATTCCCTCTGAAAACTTATAATCCGGTGCAAATCCTGTATCTTTAACTAAATCCTGTATATCTGCACACAAGTACATAACCTGGCGTGGACCATAGGCAACTTCTCCAAAACCAATCTCTGCTTCCGGATTAACCGCATTTCTTATATCCTCGATATAATCCTTAAGCGGTCTTGCCTCTCCCCCACCAATACAGTAAACCTTGCCATTAATACCTTTTTCTCCTAGTAAATAAAATGCCTTCCCCGCGTCCTTGGAGTACAGATAATCCCACATCTGCTCTCCCTTTGTGCATGATGGTTTCTCTCCTCTTAACAGCTTTCCTATTGTAGACATAACCATCGTAGCACTTCCGTCATATGGACCATACACACTTAATATTCTTGTCCATATATGTCTGATTCCCAGCTTTTCACACTGGATTCTTGTCATCTGACCAGCACACAGCTTTGCCATTCCATAGCCATTCTCTGGAAATGCAGGAACCTGCGAATTAAGCTTTCCTTCCACTCTTCCATATTCCGCCTGTGACCCGGCACCTATGAATGCACTGCAGCCCATAACAGCAGCTGCATTTACAGCATCCAGTGCATACTTCACATTCATATTCTGTATATACATATCATTGCGGCAGTCGCCAAATGTTCCATCCCACCCAAAGTGATAAAACACATCAGGCTTAATTCCTGTCTCCTGCACAAGCTTTGGCAGTTTATCAAGCTCACTAAGATCACATTCAACCTTCTTAAGTGAATGTGATTCCTTAATTCTGTAAGAACGCTTTGAATCCTTTCTTACAACTGCTATAACCTTAACATTATTCTTCATAAGAGCATCTATAAGACCTAAGCCTACTGCTCCCGTACATCCTGTTACAACTGCTGCCTGCATTGTGCCTCCTGCTGTTTTACTACTCTTCGTCCATTAATGGAATAAACATCTGTTTCTTTAATTCTTCTCTTGGAAGAAACGGTGCAAGATCCTCCAGTGGAGGGCTTACAAGTGTACCATCCTCTAATCTCTTGGTACTGCTCTTAGGCTCCCATACCTGCTTAGTATCTGTAAATATCTCACAGAATACAGGTCCGTCTTCCTTTAACACCTCATCTACAGTCTTCTTCATCTCTTCATTAGATGAAGCACTGTAATACTTATATCCAAAGGCCTCTGCAATCTTCTTGAATTCAGGGAATGAGAGGTCTCCTGATTCTGGTCCAATTCCAATCTTGCAATGCTCCTTAAACAGATTATTCTGTGTAAGTCTTATTGAATGATATCCGTTATTGTTGATAAGGAATATCTTGATTGGAAGCTTATTAGTAAGTATTGTCTGTAGTTCCTGAAGGTTCATCATTATACTTCCGTCACCTTCAAGACATATTGTATTTCTTCTGCTGCCACCTATACATGTTCCAATAGCTGCAGGAAGTCCATATCCCATGCTTGCTATGGCACTGTTATTAGCCATACGGCTTCCCTTCTGGATTACATATGCCTGATTACCTACAACACAGCATGCGCCATTAGACACTGCTGTAAGACTGTTTTCTGGAAGTCTGCTGCTTAAATATCTTACAAATGCATATACATTTGCAGTGCTTCCATTCTCCTCCCACTGTCTTGGCTGTACTGCCGGATATTCCTTCTTCCATCTCTGTGTTGTTGCGAGCCATTCACCACCTGCTGATACAGGTGCAATAGCTGCCGCCTGCTTATCAAGCTTTGTGAGGAAATCCTTAGCATCAGCCCATACTGGCATCTCAACATGGATAGTAGGCTTCTTTAACTCAGCCTTATCAACATCAACCATTATGACCTCTGCTGCTCTTGCCCATGTTTTCCAGTTATATCCAGTCTGTCTGATAGATATTCTTGTACCTACAGCAAGTATTAAATCGGCATTCTGAATAGCCCAGTTACCTGGTCTGTCGCCCATATTACCTGCTCTTCCACAATACAGAGGATTATCATCTTCTATTAGATCCACTGCATTCCAGTATGTAACGATAGGCATATTAAGCTTTTCTGAAACTGATCTGAACACATCATAAGCACCTGAAAGTCTTATTCCATAACCTGCATGGAATACTGGTCTTTTGGCATTCTTAATCTTTTCAAGTACAGTTCTTACAACATCTTCACTTACCTGTGGCGGAAGCTTTGCATCATCCTCTGCCGGATTATATCCTTCAAGCTCATCAGTCTCAATATATCCGCCCTGAAAATTAACAGGAATATCAATCCATACTGGACCCGGTCTGCCTGTTGTTGCCAGATGCCATGCCTTTTCAAGTGCATAACGGATATCCTTAGGGTCTTCTATCATAGTTGCATACTTTGTCATATTAGACACAGACTTAACTATATCGTATTCCTGATCTCCCATTGCACGAAGCGGTGTCTCTGTAAACTGAAGTGCATATCTTGAGGTTGTGTCGTAACGAACCTGTCCACTTATAATAAACATAGGGATAGAATCAAGCCACCCTCCTACTACACCCGTAAGTGCATTGGTCCCTCCTGGTCCAGTTGTAACACATACAGCGGCAATTCTGTTATCAATTCTTGCATACGCTTCGGCAGCTATGGCACACGCCTGCTCATGATGATTGTATGTTACCTTAAGCTTTTCATTATGTCCCAATGCATCGTTAAGATGCATTGCACCACCTCCAACTACAGAAAATACATCTGTAACGCCATGTTCCACAAGGAAATTGGCAACATAATCTGCTAAACGAATTCTCATAAACTGCCCTCCACATATACTGGTTAATTACTGATTAACAGCTTCCTTAATAGTCTTAGCCATATAATCAATCATCTCA
>ENA-OPWH01000285-OPWH01000285.1-human-gut-metagenome-genome-assembly--contig:-NODE-285-length-42598-cov-3.506076_pt1 | contig 42598 bp, 45 predicted proteins | sample MGYA00241506_ERZ502004 | MGnify/ENA primary metagenome ERZ502004 (study PRJEB25962, sample SAMEA2043049) | human gut metagenome | biome: human gut; feature: human-associated habitat; material: faeces... | reverse complement strand
CAAGCTGCGGGGCGAGAGTTTCCGCGGGAAGAAACTGAATACAGTTTCTGTACAGACTGGCAAAGTAAAGGTCGTTGAGCTGCTGGCTGACCAGCAAGAAGAATAATATTTATTTGCCAATCTGGGTTGTTTGGTTTTTCTATCTGAGCTTTGATTAGCGATTTCAGTTGAGCCCGCAGTGGTTTTCCTGGCGAACGCTAACAAAACAGCCCTGGCCGACAAAGGCTGTCAGCAATAACACCCAATTATTTTGCCAACCCGTGTTCATCAAACCATAATCGTTTCAATGTAAACATGTGTAAGTTTTTCTTTACAGCGTTTGCAGAACATGTTAGTATTTTGTTACATCTATTGTGTATGCGGCAGTTTCGGTGTCAACTATTTTTTGTCGTCAAAATCACGAAAAGGAGCGTATGGAATGGCCATCAGAGAATTGGATAAGATCCCAACCAAGGCACTTATGGCGCGCATCACAGCTGAATTGGAAGGGCTGATTGTTACAGATGCAGATGGGCGATACATTTATGTCAATCACCGATGGAGTTCTTTGACCGGCTATACGCTGGACCAAGTCAAGGGTCGTTATGTCCGCGACATTGTTCGAAATTCCCGAGTGGATGAGGTTTTGAAAAGTCAAAAATTTGTCTCTGGTGATGCAGTTCTTCTGAATATCTGTACCAACGAAGAAGTTCCCGTCTACTGTTCCTATACTCCTCTGTTTCATGATGGTGAGATTGAGGGCTGTTTTGTATACATGATTCCCAAAAGTGAACACACCTCCATGACCATCCCACCCAATGTGGTAACCCTGATGGAAGCCCTGAATCAGCAACTTCTTATGGTTCAATCTCATTCCACAGCCGTTAATCCACTGGATCACATCATCGGTGCCAGCCCAGAAATTCTGAAGATGAAGCATGAAATTGTCTGTGCAGCTCGCTCCTCATCCACAGTCCATATTGAAGGAGAAACAGGCAGCGGCAAGGAATTGGTCGCCCATGCCATCCATGAACTCAGTCCCCGGCAAAATCATCGGTTGGTGAAAGTAAACTGTGCGGCCATCCCTTTAGAACTGCTGGAATCGGAGTTCTTCGGGTATGTGGACGGTGCCTTCACCGGTGCCCGCCGCAGCGGTCAGGTGGGAAAATTCGAGATAGCCAATGGCGGAAGCCTGTTTTTGGATGAGATCAGCCAAATGCCTCTGACACTCCAGCCTAAGTTACTGCGTGTTCTTCAGGAACGCGAGATTGAGCGCATCGGTTCCTCTACCATCATTCCCATTGATACTCGTATCATTTCCGCCACTAACGTCCCCTTAGAGCAGATGGTTCAGAAATGTAAATTCCGCAGTGACCTCTATTATCGCCTGAATGTTATTCGAATTCGCATTCCGCCTTTGCGGGAGCGGCGCGAGGACATTCCATTGCTTATCGACCACTTGATAAAAAAGTTGAATTTCCAATTGAATCTGCAGATTCCCGGAATCACCCCCGAAGCTGTAAAGCGCCTGATGGAATATGACTGGCCCGGCAATGTGCGTGAACTGCAGAATGTGTTGGAACGCGCGATGAATCTGGCTTGGTTTGAGATGTTGGAGTGGAAGTACTTTTCCGATTATTTCAATCACCCGAGGTATCCAATTCCCGAATCCCCAGCGGTACCGGCTATTCTGCCGGAGAGTTCCACCCTGCGGCGCCGCACCGGTGCCGCAGAACGAGACATCCTGATTCAAACTCTTCAGGAATGCCAGGGTAACAAGGCGTTGGCCGCTCGAAAACTCGGCATCTCCCGTACGATTCTATACCGCAAGCTTCACATTTACGATCTTATATAGTTTTATTTGTTTGTGCAATTTGACTGTGAAAATATGTCAAAAGCGGATTTGTCATAAATCGCCGCTTTTGGCATATTTTTTGCTTCATTACATTTTCGTCAAGGCCATGACAAAGCATCTTGAGGGGAGAACTTTATGGGAAAACAAATCGGCATCTATGGCTCCGGCACCATCGGCGCTTGCCAAGCAACCCTGACCTCCGGTAATGGATATCCTACGGTAGTAGTGGGGCACTCTAAAGCAGGTTTAATCCGTTGCCGTGAAACAATCTGCCAAAACTGGGATGACTTGATTGCGGAGGGACTGGCCACGGAAGCAAATAAAAAGGCTGCCATGGCCCTGGTCACCATCACTAATGACCCAACATCACTGGTCGGTAGCTGTATCGTATTCGAAGCAGTAGCAGAGGATGCAGACGTTAAGGAAGCGGTCTATCGTCAGGTGACGGAACACTGCGGGCGAGATGTCATCGTGGCTTCCACCACCTCGTCCATTGACGCGTCTCTTTTAGCTGAGCGTATTGAAAACTCCTCCCGGTTTTTGATTGCACATCCTTTCCAGCCGGTTCATATGTTGCCGCTGGTGGAAGTCGTTCGTCATAAACAGACTTCCGACGAAACCACAAAAACCGTCTGTACGCTACTGAAAGACCTGAATCGTCAGGTTGTGATTCTGAATCGAAGCGTCCCTGGCTTCTTGGTAAATCGGTTTGCGCAGGCGCTATTCCGGGAATCCATCTACCTCATTGAGCAGGGGGTGTCTACGGCGGAGGATATTGACCGGGCTATCAAATACGCTATGGGAATGCGATATGCCTCCATCGGTCTGTTAGAGTATTATGACGCTGTTGGCTTTGAGCTGGAACGTGCCATCGCTCTGAATGTGTATCCAGATTTGTGCAATACCAAGGAGATTCAGAAAACCACGTTGGACGGACTGGCCTCCGGCCATACCGGCCAAAAGGCCGGTCGGGGCCTGTACGATTGGACAAAAAAAGACGCAGACGATTTCCGCCGCCGGAAGCAATCTCCTTATTTTGAAGGTGTTCGCCTCTGGCGTATGCCAGAATAACATCAACCTCCTTTTGAAAACTTCCATAAAAGAGTTTGAATATGCAGAAAGGAAGATATCTCATGGGAAATAATAACTGGAAAATCACTTGCTTGCACTACGGCACTCTCTCTTGCTACAAGTCACTGTTTGACGGCGGCCTTGATCAGGTAAGATATCCCTTTGTCTACAGCGGATATCTTCTGCAGAAAGGCAACAGAAACATCCTTGTCGACACCGGTGTCCATCAGGACAATATCATCGACGGAAAAGCTTGGGCAAACAGTCCTGCAGAGGGTGGCAACCAGTACGTTCTGGACGCACTGGCACGCGAGGGCCTGACCCCCGATGACATCGAGATCGTCATGTATACGCATCTGCATAATGACCACGCTGGCGGTGTGCTGCTGTTCCCGAATGCGCAGCATCTGTTCCAAAGAGACGAATATTTCAACATGCTCCATCCGTTACCTTCTCAGAAGATTCGCAGAGACTATGACCCACGCACACCGGGCGACATTGCCCAAATCAAGAATATCCGCATGATCGATGGAGACTTTGACTTTGGCAACGGCATCCGCATTGTAAAGGTCCCCGGCCACACGTTGGGCGGCATGGCGATTCAGGTGCAAACGGCAGAGGGCAAGTATGTCATCACGGGTGATATGCCGCACATTGCCCAGTCTCTGTTCCCGCAGATGAACAAGATGGAAGTGATTGGTGGCGAGATTGTCGACATTACTCCAGCACCTGAAAACTGGGGTCCCTTCATTCTCAATAGCGTGATCTATGATCACTACGCCTGCTATGATAGTTTCAACAAGATCATGGCACTGGCAGAAGCAGAAGATCCTAAGTGGTTCCTTACTGGCCACGACATGTGGTGTGTCAATAAGAAGTATTTCGGCTAAGGCTCCCACCTTCCGAATAAATGTTGTGTTAGTTTAAGGAGGTTCTTTCATGACTTCTCAAGTTTGGATGATTGCAATTACTGTGATCTATGTCCTGGCAATGATGGCCCTCAGCTGGTACATCGGCAAGAAGACCTCGAAGGATGAGACTGAATTCATGGTCGGTGGCCGTGAGTTTACTCCGCTGATGACCGCAGTTGGCAATGGTTCTATTTTGATTTCCGGCGGTTATCTGCCCTCTATCATCATGTATGGCTACATGTTCGGCATGGGCGGTATGTGGTTCTATCTGGGCTGGGGCACCGGTGCTCTGGTCGCCTGGCTGTGCTGGGCCGGTTTCTGGCGTACCACCGGCGCTCTGACCCCCACCGAGTGGTTTGAGTACCGTTATGGCAAAGGCGGCCGTATGGCCATCACTGTCGTGATCCTGTTCGCCTCTCTGGCTATCCTGGGCTGGCAGTATGTCGGCTGCGGCGATACCATCGGTGGCGCTCTGGGCATCGATTCCAAGCTGGCCATGTTGCTGGTCGGCGTGGTCGTCACCGCCTATGTGGTGTTCGGCGGCATCTGGGCTGCCACCGCCACCGACCTGATCCAGTTCTCCTGGGTCTTCATTATCCAGTTCATCATCCTACCCATCTATCTGATCGCGAAGTACGGCATGCCCGACGCCGCGGCTCTGCCTGCCAACTTTCTGAATGTGCCCTTTGGCACCATCCCTGTGGTCAAGTTTGTGGCTCCCTCCGTCATCACCTTCCTGATGATGCATCAGTCTTTGCTGAATCAGTCTCCCTATTGGGCTCGTGCGGCCGGAACCCGCAGCCTGAAGGCCTGTAAGCGCGGCTGGATGTGGACCGTCATCATCGCTTACTTCACCGGCGTGGTCGGTGCCTTCACCGGCTGCTATGCCCGCCAGCTGCTCCCTAATCTGGAGAGTGCCAGCGCTGCTTTCGGCTCCCTGATGAATGTTCTGCCTATCCCTTTGGCCGCCTGCATCATGGCCGGTCTGATGGCTGCCACTATGTCCACCTGCGATATCTACCTGGTTTCCGGCGTCAACCAGTTGGTTCGTGACGTGGCTCAGTACTTTCTGAAGATTCGTGATACCAAGAAGCTGCTGCAGTGGGCCAAGTGGGGCACCATCATCTATGGCATGGCTTCCGTGGCTTTTGCTATCTTCTGGAAAGGTGGCCTCAGCTACCTATTCGCGTTCGGTACCGGCGTTGGCGCACCCCTGTTCGTGTACTACCTAGACTCCTGGCTGCTGCGCGTGGGTAACCAAGCGGGTGCGATTTCTTCTGTTGCAGTGTCTATGGGCATTGTGTTGTATTGGGATATCCTTACCAAAAACTCCGCCCAGGTCAACAGCCTGTGGCTGATTTTCCCCGCATCCTTCATCACCCTTGTCGTTGTAAGCTTGCTGACCAAGAAGGATAACGTCAAGCCCGTGAGCGATAAGGGGCCCGATGCCGTCCAGCTGGAAATTCTGAAAGCCATGAAGCGCGGCTACACCAACGCCGGCGCCATCATCACCAGTATGACCCAGTACTCCAACGACCATGAGTTACAGGCCGGTCACATCCATACTGCTCTGGACTCCCTGGAGAAGAGCGGCTATGTCACCCGCAAGGGCCAGCGCCTGATTGCCCAGTTGTACTTCTCCCTGACTGAGAAGGGCGAGGCTACTGCTGTTGCTCACATGGATGCCTCTGAGCTGGATACCATCGCCAAGTACGGTGTGGATGCCCGCGCTCTCGAGTTTATGCAGTGGATTAAGAGTGGTGACGTCTCTCTAAGTGATATCTCTGGCAAGCATTCCATCTACATGATGGAACTGAGTGCGATCTCTGAGCACCTGTCTGAACTGGGGCTGGTCAATGTTTTTGGCCAGGGCCGTCTGAAGGCCAGTCTGACCGATGCCGGCCAGAAGCTGCTGCAGAAGTAAGTAATAACCTGCCAAAGAACATAGAAATGAGGGAATATCATGAAACCATACATAGCCAGAAAACTTGTTGAATTTGCAGCCTCTCTGTTGATCCTGATTCCCTGCGTCCTGTTGTTAGCATGGGAATCTCAGCTACCGAACGTCATCTTTTTCTGGTTTGTCCTGATGATCTGCAACGGTACTTTTCTGTTTGCTATGATTTGCGGGGAGCGTCGAAGAGGGAATATAACGTTAAAGCGACTCATCGGCCGATGCGGCGGATTTTTCATGATGTTCCTTTTCGTATTCTATCAAACGGCTATTTTATTGTAACTGAGTTGCTGTGTGCAAATTCACCGATGGCTGTGAGAGTAGCCCAACTTCCATGCAGAGAGGCGGGTTTTGAGGCGTCAGCAGCTCCAGCAAGCCCTCTATCAGCACCGGCAAGACGGAGATCACCACTACGCAGACGCGGTGTCTTGGGCCGTGGAGCACGGCATTACCACCGGCGTGGGCGGCGGACGCTTCGACCCCACCGCCACCTGCACCCATGTGCAGATCGCGGCGGTTCTGGCACGCTCCATGAAGTGATGAAAAAAACAGCTCCGGTCCCTTTTACGGAAAGGGACCGGGGCTGTTTTGGTGTGGCAATCCTGTTCCGGCAGGAAAGGGGACATAAATGGCACAACTTAATATAGTCCACATACCACGATGCAAGAAAACCTTTTCATTATCTGCTGTTTATGCTATACTATCAAAAGCAAAGAAAAAATCCACTGTGCTTTGCCCATAGTAGGCAGGCGATAACGGTGTATTGCGTGTACATTGGGGAACGGCAATGAAATTTGAAAATGCGCTTCAACCAGATGTAAAAAATCTAAAAAATGTATTTGGCAAGGATTTTCACGGGAAAACACTACTTAAAGTACCCCGTCTCGTCACGTCCGGCTATTTGATGGATGACCCGGAGTGGTCCAGTAATCCCCATGTCCATGACTTCACGGAATTGATTTTCTGTACGGGGGGTAAGGGGTATACCACTATTTTCGATAGGGATTATGAGATCGAGGCAGGCGATTTAATCATTCACAATCCCGCAACGCCACACCACGAGTTTTCTGATCCGAATCGTCCTCTTGAATTTTTCTTTGTGGGCGTAACGGATTTTCAAGTGGGAGGCTTGCCGGCCAACTGCTTTATGCACGAGAATGACTGTCCCGTGCAAAAGACTGGCGCGTATCAGGAGCAGTTTGAAGTTTTCTTCATGGAACTGATCAAGGAAACGTTGTACCGCAGGGTGCATTACGAACAGATATCTAATTCCATCTGCTCCTGCATTTTGGCTTTGGCGCTTCGGGCCATGGAGCGGGGAACCGGGGTGGAGGAAACGGTATCTCATCACAGTATGCGTATCAAAGAGTACATCGACAAAAACTTTACCTCTGACATGAATCTGGCGCAGCTGTCCAGTGCCGTCTATATCAGCCAAACCTATCTCTCCCATATTTTTAAGGCGGAAATGGGGGTCTCTCCCATCCAGTATCTGATAAACAAGCGCATTGACTACGCCAAACATCTATTAGCCAATAGTGACTACAGTATTGCGCAGATTGCTGCCGAATGTGGCTATGATGACCCAGTATATTTCAGTCAGGTCTTCAAGCGTCTTACAACGTATTCTCCCAAAAAATTTCGAGCAGATCATCACATAACAGATTCACAACAATGATATGGAAAAATGAGCGTTGCTTCGTTGAGGCAGCGCTCATTTTTTGTGTGCCGGGAAGGGCGAGGCGCTATTTTACACAAAGCTCAAAGCAAGTATTGTGCAAGATGCACAGCCCACACATTGAAAGTAGAAGACAAATCGGTCGAAAAAGCAAAAATTATAAAGTTGAAGGCAAAAATATCTATGGCGTTTTGGAAAGCACCATCGTAAAATAAAGATAATCTGTGGTGAACAGAAAAATAAAACAAAATGGAGGATGAAACATGAAGAAGTTTCTAAGCTTGCTTCTCTGTCTGCTGATGCTGTTGAGCGTGGTTACTGCTTGTGGTAACAACAGCAATGCGGATGCGAATGAGACGCCTGACAACTCCGTCGCGACCAACAGCAACGTCGATTGGGCCGCCAAGGCACAGGCGGCCATGGGTGTCACCCCTGTCAGCTTCTCTGGCCCCACCGAGGGTACCGGCCCTGTTCCCCCCGGAAAGAAAATTGCTCTGGTTTCTGCCAACGCCGCACTGCAGGGCTGTGTAGCTCCGCTGTATACCATTGAGGCCATTTGTGATAAGCTGGGCTGGACCTATCAGTTCTATGACGGTGCCGGCAACTCTGCTCAGCAGAACGAGATGATTATGAACGCAGTATCCTGGGGTGCCGATATGATTTGTGTCTGTTCCGTGGATCCTGTGACCATCCAGCAAGGCCTGCAGGAAGCTGCTGATGCCGGTATTATGGTGACTACCTGCTCCACCGGCATTTTCTCCCCCAATCCCGTTGAAGAATTAGAGGCCGGGCAGTTGAATTATGCCTATGGTTGTTCTCCTGACTATGCCGCCTCCGGCCGTGCCATTGCTGACTGGATCGTCAACGATGCCGGCAACCAAGGCGAAATCGTGATTGTGGATGCCGATGAAGCCCCTTCCTGCCGCGCATTGCGTGTTGGCTTGTTGGAAGAACTGTCGTTGTCCAACATGGATGTGGATGATAGCTTCTGGTTCACCGGTTCTCAGGTGGGTGATACTCTGATCCGAAATGTGGTCTCCTATCTGACTAATCATCCCAACTGCAAATATGTGTTCGTAGCCTATGACCCGGCTGCCGCTGTGATCGTGGAGGGGTTGAATCAGGCGGGCATGAACGATGTGAAAGTCATCAGCGTCTTGGGAATCCAGCAGAATATCGAGTATATCCGCGAAGGCAATGTTCAGGTTGCCACCGCCGCTTATGACAACAACTATATGGGCTATGCGGTCATCGACCAGTATATCCGTTACCTCAACAATCTGGCATATTACGAGCCTCTGGGAGAAAATCTACCCTATACCATTCTTGACAGCACGAACCTGCCCGCGCAGGGTTCGGACTGGAATGCCCTGTCTTACTTCGACTACGAGGCTGAGTTCTGGTCTCTGTGGAAGTGAAGTGAATTCCCTATTATCTGCTGTCAGATGGCAAACGGCCATCTGACAGCAGAATGCTTAAGAGGTAACCAAAATGAAAAACAATAATATGCTGTGCAAACATCCTCCAGCTGTCAATTTTTTGCGGCGCTATGCGCTGGTCATTCTGCTTGGACTGTTGGTACTACTTTTTTCCTTAAAGACTACCTCCTTTTTTACGGGGCGGAACCTGAGCAATGTGTTGATTGTGCAGGTGACCACAGGATGTATGTCCATTGGTGCGCTTTTGGTCTTGATCGTAAATGAATTTGATTTGTCGCTGGGGTATTTGCTGGGCTTTTGCATGATGCTGGGGGCATGGATGTCCAAAGTGGGCTTCAGCGCTGGTGTCATTATTCCGGCAATGCTGTTGGCCTCAGCCGGTGCAGGACTTGTCAGCGGCATAATGACAGTCAAATGCAAAGTGAGTTCATTTATCTCCACGCTGGCTGTTGGAATTACCCTCAGCGGCTTTACAACGGGGCTTAGCGGCGGTAGCGTGTTATCCCGCAACATTCCCACCGCTATCATCAACTTTGGGCAGAAGAGATTCATCGGCGTTGGCTATTGTGTGTGGGTGATGCTGTTCCTGCTGGGAATCATGTACTACGTTCTGGAGCATACCACCTTTGGGCGAAGCCTGTATGCTGTCGGCGGTTCTGAGTGGGTGGCTTTTCAAGGGGGCATTAAGACGGATCGCGTCCGTATTTTGGTGTTCGTTTTGGCAGGCTTCTTCACTGGTGTGGCAGCGGTATCACAGTTGGGACAATCCGGCTCGGCAAATCCCTCCTATGGTGCAGAGATGCTGATGCCCTCCTATGCTATGGCGCTTTTGAGCATGACCGCCTATAAATTGGGTACCTACAATATCGTTGGCCTGATATTGTCGATCTTGGTGGTGGGCGTTGGTGTCAACGGCTTGGGGCTGATCGGTGCGCCTTATTGGATGGAACATCTGTTTAACGGCATCGTATTGATTATTGCTGTTCTGATTTCGATCCATGAACGCCGTGCCCGCAAGATTGCGTAAATACGAGGAGGAGAACAATGCCGATCCAAGTAAAAAATATTGTGGTGGAGTTTCCGGGCATTCGTGCCCTAAAAGGTATTGACTTGGAATTTCAGAATGGCCATATGCACGCGGTGCTGGGTGCCAATGGTAGTGGAAAGTCAACGCTTGTTAAAGTAATGACCGGTATTTACAAGCCGGAGGCTGGTGCGGAGATCATCATAAATGGCCAGTCATTTTCTGATATCAAAGATCCCAATATGGCAAGAAAGCTGGGCATCCGCGTGGTACATCAAGAGGCTCCGCTTATCAATACATTATCCATTGCCGAAAGCATTGCAGTACTGCGAGGCTATCCCAAGACAAAGAGTGGTCGTATCCTGTGGAAAGAGTTGCGGCGATATAGCCGTGAACTGTTGAAATTCTGGGACATCGACTTGGACGCTGATACGTTGGTCAGCCAAATCAGTTCCTCCGAGCGCAGCATGGTGGCCATGGCCACTGCAATTGGCAAGGACGAGGAGCTTGCCTTGACCAAGGCGCTGATATTGGACGAGGCGGATGCCTCGATTCCGGAAGAAGAAGCCCGCCGTTTCCTGATGAAGACCCGGAAGGTGGCGGATATGGGTATCCCGGTCATCATGGTTACCCACCGACTGAAATCGGTGATGGAGACCTGCGATGACGCGTCTATTCTCAACGATGGTCAGGTGGTTTTTTCAGGTCCGCTGCAGGGCATCGACCAGGAATTTATTGTTTCAAAGATGCTCAAGAGCGAGCATTCTATCGTGGTGGATGAAAAAATCGGTGTAGATGCACTTTGGCGCTCGGTGGATGCTGTTCCGCCTACCGCTGGCAGGGGACCGATCCTGCAAGTAACGGATTTGGAAAGCGATAAACTCAAGGGAATATCTTTTCAGCTTAACAGCGGCGAGATACTGGGCATCGCTGGTATTACAGACAGCGGTGTTACGGAGTTACCTTACATTCTGGGTGGCTCCGCCAGATGGCACGCTGGCCAGATCACTCTTGGTGGCGAGAACCTGAAACCGGGACTGACGCCGAAGAAAGCCATTGCCAAAGGGATCTCCCTAGTGCCATCTGATCGTTTTCGGCAAGGTGGTGTGATGAACCGCACATTGCGGGAAAACATGCTGTTGCCTAATGAAAACAAGTTCTTTCTGCGTTCCAAAAAAGCGGATAACGCAGTAGAAGTAGCAATGCAAGTGCTGGATGTGCGTCCGGCTTACGCTAAGCAACTATTCGGCAAATTTTCTGGTGGTAATCAGCAGAAAGCAATCGTGGCTAAGTGGCTGTTTACATGCCCCAAAGTACTGGTGCTAGACGATCCCACATATGGTGTAGATCCGGCAGCACGACGGAAAATATTTGCCGCCATTCAAGACTCTGCCAGAAACCACGTAGGCGTAGTGGTCTTTTCCACCGAACCGGAGCAACTGGCCACCCTGTGTGATCGGGTGCTGGTACTGCAAAAAGGGCGCATTACCCACCAGCTGCGAAAGACGGACGGAACATTGACAAGAGAAACAATTGCAAGGTGGTGTTACGAATGAAGACGAAGCCGCACAGCATAGGTAGGTGGAAAGATTTCCAAAATAAATATGGCCTCGCGGGGGTATTTGTCGTAATCGTTGCGCTCTTTTCGTTGCTGAATCCGAACTTCCTGACGTTAAGCAATTGGAGCCGCATCCTGATTGGTCAGGCCATTATCGGAAGTGTGGCGTTAGGTGCCATCTTTATTCTAGTCATCGGTGAGTTTGATATGTCGTTGGGCTACATGGTAGCCTTTGTGCTGATGGTGGGCGGCTATCTGTCAGAAAAGGGCTGCGGAACCGTCTCAGTGTTGCTGGCAATGTTTGCTGTCGGTGCTTTGGCGGGGCTGGTCAATGGATGTTTGATCGTATTGCTGAAAATACCTAACGCCGTGGCAACGATGGGGGCTGGTATCTGTATGTATGGTCTGACGCTCGCCATGAGTGGTGGCCGGGTACTGTCATTGAATATCCCCAAACCCATCATTGAGGTATGCAACTACCGCTTTTTGAACATCACATTGCCGGTATACATCCTAATGTTTTTGATGGGCGTCACGCTGTTTCTGCTGGAGTATACGCCTTATGGCAAGCGGCTGTATGCCATAGGCGGCAATGAGCGTGCCGCTTATCTCTCTGGTGTCAATACGAAACTGTATCGGATATCAGCTTTCGTCATTGCAGGGCTTTTTGTGGCGTTGGGGGCACTGTTTATCTTGGGTCAGGCCAGAGCCGCCAATCCACAACGTGGTCCGGAGTATTTGATGTCAGCTTACGCTACCGTTTATCTAAGCGTAACGGTATTTCGACCAGGTGCCTTCAACCTGAAAGGTGTTGCACTGTCATTGATTTTGCTGGGTGCAGGCTTCAAGGGCCTGAGCCTTGTGGGATTGCCTTATTGGTTTGAGAATGTATTTTATGGCATCATTCTGGCTGTGGCGATGCTGACAGCCAATAAGGAGACCCGTGCCATCAAAGCCGGATGAAAAAGCCGTGGGTTGTACTGGCAGCCATCTGTGCGACCATGCTATTTCAAGGTGCTCAGATTGGAGGTATACAGGTACTGCTGGCTGATATAGGCCAGGAGTTCGGCCTAGACGTATCCCAATCGGGCCAACTAGCTTCGCTACAATACATCTGTGTGATTGCCGCACCATTGGCCGTTGGCGGTCTGGCGGATCGCTTTGGCAAGGGAAATGTGGTAAAGATGGCGATGCTGGTATATTTAGCAGGCTGTGTCATTGCATCCTCAGCGCCATTGGTAGCGGTGCTGGTTATAGCACTTCTTCTAGTAGGCGGTGGATACGGCGTACTTACGGCGGTATCCTGCACATGGCTGGAGCAGCTTTACCCCGGAAAGGGCGGGCGCTGTCAGAGTCTGACGCAGTGCGCCTTCGGACTCGCGGCATTTCTGAGTCCGCTGTGCATTCGGGTGATGCACTTATCATGGCGCGGCCTTTTTCAATCGGTAGCGATGGGGATGCTTTTGTGTCTGCTCCCACTGTGTCTATATCGTGACGACGCTCCACTGAAGGCTCCTCGCTGTGAAGCGATACGGAAGGAGAAAAGCTATCTCGTCTTGCTGATGCTGTGCATGGTTGTGGGCGTGGGACTGGAGAGCGGTATTACGTATTACGCAGTATCACTGTTTTTAGAAAGAGCCTGGCAAGAAACATGGGGCGCATACGCGCTGGCTGCATTCTGGCTGGCAGTAATGGCGGGACGACTTCTATTCAGTCAGTTGTCCGTGCGCGTGCTGAAAGCCATCAGTATTTTGGAGTGTACTATAACGGCACTATTAGTTGGCGTGTATCTCTCCAGATGGCCAGAAGCAACCGTGCTGCTGTTTGCATTGCTTGGGTTGGCTGTTTCCGCCGTTGGTCCCATGCTGGTGGGAGAGGCCGCGGCCAGCTATCGGGCAGCTTCGGGGCGCGCTGCCGGCCTAGTAGTTTCCGCCTCCGGCATGGGTAGTGTGCTGGCATTGGTACTGATGGGCTGGATCGGAAAGAGGACAAGCGTTTCCCAATCTTATCTGCTGCTATCAGTGTTGGCTGCCGTAGGCGCAACCATTGCTTTGTTGGGCGCAAAACAAAAGCAAAAGAAACGTGAGGAGGTGTTGCATCTGTGATCGATGAAAGAACGGTTCAAGGAATCATCACAGACATACAGCGATTTTCGGTCCATGATGGGCAGGGCATCCGTACAGTAATATTCCTAAAAGGGTGCCCTCTTCGCTGTCTGTGGTGTCACAATCCGGAGACCAATCGTTCATGCGTTGAGATGGCCTACTATCGGGACAAATGTATCGGCTGCGGTCAATGTCTGCGGGTATGTCCCAGCGGTGCTATAGCGGAGGAAGGCGCAGTGGACCAGATACGGTGCACACAGTGCGGCATGTGCGCCGATGCTTGCTGCACCCGAGCCAGAGTTCGGATCGGGCAGCAGAAGACGGCAGGAGAGCTTTTAAACCTGGTGCAACGCGACAACGAGTTCTATCGTTCCATCGGAGGAATGACGCTGAGCGGCGGAGAGCCCACTATGCAACCAGAATTTGCACTGGCACTTCTGCGTCTGGCAAAGGCCGCCGGCATCCACACAGCTATAGAGACCTGTGGCTTTTGCCGCTGGGAAGATCTGGAGCCAATAGCGAGTGCCTGCGATCTATTCCTGTATGATGTCAAGCATATGGACAGCGCAGCACACAAAAAGTCCACGGGCGTCGACAACCGGATAATTCATGAGAATCTGCGCCGACTATGGGCGATAAAAAAACAGATCATCATCCGTGTTCCGTTGGTTCCAGGCATTAATGATACAGCGGAGAATCTTGCGGCTACGGCCCGTCTGGCGGAGGAAGTAAATGCCCGCGAGATACACATACTGCCTTTTCACCAGTTGGGAACGGAAAAATGGCACGCTTTGTGCCGGGCATATGCCATGGAAGAAACACCGGAACCTACGGATGACGCAGTGCAGGTTGCGCTGGAGATAATGCGAGCGGCTACAAAGCGGATCGTCAGCGTTGGCGGACATGGTATGTAGGAGGAATTCTGATGAATCGACAAGAGCGGATCAAACAGAGACTTTTTGACAAAGAATATCTGACAAAACAGGAATGGTGGGGTGACGATGAGACGATCCTGACATCGGATGAGGTCCGTGGTTTGCCGCTGATCGTGCGAAAGGCATTGGCGATTCGGCATGTGGCAGCCCATATGCCCATTGAATTGAAACCAGATGAATTGATCGTAGGTGTGCCGACCATGGCATCAGTGGGTTTTGGTAAATGCTTTCCAGAGTATGCGCTGCCGGATGAGCTGGAAGAGGCGGCACGCTGGGGGTTTACGCCAAAATCGGTATTTGGCCACCATCTACTGAATTACGAAACCGTAGTGCGAAAGGGGTGCAGTGGAGTTCGCCGCGAGGTTATGGAAAGGATAGCAACATTGGAGGGCGGCCAATCAGAGAAGACAGAGTTCTACCGTTCGGTTTTGATTAGCCTGGATGCACTGCGGGTACTGGCTGACCGCTATGTGGACATGCTATTGTCGGCCTCGCAGAATGCGCCAGACGAGCAGCGGCGGCATGAGCTGCGCATGATGGCGCGCGTCTGCGCACGAGTGCCGGAGGAGCCTCCTGAGACACTTCACGAGGCACTGCAGGCGGTGTGGTTCGTCTTTGTGCTGTGCCATAGCACCATGGAGTTTATTCCTGTGGGGAGGACAGACCAGTATCTCTACCCCTTTTATCAGGCGGATGTCGCTGCTGGAAGGTTGACCAAACCGGAAGCGGAAGATCTGATTACCAGTTTCTTGGCGAAGTTCAGTGAACGTGTTCACATGAACATGAGCGATTGGGAAATGCACCTGCGGGATGAAGATACACAATACAATGGTGTGGACCCCAACTTTACTACAACGGCAGGTACCTATTCTAATGATGACAGTTACAATTTCGGCACATCCGCAAATCATTGGCTGTGCAACATGATTCTTGGCGGCGTCACGGCGGATGGCGAAGATGCCACTAATGAACTGACGTATATGATTCTGCGGCAATGGGCTTATCTGGAGCCGGTTGTACCAGTGATGTCGGTGAGACTGAACAAAAAGACGCCGGAGGCGCTGTATCGCCTTTGCGCCGATATTCTGCGCAACGGCTCCAGTGAACCGGCTTTATACAATGATGAGATGTTTATCGAGGCGCTTCAAAAATATGGAGTATCTGCCAGAGATGCTAATGATTACAGCAACGATGGCTGTTGGGAAGTACTCATCCCGGGACGTACCAATTTTGGTTTCTGCATGCTACAGGTGTTGCAAATGCTGGAGTATATGCTTCAGGGAGGAAAAAGCCTGGTCCGGGGCGCAGTAGAAGTACCGGATGTACCGCCTTTGTCTGTGTGGGAGAGCTTTGAATCCTTTTACCAATATTTTCTGTATTTGTTGGAAGATACGGCGACGAAGGAGATTCGTAACCGCCTGAAGACCATTGCCCATCGGGCGAAGATCGCGCCTTCGCCGTTGCTGTCAGCCTTCATGGACGACTGTGTGGCCCGGGGAGAAGAATACTCTGTAGGCGGTGCACGGTACAACATGTTCGGCACCTATCTTACAGGTTTTGCCAACTGCGTGGACTCTCTGGCTGTCATCAAGAAGATGGTATATGAGGAAAAGCGCTATACGCTGGCGGATATTGCCCAACTTACCCGAGAGAATTTTGCCGGGCAGGAAGCAGTTCGTCAGTATTTTGTAAATCGTATTCCTAAGTTTGGCAACGATGATCCCTATGTAGATGACATCGCAGCCCGCTTGCTGGGCGATTTTTCCTCCATCATAGATCGTCTGCGTGTCACTGAGGCGCCGGGACTAATCCTGGGAGAAGGCGTTGCTACATTTGAATTCTTCGCGAAATGGGGCCATGATGTGGGGGCATCTCCGGACGGGCGGTTCTCCCAGGACCCCGTGGCCTCTAATTTTTCGCCAGTCCACGGCGCTGACCTGCTGGGGCCTACTGCGACCATTCGCTCTATCACCGCTGGCGACCTGCTTCCTTATATGATGGGTGCACCACTGGACATTGAGGTTAACCCTAATGAAGTTCGTGGCGATGCCGGGCTTGACAGGATGGTGGCCCTTATCAAGGGGTTCAAGGCATGTGGTGGATTAATTCTTACCATAACGGGAGCCAACCGCGAACAATTGCTGGCGGCGCAAAAGGAACCTGAAAAGTATAGGAATCTTCGTGTGCGCCTAGGCGGTCTGTCTGCCTATTTTGTCACGCTGTCCAAGGAAATGCAAAATAGCATTATCAAACGTACTGAGCATTCGCTGTGAATGAGGAAAAGAAAATATGAAATATGATTATGTCATTCAAAACGGTTATGTGATCGATCCAGCGGTTGGCACAGAGACGGTGAAGAGTGTCTATATCCGCAATAATCGCATTGTGGAGCCGCCGGTGGATGGTACGGTGGAGGACGCTGTGGTCATTAACGCCTCCGGTTGTCTGGTACTGCCGGGATTGATCGACTTCCATACTCACTTGGGCTATCAACTCAGTGACTTTGGCCTGAATCCAGATTTGTATACACTGCCGAATGGCATCACTGCCGCTGTAGACGCCGGCTCTGGTGGTACCGCCAATTTCGAAGGCATGTATCAGAATGTGTTCAGTCGTGCGATGATCACCATTCGCAGCTTTTTGAATGTGGCGGCCACCGGCATCATCACTGAACGATATTTGGAAAATCTGGATCCGTCCCGTTTCGATGAAAAAAAGATGGCCTTGCTGTTTGACCGGTATAAGGACGTATTGCTGGGCTTCAAAGTGCGGGTGGGCAGAAATACCTCTGGTGAGCGTAATCTGGAGCCACTGAAGCGTACGGTGGAATTGGCGGAGCGTTTCCAGTGTCGGGTCTGTCTGCATGCTACGCAACTGGACGCGGGGTATGATGAGATATTTCGCATCATGCGTAAAGGGGATATCGTCTGCCATATTTTCCAAGGGGATAATCAGAATAATATCCTTGGCGGCTCCGACCACATAGAAGATTACGTTTACGAGGGCAGGGAAAAGGGCATCTTATTTGACTGCGCCTGCGGTCGCGTCAATTACAGCAATCAGATCATGAAAACAGCCTTTGCGGAGGGATTCTGGCCGGATATCGTCAGTACGGATATCATTGGGTTCAGCATCTATGGCCCGAAGATCCATTCACTGCTGTCGGTCATGTCGCAATATCTGGCCATGGGGATGCCACTGAATGATCTGGTCCGCGCTGTTACCGCTACGCCCGCACATATCATGGGGCTTTCCAACCAGATCGGTACGCTGGAGCCCGGTGCAAAAGCAGATATTTTTATAACAAAGCTTGTAGAAAATCCGATGGACATTACAGACAAGTTTGGCAGAACAGTCCACTTGAACATGACGTTTGTTCCCCTTTTGACCTTGAAAGAAGGACAATTAGCTTATCGGAGCATTCAGTTTGATTCTTTTGCCTGATCGAGTTGTTGCAATTTTAAGTGTATTCTGACCGGTGCTATTGGTCAGGGCTAAATATTATTCTGAAAAGAGTGTATAACTATGAAAAAAATCCGAATTGCGAATGGTGCCGGGTATGCGGGAGACCGTTTGGATGCCGGCGAAGTGTTGATTGAGCGTGGTAATATCGATTACCTGACTTTTGAGTGCTTGGCGGAGCGGACCATCGGTCTCTGCCAAAGGGACAAAATGCACGATCCTAATTTGGGCTATAGTCGTCTCAGTGAAGAACGCCTGCGTCGGACGTTGAAGCTGGCCAAAGAACATGGCGTGAAGATTATCTCCAATTTGGGTGCTGCCAATCCAGAGGCAGCAATTCGGTTGATCCAGAAGATTTGCCGTGAACAGGAGATCGTCGGTCTGAAACTGGCAGCCGTCACTGGGGACAACATCTTTGACAAGGTAGAAAAATATTACGATTATAACGTCCTAGAGTTTAACGGCAAACTGGGTGACATTCGGGAGAAGCTGATCTCCGGCAATGCCTATTGCGGTGTAGAGGGCATTGTGGAAGCGCTGAAAAATGGTGCTGACGTTGTAATCACAGGTCGTGTAGCCGATCCAGCGCTGACGCTTGCTCCACTGTGTTATGAGTACGGTTGGACGCTGGAAAAGAACCCCGAGCAATTTGGCCAGGGCATTTTGGCGGGGCATCTGATTGAGTGCGGGCCGCAGAGTACAGGCGGTACCTTCGCGGATCCCCCATATAAGAAGGCAATCGATCTGGCCCATATGGGGTTTCCCATTGTGGAGTTTGACGAGAGCGGTCGATTTGTCATCACCAAACCAGAGGGAACCGGCGGCGAGGTAACGAAAGATACAGTCAAAGAGCAGGTCCTTTACGAAATCCACGATCCCAAGGCGTATCTAACGCCAGATGCCATTGCAGACTTTAGTCAGACACATTTGACGCAGGTGGGAAAGGACCGCGTGATGGTAGAGGGTGCCACCAGTCATGGCCGCCCAGAAAAGCTGAAAGTCAATCTTTGCTATAAGGATTCCTTTACCTGCGAAGGTGGGGTAACCTATGGCGGCTCTAGTTCTTTACAGCGGGCAATGATTGCTGGCGATATGGTTCGCCAGCGCATTGAGATCATGAACATCGATGCGGAGGAGGTCCGCGTGGACTACATTGGATTTAATTCCCTATATAAGGACAAGATATCTCGTATGATCTGCGGTGATAATATGGTGTTTCCGGAAATTCGTCTCCGGGTAGCAATCCGCGTGAAGGACTATGCTACCGCCGTAAAATTCAGTGATGAATTTGACTCTATGTATGGTAGCGGGCCTTTCGCCTGCGGCGGCGTGACCATGGCCATCAGCGAAATTATTAACGTTTGCTCTGTGTTTGTCGACCGTAAAGATATTACAGTCGGCGTGAAGTATTGGGAGGTCTGACACTATGAAATTAAGAGAAATCGCGCATTCCCGTGCCGGTGACAAAGGTGATATTTCCAATCTGTCTCTAATTCCTTATAACGAGGCAGATTACGAAAAGCTGAAGGAAAGAGTGACCGCAGAGATGGTAAAGGATCATTTTTCTGAGGTATGTCATGGTGAAGTAAAGCGCTATGAGGTGCCAGGCATCTATTCGTTGAACTTTGTACTGGACAAGGCCTTGGGCGGCGGTGTGCTGAAAAGCTTAGCGCAGGACAAGCACGGAAAGACATATAGCGCTGCATTGTTGGAGATGGAGATTGACTGGTAACATAGGAGGTATCAAGCATGGAGATTTTCCTGAAAGGTAAGCTCTTTTCACAGCAACGGGAACCCATCTCGGTGATAAATCCAGCGAACGGAGCGCTTATCGATACAATCCCTGACATGGTGGAAGAGGATGTAGATTTGGCTGTTGCCACAGCTCGCGCTGCGTTTCCTGACTGGGCAAGGCGCTCACAATGGCAGCGGAGTGGATTAATTGAAAAATTTCTTTTGTTGGTCGAAGCAGAAAAAGAGGATCTGGCCCGTCTGCTCAGCGATGAGACTGGAAAGCCCATGGCTGAAGCTATAGGAGAAACCGGTGCTTGCCTGCTGATTACTAAGGGCTACTGTGAACGGGCGAATCACATGTACGGAAACTGTCTGCCCCGAGGCGATGAGGTTTTAGGCAACATCAATGATGTGGTCTTTACTCGTCGGGAACCTATTGGTGTATTTGGCTGCGTGATTCCGTTCAATTTCCCTCTGGCCATGTTTGCACATAAGGTAATCCCAGCGCTGGTGGTAGGCAATACCATCGTCCTCAAACCACCCAGTGATTGTCCCCTGACATTGCTTCGGTTGGTACACTGTCTGTATCGTGCGGGTGTACCTGAAGAGACGGTGCAGGTCGTGACAGGGCGGGGCAGTGGTGCCGCAGGCAATTATTTGGCATCCCACCCCGGACTGAACGCCATCTCCATGACTGGGAGCGAAAAGGTGGGAACTGCCATTTATCAGAAAGCGGCTGCCAACCTGACACGCGTATTTCTGGAGTTGGGGGCAAACGACGCCTTTATTGTTTTGAATGACGCGGATCTGGATCTGGCGGTCCAAGAAGCCTTGGCCAGTCGTCTGCTGTTCGCGGGGCAGGTCTGTTGTGGCAGCAAGCGATTCCTAGTGCAGCGCGGGTGCTTGAGTGCTTTCCTGGAAAAATTAGAAGTGGCTCTGCACCAGGTGAAAATGGGAGATCCCAAAGCGCCAGATACAACCATGGGCTGCCTGATTAGTGAAAAAGCTGCCCGTGAAGTGGAGGAACAGGTTGCACATACTATTCGCCAAGGTGCGGTCTGCTTGTATGGCGGTCATCGGCACGGGGCTTTCTTTGAGCCGACAATCCTTACTGGCATTACGTCGGAGATGGACGTTGCCACCGATATGGAGATATTCGGCCCGGTGTTCTCTGTGATTCCGGTAGCGTCCCCGCAAGAGGCAGTGGACATAGCCAACAGCAGTCGTTATGGTCTGAGCGGCGCTGTGTTTAGCAGCAACGTGGCGCTGGCCTTATCTGTGGCGCAACAGTTGGAGACCGCCACAGTTGCTATTAATGGTGGGACGGACTGTCGTACGCCGGAATTAGCCTTTGGTGGCTATAAAAAAAGCGGCATCGGGCGCGAAGGGATATCCCGGACGCTGGATGAGATGACGCAGGAAAAGAATTTTGTGATGAAAGGTGTATTCGGTGTGCTCAGGGAGCACTCTTTAGAAGGGCAAAAGTAACCGTTAAGGCAACCGCCATATGCCTAATCCATCAAGATGGTATGCAGGAATACAAGGACGCGATCCGGCAATGATAGGAGCAGTGCCCGGGCTCATCATGAGCCGCTGCACGTCAAAACAATGTCATCAAGGCTGCACGCAAAACGCTCAACCACCTGTGTTGGTTGAGCGTTTTTGTTATGGCACAGGATGGATTATACGGCTGACATTTGAAACGGGTCAGCCTTGTCGTATCCGTTCAATAATCGCCCGTAACCAAAGAGCACTATCCGGGCATAGCCCAGATAGTGCTCAAATCAGTACAGTTTTAAAAATTGGTCAATCGTGTAGGCACGGCCGTCAACGATGATATGGTGTTATTGCTGATGGCCTTTGTCGGACCTTTTACGGCAATGAGGCTCGGCGGCTACACTCAGTCAAAAGAATGTCCTTACTTCACCGAAATAGACGGAATGGGAATATTGATTTTTTTCCCCATCTGAATGCTGAGTAGCTGATCGAGCCGTTTAGACAACTCCTCCATCGTCTTTGGCACGCAAAACTCCTTTGCGTCTTTAACCAATGCATTCTGATCCGTCAAGTCTACAATCGCAAAATCGCTGACCGTCTGGATGTAGCACCGATACTCGTTGTCCTCTCCGGTGATATTCATCGCTATCTTGCAACGCACCATGCGGTTCACCTCAGAGTCTTTCGGGATACCGATTGCCACCGTAACTTCCGCACTTCCGTCGATCTTCTCGCCGCCTTTCAGCTTTGTCAAATCAAACTCTGACTTTGTGACCGCCGTACTCTTATACTTAAACCGATTCATATTCTACGCTCCCACAGCTATTTTACGCCGCCGTACAGGCGTCGTCATCTGGTATTCCTCGTCCATGCTTTTCATATGGGGAAAGGGGATCCAAAAATCATTTATGCGATAGCTGAAAAACGTGTACTGTTCCGTGTCTGTGAGCATCACGGTCTTCGATGCTTCCTTCAGTGCGGCAATCTCCTCGTCAAATTCGCCTTCCTCTGCCTCCATATAATAACCGGCGGTCGGAAGGATCGTTGGCGAAAGTTCCTTTACCGCCACAGTGCGTACCTCAGGTATTTCCCGGTCGGCATACCTCGTCACCAAAAAGGCCGGCTTTTCACATTCATCAAACACCTGCCGTATCGTGATTCTGTCGCTCAGCAGGTCGATCAGCCGTTCACAAGTCGTGGGGGCGACGATCCATTCGCACTTTTCTCCGTCGGCGCAATGGCAGGAGCAGATATAACGATTCTCCTTATTATCCCTGCAGGTAAATAGAATTGGTCGTGTGGACTCTGCAAAGACCATATCCCAATACAAGGTTGGGATTTTTCTGTCAGCTCCTTTTAGAAATAGTTCTTTCATACTCTTCATCATAATCAATCAATTCAAATGCCGTCCACGGCTCCGCACCTTCATAGAGCCAGTCGTCCACATGAGAGGATTTATGTTTTTTCTTCCACTCTTTGGTCCCGCAGGATACTCCATCTTTCACCGTCGTATGCCCCTTCGCTAACGTCCACGGCGGTTGGTATCTGGAATCAGCTACCACAAAGCGTCTGACATCCCTCAGTTTGGCATAGGTCGACATACAATATTCCTGCGGATCGTCCTCTTTTCCGCCCGCCGTGATCCGAAACCCGTTCTCTTCATAGGTGCAAAGAAAGGACTCACGCTCCAATTTGTGGGTCCGGCAGGCGCGATAAACCGCGATCTCCTGCTCTTTCGCGGCGGCAGGCAGCTGAAAGTTGCTAAAATAGGCAGGAAATACTTTTTTCATCTGCTCGCCGTTCACTTATGACACCTTCTGTATCTAATATTTACTTTATGATAGCACAGAATAACGCAGAACGCAAATATTTTGTTTCCGCATTTTTGACGTATGTCTCAAGGGTAAATCGGAGTTATTTCGGCTCCGATTTGCCCTTTTTACCGCCGTTCGTTCGACGGATTTTCCGTTGTTTCCGTCCAGCCCTGCCCGCTCCGATCCCATTCCGGGTCAAAAGTGGGTCAGGAACAGGGGACTCCAATTTTTCTGGCATGACGCCCCAAATTTTTCTTGCGTGATGGAATGGCTCATGCTATTATAAAAGTACAATCGCAAGCATGATGTTAGGAGTTGAAAATTTTGCCAAGAGGAAAATTGTTAAACGGTCTGGTAACGCAGCAAAAGGTATTACGGGCGGCGGTGGCGTTGTTCCTGGAAAAGGGCTACACCAGAACGACTACCGGAGAGATCGCAAAGGCGGCGGGCATCGGACAGAGCTCGTTCTTCCATGTTTTTCCCAGTAAGGAGGCACTGCTGCTGGAATTGGTAAAGCGGATGTTCAGCGGGCAATTCGCTCTGGCGGGACAGCACAGCGGGGAACAAGATCCGGTGCTCCTGTACGCTGTGGAAACAGCCCTCCAGCTCCACATCGCCGAGCTGACCGAGCCGCTGCGGGAGCTGTATGTGATGGCATACTCTCTGCCCTCCATCGCGGCGTATCTTTACAAAAGCACAACGAAACGGCTGCAAGTTATCTTCGGGCCTTATCTGCCGGAGGCGCAGCCCAAGGACTTCTACGAGATGGAGATCGCGTCCGCCAACATTATGCGGGGGTTCATGTCGGTTCCCTGTGACGTGTATTTCACGATGGAGGCCAAGATCTCCCGCTTTCTGGACTGCTCATTGAAGCTCTATGACGTGCCGAAGGAGAAACGGGCGGCGATCACGGCGGCCGTCTTGCAGATGGACCTTCACACAATGGCTTTGGGCATCATCCAAAAGACCGTCCAACAGGCGGAAAAGGGCTTTGAGGCCCTGACGGAAAAACAAATTTAGGCAAGGGGATACCCCCTTGGTTCCTCCGCAGGAGGAACCAACCGAATTTTTTACGGAGGTGCTACGATGAAACGAAAGCTATGGACGCTCCTGCTCGCCCTCGGCGCGGCGTTGGCGCTGTGCGTCGGCGCGAGCGCGGCGGACTTTTTGACCGGCTGGGATGAGGTAACCAACTCTACCACAACGTTGGAAAGTGGCAAGCAGTATTACCTAAACAACGATGTGACAATCTCGCAGACCATCACGGTCAGCGGCACCGTCACCCTCGACCTCAACGGTCATGTGCTCAAATACGAGAGCGCAAACAAGGGCAGCGTGATTGTGGTCGAGAACGGCGGGCAGCTGACTATCGAGGACAGCAATACGAGTAATCTCTCGCACAAATTCAATCCGAATGGCAAACTGTGGGTGCTGGACGAGGCAAGCGGCACAGAGGCCGTCACCGGCGGCGTCATCACCGGCGGTACGGGCTATCCGTTTCATCTCATCAGCGGCACAGTAAATTGTGGCGGCGGTGTGTATATCGCACCCGGCGGACAGTTGACCATGACCGGCGGCAATATTATCGGCTGCTCCGCAGAGTTCGGCGGCGGTGTATGTATTTATCCGAGGCAAAACGGCGAACAGATTCAGTTCTCTATGTCCGGCGGCAGCATCGCCGGATGTGTCGCCTCCGACATCGGCGGCGGTGTTTGTGCTTACGGCACGTTCAAAATGTCAGGTCCGGCGGTCATTCGCAGCTGCGCCGTCGAAAGCGCGGACAATTTTGTTTGCGGCGGAGGCGTATATGTCGACGGTAGCTTTGAAATGTCTGGTGAGGCAACAATCAAAGGCTGTCAGGCAATCTCCGATTCTGCCAACGGCGGAGGCGTATTTGTCAACAGCAGCCGTAGCTTTGTGATGTCTAATGAGGCAAAAATCGAAAACTGTCAGGCAATCTCCAACTCTTCCAACTCTTCCAACGGCGGGGGCGTCTATCTCGCAAACAATACGAAATTCACCCTGTCGGGCAGCGCCGTGATTCAAAATTGCACGGCAACAAATTCCGCCAACTCCGGCGAAGCCTATGGCGGCGGCGTAAGCGCCGATTGTGTGAAGGAGATCACCTTGGCGGACAGTGCGCGCATCGTTGGCTGTACTGCGGCAAACGGAAGCGGACTATACATCACCGGCTCTCAGCAATCTGGCTATGGGATTCTTTACGCCAACGGCGGCTCGGTTGAAGGCGACGTCGTGCTGGGAGATTACGAAAACTATCCCTGTACCATTACAGGCACTGGCGGGACTGTGTTCAAAGGCAAGGTGACCGTCGCCCCCGGCAGCACCATCAAAAGCGGCACATTCAACGGTGAGGTGACCAACAACGGAACCATCACCGGCGGCGTCTTTAACAACACAGTCTCCGGCAGCGGTACCATCACCGGCGGCACATTTAACACCCCGATGACCGGCAGCGGCACGAAGAACGACCCCTATCAAATCAGCACCGCCGAACAGATGAAGCTGTTCCGGGATATTGTCAACGGTGCGGGCGGCCAGACGCAGAACCGTGGCGCGTATGCTGTGCTGACAGCGAACATTGATTTGAATAACGAACCGTGGACGCCAATCGGAAACTATACCGAAGGAAATCAGATTTACTACGAGGGCACATTTGACGGCGGCGGCCACACCATTTCCGGTCTGAACGTTACAGGCGAATTCGTGTATGCCGGTCTGTTCAGTGCTGTAAAAGATGGCACGATCAGAAACCTGACCGTGGCAGGTAACGTATCCAGCAATTCTTCTGGCGGCGCCGCCAGCGGCATTGTGGGCTACGCTTCGAATGCGACGATTGAAAATTGCAGCAACCATTGCAACGTTGCTGGCAACCGTAGCACTGTTGCTGGCGGTATTGTCGGCTTTAACGTCGAAGGTGCGAAAATCATCGACTGCTATAATGTTGGCAAAATTACCGTTAATACCTACATTATTGGCGGCATTGCGGGGCATAACACTGGCACGATCTCCAATTGCTACAACGTTGGAACGGTCCCTAACTACCTTTCTGTTGGTGAAATCGTTAGCTATAATTCTTATTTTGGCACTGTAAAAAACTGCTACTATCTGAATACCGCAAATAATGGAGCTGTTGGTGATAACAGCGGCACTGTCACGAACACCGACCCCAAGTCCACCGCAGAATTTGCCGACGGCACGGTGCTGACGTTGCTCAAGGCTGGCGAACGCGGCAACAATGCTGACCCTTGGGCCGACACCTGCCAGTATGTGGACGCGGCAGGCTTGACCCTGCCGGTGTTCAAAAATCAGAATACCCACACGCATAACGACCCACTGACACATGTCCTAGCCAAAGATCCCACCACGAGCGAGGTGGGCAACATCGAATACTGGTATTGCGCGGCGTGCGGCAGGTATTTCGCCGACAGCACCGGCGCGAAAGAGATTACCAAAGCCGACACGGTGATCCCCAAGCGGCATTTTTCCGGCAGCAGCTCGTCCAGTTATCCTATCACCGTCCCTGACAAGACCGAAAACGGGTCCGTGGCAGTTAGTCCGAAGACTGCCTCCAAGGGCAGCACCGTGACCATCTCGGTAACGCCTGACAGCGGCTATGTGCTGGAAACCATTTCCGTCACCGACAAGAACGGCAACGATCTGAAGCTCACCGACAAGGGCAACGGAAAATACACCTTCACCATGCCCGGCGGCAAGGTAGAGGTCAAGGTGACTTTCATGGAGGACAACAGCGTTCTGAACTTCTTCTACGACGTGCCTAACGATGCCTATTATTACGAGGCCGTCAAGTGGGCGGCAGAGAACGGCATTACCGGCGGTATCGGCAATAGCCTCTTTGCACCGAACCAGCCCTGCACCCGTGCCCAGATCGTGACCTTCCTCTGGCGTGCGGCGGGCTCCCCTGTGGTGAATTACCTGATGCCGTTTACGGATGTAGACGAGGGTGCGTATTATGCCGAGGCTGTCCGCTGGGCGGCGAGCACCGGCATCGTCACCGGTTTGACAGAGACGACCTTCGGTGCGAACGGCATCTGCACCCGTGCGCAGGCCGCGGCAATGATCTACCGCTACGCTCAGGCGCAGGGCAAGGGCTTCACGGGTGCGTGGATGTTCCTCCTGCCGTTCACCGATGTGCCTGAATGGGCGTATGAATCGGTGGCGTGGTGCTACATGAACGGCGTAACTACGGGCGTGAGCGAGACAGCCTTTGCGCCGGGCAACGACTGTACCCGCGCGCAGATCGTCACTTTCCTGTGGAGAGCGTTCAGCAAGTAAATAGGCGAGTTGGTAGTGCTATGCCACTACAAGAAGGAGGAGACGCATCTGATGCGTCTCCTCCTTTTCATGTTTGTCACACATAATTGGGGTTACAGCTTGAATGATTTTATATCAATCATAATTGGAAAGCTCAATTCCTCTGTCATTCGTCGAACACATTCTTCCGTTTCTGCACCCACCTCACTAATTACCATATGCGTATGATCCGCATTCCAGCCACATAGGAGAAAGCTACCCTGCTCCGTCAACTCGACTGTACGCCATACGGGGCAACTGCCATCGAACTTGACGGAGCAGCCGATCATCTTACAGTGCAATGGCATTGTAGGTTCCGGAAGCCTCATAACCACGCAAACTCGGTCAGCAGAATGGAAATCCGTTACAGTAAAGTCGGCAGAAGAATATTCAACGAAGTCTCTTGTGCCTTTCGCATCCGGCTCGATATAGTTATACGCTGTTGCCAAAAGCTCGCCTCTCTTTTCTATCGCATACTGGGTGAAGCGTTTTGGCTGAGCATAAAAGGTGTATGGCAAATGCTCGTGCTCGTTATAGTACCTCTGTAATGCAGCGCTATACATTTTTCCCTCCTCACAAGTTTCTCCAATGTCATGGGCTCTAAAGTAGATCCCTCAATGGCACCTTTCGTTCCACAAACCAACGGCCTATCGTATTACCCGTTAGATTGGCGGATCGTTCAAAATAGAGATATGTTCTTGCACCATTGACTTGGATGGTGTAACGATCGCCTTGCCCGCCGGCTTTTGCAGCATAGGCTGGGCGAATATCGATCACGCGGTCTATTTCATATTTCTGGCCATCCTCCCAAATGATTTTCCTAGGCAGCATTGTCCCATCCGAACGATGCTCTACAAAAACGCTCACATAGACCTTATAAGCCTCACCTGACAGCATACTTAACTCAACGGCTGCTCCAGATCTCGCTTGAGGAAATCCCCATGCGCGATATACGGAGCTATGATTCTTACACCTTGGCATTGTAGAATCCGGAGCTTGAAGTCCAGTAACTCAGGTGGCACATACAAACACTTCGCTGTCTGATAAAAGTCCATTTGCATCTCCAGCGCTTCTAAGACGGTGTCATCGCTGAGCATGAACTCCGCAGCAAACACATTTGCCTCATACTCCATTCGATTTGTATCCTCAAACATCGCAAACTCATGGAAGGTGTTAATGGCAGAATCGCTGTGGAGGACTGCATGCCCCAACTCGTGCGCTATGATGATCCGTTGAATGCTGTCGGGCAAATCACTGTTGATTACAATCAGTTTGCACCGAGAAGAAACCAGGAAAAAGCCCTTGCAGGAACGGGGACTCTTGCCCATTGGACGATCCATCACCTGGATATCCAAATACTCGCAGATCTCATACGGGTCATCTGTCTGATATTTCATTTTCAATCGACTTACTTCCTGCCTAATCGTCATCGTCAGCAATCCACTCGCCTCACTTCAGAAAGTAGTTTTCTATGATACAGCCTGACAGTACCACAAGGGTTGTCCAAAAATCCGTACACTCAGAATATTCCTGCTTACTTTTTGTAGTCTTTACGGGTGAACTTCTCGCTGGCTCGCTGCTTATTAGCAAAATACGCCTCAGTGACTGCTTGGAAGAAAAGCTCCTTATCCTGCTCAGGGACATCTCCACCAGCAAAGAGAGCACGCGTTTGTGTCAGCAGCTGCTCTACATCAGTTGCTCCTTTACGGCCATAGGCTGCTCTTGCGCTCTCGATGTATGGTGCCTCTTCAAGTCCATAGTTGGGATCTACGATCTCATCGTTGCTTAGATATGCCGTGGAAACACCCAGCACCTCTGCCAACCTCTGAAGATTTACACCGCGAGGCATTACACCTTGTTTTTCGTATTTGGTAATCGTGCGCAGCGTGACACCAATCTTATCGGCCAGTTCTGTTTGCGTAAGGCCCAGATGCGTGCGGCTCTCTCGAATCTTTTCACCAGTCGTCTTCATAACCGTCTCCTCTCGCAGGTTTGGAAAGTTTTTGAAAGTTCTATTGACAAACCATTTTCTGACCTGCTATTTTGTTATTAGAACTTATTGGAACTTAATAGAACTCGGTTGGAACTTTAGACTCATTATATTCTGCGAACTGGAACTTGTCAATAGGAACTTTTAGGAACTTGATGGAACTATTTCTTGAGGGTTATGGACAGGAGGTATGCCGAATATGGAAGGCCGAGTTGTATTGCATAGTGACCTCAACAACTGCTATGCGAGTATTGAATGTATGCTGCATCCGGAATTGCGTGGAAAGTACATTGCGGTTTGCGGCAGCACAGAGGATCGACATGGGATCGTTCTTGCGAAGAACCAATTGGCAAAGCAATGTGGGGTGAAGACAGGTGAAGTGATTTGGGAGGCAAAGCAAAAATGTCCACAACTGACGATTGTAGAACCGCATATGGAACAATATCTGAAATTCTCCAAAATTGTCCGCTCTATCTATTTGCGATACTCTCCGGAAGTCGAGTCATTTGGCATTGATGAGAGCTGGATTGAACTGACTGGGTCTCCGCTTCTCCAGCAGAAAACTTCGCTTGAAATCGCCAACGAGATTCGGACTACTGTGAAAGAAGAAGTCGGACTCACCGTTTCCATTGGCGTCAGCTTCAATAAGATTTTCGCGAAACTCGGCTCAGACATGAAAAAGCCAGATGCCGTGACTGTCATAACGCGGGAATCCTTCAAAGATCAAATCTGGCCGCTCCCTGTTTCAGATCTGCTCTATGTGGGGCGAGCAACGACGGAAAAGCTTCGGCTCTACGGGATCCACACCATCGGAGATCTGGCCCAAGCGGATCGGGCAATGCTAATTCACCGGCTTGGCGTCAATGGTGAAAAGCTGTGGGTGTTTGCCAATGGACTGGATCAATCGCGCGTTATGCCATGCGATTACGAAATCCCCATCAAAAGCGTTGGTCACGGCATTACCTGCACGGATGACTTGTTCTCGAAAGATGAAGTGCGCCATGTTCTCATGGAGCTTTCTCAGGAAGTTGGGCTGAAGCTCCGGAAGAATAAGCTGGCTGCCACACGGGTCCGCATCAGCGTCCGCGACAACACCCTCTCGCAACGGGAATACCAAGGAAAACTGACATTTCCAACGCAGAGCTACACGGAAATTGCAGCGGCAGGCTTTGAGCTGTTCTGCAAGAAGCATACCTGGAACAACAATATCCGGTCTCTGACCATCAGCGCAATCGACCTTATCCCGTCTGGCACGCCGATCCAGCTCGATCTCTGGTCAGACTTTACCAAGCACAACAAGCGCCTCATCCTGGAGCGCACCATGGAAGACATCCGTCGCCGCTATGGCCTCCATGCCATCAATTTCGCCGCACTCACCACGGGGCTGAAGATGCCTGCCCATCGGGAGGTTGAATACAAGATGCCCTCTGTTATGTATCACTGAGGAGGTATTGACTATAAACGCAGCAGTTGAAACGACTCAAGCCAGACACCCCGTTTTGAGCAATGGCTATGGCTCCATCCAGATCGATGGATTTTCTGGTCTGATTCCCAAAAAGTGTTTTTGCATTATGGCCGAAGGGTATCGCTATCAGGAGCACGGCATTTCCACCGGTAGCGTGTTGTTCTGTCAGAGGGCAGCCGAGATCAATGACGGTGACTTGATCGTCGTGAAGGAAAATGGAGCCTTCGCACTCTATCTCTACCTGAAAGATCGTAAAGTCAAGGCGGACGGCGAAAAGCGCATCCTCCACAATAAGTCCAAGGCCTATGCCAAAGTTCTTGGCTCCTTCAACTTTTACCATTAAAGAGGCCTGGCAGAAAGGACAAATAATGAGTAAATTCCAGAACTACTTGAAAACCTTTGACATCACCAGTACCCTCACCGAGGAGGATATTGATAAGACCTTGGCGCTGCTCCAGATTTACGGCCCCGCCGTTCGAAGGACTGCCTCTCGCATCGGTGAGATGGAAGAAGAGTGCTATGAAGGTAGACGGCAAAGCATCTCCGACTTCATCAATCTGGCCATCGACTATGACCGTGACACTGACCGGAAACGCATCGCCGATCGCCTTGCCGAGATGGGCCACTCCATGCAGCTTCTGTCCGTTATGGAGGATGCCCTGGTGCTCGTGAAGGACACACCGCCCAATGGAGGCACCTATTTCAACATCCTCCAGGCAAGGTACTTTGATGTCTACTGCACCTCAAATGAGGAAGCATATCTCAACCTCGGAATCTCCTCATCTACATACTATCGGCACATCAAGCCCGCTATCCGTGCCTATGCAGCAAACCTCTGGTGTGTCGTAATCCCCGATCTGATCATCAGGGAGCACCTGCAGCAAAGCGGTAGCGTCACCGCTCAGGTGGAAGTCTCGTGAGAGACAAATGAGAGACAATGTGGCAGTCAGATGAGAGAAAACATGATAGAAAATCGGGAGGAAATTGAGAGCCAAACGAAATTGTAGTGTAGAGACTCAGCAGGTATAATGGATTATGCTGGAGCACCTATAGCCTCTCGGGTCTATGATCCGAGGGGCTTTTTTCATACCCTTGTGCGCCAGCCAATACCGGAACAAAGAGCCGACCATTCTCGCATGAGAGTGGCCGGCTTTTTTGTTGCCTTGACTGGGAGCATGATCCATGTCCGGCGCTGGCAATCGGGCTCGTGGCCCGCCTTCAAGTCGTTCGTCCGCATCCGCAAACGAAACGACTTGGAGGTAAAAATGAAAACTATCAGAATCAAAGACTACTATGGCATTTATCAGGAAATTCCTGTCAGCGATGAGCTGTATGAAGAATGGCGCGCTCTTCAGAATGAAACGCAGCGCGTCCATCGCAAAGAAGTATATCACCGTGATTGGACACCAATCGAGGACCTTTTCGAAATGCCGAAGTCTTATGAGCAGAACCCGATGGAAGATACGTTGCTGTGGGATGAGCAGGTCGCTGCGCTGTATGCAGCGATCGCGCAACTCACCCCGATCCAGCAGCGCAGGATCCACATGCTGATGGAGAATATGACGATCCGTGAGATTGCCCGTCAGGAAGGGTGCCATATGAACGCAGCGCTGAAATCTGTCAACGGTGCGCTCAAAAAGCTCCACGATCTTCTGAAAGACTGGGCATAAATGCCTAAAGGAAAAACATTTAGTGTAGTTGTTGTTCTATGAGAACACTATGCGTAATTTCTTTTAGATGCTTCGAGTGCGACATCACACGCACTTTGTTAAACGAAATGAGGAGGTTCCAATCCATGATTATCTCTGTCGATCACGGCAATAAATCGATCAAGACCCCGAACGCGCTTTTCACCTCCGGCCTGATTTCGTCCGAAGGGCTGCAAGGATTCAAAACGGACTATATCTGCTGGAACGGGCGCTACTATACGTTGACAGAACAGCGCATTTCTTATCTGCGCGACAAAACCGAAGACGAGCGGTTCTATGTCCTGACGCTCTTCGCTATCGCTAAGGAACTGGAGCGGCGCAAGGCAGCTGAAACGCTGGATCCGATTGACATCACACTACTGATTGGATTGCCCCCGGCGCACTATGAACAGCTCCACAGTCGCTTTGAGCAGTACTTTCTGCGGCGCCGTGAGGCCATTGACTTCGAGTACAATGGAAAATACTACTCGATCCGCATCAGCAAAGTCCTCAGCTATCCTCAGGCATTTGCGGCTGCTGTAACACAGTACAGTACGCTCAAGACCTATTCTGTTGCCTACATCATCGACATTGGCGGCTTTACCATTGACGTTCTCAAGCTGCGTAACGGACGTCCTGACCTGGCGGTGGTCGAAAGTTTTGAAAAGGGGGTCATCACCCTCTACAACAGCATTACAAGCAAATGCAATGCGCTCTATGCCCGGATCTTGGAGGACTGCGATATTGATGAGGTCATTCGCAATCAGCCTACCGTGCTTCCCGGTGAAGTACAACAGCTGATTCGCAGCATGACAGGAGAGTTCCTTTCGGAGTTCTATAACTTCCTGCGTGAACGTGGAATCGATGTAACGACCAGCAAATGCGTGTTTGCTGGTGGTGGCTCTCTCCTTCTGAGAGGAATGATTGAGAGAGCAAATAAAGTAGCATTCCCCATTTTCATCGAAGATATTCATGCCAATGCACGTGGCTATGAACTCCTCTATCAGAGTGAGGTAGCGTCGAATGGGCAGTAATAGTAAGCCTCGTGTTGTGCTCCAGTTCAATGAAATGGACTTTCGGCACCGACGCGCACTCGATATTTTACGGCAACGACCACGCAGCATGTCCGAATTGGTCGTCAATGCGATCCTGCACTACACAAGCTGCCCAGAAGCGGCCAACGAGTTTGGCCGCGACTGGGTGGTGAGCATCGTCAAAGATGTTGTCCGCGAGATGGTCGCAAGTGGAGAACTCCAAGCTGTATCACAACCCACGTCCCCAAAGTCGGAGAGTCCAACGCTGGCGGCTGATGATCTTGCGGATCTCGGTGGTGTCATGGGTATGTTCCGGTCGAAGGAGTAATGCCATGAGCAATAAGAAATTTGGATATGCTCGTGTATCCACAGCTGAGCAAAATGAGGATCGTCAGGTTCTTGAATTGATCGAGTACGGCATTGAAGAGCGTGATATCTATGTGGACAAGCAGAGCGGCCGTAGTTTTGAGCGAACAAACTACATGTCACTACGAAATAGCATTTTGCGTAATGGTGATATCTTGGTCGTTAAAAGCATTGATCGTTTTGGCCGTAATTACTCTGGAATTCGCACCGAGTGGGAATATCTTACCAAAACGCTTGGTGTGGACATCGTTGTCCTGGACACGCCCATTTTGGATACGACCCGATACAAAGATCTGCTCGGTAGTGTAATCACGGATATTGTCCTCGCCGTACTATCTTTCGGCGCTCAGCTGGAAGTTGATACCAAGTCGAAGGCACAGGCGGAAGGTATTGCCGCCGCGCATCTAAAGGGTGTCAAATTTGGGCGGCCAAAGTGTTCTGTAAAGGATTGGGATATCTATTACCCCAAGTGGAAGCAAGGAGAAATCACGGCTGTCGAGTGCTATAGGCAGTTGGGCGTCAGCGCATCGACATTTTATCGGTTGGTGCATGAGTTTGAGTCGGAGGGAAAAGCACGATGAAACGCTGCATTATATGAACGCTTGCCTTTCTGACCTTCGCGTTGTGAACCCGACGCTGCGGACATTCAGCGCAGCAGAGGCTCGCATTGCGCAATCGTCTATTCGCTTTAATAATCTGAGTGCGGCAGAACTTGGATACCCCGAAAATGTTCGGCTCCTGATCAGTTCCGAAGGCACTACTCTGGCTATTCAGGCGTGTGATAAAGACGATCCATGTGCCGTTCCCTTTTATGTCCGGAAGAACCGCAGAGGATCTGAAGGGGCAGAAAAAGTGGACAACCGTAAGTAACCGAATGCTGATGCACATCATTCGCACAAAACTCGGTTGGGATAGTGGCAAGACGCCTCGCCGCTTCTATGGTGTACCTTGGCCTGAGCAGTATGCGATCCTGTTCGATCTGACCCGTGCAGCCCCTCCGCGCACCCGTACTCCTAATCTGTCGGTTGAAGATATGCTGCGCACCTACGAGCTGGCGGCATCTGGCACCTTGATGCCTGTAGGGGACAACACATGGGCAAAAACGAACAAGTTTGCTTCTGTGCCGCCGAGTAGAGTGATTGAGGCTCAGTTTGTAAATGTGACTTAAAGCGAATGGCCTTCGGTATGTTTCGTACCGGAGGCCATTCGCTTTCGTACCATTTCAGTACGGTAAATACCATAATGCTCATTTCTGATTTTCTGCCATCCCTCTATACTGTGAGAAAGTACAGAATAGGTAGGAGAAGATCAAATGAGTACGAGATTGCAAATCATGGGCAGCCGGATTCGGACTGCACGGCAGTTCCGCCGCCTCACTGGTGAACAGCTCGCTGAGAAGATCGGTATTGCTGTAGACTCACTTCGACACATAGAAAATGGAGTCAGATCACCAAGTTTCCAGCTCATTGAGCGCATCTCGGATATTCTAGACGTTTCACTCGACTACTTAGCTGGGAAGACGGATTCTCCTCTGGAGCATAGAGTTCGCAAGGAACTTGAAAACTCTGGACTAACGAAGGAGCAAGAAGATGCCATTGTTGAGTTGGCATTAAATTCGATCCCGATCATCAAAAAACACATTTGAGCAATGCACCTGTCGATCTGGCAGGTGCAATTTTATTTTTCATTCTCCCTTAATCCGACTGTTTTCGCGCTTTCACTCATGTAATATGTACTCACTTGATACGACTGTATCAAATCTGTACGGAGGGATGAAGACATGACAGTACAAAACGCATTAGAGGAAATGAAAGAACGCGCATTTGCCCCTGCTTTTCAAAAGTATTTGTTCGATACATACAAGGTACTGGCGCAAACAGATTTTTCCGAAGAGGAAAAGGACTACACAGCGGCTGAAGACTATTTTACCACCACATTGGAGCAGTCCGAGAACGAGATCCTAAGCCAGATCAAAACCAATTACGAGGCAAAACTGCGGTATGCATCCCGGTATGCTTTCAACGCCGGCCTGTATTCTGGGTTCGTCCAGCACTTTTCCAATCAAGATCTTGTTGTCGATGGATTTGAAAAGCATCTCATGCAAGATCTCTTTGAGATGCCCGGTATGCAGCGCCATACTCTGTTTTTGAAGATGCATGACGAAAACAAGAAGCTTATCGAGCAGCTCGAGATTGATGGTGATGAAGAGCGACGAGAGCATTTGACCTCGATCGAGTGTGCGTGGGAGCAGCGCGTTCATTGGGCGGCCTGCCACAGCTTCTACTGCGGTTATCGTGTTGCGGTCAAAGTTCTTACTGCTGTTGATGGCATTAATGCCTTTGACATGATTCCTCACACCTTGCTGTTGGAATATCACTTGGGATATACGAAATCCTATGACCAAACGGAACAGCAGCATATTGATAGATAGCGGAGTTGAACGGCAGTAGCACAATACAAGGGGGCAATTCAATAGATTCTCAATGACTTCACATGAATGACATGAAAAGACACACCAATCTGCGGGAATGATTTATCCCATAGATTGGTGTGTCTTTCGCATCGACTATAATACTAAAGGCTGCGAGGTGTCCGTTCTTTCGGACACCTCTTCTTGTATGCTTGCGGTAGAGTTCGAAGAAAGAACTACCGGAGGTGTCGAAGATGTATGTGTTCGTTGATATGGAATGGATCTCGAATCAGCGTGGTAATCATTGGCCAACACAGTTGGCCGCTGCCCGCGTAGATGCGCATTGGAATACGGTTGATACTCTTTCTACGTTATTTCGCCCGAAAGACTTCTCCTTCCAGCAATGGGGGCATATGGCCTTTTCCGGCTGGAATAAGGAGCAGTTCCTCAATGGTGAAAGCCTTTATGCTGGATTAGATGCCTTCCGCCATTGGCTGCAACCGGAGGATACGATATGTTGGTGGCATCAGGAAGCAAGCGATCTGTTTAATATGTTCTCCAAGGTGTCCGGTGTTCCTGATATGACTCAGCATGTCGTGTTGCTCTGTGATTACATCTACGGTTACTTAGCAGGTCAAGAGGCGTCTGTTGGAAGCCCTTATAAGATCTGCGCGGCGCGCAATATCGCCACGCCTTCTCCAGCACACTGCTCCGCCAACGATGTAGCAACCATGCAACTGCTTGCACAGGGCATTGGCTTTGAGCAGAAGCATTTACTTGAGCCGCCGAAAAGATGGGGCAACGACGCAATGGCACAGAAAGGTTCTTCTGCGTATAAGCTGCTCTATGATCCCCAGGCCAAGCTCCTTCATCAATCCGACTGTGAGCTACTACCTGATAATCGGCATTTCCCGGCATTCCTCACATTCAAGCTCCCAATTCGACGTAAGTACAAACCTTGTAGCTGCTGTAGGGATGAATTCTTAGATGCGCTGTGGGATCGCAATCAAGACTCTATCGCTCGCTCTGAATATAACTATGTCTACTCCAAGCAGTCCAAGATCTTTCACACTAGAAAGTGCAGTCATGTACTGCTGGCCTATGATATTCAGGGAACCGTTTCCTACGACACCTGCCTTAAAAGCGGGCGACGGCCTTGTAAGCACTGCAATCCGGAGCCGATTGAGCACAAAACGATTGCTTTTCCGGTTCTTCCAAAGAAGCCGCAATCCCCTCAGGAGCGTTCTTTGAGCAAGGACGAGCAAAGTGCCATCGGACGCTTTAATCGTGCTAAACAGGAGCGTGAAGCTGCATTCAAGAGAGGCTCACTTTCCGATGCCGAGAAAAGCAACATTATGGCACTCTCGCAGCCAGGACTAGCATTCTGGGCAAGTAGGGGGTATCGGACATTCCACCGCAGAAACTGCCCGCAAATCACAGGGCTCAGCCAACTGGTCGGCTTTCCTCGTTATCAGGACGCTGTCCGTGCCGGCTACTGCCCATGCCGGCATTGTAAGCCAAGTCCGAAGCAAGATGTCGTCTATTCGATCCCTATCACCAACAAAAAGCGTGCGGGAGAAAGTGTCGAAACATTGGTGCAACTCTGTACGGAACATTGTCTGCCGTTTCACCACGACAATCGATATTTCGAGATGCAGACGATGGTGGGCAAGTGGAAAATTGATATGGACATGCGGCCAGTCCGATTGGAACACATAAACCTCGTTTCTCAGCAAGAGAACACAAAGAAATATCATGTACAGCCTCGTCTGTTTCTCTCCCTGAAAGATACATTCGATTACATTATGCGACATGATAATGCCCTCATGAAACGGATTGAAGGGACAAGCCAAGAAGTACAACTTCAAATGGGATAATTGTTGTTTTCCACTCCTTCTATCCGTAAATACCGTTGGGGAGTGTATCCCCAGAAGCTAATAAAGGAGTGAAAAATGATGACGCGAGAAGAAGCGGAGAAAGAACTGATTGCCATGCTGGAAGAAGCAGAGGGCGGCCCTTCATACTCCATTGAAGAAGTAGACGCTTATATGCGTGAGCTGCTGCATCCGAAAAACCAGATCTATCTGACAGGTGATACACATGGTCAGTTTGAGCGGATCATCTCTTTCTGTGAGAGGCAGCAGGTCCAACCCGAAAGCACTTTCATTATCTTGGGTGACGTCGGAATGAACTACTATGGGGATCGGAGAGACAACCGAGGCAAAGATAATCTGACGAAGATTCCGATCACTTTCTTCTGCATTCACGGCAACCATGAAATGCGCCCATCTGAAGAGTTGGGCTATCAGATGAAAGAGTACCACGGTGGGAAGGTATGGGTTCAGCCCGAGTATCCAAACCTCGTATTTGCCATTGACGGAGAGATCTATGATTTCTTTGGCCATTCCTGTATTGTCATCGGCGGTGCGTATAGCGTCGATAAATACTACCGATTGGCAAGAGGTTATAACTGGTTTGAAGACGAACAACCGTCCGATGAGATCAAAGAGAAAGTTGAGCGTGTGCTATCTGAGCGTGATTGGAAGATTGATGTTGTGCTGTCGCACACCTGCCCGCTCAGGTACGAGCCGGCGGAAGTATTCCTATCCATGATCGACCAGTCGAGTGTGGATAAGAGCACTGAGCAATGGCTTGGTACGATTGAGTCAAGGCTGCACTACGAGCGCTGGTTCTGCGGTCACTATCATACGGACAAGGAGATTGACAAGATCCGTTTCATGTTTCAGGATTATACGATGCTGCCACATCAGATTTCCCTTTCTGCAGAGAAAGAAATGATCCGACGGATGCAGCGGCAGGCCGAAATTGTCGAAGCTCTGGGTCTGATGGATGAGGCTCAGGAGGAGAAATAAGAGGGTTTTACATGAGCACATATTATGACTTTATGGTCGAGGCCAAGTATAAAGACAAATGGTACAACATCGACCTACATACAAAGGATTTTGACGGAAAGCTGCGGCATCAATACCTTGCAACCTTCTCCCGCAGCTTTGTTGGCCAATTGGAAAGCCTGATCGATGGCGCATGGAGGATCGGTTTTGATGATCTAGCGGAAAGTACACAGAATCTCCTCCTATCCAGTATCCCTGCAGAGTGTGAAGATAGCGTTCGACTGGAGCAATTCTATGTTGCCGGTAATCTTGCGGATTTCGAGAAACTCCTGAAGGCGCCATACCAAAACGAATACTATGTGACGCGGAATCAGATTGCCGCATATGAGTCCCATGAGATCGATGACATCTGTGACTATTTAACTGTTCATGAGGTGCTTGAGCTTCCCTATACGGCTCGCAGCGAGTATGTCCTATATCGTTGGAATGATGTCTTTGATAATGCAGAGAAGATCCGCTCGATGGTAGATCGCCTGCGATTTCAGGTAGAATGCTTCAACGAAGCGCTTCCCTATGAGGCAGGTCAGTCCTATGGAGATCGTGCGGCTTCGCAAGTCCGTGTGATCTACCGGATTTCATGAGGAGGTCTATCACATGAACTACTTCATTGGAGACCTCCATCTCTTCAACCGGAATCAGACGGGTGAGGGTGTGAACTATGACGGGAGACCGTTCGCCACCGTGACTGAAATGAACCAGTATATCCTTGAGCATTGGAACGCCAAGATCACCAACGGCGATACCGTTTATATTCTTGGGGATATGGCCATGCGGGGTAGAAACGAAGCACTCATCGCATTGGTCGCGCAGCTTAAAGGTCAGAAGATTTTGTTCCGAGGGAATCACGATGATCTGTCTGATTACAGATATCAGAAGCTCTTCGCTGACATCACCGATTATCGCGAGATCAGCGAAAGCTTTGACGGACAGTCGTATAAGCTCTGTTTGATGCACTATCCCATTCTGATGTGGAATGGGCAGCATCGCGGATCGATCCTTCTCTACGCCCATACTCACAATACTGTGGAAGAGGCATTCTTCCAGAAGTGCGTCAAAGAGCTCAACGAGAATAAGAAGCTGAATGTTCAACAAGGAAAGCCCATTCGCGCTATCAATGTCGGTTGCATGATGCCATATATGAAGTACGAGCCAAGAACACTCAAGGAAATTCTCTCCGCACAGGACGCGAGAAAGGAATAAGACCTATGTTACCGAAAGAGCTATTCCTCAGCACGATCGAGAAGATCCAAAAGCAAGAAGCTCGCATTGACGAGTTTAATACCGCGCTATCAAAGATCTGCGATGGGGTCCCTGTGTTTGATTCGGAGAATCAGTACCTGATTGCGCTCCGGGAGCTGCTGAAATACACAATGCAAGATCAATATGACTACATCGGATGGTGGCTATATGAAGCGCCGGATGCCGGATACACAGTCTGGTGGGATGATGAGGACGGTAAAGAAATCCGCGTGGACTTGACAGAACCTGGTGCGCTCTATGACTATCTGGTGGAGTATGCCGCGCCGGAAGGAGTTCAGGAGGATGAGCTGTGAGCACACAATATTCTGTTGTTAATACACGGATCACCGAAGAAGTCGCCGAATTCCAGAAAAAGGTCTCAGCAATCCGAGCAGAATGTCTCCGAATGATGTGTGAGGCCTCTGTATCTGCTGACTTGCAGGAGATCAAAGAGGATCTCATAGACAAGCTTTCTGACCGTGCGCTATTCTCTGTTGAGGAACCAGAAGGGACATCCATTGTAATCGGAACGGCAAGAGCGGGCCATTTTTCATGGCGCACTGAGAATGGCTTCCATGACCGTGACTCAGTCATGCGCTGGCTCCAGTCACACCCGGACTACACAATCTGTGATGAGTATGGAACAATTAAAACGGCAGAAGAATTCAAGCAGGTATTAGACTGGTGCGGGACTTACATCTCCTCATAGTTAGATTGCGCGCAAAAATTCCAGTCTTTTAACCACAAGTTGAATGACAAATGCTGAGGCTTGTGGTATAGTACAGTCAGAAACCAAGAACAACTACTTTACAGAAAGGACGCAGCACCATGAAGACCATTTCTTCCGCTATCTTCTATATGAGCGAATGGCAGGCTATCTTCCAGTGTGAGGAATATAGCTTCAGCGAAGCATGCCCATATCAAGATAAGCAGAAGAATTTGATTGGAATGAGTACCTGTTAGACTGGCAGAGCGATTTGCCGGTAACTCCTTTCCTGAATCATTGAAGCCGCTTGTCTTGTGTATAGACAAGCGGCTTTTTCATGCCCATGAGTTCAAATGATTTGGAGAGGAGGTGTCCTTCGAAATGGGGTTCCCGACGATCGACTTAATGCGTACTGGCGCAAATATTGTGCGGCTACGGAAAGCAGCAGGCCTCACCGTGCATGACCTGCAAATGGTGTTCGGCTTCAATTCCCCGCAAGCTATTTACAAGTGGCAAAACGGCACTGCGCTGCCGACTGTAGATAATCTTATCGCCCTTGCTGCACTGCTGCATGTGCGTATTGATGATATCCTCATTACCGATCACTCGGTTGCTTAATATGCAGGGAGAACTTCTCCCTGCCATACGGTCCGCTCGTCTAAATGGTTAGGACACAGCCCTTTCACGGCTGCAATGACCGGTTCGAGTCCGGCGCGGATCTCCATAATACTGGGATATTGCTAAGCGGCTAAGGCACCGGCCTTTGATGCCGGCCACTGTTGGTTTGAATCCAACTATCCCAGCCATGATACGGTACTCAAGAGGTTGAAGAGGACAGCCTGCAAAGCTGTTAATCGTCGGTTCGAATCCGACCCGTATCTCCATCTGGTGCCTTCGTCTAATTGGTTAGGACGCAAGCCTCTCAAGCTTGTAATGCTGGGTTCAAATCCCGCAGGCATCACCATCATCATACAGGGGTATAGTTTAACCGGAAGAACAGCGGTCCCCAAAACCGCCCGTGGGTGTTCGAGTCGCCCTATCCCTGCCAATATACTGGGGTGTCGCCAAATGGTCAAGGCACCGGTCTCTGACACCGGCATTTGTTGGTTCAAGTCCAGCCACCCCAGCCATATTTGGAGAGTGAACCCGGAAGGCCCGGGGACCGCCCGCTAAGCGGATCGTATCAGAAGTGATATCAGATTCGAGTTCTGCGCTCTCCGCCATATGGGTCAGTGCGCGTAGTTGGCGATCGCAGCGGTCTGTAAAACCGTGACATCTGAAACATCGTTGGTTCAATTCCAACCTGACCCACCAAAATAGAGGGGTACCCGCTTCTGGGTGCCCCTCTTTCATAATGGTCACATCATTGGCCGGGTGGTCGTAAAACAGTAAAATGAAAAAATGGTGAAAACCTTGAGTTTTCAAAGGGTGCGGCGTGAC
>ENA-OPWH01000274-OPWH01000274.1-human-gut-metagenome-genome-assembly--contig:-NODE-274-length-44521-cov-4.308393_pt1 | contig 44521 bp, 66 predicted proteins | sample MGYA00241506_ERZ502004 | MGnify/ENA primary metagenome ERZ502004 (study PRJEB25962, sample SAMEA2043049) | human gut metagenome | biome: human gut; feature: human-associated habitat; material: faeces... | reverse complement strand
TTTTTTTTTCAGTCACGTGTTTTATCTTCACCAATCAATCCAGCGATCAATAACGCCACACCGATCAATGCGCAAGGACCGAAGAGAAACGCTGGATCAATTGCAATGAGAATCGCACCCAGGATGATCCGAATCCAGCTGATGCTCCGTTTACGTTTTATTGTGCTCAACTCCTCTCAACTTAGTCGCGACCCAGCAGGTCGACTATGAATGCGATGATGCCGATGCGCACTGGACGCATGGGCTTAGCCAGGGGCCCTGGGTAGAGCGGTTGCCGCCGTGCTCTCTGGGCAGCGCGTCTGCTGCGCTTGCGTTTCATTTGTCTCAACAGACGCTGGTTTTCGTCGGACAGAAGCTTCATGGTTAGTCGCCCTCCCCCGCAACTCGACTCGCGGTCTGCATGCACGTTTCGCAGATGTTCAACGTGCGCAGACTCGGATTAAATGTGCTCAGGTGGTAGTACTCCTCGCCTTCGTAGATCTCACATCCGCAACATGTGCAGTAGTGCGCAACTTTCGGTTCCTTAGGAGTCAGACTCGGTTCAGGTGTCTCGTATCTCATTGCAGGTAACCTCCTTTGTAGAATCCACCCCAGCACATGGCAAGGCCGAGGGCTTCGAGTTTGATAATCGTGCTCAACTGGACGTTGACGGAGTCCGAAATCATTGCCGTAATTGCCATCAGGAGCACTCCAGCCATACCGATGATTGCACAGATCGTGCGCTTGGTTCTAGTTTTAAGCTTCATGCTCAACCTCCGCGACAGTTCTCTTGGTGCGAGGCTGCAGCATCGGACCATTTAGCAGGAATGTGCTGTTGCTCCAAGCAATCGGCTCAGTAGTGCCTTCCTGAATAAGCACAATGTGCGTGTCTGTTTTATACGCGATGACATACGGCACATCATTGTTTCTACGAAGGTATACCTTCATGCCGACTTTGAATGCTTCAGCATCCTTGCTCAGCAGAGCAGGCGCTCTCTTGGCAGGTACGTCGAGGGCTTCCCAGTCAATGCTATCGAGCTCGATATTCCGTTTCAACAGCATCGCGGCGACAGCGTTCCAATTGGTAGCTGCTGGATCGTACTGCTGTCCTTCGACGGGCTTCTTGCTAGCTTTCAGCAGCATGCTGTAGCTGATCTGAGTTGCAGTAGCAAGCTTTCTGAGACTCAGATGTTTGTACTGATTGAATTTCTGCTGCAGAGCAGCGCTGATGTTGTTTTCCATTTGTTTGTGCCTCCTTATCTATCTTATATGCATATTATAATGTCAGTTCTGAAGAAAATCAAGCCTTTTTCTGAAAGTTTTCGGTGGACTTTTACATAAAGAATCATGCTGGTTTCTATCTACTTTACCATTTATTTGAGTACTACTATACTACACTAATGCAGCAATGGAGGGTTTTACCTGCTAAAACATTTCGAGATTTTTGGAACAGGTGTTACCAGAAAAATTCCCAGTGCCTAAATTTCACAGATTGTAGAGCCGGTACCCCGAGAAAAAATTCCGGGGAAGCTCAGACTCCTCAACCGTTCAACTGTTCAACTGTTCGACTGTGCAAACCTCCCCCCCTCAACTGCTCAACCGTTCAGCACCCCCCTCAACTCCCTCAACGATGAGCGTGCAGCCACATGGGATACAGCCAACGATCTAGCGAGCCATACTCTGCAGGGATGCAGATGGGAGCTTGCAGATCGCGCATGTGAGAGATCTGCGTTCCGGTTGCGCGATTACTACGGTCAAGCTTGGCACCTCTCAACCAGACAAGCCGGGCAAAATTCTCCGAATCCGACTGCTCAAGTCCCAGGAAGCCTACATTCCAGGTGGCTTCAAGCAAAACAGTATGCGCAATCGCTGCGATTCCAGGCGTGTGCGCGTAGAGCAGTTTTAACTTCAAGTCTCTCAACAGAGTGCCGTTTGGTGTTGCATTCCAGTCGAAATCCGAGCTCTTTGGTTCGAGAAAGAGCTTAGACTTGGACCAGTTTCGGATCCATGTGCTCTCAGCTACAATCCTCAACCATTCAACCCAGTGCTCGTTTAGATCCTGAAATAGGCGAGCTCCAACAGGATTACCGCCAGCGATATCTCGGTACATTGTTCTAGAGTACAATAAAAGCGCTCCTTTCATTCTAACTTTGCGAAACATTAAAAGTATAATCCCTGAAAAAATTTCTTTTAGTTCACTTGAACTTTGCTCATCTTTATTATATAATAGAATTGAGGAAGATGCAAGGACAATTTGCATGAATTCAACACTAAATTTTGAACTGAAGGGAGTGTGAGCTTATGTGTAGAGTTTGTCAACATAGCCAGCGAGCAGATATTGAGAATATGCTGCTGGAGTTGACTGATAAGGAAAAAGGCATTACTGTTGAGAGCATTGCTGAAGAGTATGGCATTTCGACTAACGAGCTTAAGCTGCACGCTCTGTATCATACTCCTCTGGTTCGGCCTGAGGACGTCGAGGTCATCGAGGCTACTCAACCGAGTGAGTTCGACAAGTTCGAGCCTGGCGTTCTCGTGACGGACGTTCCTTCAACTCAACCCGCGCAACCGACTCGCGACAGCTTGGTGCGCAGAGCTAAGCTGCGCGAGATGGACATGCTGGAGGCTGTTAGCCGTGAGTATCTTGTGACTCTGAAAGCAATGGGCCGTAGGATCAACAAGCTGGCTCGGATTAGCAACATTCCGGAAGAGGATCAGGATTTGCAGATTCAGATGGCTAAGATGCTCACTAAGCCGATGACCGATCTGTACATTGGTCTTGGTGGTGAGATTCGTCAGGCTGTAAAGACCATGTCCGAGGTCGATCGCATGCTGAATGGTCCTGAGGATGCTGCTGTTACGGGTCTGAGAGCTCTGACTGAAGCGATTCGAGGCAGTGGTGCATAATGGTTGATTGGAGGCCATTTTCGCCTAAGGCACTGGATTTTATTCGCAACTCTGATGCGAAGTTGAACATAGCTCATGGAGCAGTTCGCTCGTCAAAGACGATTTCATGTACTGTCCGGTGGCTGTCGTATTTGATCTCTGGCCCTCCTGGAGATGTCGCCATGCTCGGGCGAACGACAGCCACCTTACAGCGAAACGTTCTGAATGACCTGTTCGACACTGTAGGGATTCAAAACTACAAGTGGACAAATCGTCAGCAGGGCGAGTTGCGTATCTTCAACAGACGCGTGTATTGCTTCGGCGCTAACAACGAGGACGCTGAGTCCAAGATTCGAGGCGCAACTTTTGCTGGAGCTCTGTGTGATGAGGTTAACTTGTACCCGCAGAGCGTGTTCAACCAGTTGATGGCTCGTCTGTCAGTTGAGGGAGCGATGTGCTTCTGTAACTGTAACCCGGATAGTCCTTATCACTGGTTCTACACCGATTACATTACGAACCCGAAGATCACCAACAAAAAAGTCTGGAAGTTTTTGATGGAGGACAATCTCAGCTTGAGTCAGTCCTACATTGAAGACTTGAAGCAGATGTACACTGGTGTCTGGTACGAGCGCATGATTCTGGGCAACTGGGTTGCTGCAGAAGGTCGCGTGTACGATATGTTCTCGGCAGGCAAGCACATGATCGACACTGCTAGGTACATTGAGCAGAGTGGTGTGCATCCGAGCGCCATTCGCTGGTTGGTTGGTTGCGACTACGGCACCTCAACTGTCATGTCTTGGGGCTTGTATGCTAAGTTCCCAGACACTGATAAATCCGGCCTGCCGTTGATGTTGAAGGTTCGTGAGTTCTATTACGATGCTAAGAAGCGTAAAAAGCAGCAAACCGATGCTGAGTTCGTTGCAGAGTTCCAGAAATGGCTCGACGGCATTAAACCATGGGCTGTGTACTGCGACCCGTCAGCGGCTTCGTGGAAAGTGGCTTTGATGCGCCTTGGGTACCGTGTGCTGAATGCTGATAATGACGTCATTAGCGGTATCAGACATGTCGCAACTCGCCTGAAATGCGGTAAGTACTTCATTGATAAATCCTGTGTCAACACTGAGCAGGAGTATGCATCGTACGTATGGGATCCAAATGCTCAACGAATAGGCTTGGATAAGCCTTTAAAAGAGCATGACCATGCCTGCGACACTGACCGGTACGCTCTGTACACCGAGTCTTTGAATGGCATGTCTGGTGTTTATAAAGTTTAAGGAGTGAAGTGTATGCTCTATAATTTTGATTGGTTGAAGCCGGGGCAGAGCTTTCCTCCGGTCCGCGAGACGCCTCGCGTGATGCGTTACTGCCAGAATGCTCAACTGTTTGACGGTGACCATTTTGCAGACCCTGCATTTCGTACGCATGATCTGCACCAGGTAGACAGTATCAACTGCTACATTCAGTGTGCGAAGCGTATTTCGCAGGTGATTGGCAATTTTGAAGAGGTTGTGTCCTTCCCAACTCTTCTCAATTATCAGCGGTTGATGTCTCTTAAAATGGCGGACCTTGTCTGCGGTGAGCATCCCAACATCTCTGGTGCATCCGCTGAAGATAATGAGACTATTCGCAACGTTCGCGATACTTCTGATTTCGACGCTAAGGTGTACTCAACTGTAATCGACATTAGTCGTTACGGCGATGCAGTGTGGCGTTTGTACTTAGATTATGATGGCAACTACAATTTTACCTGCTGGGATCCTGCTCAATGGTACCCCATAGTACGGCAGGACGGCACCAACAGTATTACCGCGCATTGCTTGTGTTGGCGTGAGAATATCACAGGTGATCCGACTAAGCCTGACTGGTACTTGCATGTGCAGATCCACAGTACTATGCCTTCCGAAGCTGGTAGATATGAGACTCGTATCTACAAGATGAATGAGTCTGGTAGCGTGATCTTGGATCAGATTAGCAGTGGATGGACCTCTACTGGGCTAGATCGTTGCGCTGTGCAACATATTCGAGCATTCTCAACTTCTAATAGCGTGTACGGCTACGATGACTATATGCCGCTGGACAGCATTCTTGCAGAGATCATGGCTCGTGTTGGTCAGATTTCTGCTATCCTGGATAAGCATGCTGATCCCAACATCACAGGTCCTGTCTCGATGCTTGAATGCGATGCTCGAACTGGTGAGTATCACCTGCACAGTGGTAAGTTCTTCGCTGTGTCGCCTGGCGAGGAGCAGCCAAAGTACATGACTTGGGATGGTCAGCTTACCAGCGCATTTAAGCAGCTTGAATTTTTGATTAACCAGTTGTACATTTTGAGCGAAATGGGCGCTGCATTGCTTGGTGGTCAGGATGGATCTAGCCAGGCAATCAGCGGCACTGCAATGCGTTTTAAGATGGTCAACCCTCTTGCAAAGGCTCGTCGAATTGCTAACGCTCTGACTCGGCCAGTTCGTCAACTGTTCGCAAGTTTGAGTAAGCAGCTTCAGTACGAGAATATTTCTGTACTGTGGTCTGATGGTCTGCCTGATGATCCGCGTGAGAACATTGAGAATGCTAAGTTGGCATCTGGCGCAACTCAGATGATGCCTCTGGAAAAGGCTATCATGGAGTATTTCAGCAGATCGAATGATGAGGCTAAGCAGTGGATTGAGATGATTCTAGCTGAGAGAGAGCTTCTCCAACCAGATGCAGTAGAGGATCCGAATCATCCCGGTCCGCAGGATGGTACCGGCGTCAACAGTTCTGCTAAAGGCTCTGTAACAGGTCTGAATAATTTTAGATCTGCAACTAATATGGAGGATGGTGAGTAATATGACCATTATGCAGGGCGATGCGTACTATCTGCCCTTCAAGCTTCTCGTAGATAAGACTGAGATACTCCCTGCTAATGTCGAAACCATCGAATTCAGTCTGGGCAACCTACTAAAGTACTACCCTGGGGATGTTGAGTATCGAGACGAGTGCTATCAGCTGTACTTGTCTCAGCAGGAGACTTTTAAGATGAGTCCTAAGTCCAGTCTTAAAGTTATTGTCCGAATTAAGTTCCCAGGCTCTCCTGATGTTGTGCGCGGTACGTTGGCAGATCCGATCAATGTGGAGGCTAGCACATCTAGGGAGGTGCTGTGATTGAGCATTGAGATCAACCTGACTGGACAATCTGAGATCAATGTCCATGTAGCTGCACCGAGTACAGTTCAAGTACAGCTGCAGGATGTGTCGCTGATCAACGTAGTTGGCGATAAGTATGAGGGCGATTACGAAGTGACCCCTTCAACTTACAACGATAAAGTTATGGCTACACAGAATATGGTTATGTCTAAGGATGTGACTATTCGTAAAATTCCACAGTTTGAGGTTTCGAACACAGCTGATGGAAAGACACTTATCATAGGGGAGGAGTACTATGGCTAATCAATATGTAAACAAGGTTATCATTGGCACTGAAGTTAAGCTTGATCTTACTCAGGACGATATCACTCCTGATAAGCTGGCTGAGGGTATTAAGGCCCATGACAAATCTGGCGCACCTATCGTTGGTACCAGTACGAAGGATGCTGACACCAGCGATGCAACTGCCGTTGCTGCAGAAATCCTGAAGGATAAGACAGCATATGTAGCAGGTTCCAAGCTGACCGGTACAATGCCCAACAATGGGGCAAAGCACTTGAAAATTACCAATAAAGACACTCCTGTACCTATTCCGATGGGCTTCCATGACGGCTCTGGTGATGCTGCTATTGACGCTGATGAGGCTGCAAAGCTGATTCCGGCCAACATTCGTGAGGGTATCACGGTGCTTGGTGTTGAAGGCACCATGTCTGGCTCTGAAGGTGTAAAGCCTCAGGCCAAGACTGTCACTCCGACTTTTACACAGCAAGAAGTTACACCTGACAGTCCGACATACAATTACCTGTCCTCTGTAACGGTTGCTGCAATTCCTGTCTCGTACACCGACAATGCTCAGGGAGGTCAGACGCTGAAAGTAGGTGCTTAATTGTGGCTGTCAACAAAATTGAAATCAATGGCGAGGTAAAACTGGATCTTACAGAGGACACAGTAACAGAAAATACATTATTGAAGGGTATAACCGCGCACAATGCTGCTGGTAGTAAGATACAGGGTAGGGTTGTAATTACTCCTGTGCCTGAGAGTCAAGAGAAGACACTAGATATCACAGCAAATGGAATGTATACAGCTGAACCGGATAACGGCAAGATGCTTACTAAGGTGACGGCTAAGGTTAATGTACCATCAAAACCAGAACAGACCAAATCAATCACGATAACAAGCAATGGGACAACGACGGTCATGCCCGATGATGGGAAAACATTATCAAGTGTGAGCATAACTACTAATGTGCCAACAATTGGTATTTTTGGTCGTAAAATTGGGACGTATACTGTCAACGATGGAATTTTGAGCTTTTCTGTAGCACAAGAAGATTACGTAGGAGATGATCACTATAAAAATCTATATGTGAAGAAAAGTTCGGCGCTTTATGGAATGTTTGCCACAAGAATGGGTACAAGCGCAACCACTGCTTGGAAGGCAATGACGGAAACTTCTATGGCACTTGAATTTTCGAACGAGTGTATTTCTGCTGAAAAATCCGAGGTGCTTTACAACATAGACTGGACATTGGGCGACAGTACATCATTATATTATAGCGGGGAGGTAACAGTATATGCACTTCCTTCGTACTAATCAAGAATTTGCAGCGATTGGTGGCAGTCGAGCTTTAGGGATTGAGCACGAGCGGTCTGATATAGACCTGTTGATAATTGCTGACGATTTTAACAAAGATATCAGATGTAAAGCTTGGTGCAATACCTTATATAAGTTTCCAGATGAATTTTATAACGCTATTACATCGATAGCCAATGGTTATATCTATGCTATGCAATGGCTGTATCCACAAGAATTTGTCACAGATAACGAATTCACGGATTGGATAAAGCAAAGCCGAGACGCACTTGTCGAAGAAAATAAGTACGCAATATATAGCGCAGTAGTCAGATATGCCAACACGGTCAAAGAAAAATTTCACATCTACTACAAGATTGCCCGTAAGCGTGTTTTGTATGCGCTTTGCTATGGTGAGATATGCAGAAAATATTCAAGCGGAATAAGAATGGTGGATTGCGTTAAGGCGACTGGCGAATGGCGAGAATGGATTGAAAATGTAAGAACAGGTAACGTCTCGCAAGATGAAGTATATGACAAGTTATGTGAAATCTGTGTCGCGCTCGATGAGATACTGGATAATACGGTAGATGCGGCAGAAAAGCCGGTCACGGCTGAATTCAAGGAAATCATAGACAACATAAAATTCGATAACTATGCAGACCGTTTATAGAATATAGCATGGAGGGAGTTTCTGATGGACAGGATACAGTTTTACGCTGATCTGATAGAATAAGCCGACGGGCGTTAAACGGGAGGAATTTCAATGTCGTTTCTTGATGCGTTGAAGAAAAATCTGACTCCGGAAATGTATGCTCAGGTGACTGATGCTCTGGGCGATGACTTTGACTACGATCTGGTACCTAGGACTAGATTGAACAAGGTCATTGCACAGCGCAACACCCTGAGGGATCAGCTTGCTGGTTTGAGCGGCGAGCCTGGCAATACGCCTAAGCCGCCTAAAGCAGATCCTGATGATCCTGAAGGACTGCCTGGAAAGCCGGTAGATACTGCTGCTTTAGAGCAGAAGTATAAGAACCAGGCGGACGAAGCTATTCGTGGAGTCAAGATGCAGTATGCAGCACTGTCAAAGCTGCGTGAAGCTGGTGTCGTGGATCCTGAAATGGTTTGGTCTTCCAGTGTGCTGGACAAGACTAAGATTACGATGGACGAACACGACAAGATTACTGGTATGGATGAGATGCTGACTCAGCTTAAGACCGATAAGGCTTATCTGTTTAAGCAGACCACTCCTCCTGCTGGTACGGGTAAGGACGGCGGTACCCAGTTTGAAGGTGTAACGACGCGCGATGCGTTCCTGAAGTTGGACGTTGCGCAACAGATCGCTTTCAAGCAAGCTAACCCTGAAATTTTCAAAAAATTTATGAAAGGTGAGTGAGTTTAATGCCTGGTACTTTTCTTGGTTACCCGTTCGATGAGGAAATCTTCCTGATGAACTGGCAGGCAGCCCAGGACCCCACTCGTACTGCTATGATCGATAGCGGTGCGATTCAGCGTAACGGTGAAATCGCTCGCATGATTGCGAACGGTTCTAACCTGTACACGATTCCGTTCTACAATGTGATCGGCGGCACGGCCGACAACTACGACGGCACTTCTGACATGACTGTTTCGGATCCGACCGGCAGCTCTCAGACTGGCGTTGTCTACGGCCGTATGCATGCTTGGCGTGACAAGGACTTCATTCGCGACTTTAACTCGGGTGCCAATCCGATGCAGCAGATTTCTGCTCAGGTCGCGAAGTATTGGAACAAGCAGCGCCAGAATCGTCTGATCGGCATCATGAAGGGCATTTTTGCCATTACTGATGACGAGAGCGACTACTGGGATGCGTGGCAGAACCACAAGACCAGCATCGCGTTTGCTGGCACGAGTGGTACTGCTGGCGACGGTAACATGCTCAGCGAGGCGTCTGCTGCCGAAGCGATCCAGAAGGCTGTTGGCGACAACGCTGGTATCTTCTCTCTGGCGATCATGCACTCCAAGGTTGCTCTCAACCTTGCGAAGAAGCAGCTGCTGGAGTTCCGGAAGTACACCGATGCTGCCGGTATCCAGAGAACTGTCAACATCGCTGACTACAATGGCATGACTGTCATTGTTGACGATGGCGTTCCCGTCACAACGAATGCGAAGGACACCGCTGCGAAGGACTACACCACGTACCTGTTTGGTGCTGGTGCAATTCAGTTCGCCGAGGCTCCTGTTGACACGCCTGTCGAAATTGACCGTACCGTGCTGACCGCCGGTGGCTACAACGTTCTGGCAACCAGACTGCGTGAGACGCTGCATCCGAACGGCTTCAGCTACACGCTGCCGACTGTATCTGGTTCGGTCTGCTCGTCCCCGTCTGATACTCAGCTGGGCACGGCTGCTCAGTGGAAGGTCGTCGTCGATCCGAAGCTGATCCCGATTGCACAGATCGTGTCCAACGGCTAAGGAGGTGAGTGCGCGTGGCGAACATTGGCTACGTAGACGTTACGTACGCAGACGAGTACGTTGCGACGCACTTCCTTTCAACCGATGACTTGCGGTTTACCTGGGAGGGGTTGAGCAATGAGGATAAGGAAGTGCTGCTGCAACGATCCTTTGAATCAATCGAAGCTCTGCCCTTCTCAGGACACAAGTCTCAACCAGATCAACAGACCGCATTTCCAAGATGTCCGAGCACGGAAGTGCCTAACAGTGTCAAAGCTGCTCAGGTTGAAAACGCCATTGCGCTGTCTGATGATTCAACCTCAGAAGATGCCGCATTCTATGAAAAACTTTGGCAGTGGGGAGTAGAGTCGTACAGCATCGGTAATTTGTCTGAAAGGACAAGTTCCGGTGCCTGGGGACGGGGATCCACTACTTCGTATGGTATTGTATCTGCGAAGGCAGCACGACTCCTTCAACCGTTCATGTCAGGTGGTTACCGAATTGCAAGGAGGCCAGTATGAGTCGAATGACGAAATTTCTGAAGCAGACTTGCACATTCGAGCGTGCTAAGAGAGACAGTAAAGGAAATGTTCAGTTGGATAAGTTTGGCGAAGTGATCTATGAATCCCCTCGTCAACTTAAATGTCGTCGTGAGAGAGTTATTCGGGATGTGCAGACCAATACCGGTGCTGTGCTTCGCAGCTCAACAAGATACTTCACCGACGAGAGTGTCGAGGTGAATGCTGACGACCGCTTCGATGGTAAGGCTATCTTAGAAGTTGAAGAGTACATCAATCAGCTTGGTCGCGCAGAGGGCTATGAGAGCTATGTCTAGAGGTAGCTCTGCAACAAGTATTGCTAGTGTGCAGCGAGCGATCGGAAACTTGAAAAAGTTTTTAAATACGCTCGAAACTGTGCCCAATGAGGAGCTGGACAAAACAGCTGCTGCAATAAAAGCAAAAGCGGTTGCTCAGGCTCCTTATAAGACAGGACAACTGGAACGTTCAATCTATGTGAATGCTACGCATACAAAAGGCCATCAAGGAATCCGTGCTGGTGCAAGTGCAAAGTCTGAGACAGGTTATGATTATGCAGGCATTCAACACGAGAATACAACGTTCAACCATCCTATCAAGGGCAAAGCGCACTACATTAGCGATCCCTTCAAGCAGGAAGTGTACAACATGAAACGTCGTATCAGGAGGAGGTTGAAGAAGCCTAAATGATTGCAGAGTATATCTACGATCTACTGCCAAGTGATTGGCCTAAGGTAATTGGAGATCTCCCCGCAACAAGTACCACAATTGTTGGTGTGATGGAGTACGACGGGGCGGTGAGTACCGAGTTCTTCGGTAGTCAGCACAACAACTCAATGCTGCGACCGATTGTTAAGATTGTGATTCGTCACACCTCTTACGAAACTGGTCAACAGTGGTCCACTGAAGCAAAAGAGATCTTGCATCGATATCATGACGATAAGCTGTTGAATGTTCTTCTGGTTAGTGCTCCGATTTACTTGGGTCGGAGTCCTGAGAAGCTGCACGAGTTCCAAGTAACTTTTAACACCATTGTAAAGGAGTGATTTGAATGCCTGCGACTGAAAAGCCTTTTACTGGTTTAACCGCGAGCGTTAAGGTTGGCACTGGCCAGACAGCGAAGACCTTGGCTTACATTTCCGGCGTGGATCTGAATCTGGATAAGGAAATTATCGAGATTCTCGCGTTCGGTATGAAGTACAAGGAGAAGGTACCTGCTGTCAAAGACTGGACTGCATCTATCGACGGCACTGTAGCTCTGGCTGCTGGTGGTACGCAGAAGCAGTTCTACGATGCATTCGAAAGCGGTGACCCGTTGACGATTGGCATCTACCTGGACGACACCACGTACTTCGAAGGTACGGGCTATGTGGCCAGCTTCGACATCAGCGCTGCTCCGGACGACAAGATTTCTCTGACGTCTGAGATCTCTGGCTCCGGTGCAACCACTCTGACGCTGCCTGCAGAGGGCGGTGGCGGCTAATCCATTCAGCAGGGCGCAACTTCATAGAGGTTGCGCCCTCTCAACAAAACTACAAAATTACATTTGGAGGATATCATGGAAAAGTACAAATCTGTTGTCCTGGGCGGTGAGACCTATGAGCTGGCCACTACACTGCGTGTTGCATACCGTGTGCAGGGCCAGAACAATCATAAGCCGTACTCTGAAGTGTTTGCCAACATTGGCGACATGACTTTGGAGGATCAAGTCGGCATTCTGTATGAAGCCTTCTGGTGTGCTAATCCTACCGCACGCACGCAGTACACAAGACAGCAGTTCCTGGAGGAGTACCTCGATCGCTACAACGTGAAGCAAATGATGCTTCAGCTGAAGACCGTCATTCAGGGCATCATGGGTATCAGAGACGATGAGGTTGAGAACGCAAACCCTCAGCCGGAGCAGGAAACGACTGCTCAACAGTAACATGGAACAATCTGTTTAGCTTAGGTTTTAGAGTCGGTCTATTACCTGAGCAAACATTAGATATGAGTCTAGACCAGTTCAACGCCTGTGTTGACGGCTATTCAACCAGACTGTTGGATCAGCAAAAGTTAGCTGTTCAACAAGGCTACTGGGCTGGTTACTACTCTCGCGCAACTCATCCCAAGTCTCTGCAGAGCATTATCAACAAGATGGACCAACCTCAGGGTAGAGTTCAGCAACACGTTGCTGAAGTAGACGTTGAGGAGTTCCTTCGTAGAGAAGCTCGATTTAAACAGAATGGAGGTGGAAGTGTTGGCAATTGATTTTGAAGAAGTAAGATACGAGTATACAGGTAGTACTGAGGATCTTCAACGGGCTACAGATCGAGCAATTAAACTGCTGGAACGTGCTCAGTACCAGATGGAGGCTATGTCTGAGCAATCCATCGAACCTGGCACATCAGGCTTGGGTGATCTGAAGCAGCAGATTGATCAGCTCATCTCTGAAGCTAATAAGCTAAAAGAGAGTCTTACCTCGATGACTCAGACCGGCGCAGCAACGAAGCAAGCTGTCGAGGCCGCTAAGGAGCTGCATCAAGCTGTACGAAGCCTGTGCAACGTGTACGTTGACTTTAATGACATCAACGAACAGACGACCAATCAGGTCCGCGATATGGCTTCTGCGATGCGTCAAGTCGCATCGGCATTCAGGCGTGTTCAACAGACAGCAGATAACGCTTCAAAAGCACTACCAGCAGCTACTGGTGGTAGTGCTCAGAGTACTGCAGCACTGCCAGCAGTAGCTGCTGGAGGCAGCGGTGGCGGTGGCGGTAACGTTCTGACTGGAGCTACTGGAGCCCTCGGCGGTGACTCTGGTAATACGATTGGCGCGTTGACTGGAGCATCAGCACTCGCAGACTTAAGCCAGATTCTTACTATCATTAGAGGCATCATCAATGCAATCAAACAGCTGATCAACCTGTACAAAAAGGTTGACAATGCCTGGAAAAAGTTTATTCAATGGAATATTGATCAGCTCAACAAGCTGCTGACTATAATTCTTAAAGTAGTTGATGCGGTAGTTGATGGGCTGGATACGTTCCTTACTTTGGCACGGAAAGCTACACAGCTTGTTACAAATCTGACAACAGGTTTTGGAGCCTTGTCAACCGCAGCAGGGGCTGTAGCTGATGCTTTCAAAGATATTGTCGGTGCTGGCATTGGTGTTAGCTTAGCAGAAGCTGTCAAGCAGAGCATGGACTACTACGAAGGTCTCAACCTCTTTGAGGTTGCGCTGGGCGATAGTGTCGAGGCTGGCCGAGATTTTATCGATACCATGCAAGAAATCTACGGCATGGATCCGACAAATATCATGAATAGTGTAGGCTACTTCTACCAGCTGTCTGATGCAGCTGGCGCAAGTGCTAAAGCTTCTGAGATGATGTCGCTCGGATTGACAAAAGCTGCTAATGATATCGCGTCTTTGTACAACGTAGACGTTGAGAAGGTTCAAAAGAACCTGGCTTCTGGCATGCAAGGCATGACAGCCGCAATGCGCAAATATGGTGTCGATATTCGACAGGCTACACTGCAGCAGACAGCTTTCTCGCTGGGAATGCAGGGTAGTGTTAAGGATATGAATGAAGCTACTCGGCAGGGTCTGCGCTACGTCACCATGATGCGTCAAACTACAAATGCCATGAATGACTTCGGGCATACGATTGAATCTCCAGCCAACCAAATTCGTATTTTCCAGGAGCAGATTACGCAGTTAGCTCGAGCCATTGGTAACTTCTTTATTCCGGTACTGCAGAAGGTATTACCTCTACTCAACGGCATCGTGATGGCTATTCGTGTAATTCTTACTTTTATCGGTACACTTGTTGGACTTGACCTAGGCGGCTTTAACACCGGCTTATCTGCCGGAGCTGATGCTGCTGAGAGCGAAGCAGATGCCCTCGAAGGTGTCGGGGATGCTGCTGCAAGTGCTAAGAAGGACATCGATAATCTACTTGCACCGTTCGATGAGTTGAACATCCTGCAGGAAAAAGCGTCTGAGGCGTCTGGTGGCTCTGGCGGTATCACCGGTACCGAGATGGACCCCAGACTTTTGGCTGAGATCGAACGCTTGTCTGCCTCGTTCGACGAGGTTAAAATGAAAGCCAATCAGGTGCGTGATGCTATTCTTGAGATATTTGGACTTACCTGGGATGACAGCAAGATTCAGATGTCAACCGATGGCTTTATGCAGCGTCTAGTCAATCTCTGGAAGAAAGCAGACTTCAAGAGCTTTGGATCTGAGATCGCGAGTTTAATCAATAAAGGCATCCAGTGGGCGTTCGACAATACGCAGCCTGAGAGATTCATGGCTAAGATTCAGAAGACCATTACGAATGTCATGGATGGCATTCGTGGCTTCGTCTCAACTCTGGACTGGGGCAAGATTGGTGCAACTATTGGTAATCTGTGGACCAATGCTTTGTACACGATCTTTACTGCAGTCAACACCTTCCCTTGGGCTGAAGTTGGAAACGCTTTGTATGACTACATTGCTGGCCTGTTTGGCAACATTCCATGGTCTAATGTCTCCTCAACTTTATTTGCAGGCTTAAGTGGTATCAATACAGCACTTTTAACTTTCGTCAACCGGATCAACTGGCCTGCTGTTGAGAATGAGATTGTCAGCTTCATCAACAACACTGTTACTGAAGCTCAGAAATTCGTTGATGGTCTCAACTGGTCTGCATTTGCTGGAAACCTAGGCGTTTTAATCACAAAAACGATTAGCAGAGTTGATTGGCAGAAGGCTACTACGCTAGTATGCTCGTTCGTTGGTCAGATCGCTAAAGCTGTTGTGGCATTCCTGAAGGGTATTGACTGGGGCGAAGCTATCAAAGCAATTGGTACCATCGTCAATACCATGGTTCAACACGTGCAGGAGTTCATTTCGCAGATTGAATGGGCTAAGATTGGCTCAGACATTGCATTTTATGTCAACCAGTTCTTCAGCACAATCGATTGGTCTGAATTCGGTAAAACTCTTGGCGATACGATCGAAGGGTTCTTAGATGCAGCAGTTAACTTCTTCGTGACTGCAGACTGGGAGAGCATTTTCGAGAGCATTCAAGATTTCCTGTCCGGTCTCGACTGGGGTCAGATAATGTTGACGCTCGTTGATCTGCTGGTAGAAGCATTTAAGTTGAAGTGGCAGCTTCGGTGGACCGTGCTTAGTATCTTCCTTTCGAGCTTCTTCTCGTCGCTGTGGGATCGAACTGTGTACATTCTAACCGGTGGCCTGGCGGGGTCTACGGATTCGCTTACTGCAGCTCGACGCTCTGATTTACACACTAACCGTGGTGGATTTGGTAGTGCGACCGCTTTTGCAACCGGCGGTGTCGTCACGAGACCTACCATGTCGTTGATTGGTGAAGGCAGGTACAACGAGGCAGTTATTCCATTAGGCAATAGCCCGCAGATGGAACAAATGCTTAACAAATTTGCTCAGGTTGCTGCAGCGCAGGGCTCTGCAACACCTCAAGTCAATGTCTACATTGGTCAGGATCAATTCGATGCCTATACCTATAAAGCATCCGAGCGCGGCAAGGTGCTTGTTGGCAAACAACCTGTAACCTTAGGAGGTACCTAATGTCTAGACCTTCAACAATGTTTACGATGCAGTCCCTCGACGGAGGGACTGTCATCAGCATTCCAAATCCAGACAAAGATTCTGGTACTAATTTAATTGAGACACTGGTCAACTCGGGTAGAAATGCTAATGCAGTGGTGGTTGCGCAGAAAATCGGGCGTGACCAGGACAAGACTGAGATGCGTTGGAACTATCTACCTAAAGAAGACTGGGAAAAGATGGTTCGTTTCTGGGATCAAAATTTCTTCTTCTTATTCACGTACTACAGTCGAGTAACCGGTACCAAAATCTCTCGTAAGTTCTACATTGGCGATCGTACCGATAAGCCTTTTGACGTCGATGCTCAAGGTATTCCAACTGCCTATGTTGAGTGTGCTGCTAATGTAGTTGACACTGGGGAGGGCACATAATGAGCATTCTGGTTTCTAAGACCTGGAAAGATGCTATCCAAGCTCAGTTTCGATATCCAGGGTATCTAAGGATTCAGCTAAACATTGTCCCTCCCGATATTGTTGAGAATACTACAGTATCCTCAACCGATACGGATAAGTGGACTCAAGCTTCCAATGTTCTTGGATCCAACAACGTTCCCTACGAGCCTACAGCCTCGCTTGAGCATAATCGCTGGCTGCTTGGCGGTAACATGACTTTAATTGACGACCAGAATCCAGCTAACAACAGAATGGGCTGGTGGTCTGACGACGTCGTGTCAACCAGCAATCCAATTGTATTCCTGTTCAGCTTTTCGCAGGCATACGACTTGATTGGCTTCTATATCCAATGGGATACTCAAACTAATTCGTGGGCAACAGACTTCACGTTTGAAGGTCTCAATGCTAATAATCAGGTTATTCAGACACGTACAGTTAAGTCTGCTAAGAAACCAGACGAATACTATGACGTTGAAATGACTGGCGTACACGCAATTCGACTGACTTTCAGAGCCTGGAGCAAACCAAATTGGCGAGCTCGTATTGAGTACATTGTACTTGGTAGACTGATTCAATTCGACAATGATCGAGTTCAATCCGCAACATACGATGCAAGCACGCACCTGTTAAGCAATCAGCTACCAACCAGTCAGCTGGATCTTGAAATCTCCAACTACGACCGTGAATTTGATCCTCGCATTCAAGAAGGCGTTTCAGTATATCTGGCTCGTCGTCAGCAGGTGCGAGCGCAGTGGGGCTTTGAGACCTCGTACGGTACGGTTGAGTGGTTAAAAGAATGGCCGTTGTGGTTGAGTAGTTGGTCAATACCAGCTGATGCCCAGACGTTTAAGCTGTCAACTGGTAGCCGCTTAGCATTCATGACCAATAAGTACATCTATGGACAGTATACGGGTACTCCTGCGACCTTCGCAACAGTTGCGCAGTACATGCTCGAGCACAGCACAATCAACAAAGAAGGTACGAATGAGATTCCTTGGGATCTAGATCCTATACTGTCAACGCTGTACACTCGAGCTCCGTTGCCTGTTGCAGCTGAAAATACCGTTCTTCAACTGCTTGCAAATGCTGCCGGTTGTATGTTGACTATCGATAATCAGAATGATTATGTATGCATCCAGTCTGGTGCTTCTCCTAGCGGCTATACTATTACAGAGAATCAACAGCTTGGTGACCCATCGTTTCAGATTTCTGATAGGTTGAAGAGTGTCCAGGTTAGTCTGTACACCTTCTCAACAAAAAGCAGTTCGGAGAAAATTTACTCCTTCGATGGAAAGCTGTCTGGTCGCAACGTATTGCAGATTGTATACGATTCAGACGTCATTGCAGTTAACCCCTCCGTATCCAACATCTCTGGCGCAACTCTCAACTCAGCTACATTCTATGCTAGAGCAGCGGTGCTCGATGTTACAGCTCCAGATACTGAAGCAGATGTCGATATTACGATTACAGGAACCATAGTTGAAGAATCCAAAACCTGGATTCAAACGTATTCTAATGCAGATGTGGTTGATGGTTTAGAAGTTTCAGTAGACAATCCATTGATTACTGAAATGGCTACTCTGCGTCGTGTTGCGGATGCTACATTACAGTATTATCAGAAGCGTACTGAGACAGTAATTCCGTACTTAGGCTACCCTGAGTTACAGCCCTTAGATACCGTGGATATTCAGTCAACTTACGGTAAATTCTCAGGGGATATTACCGACGCAAAGTTGAGCTTCAACGGAGGTTTCGATGGTACGATTACGGTTAGAAATCGAGGTGAGTTGAGTGAATGAGGTTCTAATTACTAATCGCACAAACACTGATGTGCGCCGTGCTCAGTACTTGCAGTCGCTGTCATATGAGCTGATGACTGCAGCAGAGAAAGCGGAATGGAGCAGCAATCTAAAAGGTACGTACAATTACTCCGACTTAAATAGAGTTGGACGAGTGCTCAACTGGCTTCGAGATCAACTGAACACAGTATGCGGTATCGGCATTCAGCTTAGTGCAAAGACTGATTGGACTGATTGGGATGAGCCGACATTGACTCAGATGCAAACATATCAGCATCAGGTTCAACAGATTCGCGATGCTATCTCATATCCAGAAGGTACTGCGAGTGCTCCCAGTATTCAATATCTCAGCTTCGAGGATGCTAACAATATTGAGAGGATTTTGCAAATTTGCGATCAGCAAATTACTTCAATGCAAGTAGCTTACCGATATACAGGCGTATCAATCTGTGCAGCAGGAGGTTTAGTATGAAAGATCGTCAACCTACAAAAGTTCTTTCCAACGGTGCTATTCGATATGGCATCTACAATTCCGACGGTAGTCTTGATCACTACGAGTACATGAAACGTATGGACGAGCCAACAGTTGAGGGTACGCCTCTCAATAAAGCAAATCTTCTGTCCGATGCCACTGAGCGTAAAATATGGCCTGATCCTGCAACTAGGCCTAGTGATCCTACCGTTAGTCAGGCTCTCGCTGAGCTACGAAAAGGTACATTCAGTGTTGGAGACGTGCTAGTAACTGCTCGCGCTAAACCATCCGACGCATGGCTACTCTGCGATGGTCAAAAAATCACGCGAGCAGACTATCCTGAACTTTTCGACTTGTTACGGTCAACTGCAGCACCTGGCGATTGGACTAATCAGACCGTAACTGGAATTGATCGCAACACTTCTACACTGAACTATATCAATGGCCAGTGGATGTGCTTTAATACATATTCAAATGAGCCTATACGTATATACACGTCTAACGATGCACACGCATGGTCAGTACATGCTGTACGGTGTGTAGACTCGAGCGGCGTTTCTCGATCGGGTACTATACAGGCTATTTGTTACAGTAATATCGACGACGCGTACTACCTGCTACTATACTACTCGTCTAAGACACATGTGTACAAACTGAACGCATCTCTAAGCACACTTACAGATCTCACAACCACTACAGCGGGCATTGACAGTAACAGAGTTGGCTTCTGGAGTGCTGGTTGGGAGAGACCTGATGGTAGCATCTGTTTTGCTATAATTACGTACGATGCTAATCCATGGGTAACGCAAGTTAATAGTGAGTACACTATACAGAGTAAGACTTATATTCTAACAAATCACGGCAAGACGATTACTGTCGCTGGAGCCTGTGATGGTATAGACTACAATCCCGATTCAGATCAATTCTTACTTATGGTTGGTCGAAAGGTCTATACAAATAGTCAACCTGGGTATTCAGATACCGCTACTTTAATTGGAGAAGTGCCAACGTCCATACTGTCTACAAATGCAGCCAGTTATGGATTCATACCATTTGTATGTGCTGCTACAAACACTATTATAGTGGTATGGGGTAATGGTAGACTGCGCTATGCGTACTCTACAGATAAAGGTGCAACTTGGATTGCCGGGCCGTCTGAGATTCAAAATAGCACAAATCCTGCTACAACTATGAATTATTTTGAGCCGTGGTCTGGATGGACTTTTAGCGACGGACTGCTAATATTTCAAACAATTTTAGAAGAAGATGAATCCGGTATTACGCATAATTACACCTGCAGCATCACGGATCCAGCCGATAAAGTGTACAAGGATTTAGGCGAGTACGTCGCTACGCTCAGTCCAACTGCATTGGCGGTGACTGCGCCAACATTCGATTCTAGTAGTCAGATAGCTTCAGTGTATATACGAGACTATGGCAATTTAGCAAAAGCTGTTCCAACTATTACGCCCGATAGTCGTAGTCACGCGTATATTAAAGCATTGGAGGAGTAAATATGCAGGACAGAGTAGGCAGTATAGATCTAGCTAATGGTGCTGTTCGATATGTAGGCTACAATGCCTACAAAGTTGTATTACGTGGCATATGGTTAAAACTAGAAGACGAACCTCTTGAAGAAGGTACCCCTCTCAACCGAGAAACTTTACTTTCAGCTGAAACTGAGCAAATACTATGGCCAGCCTCTGGAAAACCTACAGACGCAACAGTTAATGATGCGTTTCAAAAGCTAATTGAAGCGAGAGAGGTGGGGGACATTCTAATTACGGTTCGTCGTCTGGTTGCGCCCTGGCATTTGTGCGACGGGTCTCACTTTTCTAGAATGTCGTATCCTGATCTATATACAGTACTAGGAAGCACTACACTACCCAACGTCAGCTATTCAGACGACACGGGAACGTACATTAAAATGGCCAATGCTTAAATACAAAGAACGTTGGAATAAAAATGAGATGATGCGTCTCATTGTTGTGCAGTGTATTCAAGCACTGCAATTGACTGGCTATATTATTGTAGGTACAAAACTGCTAGTGTTCGTAGGCGCCTACATTCAAGCCATTCTCAACCAGACTATGATCGAGCTGCTACAAGCCTTAGACTGGTCAACAGAAGCTACATTTATAGCTGCTGCATTCGGAGGTGAGTTGCTACTCGGTATGGTAAAAAAAGTTTTTGCAAAGAAAGGAGATCAAAACAATGAATGACTATCTGAAAAAGAGACTCGCAACTCTGTGCAGTGTTAAGTCCATTGTTACGATTGTGCTGACTGCTGTATTTGCTTATCTGGCAATTACAAAGCAGATCACGCAAGAGTTCATGGTCGTCTACACTGTCGTCATTGCTTTCTACTTTGGTACTCAAAGCCAGAAAGTGCAAGACATCATTGCTAAGAAAGGTGAGGATGAATGAAATTAACCATCAACAACACCATCAAAGCAAGTCGACACGGCGGCAAACGCCCTTTGACTGCCATCGAAGCTATTGTATTCCATTACACAGCTAACACCGGCACATCGGCAACCGCTAAAGGCAATGCTCGCTACTTTGCTAACGGTAGCGAAGGTAGAGCTGCTTCAGCTCACTACTGTGTTGACGAAGGTAATGTCGTCTATGAATGCGTTCCTCTGGATACGGTCGCCTGGTCTGTTGGCGATGGTTGGAACGGTACATGCGGCAAGTTTGTCAACAACTACAACTCTGTTAGCATCGAAATGGTCAGTCACACCGATGCATCTGGTAAGTACTACATTCCTCGACAGACTATGGAGAATGCAGCACGCTTGTATCAGATGCTGTTGAAGAAGCTGCCTAACGTCAAGTACGCTGTACGGCACTACGACGTCAGTAAGAAGAGATGCCCTGAGCCTTTGATCGACGAGAAGAAATGGGCTGACTTCAAAAAACTGTTGAAGGAGGTGGACGAGGTGGTTGAGACTTCTAAGATCATTGTTGATGGTAAGGACGTAGCTGTCAAGAGAATTCTCAAAGACGGTTCCAACTACATCAACGCTCGAGATCTTGCTGCAGCGCTGAATCTCAAGATCAGTAACCAGGGCAACATCGCTGTATTTTCAACGGAGGAGAAGTGACATGGACATTTTAATTGCTGCTCTTAGTAGCAGCGCGCTTGCAGCTGTTATCTCTGGCGTGTTCACCTTGCTGTCTGCGCGTCAGAAGAAAGACAATGGCGTCGAGGCTGGCGTTCGCATTCTGCTCTATGATCGGATCAAGTATCTCGGCAACCACTTTGTTGAACGCGGTCACGTTACTCGCGATGAGTACGAAGATCTGATCAAGATGCATGAAGTGTATCACACAGCGCTCGGTGGCAATGGTTATCTGGACAACTTGATGCTGGAGGTAAATAAATTACCGCACAGCAAACAGGAGAAAGGAGCTTAATGATGATTCCCAACCTTATGAGTTACGAGCAGGTTATCCGTAACTACGCTATCAAACAAGGTTGCACGCCTGCTGTGGCTCTGACGCACTTCATGGTCAACCTTGCTGTCATGCGTGATCACTACAAGGGCTTCCCTGCTAGTATCAACTTCAGAGAGATTGGTCAGCAGTGGAATGACCTGCCTTCCGATCAACGCATTCAACAGCGCAACGATCTGCAAACTAAGCTCATTACAGTAGCTCCTCGAACCAGAGGTATGTGAGATGGATCAAGACTTCATCGTAACTGGCTTACTCTCTGAGCTGAAAGCAGAGAACATTCGGAAAGACGTAGTCATTCGAGGTTTGATAAAAGTCATTTGCGGTGTAGTTGCTGCTGTGCTCGTAGTAGTTGCAGGATTTTTGCTGTACCTGAACCAGTACGACTTCGGTAGTACTACCACAACTAATGCTACAGGCGTTTATACGCTTGTAGACAGCCAAGGCAACGTTGTTGCAACTGATCTCACAGCTGACGAGATTGAGGAGGTAATCAAGAGTTATGGCACGAATCACGCAGACTCGAACCAGATCGAGGACTAAAAAGAATGGAAGATCTAAAGGAACGGCTATCAGAAAAAGGCGCTAAGTGTAACCTGCAATTCAGTACACGGGAGCGAGAATTCTACGAACGAGAACTAGAGCAGACCTGTGTCAGGACTTCAACTTCAACGATCTGCAGAACGGCGTACGCGGCATTCAGAACGGTCTATGCGATGGCTTCTATGCGCAGAACACGACCATGCTGCAGGGCTTCAACTCTCTCGGTCAGCAGTTGTGTGAGAACCGTTTTGCTCAACAGAACTGCTGCTGCGAAACCAATCGCAACATCGACTCTGTTCGTGCTGAGAACTACAAGAACACCTGCGAGATCACCACTGCAATTCATGCAGAGGGCGAACAGACTCGCGCTCTCATCAACAGCAATACGATGCAGGCTCTTCGTGACAAGATTACTGCGAAGGATCAGGAGCTGCAGACTGCTAACTTCCAGCTGTCGCAGCAGGCTCAGAACGCAACTCTGATCAGTGCTCTGCGGCCTTTCCCGCAGCCTGCATACATCACCTGCAGCCCGTACACTGCTACCAACGGCTTTGGCTGTGGCTGCAACCCCGGTTGCAACTGCGCGTAAGGAGGCATGATCTATGGTTAATGCTGTGAATGTTCCTGTTCAGTCCGTAGTTGCGAACGGCTCTGTGCTGTTTGCTAGCACGCGTATCAGAACAGGTTGCGTAACTCGGCACGAAGCAGGCTCTAGCAGAGTTATTCTGTTGAGCCCTGGCGTGTACAGAGTCTCTTTCAACGGCAATGTCAGCATTCCGACCGGCGGTACTGTTGCGCAGACTAGCGTAGCGATTGTACAAGACGGCGAACCGATTGCCGGTAGCACCATGCTGTACACACCTGCTGCAGTTGCTGTCCCGGGCAACATCTCCGCCGATGTGCTGGTTCGTGTCTACCAGTGCTGCTCGACTTCCACGATCAGTGTTCGCAACATTGGTGCTGACACCATCAACATCCAGGATGCTAACATCGTAGTCACGCGGGAGAGCTGACCATGGGGAAGTATCGTGAGCTTGTGTCCAAAGCAATGGACAAAGGTTTTGCAGAGGAAGCGTGGGCCGCAACAGATGAGATAATGGCTCAACTGTGCAAGCGCTATCCTGAGTACTACGATGCTTTGATCTGCGAGCTTGAAAAGCTTGCGTATCGAATTCCCAAGGAGCAGGCTGAGCGCATTGTGCGTAGCATGTCTCCATATGGCCAGCGCTGGTCTCTTGAGCAAGTGCGCAACCTACTGAAGTCTAAGGGCATCACCGAGAACTGCGTCAACTGGTATCTTGTAATGAACATGGTCTACAACGACAACATGAACACTGCAAGCATGGTTGGCATGCAGAACGATGAGAACTTCTTCTTCAGCTTGGCGTGCGACTTCATCAACGACCCTGATGCAAAACCCTTCAAGGTTGAGAAGTACTTTCTCGACTAACTAAATAGGAGGACCCGGGCAGTAGCCCAGGTCTTTCTTTATGCTCTAAATTTCTTCAACCCATTACGCTCAAAATATTTTAAGTGCTGATAAGCATCTTTAACATGCTCAGTCAACTTAAAATCAGGCGTCTCTTTTACCTGCTCCCAGTCAGGTTGAAAACCACCAAAGTACTTTTTCACACTTGGTGCCTGCTCAACTACCCGAATGCTCATTTCAGCACACATGTACTTGATCACGCCGATTACCTCGCATGGGTAAAAGCTGTTCCATGCCAACGACTTTGCCATCTGCGGATAGAGGTTGAACCGCTCGAGCACTACAATCTGCGGAGCCCACTGACAGATCAAACTAGCGACTCGTTGATGATCTTTCGGCAATGTGCCGCCGAAGTACTCATACGCTCCAGGCTGACTGCCGTGCACAATCCAGCTCCGAACGCACCAACCAGTACTCTCTCCAGGGTCAAAAGCTAGTATGTCTAAATGATTACTCATCAGCTAAAGCCTCCCTTATGTCCTCTGCTTTATTACGATTGATTCTACCGACATGTTGATCGAACGAGCCAGTGCACTCTAGATAGTAAATGGTAACTGGATTGTCTTGGCCCATTCGTCTCAACCTATCTTCAGCTTGGTTGAGAATCTCAGGCGACCAATCACGGTCGATAAAGATCATCAATCTACAAACCTGTTGCAAGCCATCGTAGCCCTGGCCCATGGCGCCAATTGTACCTGCAAGCACCTGAGCACCCCGTTCAACAAAACAGCGCTTGCTCAACTCATTCTGCTCTGCAGATTGTTGACCAGTAATCTTAACCGCCTCAACTTTATTAGCTATAAGGTACTCAACCAATGCAGATATAGTCTTTTCGAACACAGAGAACACTACAAACTTCTCATTCGGATTGTTGAGACAGGTCTCTAAAAACCACTCAAACTTCGGACCAGGCTCGTCAGCACCCAAGTACAGACCAGGCCAGGATGTCGTCTGCATCAACCGAAGTGTAAGCACAGCACCGTTCGGTATAGTCAGCTGCTCTGGTAGCTCATCCAGTAGCAGCTGCTTTTCCTTTCGGTAAAGCTCTCGCTGCTTTTTACTCATTGGCAGCTTGATAACTTCGCGAGTCTTACCGTGCGCAACCTCAACTGCACTATTGCGAATACATATAAGGTCCAGCAACTGATTCAGTATCGCTGTATGCCGAGCATCATCAGTCAAGCCTACAATTCGATCTCCCCACGGTGTATGTTGAATCTTGCAAAAGTACTCAACAAAGGCATAGTAGCTGTTGCAGGCATAGCTTGGATCCAAGAAGTTGAGAATGCTCCACAGATCGTCAACATAGCGCAAGATGGGCGTACCTGTCAACGCAACTCTATGTCGAGCTGGAATAGACTTGACTGCTTTAGTCTGTTGAGAGGAGCGACTTTTTATCTTGTGCGCCTCGTCAACAATTAGATAGCTCCACTGAAATGCTCTGAACTTCAGCAACGTAGCTTCGTTGCGCAGCTTGTCGTAGTTGACAATCCAGTATCCTGGAGTCACTTTGCAGCCATTTTCGTACACATGAGCATCAATGTTCGCCCAGCGCTTCAATTGGTCTTGCCATTGATATCTTATAATCTTGGGTGTCACAATGAGAGCCGTGGGAGCTCCGCTTTGTTGAAGAAGCTTGATTGCTTCTATTGTCTTGCCTAAACCCATGGGATTCGCATTGAGACAATGGGGTAAAGCAAGCATACTCATCACATCATCAACCTGATAGGGCATCAGCTGGTCTGCATTGAGCTGGTCCATTCGTTGTTGAAGATTGTCTGGTGTGTGACGCAACTCTTCAGCGTTGAAGATTCCTAAAACGATCCGGTTGACAAGGTTGTTCTCCGCAATGACCCAAGGCTCGCCCTTACGCTGTCTCCAGCCAAGCAGCATACTTGGATCTGGCGGATCGAGTACTTTAATGTACTTGTCATTTGTGTACGGTAATATCTTCACATTTTACCTCCAAAAATCTTATGTAGCACCCAGATCTCAATAATCCAGACAAGCACTACTACTAAGACAACCTCCACAGTATTACTCCTTCGGCTTCGGTAAGCCAGTCTCCATGTCCAGCTTATACATCTCGCCCCACTTATAGCCAATCTCTGCATCAGCTACGAACGGTACAGGGCAATCAGGCACGTACTGCAGCGGCGTAGTTGCCATCAACTCAACACACTTGTTGCCGATTGTCTTCAGCGCCTCTGGTTTATCCTCAACCTCGATAATAATTGAGTCATGAACTGTCGCAACAATTCGAGCTCGACCCTTCCAGTTCTGTTGCAAGTAGTCATAGATGTTCATCAACGAGAACATTGCGAAGTCAGAAGCTGTGCCTTGAATTGGCGTGTTGATATATTCATTCTGAATATGGTTGAGCTCAGAATCTGTCAGCACGAAATGTCTCTCACGTCCAAAGATCGTAACACAAGGCTCACCTCTCGTGGCCATCTTGCGTCGATTCATGATGTACTCCTTCACCTTAGGCATAGGAGCAAACCATTTGTCAATAATGCTCTGAGCTTCGCGCATGCTTTTCTTAAACTTAGTTGCGATGGATCCAGCACCACGACCGTAAGCTATCGGTTACTCCTCGGATTCTTTGTTCTCCGAAGACCTGACTATACCTTTCTTAAGGTTCTCCCAACACCTGTGTTCCAACTGATGACAGCGCTTACACAGAGTTTCGAGATTCTCGGGATCACTGTTGTAATGATTATGATCTCGATGATGCACGACTAAAAACTTTGTAGACCCGCAGCGTTCGCAAGCATCCTTACAAAACTGCTGATAGTATCCAGTACCATTAACCCAGTGATTATTATTCGTGCCCTTCTGATTGTAGCCAATCTTAGAGCCATCAGGGCTATAAGCTGCTCGAGCTTGTTTACGCACTCGCTCTTTAGCACAAGAGTCACATCTCTGCTTCTTAGGCGACCTGTACTCAAACAGCTTACCACAGTCTGGACAAATCTTTGTACCTTTAACGCTTGAAGTCATTGCCACCTTAATTACCTCCCGTGTAAACAGATTCGGTTGATTTGAGTCTCCTCAGCGATCTGTTATAAGTCGATACACACCAGTCATTACCTGGGCACGGTCTCAGCATCTCAGCCCTAACCGTTTTGAGGAGGTTTTGCTTCGGCTAAGCTCTTACTTACCGAAATTAATTGTCTTAGCTAGGTTGCGCAGCTCTTTATCTTTATGCGAACCTTCACCGAACATCATATCGCAGACTGCATCATGCAGGTCCTGACCACTCTGGTAAATCTGAATCAGAGCCGGATCTTTACTCAACATCGCAAGCACTCGAAGCTCGCACTGGCTGTAGTCGAGTTGAAGCAAGCATGTTCCAGGTGATGCTACAATCAGATTCTTGATCATTTTGTTGCGAGGAATGTTCTGCATGTTCGGATTCGAGCTGCTCAACCGACCCGTCTCTGTACCATGTAGGTTGAATGTGCACCGCACTCGACTATCTCTGCACAGCACGTTTCGAATACCGACAACATAGGTGTCGAGGTACTTACTGTACTTTCGTGCTGCTAAAATAGATTCCATGAACTCCTTAGCGTCGGCATCGTCCTTAGACTCGACCTCTTCCATCAACATCTGCATAGTCTCTGCATCAGTACCTGGCACAGGATGACCCATAACCTCACCCAACATCCATTTCAGCTGCTTAGGAGACTTCGGACTGAACTCCATATCTGGCTTTACCTTTGCTCCAGTTGCAGCGCCATACAGTAGAGGATTCCAGTACTTGCCTGCAACCTTAGCCAGACGAGCTTTTGACTCAACAATCAGCTTATCCAGCTCAGCTTCCAACTCTTCCAGATAATCCAGATCGATGCGTGCACCTGCAAGTTCAACAGCGCCATATGCTGTAGAGGCTCTGCACAGCTGATGATAGATGAAATCAGAGCCCGGTCTCATCAACTCGTTAAAGCATTGATGAAGTCGATATGTTGCGATGCAATCTCGTTGCATGTATGGGATCAACGTCTCCGTTGGAATGTAGTCATACATAAACTCCTTCAACGGAACTTTACGCTGCTTGCACCAGTTGCGTTTCAACTGATCCAGTTCATCGTCCCAAGCAGGAGCCTGTAGGTAAAGTTGACCAAGGTCTTTCAAACCATGTGTGCCTTGCTTCTCGTTGATGCAAACAAAATGTTGAAGCATAGTGTCCTCATCAACATGAGCATCCAGGTTGCACAGGTACTTAAGTCTACCACAGTCGAACTTGCCGTTGTGCCAGATATACTTGATGTCAGGCTGACTGAAGACTGTCTGCAACGCTTCCCAGACTTCGGGATTAGGCTGCATTGTAGTCTTAGCACCGGCAATCGGAATGTCGTAGATAGCCAAACAATGACTAGGCCCATATGCAAAGCCAATAGACAGCAGCATGTTGTCTTCCCACTCAACTCTACGAGTCTCAATATCGCAAGCAAGCCAACCATCATGCTGTCGAGCAAAATCGGGAAGCTTCTTCAACACTTCGCAAAGAGTGTGAGGCTGCAATCCAGTGACTGAATCCAGCACCAGATCCTTGTCATCCCATTTGTACTTTGGACTTGTAAAGTCCATAGCTTCAAAAGCTTTTACAGCTTCCGAGAAGTGCTCCAGCTGCATCATGTTGGTACGCAAAATATTAGTTGGAGGTACAAGCAACGTCTTTGTTGACCATACGATCTTGTACCAGGACATAACATCTCTAGTAGCCTTAACATGCCGGTCTTCCGGCATGTTAGGCGCGATCTGTTGAACGATTTTATCCATCGGATAAAGCCTCCTTCAAAAATTCTGTCCAGAGAAGTGTAGCAGCGTTATGCAGAGACTTACTGAGAGACTCAACACTCTTACATATCGGAGTATTGCTGTCAACCTGCGCTAAATCCCAGGCAAAGATCTCTCCAGAATCAACCTCTGGAACAACCTCATGAATAACGTTACCGACATACGTGTAATGCCCATCCTGAATGCCCTTGAAAAGCCTCTCTTGAGGATCCTTGCCCTTCAACTCTTTGTATAGCTGAATAGGCGCGGGATGCAAGTTGTAGCACTTAATATTCTTCTCCTTCAACCACTCCACGTACCACTTAGGCAGAATACGATTATAGCCATGCAGCGTCAATACGCTATTCGGTTGAAGCATTCCAACACTGTTTTCCAGAATGCCACCGTGCTGACCGAACCAAACTCTCGACAGCAGCGGACCATTGTAGTCAAAGTTATTCGCGTATATAACGTCTGGCTTACGTCCGAGCCTTCTCGAGACAGCTTCGATTTCTTTTCCAGTATGCGAAAACATTGCATACCAAGTCTTATTCAGCTCCATTGCAGAACCTCCTAAACGCTTTAATGTTACGTTCGATATGCGCCCACTGATCTGGCGACACGTCTTCGTTGATCATGGTGTACAATTTTCGAGTTTCCTTATCCTGCAAACCAAAGGACTCGTACTCAATACCAGCAAGACCATGTACAACCGGATTGCTCGTATCCACAGAGTCGATCCAGTTGAAACCTCCGCCCTGCTGTAACGCGTAGTAGCAACTCAAATCCTGAGGTACAGCTACGCCCAACAGATGATGCGGCTTAGAGCGATCAATGACACGCTGCTCGTCCATCTCGATCAACGTTCTCAACCGACCTGCTGCAAGTCTCAACCAACGTGTCGCACCTTTGCAGCCAGCCTCATACCAAGAGCAGTCGAAGCTAATGCCGATCTTGTCGCAGTACGGTGCAATAGCTTTATAGCATCGCACAAAGTCGTCGTAGTTCTTACCTTGCACAACTCCGATTCGCTTACCAGGCAGATCAGGATACTGCTTGATAAAGTTGAAGAAACGGTCGATTGTAGCATCTGCATCTTCCAGAACATCAGGTACGATATACCAGGTAGGGCTTAAAGCGTAAACCCAGTATGCAAACGTGTCTGCTTTGAACGCTTCGCCCAGCTCGAACACGCTGTTGTCCAGAATCACGTCACGACCCTTGCGCAGCGCCTCTTGGAACAGCTCATAGTACTGTCGATCCTCTTCGAACAGATGTACGAGAGCATAATCGCCATCTGTCAACTCTTGCACCTGATGAAAAATACTCTTAGGAGCTTCATGGTATGTCTTAATCATGGTAAATCCTCCACGGCCGTCCACACGGTTTCATCTCATGACAAATACCGCCACAGTAGCCACACATCGGCACAAGCAGCCCAATGTATGCCTTTTCAGCACGCTCAACTGCATCACACATCTCGCGAACTATAGCTCGAGCTTCAGCTGTAGCCTGGTTGCACAGACGCTTGTTTGCAAGCACCTGAATCTGCTCACCGTTGCAATCAATGATCATGTTGACTGCAGCATCCTGCCTTGCTGCATTCCGATCGTACTTATCCTGACGATCGTTACGCTGACTCCGAATATAAACACCGAAGTCCGCAACGTACGGCATGTCGTGCACATGCGTGCGCAATTCACAAGCTACCCAATACGGCACATCCTCAATCAGGAAAGACCAGCGCAAATATCGAATAGGACTATGCCGAGCTCTCAAGATAGCGTGACGCCATTCTGTTGAGGGAACTACGCCTTCAGTGTAGCCCACTGTCGTCCGAGCTCTACGATTAACCTCTTTCCAATCTTCATCGGTTGGAGCTTTCAGCAGTGTTACACGAGTACCGGTCATTTCGAGACCTCCTGTTTGTCCAGATACGCGATCAGTCGATTGAGATACCACTGAGCTTTCTTCAGGTCTTCGAGGCCATTCTTACCACGCTCTCGCGTAGTATACTTCAGAACCTGGCCCTTAGCATACCCCCGATACTCCTCAGGCGTAAGCTGATCTTCCATGATGCGGATGACTTCAATCTTACCACGAGTGTAATGACTCGGATGATTTACATTATCATTTACCATAACGATCCTCCAATTTCTTCACATTGTAGTTGTACAGATCTTCCAACGTATAGCCTCGACATGCTGCTGCAGCTGTAAGATACCATAACACATCGCCCAGCTCTTCCAGCCAGTGTTTCGGATTTTGCGGTATCTGCTTCCACAGCTCACGCGTCGCAAGACCCGCGACCTCGCCAGCTTCCTCGGCCAAGCCCAAACAGGCAAAGTTAAGCAACTTCGGCTCCATACCGGGATGCAGCTTAGCATCCTCGAACTCAAGCAAGTGCTTCAACCGAGACGCTTGCTCCAACGAATTGCGCACATACGTGTCAATTTTCTGCGTTTGCATTCTCTTTTCGCTCCTTTAAGTATTCTTTCAGCTCAGTTGTAGCACGCCAAGCATTCGTACCGCTAGCAGTAACTACACCACCAGCCAGCAGCTCTTTGTAGATATCATACATAAAGTATCTGTCCACATCCAGGATCTCTCTAGCTGCCTTAAGGCTAATAGTGCCAGCAGCGATAAAGTTCTCGAGTTTAGGGTACCGAGTCAACCACTTTTCAGCAACTGCTTTATCCATTACAACACCTCCAGCAGTTATAGATCCATTTGTTTTGCAACTTCCATCAACAGCTTATCCGGAATGTAGCTTGCAGAAGGTCCAGGTCTCAACAAACCTCGTGTAATCAGATCGGACATAATCTTAGAACTCTCGTCCTTACTCATACCTAGAATCTCTTGGAACTGGAATCCCTTAAAGCTCGATGCAGTCAGCAGAGCCTTGATAGCAGGATTGACTGCAATCAACGTCCGAATAAACTGCATATTGTCTGCCCGCTTAGCCTGAGCTCTCTTGAACTCTCGAATGTAATCGCCGTATGCCATTGAAGCCTTGTTGAGTGTTACCTCCAAGAATTCTTCAGCCCAGCGAACATATCGAGCATCAACTTGCAGCCAGCCTGTCACAGGATCGTACGAGCCACTCGCAATAGCAAAAGCACATGCAAGTCTGAGCAGTTTCTCATGCACTGCAACACCTACGATCAACGAGCCGCCGCCAAGCTTTGCATTCAGATCCTTAGCACAAGCTCTAACCTCTGCCTTAGCCTCAGATGTAATCTTGATATCGTCAGCTTCAATACTCCATGCTAAGCTAAACAACGCTCTCCAGGGACCAACCTGCACAGGAGTATCATAATCGAAATCGCCCAGCACATCAACGTCCTCGCGGGCAGCTGAAATCACAAGATCGAATCGAGCCTGGTCCTCCATAACTGGAATAAACTCTTGGAATGCTCCAAAGCCCTTCCAGTAGAAGTCAGACAAGTTGCGACCGTTGCGCGGGTTGCTAAACCACAGCAGTCGAGTTCTAGCTCTAGCTTCGCCCTTAACAATCTTGTTGAGAGTAACAGCACCACTCGATCTTGTTGAGGAGAGATCCTTGATGTCCTCAACCTCCAAGCCGGAGGCCTCATCAATCATCAACAGACCGCGATCGTTCATTGGTATTGCGCCCCAAGTTACGACCCAGCTATCGCCGAATCGTTGAACACCACCAATGACGCCTGTGCGCCGAGCATTCTCACCGTTGATATAACCACCCATGCCCAACACTTTAACAAAGCGTTGAGCCATCTGAGATTTGCCAGTACGAGTATCGCCAATACACATCGTATCCAACCAGCCCTTGATAACACCGCCCTGCCAAGGTATCTCAGTCACAGAGCAGTACGTCAAAAGAATAGCACCGAACAGATCAGGTCTACCTTCAATGCCTAAAGAAGGCATCCATTCTTCATAGTACGTATTGATCAAATCCATCGCAGAATGAGCTTTAGCACCAGCCTGTCTGAATCGAGCAATCAACTCAGGTTCAATGTTAGGTTGAACAGCTGTCACACACTCTGCATCTCGAATCAAGTAGTAGTTTTGTTGAGTGGTAGGATCAGTGACTCTACAAGCTTCAAAGTCGTACTTCATGGTAGCGTTCAGTCTGTAGTCGGTATACAGATAAACACCATAGCGATTCTCGAACGAAGCTTCCTCAAGGCCGTCAATAAAGCTTGCACTCTCCTGGAAGATCAGCTTCTGACAGTTGATAAGATCAACTGCTTCAGCATGTACTGATTTACAGCCAAAAACTTGACGAGCATAGCTGTCTTGTGCCGAGTCAGGCGAGTTCATAAAGCGCAAAAGTTGACGAGGATCTACATCGATTGTCTGAGTCAGATCGTCATTCGCGGGTGTGAAAGCTAGCGGACATGGCTTACTGCAGTTTGCATTACCACATACACATCTTAACTTTACAGGCACTGTGTAGATTTTAGGCTCAACACCTACTACACTCATACCTCGCAACTTCATCCACGAGTTCAAATGCTCTGTGAACTCACTGCGTACCAGAGACACGTCTTGAGCCTCTGCAGCAGCCTTGAGCTTCTCGTACTCGAGATAAGTTGAGGCGTACTGCCATACATCAACAGTTGCGCCAGTAAGTTGACACGACGTGTAATAGTCAACAAAGTCTTTCTGCGGAAGTCTAATAATGCGAATACTAGCAGCAATAGGCTTCAAGAGCTGAATGTATGTGTTTACAGATCGCTGACCAACGGTATCAGCATCTAGCATAAGCACAACATCTTTGCCGCTGAATAAGCTAATCTCATCTGATGGAATTGAGCTACCGCCTGTACCGGTTACAGCATTTAAGCCCTGCGACCTAGCCGAAGCACAATCCTTCTCACCCTCAACAATTACGATCTCAGATTTGTCAAACGCTATATAAGGCCAATAACGTCTCTGTCCAAGACCTCGAACATTCAAGCATTTTGGCTCTTTCGTTTCGGCAATTCTACGTTGAGGAGGCAGATACCGACGAAGATTGACCCAGTAACCACGTCTAGATTTGATTGGGAAGATAACTCTGAAGTCGTCTAGCCCTAACTTCAACTCCTCTATTGTTTGCTGAGTAATGCCAAAACTTTGCAGAATAGCTAAGTCCTTCGGACTCTTGAGCAACTGTTGATGATACTTCTCGACTTGCTGCTCTGTTGGAAATGGCAAGGTGCCCTTAGTCTCCCAGTACTCAAATGCGTACTTGCCGATCTTTGGCTCCACATCAAAGTACTCTGATAGGAACTCCTTCTCCGAACCACCCTTATTACACCCATGGCAGTACCACTCGTGCGTGGTCGTGTTGACTGTAAATGAAGGCGTCTTGTCTGGATGAAAGGGGCAGTTAGCGTATAGCTGATCACCTTGTGCAGATGAAAAAGCTATAAACTCATCGTAAATAAGGGCCAATGTATCCCTCCTCTGCTAATTGGAGCGACGAGTTACCTCGCCACTCCATGTAGTATCAAGCCGGCATAACCTTCTTGATTCTGTTGACGATATCGCCGTTGTAGGTTTCCTGAACGACCTTAGCCTGGACCTGCATGCCAAGCAGCTCGCTGACATCCATCTCGACCAGCTCGCTGGTGTCAACGCCCAGAGCATCGAACAGCTCCTTGACCTTCCACAGGCACTTGTCGATCAGAACGTAGTTGTCCCACAGCTTGCGCTTGCCTTCGACGCCGTTGACGTCGTACTCAACCTTCAGCATGGGGTTGCCGGTGCTGCTCGTGGTCTCTTCGATCTTGGCGATGGTCAGATCATACACGCCTTCATCGAGAGGCTCACGGGACGGGACGCTGGAAAAATCGAGGTTCAACATAAAGTACCTTCCCAGGGTAGGCTATTATCGTTGCCATCCTGTACCGACTTCATCTCGGGTGGATGATAAATTCTGCTCTTTCGAGCTGGCAGAGCTAGCTGGACTCGAACCAGCGATGCGAGAGTCAAAGTCTCGTGCCTTAACCACTTGGCTATAGCTCTATATACTCCCGGTTTGCACGGTGACCCTACTTATTTATACTCCGTTAGTGACTCCCTTTAGAGTTTGGTATTACCAGACGAAGTTGAACTTAGCCATCTCTCCGTTGTCGATGACAATGTCCTGCGCTGTTGCGCTTCGGTTCACAGCTGCCATGAAGTAGACCCACTCTGCAATCTCCTCAGGTATTGCCCACTTGCCAAGAAGAGTCTCGTCGCACACTCTCTTGTAGAGCTTATTATTCTGAATGATGTGCTTGTTGGAGGCCGTAAACACGCCACCGGGAGATACACTGTTGCACACCGCTCCGTACTGGGCAATCTCCTGTGCGGTCCACTTTGTGTAGGTAAGCAGTCCGCCCTTAGATGCTGCGTACCTCGGGAACTCCGCACCATTATGAGCGCTCACAGATACGATGTTGACAACAGACTTTATGCCGGGACGCAGTGCATACTTCTCAGTGCACAGGATAGCGGACTCCAGGTTGTTCTTGATATTATCCACATCCTGGGCCCAGCTACCGGCGTTATTGACCAAAATGTCTACGTCCGGGATGTCCGGGAGCTGGCATTCCTCAGATACATCAGCAATGTAGTGTTTGTAACTACTATGCTCAATCGTTCCGCTCTTCAGATCAATACCGCACACCTCATGACCGTGTGCCAAGAACTCTTCCGCAATAGCCCGGCCAATGCCCTGGGCTGCTCCAGTAACTACTACTTTCATTTCGTCGCCTCCAAATACTCTTTACCCACGTGTTCTACTTCCCACTGCTTAGACACTTTGTAACCGATAGGGCTGAATACTACCTCGCACAGCAGCTCAATAATACATCCCGTAAGGGAGCACACAACTACCTGCGTCATAGACCAGCCGAAGAACACGTGGCTCACAATGAGAGCAAATACAAAGTTGTCAACAAACTGCGCGATCATAGTTGATACGTAAGACCGCAATGCAAAGCTCGCAAATCCGTCAGTAGTTGATGCTCTGCCAATAGCTGCATTGATTAGAGCGTTCACCACCGATGATGTAAGAAATGCTATGGTACTACCCATCAACACATACCAGGTACCTCCGAATGTGCTGTTCAGAGCTTCATTCACTTCCGGCAGACCATAGTCATAAAACGCGCCCCAATTGCCAGGCACTCTGGTAACTACGATCATAATGCCTGCTACCAGTAGGTTGCACGCTGCCGCAAAGGCGGATACCTGAATGGATGCCTTAGCACCAAAACGTTTGGTCACCATGTCCATCACCAGGAAGCTTAACCAGGATACCATAAATCCGCCATCAAGCACCAGCCAGCTCCATCCTGTCGTTACCTCTTTGTTTGCCAGAAGGTTCATAAGAACCACCGATACGCAGAACAACGCAACCACGGGACACGGAACACTCCGCATCAAAATCTTAAAACTTCTCCACTCAACACCTCCTTTCGTACAAAGTTTGGCACCAAGGCCAGTTTTGTTTGTGCTCATAACGAGCTCCTTTCTGCCGGGTTCTCTGGTACCGGCTATGCATATTTATTACAAGAGCGGCTGGTAGTCCCCACGTCGCGCAGTCCGACTTCTCTATAGGTCGCAATGCCATTTACCCTACCCTGCGGAGCATAGCAGGCACCACTCTCATAATCACTTTGTAAACAGCTGCTTCGCTGTCGGATTCTTGATGTCGACACCAACACCAAGACGAGTCTTGCCAGGCCACTTGCCTTTCGACTTCGTTGTTGCGCAGTACTGACCCTGAAGATCAGTGTACGTGTGCACAACCACGTCAAAGTAAGCAGGCATTTCTTGAACCATCTTACCATGGATAGCAGGGCCGCCATAGATAACGCCGCTGATCTCATCCTTATCCAGCTTCTCCTGCATTGTAAACACTTGATTTACCTTACAGGCACGCAGCTGCTGGACTGCAAGTTTATTCAGATCTGTCATCATACCCCAGTGTTGAATCTGAATATTCTTTCTGAAGTTGAGACCTGATCCCTTCATCTCAGCGTCCTTGCTTCTCAACTCCTCCAGCATGTACCACTGAATCTCAGACCAAGTATCCCAGAGTACCCAGTCGAACGGTTGAGTAATCGGCACCCCAAACTTCTGCGACCACTTCTTGGGGTCATTAGCCTCGACCAGCTTATACGCCTCGTTCAGATCTTGGAACTTAGTGAAGTCCACAACAGTGATATTGTCAGTGTAGTGCGCTTTCAGCAAGTCTGGAGCATTACGAAGTGTCTTGATGCCCTGGTCAATGTCGATGATCAGCGTACGTCCAAGCTCGCCCACTGTACCCATCAAATGAGTCTTGCCAGTACCGCTTGCTCCGTACACCAGAGCGAATACTGGATCAGTGTCGGGCTTTTTCAAATCAATAATCTGCATCTAGTTACCTCCTCGAGATATCTATATTATAGATGCTTCAGCAGCAGAAATCAAGTGCACTGATACAAAAATTTCAGTTTCTTTTATATGGTACACTGAATTTCAAACTGCTACGCTGCCTTAGAACCGACCACCAGCGTCCTTGTATTGCTTCAGCAAAGCAGCAAACTCGGGACTCTTTTCAGCAATCAGGTCGTAGGTGACCATAGACTCCAGACGCTTCTTCTCATCATCGAGCTGCTGCTTCAACCTTGCCAACGACTTCTTACGCTCAACCTCGGTGATGTACGAGGCCAAGTTGACCACGCAGACCACCGGAGCAACCGAGTCCAGATCGAACGAAGCCAGCGCGTTGATAGTGACAATCTGAGCCAGCTGATAACCTGTCTTACAGTGCACCAATACAGTGTCGCCGATCGCAACTTTACCAACCAGATCGTCCGGCAGTCCGTAGATATACCGCTTCAGGTGAATGGGGTCACGGTGATCGTACTCGTCCCAATTAGCTGTTGCATAGGTATCATTCTGTCTCCAGCTGAAGACACACTCAACTAAATTAGTTGAGGGGAATTGAATGTTCGTCATTTTACCTTACCTCCCAAGTCTCGAATCTTAAGCGCAACCTGCGCTATAAACTGGCTGTTAGTCAACTTGCCCTTTCTAAGGCTTGCAGTATTGCCGAAGTAGTACTGCAACACCTCAGGTGTCGTATTGTCGTATATATACTCGATTGCATGTCGCATCGCTCGTTCGACTCGAAGTGCAGTCGTCGGAATAGACATTCGTTGTGCAATCTCTGGATAGAGTCGCGTTGTAACACCTCGATTCAGATACGTAGGATCTGAAATCACCAGCTCAATGCCGATAGTCAGAGCTTCATGACCCTTCAGATTAGCCGGCACTCCCAGCTCCAACAAAATGTCGTGGATACGCTTCGTCATTCTACTAACTCCTTTCTGAATATGTACACGTAATATCGATCACGTTGTGCAACGTGTAACGGTAGCTTACATCGTGCGATAGTCTTACGCAGATCTCCCACCAGAGCTCTAGGGCTACGCGCATAACGCGTCAAGTCTAGCCGAATAATATCCATCTCAGACTCATATACAGAGAATAGGAACTTCTGCAGAGCTTTGCGATCTTGACTCCCCCAGGGTTCAATCCAGATTGAGTTGGTCGCGTAGCTAGGAGTGATTATAATCATGACTCTGTACTCCTTTCTGTCTTCTCCTCCAGGTGATCCTCGGTACGCTCAACAAACTCCTCGCTAAACTCATGCAGAATCTTCTCTCTGTCCAGATTCTCGTACATGTAAGTTGAGCAGATTGTCCTGAACATACACATGCTGCAGCCCATGTAGCTGGGCTTCGGAGCTGCGTACGAATTGCTATCAACCATATGCTTGCACTCTCTACAATCGTTGAAGAAAGCAAGCATAAAGTTATCCAGATCCTCGTCACTGTACGTGCACAGCGTTCTGTGATACTGGAACTGCCGAAGCAGCTTCTTGACTTCGTTGAGATACACACCACCCAACTCGTACTGCGTACCGTGCTTCTGGTTGTATTCCTTAACGAACACCTGCAACGCCCAGGTGTAGACCCGAGGCTGCTCATCGAGCCACAGATAAGACTCGTCTCTAAAGTGCTTACAGGTCTTGTGCTCGAAGCCGTAGATCTTACCTTCCTCTTTGTCCAGCACGATCATGTCAATTGAACCGCAGATTGTTAAGCTAGGCTCCATAACCGGATTGCCATTTGCATCGTAGATGCGCTCTTCAGTTTTCGGATCTGTTGAGGGGACTAGAGGGAACAGATACTCACCGAAGCTGGTCGTCGGTACAATGTTGAAATGATGCTCAACATCTAGCACAGTGAACCGCTCCAGATCGTCCGGCAGCACATTCTTGTAGTAGCCAGGTACCATAGCAAGCAGAGCCACATCGGTATCAGACTGCATCTCACGGCGCACCATCTCCATGACCTTGTCCAGAGGTACATCCAAGTACAGCTGCGCTAATGCCTCGTGAAAGATCGTGCCAAAAGCAAATGCAGGTGGCGTGACCATCGGTCTCAAATGGAACTTATTCCTAGAGGTAAACTGCCACTGGCGCTTACACGCCTTGAATGTTTTGATTTCAGATACATCAACTTTCAACGAACTGTACCTCCTTCAGTGCACCCTTCATCCAGACATTGAGCGCATCCATGCACTCAGGGCACAGATCTCGCCAGCCGCCATATTGACTGGTACCATCAATGCTACCGCGATAATCGGCGTATGCAATCGCTACCACACTGGGCTGACTCTTAGAAATCTGGAAGTATGCATTGCATCGATCACATCTCTTCGCCATTGCCATTCTCGTTATCCTCCTTCTTCATTTCCTGGTACTGACACAGCAGTTCATTAACATCACCAAGCGCTACGCCTGCTCCGTCGCTCTGAACAGTGCACTGATCGAATGCGCCCGCAGATCTTACAGCAAAGAAAATCGCTAAGTCGCGGTTATCTAGCTTAAGCAGTCTACAAGCAGCATCAAGCGCTTGATATCGATCGACTTTACTAACATCAGACAGGTTAGCCTCGCATCTCAAAGCGCCCTCTCTGCCCGTGGACTCAATGTGTATGAACCCTTTCATACTCTGAAAAACTCCCTTCTACAATTATTACAGAAAAACTTGTTGTACTGTTGAGACACTAGCTCAGTTGTATTGTAGCTCCTGCAGTACACGCATCGCGTTTGCTCATGATGCTCGTCGAGCACGTATGAATTTGTTGCTGAGACTCCTTCCAGGCACGGTGTGCATATGCGAATCAGTTGATGGGTTTCAGGATCACGCTCCCGGTTCATCAGCTGCTCTGGCACCCATTTCATGCACCCCGGACACCAGCAATATCCTTCCATATAACTACCACCTCCTTCAGTTTAAAATAAATGCTACACTACTCGTCTTCAAAGAAGCCCCGAGCTGGAGGAGTCAACCAACCCGGGGCCCCTACTATGAGCAACGCTCAGGGAAGTCATCGCGCGAAGAAGAGTAGACGCGCGACTGAGCGATTACTCGGCAGCCTTAGCCGCAGCAGCATCAGCCTTACGCTGAGCTTCGTCGGCAAGTTCCTGGGCATACGTACCGTTGAAACGATCCTCGACAGCCTTTGCCAGACCAGCAGGCGCAACGCCCTTCATGTTCAGCATGCCATTCGAGATGACCTTGATGTCGTTGCCCTTGAAAACGGGCTCGGTACCTTCCAGCAGAGCTTCAGCCAGAGGACGCAGGACCGTATGAGACAGAGTCTGCATCACGATAGCATAGACCTCAACGTCGCCCTTCAGGCAGATCATCTGATGGTTCTCCATCTCGTAGCTCGGGTAGCGTCTCTGAGCGACCATCTGACCATCGACTTCGATCTTCGCACCGTAACCGCCACCAGCAGTCTTGCGACGACCGTCGTTCTCTTTCAGCTGAGCATCGATCACGATAGCAGCATCAACGACGTCTTCCAGAGTAGCCAGACCCTTGTCAGCATCCAGACGACGGCTGATGAAACGCTCGATTGCGTCCCAGTTGAAAACCTTGGAGACATACACAACGCCCTCTTTCGGCTGCTTCGCAACCGAGTACAGACGGACCGGATTCAGATCGAATACACCGGCAAACGCCTTGAGGGAAGGCTGCACGCCTTTGATTTCCATAATCTGTTCAATGTTGTTCATAGTAAACCTCCAAATTTGTTTTGTATTAGTTCTTATCTACATTATTATTATAGCTGCTTTGCTCGAGAAAATCAAGTCTTTTGTTGAGATTTTTGAAAATTGTTTGAACTGAAATAAAGCCGACTAGTTCGGTTGAGGGGTGTGTACTGAATTCGGAACCCAGAGCTTACCGCTCTGTTTCAGCCTCAGGTAGACAGCTTGCACTTGAGCTTCGCTCATAGCTCTCACTTTCTGCTGCCATTTCTCAGCACTGCCGTACTGACACATCAGAATCCAGCGCATTTCATTCGTGTTCGGCATCAGAACGCACCTCCTCGTCTGTAGACGCTTTCTCTAAAGCGATCACGGCTCTAGCTACAGCCTCAGCAAGCAGAACATGCACATATCTACCCATAGACTGCTTGTAATTCGCGTATTCCTGCACTAGCAGTACCGCTGCTTCCTTGTTAGTCATTACTTATGCCACCTTCCATTCTTCTTCAACCACTTAGCGTGATTCATTTTACGCTTCATACCTGCTGTTGGAGATATACCAGGGTCAATTGCATCGAGCTTAGCTCGAGCTGCATACTCAGCGTGTTTCTCACGCTCGTACGCTTTGTACGCATCACACTCGCCGTGACAGGTTGCGGATCTGTTGACACAGCTTCTAGTGCACGGACACTTTAGTTGAAAGTCAGTCATGCGCTTCTACTCTCTCAAATGCGACCAACGCACGTGCATCTTGTACAACGGTTATGGTCACAACTCTGTATGTCGAATTGCGTGACAACCAAGTGTTGATCTGCTTAGCTAAGGCATAGTAATCCTGTGCGTAGAAGAACTCAACTCTGCTCATCTGTTGAATCCTCCTTGCTCCATCCAAGGTGACTACCGATGTAGAACTTGAAAGGTCCAAAGCGAGGGTACTCCAGCTTAGACCAGTCAAACCGAGGTAGCGGTTGGTCCGCTGACTGCGCGTGCTCCGAACGCTGCCAGATGTTGAACAGGTTTGTTGACCTGACGAGATTGACCAGGCTAGGCTTGGCGTACAGGCTCGGGTCTTTCGGAATGAGGTACAGGTCCAAGCCACCACAAGGTGCATCCCCGCTCAGGCCGACTGCTTCACTCAGCATCAACGTACCGAGCGTGTTTTGTTGAATAAATTGATTCAGTTGATACAGAGCTTGTCTGTACTGATTCAGATAGACTTGAAGCTCAACGACTTCTGCTTCCTCGCGCATCTGCTGAAGGAGCTCGGTCTCCTTAGTCGTAACGCGGACGACAGGCTTAGTTTCGTTATTCATTTAGGCATACCTACTTTCTTCATTCGTTTTTTGAGTTGATAACTTCTGTCCGGCAAGCAGAACGGACACAAGCCTGATTGAGGCCAGCACAGGACCTCCAGCTTGCCGGTGTCAGGGTCTGCAATCGGCTTTCCCTTTGCGTTGAGCTTTAGCTGCATCGAGTAGTCCATTGAGTTGAGGTTGGTGCCGCCTCGAGCTTGTGCTTCACGGATGTACGTGTTTATTCTCGCTGAGACAGTTGAGCCAATGACCTGTGACAGCTGCTTGTAACTAGTGTACACATTCAGCACCGCGCATTGGGTTGCGAAGTACGGGCTTGCTGCCGACACTAGCCGGGCGCTTCCGCCTCGCTCGCTAGGTTGAGACAGTTGAGTTGGACTGGTTGCGACACCTAGCGAGTCCAGCTCTCGCTTCCAGAGCCACAGGCGCACAAAGCAGTCATGCAGACATCGGTGCGCACAGAGCCTAGTGCAAGTGCAGCAGCACTTTCGAGCTCGATTGCATCCAGCTGCTCGATACAGCAACGGCGAGCCAGCCTCACCCGGCTCTAGCTCACGTCTGGGTAGCTGGGCTGTCTCCAGCAAAAGTTGAGCATTGCGAGGGCTTGCGAACCAGATCGCATCGCCTTGAGCTGAGTCAAGCACAGTCGCCAGCGGGATCAGTTGAGCTGGTTGAGATTGGCCCGGAAGTTGGGCATCAGGTGCGCCTGGAGTTGAGTTGGTGGAGCTGCTTGATCTGGTTGAGCCAGCTGGCTCGAGTGTCTGCAGGTTGAGTATGAACTGGTCTAGCGGGAGTTCTTGCTGATGTTGAGCTTCTGGACTGGATGACACGCGATAGTGCACTTTACAGTACATTGGAATTGTTCCTCCTTTCTTTTTCTTTATTATAATATCATTTTTGATAAATTGCAAGCCTTTTGTTGAAAAATTTCTAGTGTCATGCTGCTTCACCTCGAGTTAGTGCACACTCGAGAGTATTAAACAGTAACTCATGCGCAAAAAAACCACCCTCGCTCGCGCGAAAATAGGGGGCTCGAGAACCATGTGTTTGACTGACTAATTATTTCTACCGATTTCACTAGAACTTTCATGATTTCATTTAGTCAGTACCGGTCAAGCTCCTTTTCCTTTTCTTCTTTTCTTTTTTCTTTATTTATTATTATTATTTTTATTATTAAAGAAAAATGAGAAACAATGAAATGAAATGAAATGAAACAGGAGCAAAAAAAGAACTAACTAAAATGAAAAAAAGCCAGAGCTGTTACCAGTTCCGGCCTTTTTTCATTTTAGTTAGTCAAACAGTAGTCTCGCGAGCGTCATTTCTAGAGCTCCAAAAACCCCGTTTTTTTGCGCCTGAGTGACTGATCTTTAGTCTTGAGTGTGCACTACACACCTGAGTCATGCAGTTGGCGCTTGGCGTCTATCGACTGGCGCTTGGCATGCAGGGGCTGAGAGCTTGACAGTCTCAACCTTCTCGCATGGAGTGCCGCACTGCTTCAAGGAGCAGTCTCAACCAGTCGCGCGTTTGCACAAAAAGAAAGGGCGGTTACCCGCCCCTTCAACCGATGTGTGTTTAACGGTGGTTGTAAAACCACCACACAAACACTGTGTAATCGTAGTAACCAACATCGGTCGCAACCAATTCACCGGTGGGTGTGTAATAAATATCACCACGGTCCCCCGCGTTGGTGTTGAGTGTTTCAACGAAGCGAAAGTCGTTGTATTCAAACGTACGCAGAGGGTAGTTTTTACATCTGCGGTTGGGGTTGGTTTTTTCGTCGACGGTTTTGATTTCGTTGCGAAGTTTGTTGAGTGAGTTGATTACTTCGGTGTTAGTACACCAATTGATCGTAGAATAAACACTGTGATTGAAGTGATTGTAAAGGTTTTTCATTGTAATAATCCTCCCAAAGTTTGTATTGTGTGGTACTCCTTACCACAATTATATTATATACACTTTGGGCACAAAAATCAACTGTTTTTTGAAACTTTTTTGTTTTTTTTTCAGTCACGTGTTTTATCTTCACCAATCAATCCAGCGATCAATAACG
>ENA-OPWH01000267-OPWH01000267.1-human-gut-metagenome-genome-assembly--contig:-NODE-267-length-45063-cov-4.682234_pt1 | contig 45063 bp, 36 predicted proteins | sample MGYA00241506_ERZ502004 | MGnify/ENA primary metagenome ERZ502004 (study PRJEB25962, sample SAMEA2043049) | human gut metagenome | biome: human gut; feature: human-associated habitat; material: faeces... | reverse complement strand
TTGTAATTATAAATAAAAATTTATTATCGTAAATTTTTTTATTTTCAAAATTTTTTATAATTAATTTATTAACATAAAAAACTGTTCCCCATCCATAAATTAAATATCCAATATAAGTTGTGTAACCTGCTGCCAAATATCCAAATTTCATTATCCCAAAATAATTTAAAATAACATTCAAGATAGCAACGCCAATATTAATAAATACTAAAAATCTCATTTTTAAATAATATTGAGCAAACGGACAATAATATGTATAAATCAATGTAAAAAAAGTGCTTGCTGCAACTGGAGGTACAACATAAATAGCCTCATAATATTCTGATGATGCCATTACTTTTATCAATTCTGGAGCGAGAATTATAAACACTAAAATAACACTGATAAATAAAACACTGATTATTTTTGTAATTTCTGATATATTGCCAAATTCCTTATTATGGATTTTTTGCATAAGCCATGGATTATATGTCGCATTTATTGCAGTACTCAAAATTGAAATAAACATAGCGGAATTATATGCAACCGAATAAATTCCCGCCTTAGCTAGGCTAACTTGATTGCTTATCATTATCCTATCAATTTGATTTAAAATTACCATCGCTAAAAAAGCTGGTATCATTGGCAAATTAAATTTAAGAGCAAAATAAACAAATTCTTTATTTATTTTTTTCCCTTTAAAACACAAATTTCTAAAGAATAAACCTCCACCAAACAATACTATTATTATTGCATTTGATAAGATTTTTGCAAAACTTTTATCTTTACAATATACCACAGCTATCAGCGAAGCTAATAATATAATTATTGCATACAATACAGTAACTACTACTAAGGATCTGTATTTTGATTCATAACGTTGTTTTGCACACCATAAATTATATGCAGGTAATGTACAAAAAGTTATAAACATGATAATAATCATTTTAAAAGGTAATTGAATAATTACCTCTATATAATGATATAAACATAAAAACAATAATCCAAATGTCAATGTCCAAAATAAAGCAAGTAATTGAAGAGAAGAATTAAACTCATTTCTTCTATCATTAAATTTTGTCATTCCTACATTATAAACACCAGTTGATAAATTTAGTGTTGCAAAAATATATATAATATCAGACCATGAATTATAAATACTAAGTATTCCATAATCTTCACTACTCATTAATCTTGTAAAAATAATTGTTGAAATAACAGCAATTGCTTTTTGAACTAATGAACATATAAAAAACCATCCTGATGCTTTAACCTGAATAGGCAATTTTCTATATGTATCTCTTATTTTAGATATTTTCACCATACTTATTTTTCCTCATGCTATATAGAATATTTCGATACCGTTGATATCCTAATATTCTAATCAAGAATAATTTGATAATAGTATTAATGTTATATTTACCGTTTTTTTTATCCACCCATGATCCATTAAAGTGATGAATAGCCACCGAGTTTTTTGTTGTGAATATATAACCTGTTTCATAGTCCTTACAGCATAATATTTCAAACGGAAAAATAGACAATATATTAGGCACATCAAACGTATTATTTGAAAATTTCCAACCGTATCTTTTTTTCGTATATTCAGTAATAAATACTGTATTGGGTATCATATTATATGAACCATCTGCTCTTTTAAAATGTATGTTATCATAATAATGTAATAAATAATCTACCCACTCATTTCCTGCTTCTGCACCTATAATTCCTGTTACACAAACATTTTCTTCCTGAATACCGGTAAAAGCATTATACTTGCAAAAAAAATCAAGTGGTTTTAACAATTCCACATCAGTATCCATATAAAATCCGCCAAATTTATTTAATACATATAATCGCATATAATCTGTAACAAACGCATACCTTTTTGCATCATATGCCTCTTTTAAGTATTTATTCATCTCAAAATTAGTATTATCTTCATTCCAACATATAAATTTATAATTAGGACAATATTTTTTCCAGCTTTTTAAACACATAAGTGCTTTTTCGTCCATTTTACCTTTACCATACCAACAATAATGTATAATTTTGGGAATCATCGATTATTTCTCCTCTTTATTATATAATTTTTTAATTTTATACATAAAAAAAATTTTTTTAAAATTTAAATATATAAATCTTGATTTAAATATAAGTGGTACTAAGCAGATTAATTGCTTCTTATCTCCGTTTTTAACATTATCCAATATAACAAGCATTCTTTGTAATGCCTTCTCATATGCTTCAGTATTTGTACTAGTAATATACCTAGAGAGATATTTTTCTATTTCTCCTTTTGTCACTTCATCAATTCTACATAAGTTTTTTTGTAAATAACAAGATGACAACATCTGTCTTAAACTATTTGTACGGGAAATTCCATTTATACTTATTCTATAATTCATTAAAATACTATTAGCAATTCCTATTTTAAATCCATGTCTTTTTGCCCTTAAAAGAAAATCATAATCTTCGCACGCCACAAAGTCTCTATATCCATTTAATTTATCATAAACCTCCTTTTTAACCATCCAACTAGGATGTGGAACACAATTATCATACTCTAACATTCTTCCAATATATTGATAAGGAAATGATTTATTAGTACGTTCACAAATAATTACACCATCTTCCGAAATTCTTCTCATTTCACTTCCTACAATATCTAATTTTTGTGTTTCAATATATTTAAGTTGTTTTTCAAATCTATTGAATTCCGCAATATCATCTGCATCAATACGAGCAATATAATTCCCTGAAACCAACTTTAATGCTTTATTCAAACTTGCTGTTAAACCTATATTTTTATCGTTATAGATTATTTTAATTCTTCCATCTTTGTTTTCATATTTTTGCACAACATTCTTTATTTGTACATTTTGGGGATTATCTAAGACAATGAAATATTCAAAATCTGTATATGATTGATTTAATATTGAATTAATCGCATTTTCTATAAATTCAATCTTTTCATTAAATGTACACATAATTACACTTATCATTATTATAAACCTCTAAAATCTTTATTATAAAACTATCCAATTAAAATTGAAATTCTAATCATCATTATCCAAAAATTCATACGCATTACATATCAATACCAGCATACTCTGTGATATTATTAAGAATCCCATTGTTTGTCCTTTTACATCAAAAATAAATCCCATAATAATTAATATTATAGCTATTTTTTTTGTACTAGAAGATTTAGTATTTTTCCAAAGAATACAAACATAATAATAATATAATAAAACAGTTCCACCAATTCCCCAAAACAATAAATTTCTCAAATAACCAACATCTGTATGCATATAATACAATCCATCGTCATTATATCGTGCATCACCTATTAAAACCTGTTTCACAGTAGGACGAAAATACATATTATTAAACAAATTGTTTAATGAAGAAACATTTTTAATAGTAAATCTTTTTTCAGAATAACCAGAATCCTCAACGAATAATTGATCTATATAATGTGAAAATCTAAGCCAAGCAGGCTGACTATCTATATATGGCTTTAAAGAAAATTTATATACTGGCAATATAATTAGGCAAGTAAAAAATATAATTAAAATTCCACGTATCAAAGATGATTTATAGATTTTATTAGATAATTTATTTAATAAGACATATATTAAAAAAAATAAAATACCTATGATTGACGTTCTTCCAGCTGATAAAGCGCCAAAAATCATACAACCTAAATAAATTAGTTTTTTCACTCCTGTTTTGTTCCATTTATCCCAATAAAATGCAAGTATTACAAACAAAAAAGCATATGATACAGCTAACCCAAAAAATGCACTTCCCGAAATTGCCAATCCACGAAATCCAACATAGCTTTTTTCTCTTCTTAAAATTGTATCTGCTTCTCTAAATATATCAGTAATTTCTAATATAGTTGGACTTAAAAAACATAACAACTGTATAACACTTTGTATAAAAAATGCATTTATTATAATTTCAATTATATTGCCTTTTTTACATTTATAGTATCCAACAAGCATAATTCCAATTTCTAAAATTAATAATTGGTGAACAAGCGCTATCGTATATGCAAAATCAAATGTAAATTGGATTATAGGAACAATAACAGATAATAACACAAGAACTGTCATAAATTTTATTATCATCCTATTATATGAGCCCCCTAACATGCATCCAATCGTCTTATTTATTCTTGCATCTTTAGCTACACTAAATATTAAAAATAATAATACAATCAACGCAGATGATGTAAATGATAAATCTCTTATTATATTAAAATCAAATAAATATAAAAAAGCTAAAAATATATTCATCACTATCTTCTCTCTATCTTTTTTATGACATTTTCCTTTTTTTGATAAAATAAAGTACCAGACGGCACATTATTTGAAACAACTGTTCCTGCAGCAATTACAGCTCCTGAGCCAATAATAACACCTTTTAAAATTGTACAATTAGCACCAATCCAAACATTATCACCTATATAAATCGGAGCCGTAACATATTTATCATCCTTAAAATCTTTTTGAGTTTTATAATTATGATCATGATCATAAATAACAACATTAGGTCCTATCGTTGTATATGAGCCAATATATATTTCGTTCATCGAAACTAGAACTCCATTCCTATTTATAAAAACATTATCTCCCAATTTAATTTTCCCACCAATAGCATCTAAATGACAATTTTCTTTTATATCAACTTTTCTCCCCAAATCAATCCTTGAATTTATTCCGCTTATTTTTAAGGATGATTTTCTTGAAAAAATCATTACACTATTTACATGTAATTTTTTACCATATACACATTTCAAAATACTCATTCTAATGAAAGTTACTAATGCTAATATTATATTTTTCATTACTAATACCTATTTGATTATACAAATCCTCCAATGCAACATCTGGTAAATACTTACTCGCCTGAGTTATTGCATTTAATTTCATTGAGTTCCAATCATCAATATTGTTATAAATATTAATCAATTTATTTGCTAATGCTTTATAATCATGAGTTTTTATAATATCTCCATTCCATCCCGAGATAATTATCTCACTATTATACTTCCAATCACTTGCTATTACCGGAACTCCAGCTGCTAAAGAATCAATAAGTGTTCCTGCAAACCCTTCACCTGGGTAATATGTCGGAAATACAACAGCAACATAATTTTTCAATACCTCTGTCGTTTTATCATATTGTATTATCCCTCTATATCTAATATATTTTGGTAATTTTGTTTGCAACATATTAAACCATTCTTTTTGTGTCTCTTCGATTTGACCATATATTTCTAAATAAAATGCATTTTTCCCCAATAAATTATTCACCTCTATAACAGCCTTAATTGCATCTTCAATCCCTTTTTCTTTCATAACTCTTGAAAAAGTACATATTTTAAAAGGGGCTGATTTAGTGTAAATTAGCTCGTTTGCCTTTAAAATATTAAGGTTCTTGCAATTAGGCATTATTTTAACATTATTTAATCCCATTTCATTTAATCTATTTTTCATAATCTTCATTTCAACATATATATTCGAAAAATTTTTTAATGATTGAATTAATTTATGTCTATTCTCAAGAAAATCAGGTAACCATCCACCTATTACTACATAATATAATTTTTTGTTAAAAAATTTATTTAAAAAAGCTAACAAAGGTGCATAAACGCATAATCCATTTTCTGCTAACATAATTATTATATTCTCCCCAAATTGTAATGAATTCCAACATTGAAATGGCACCTTTAATATATTTTTAATTCCACCATATGTATTTATAATCCTAATATCTTCTTTACCAATTTTATTTTCTAATGCATTATAAATAACTTTTGTTTTAATAGTCTGACCATTCGAAGAATTTTTTTCTCCTCCTAAATTTCCTATTAAAAATAACTTTTTAAGCTTTTTTACATATATAGTTTTCTTATAACTTCCAAATATCAAATTTTTAACTACATAAAAAATACTTTCAGCAATACCCTTTTCTTCTGCAAAACGAAATAGTTTATAATGCCACTTGAACATCGAAAATACACTATGTGTACTAATACTTCCACTTCTTCCACGTCTATACCCTGCTAGTACTTCATCTAATAAATAGCAATTAACTTTCTTACATACTTTTAACCACATTGCATAATCATTATTCTTCTTTATATCTTCTATTTGTATCAATCCAACAACCTGTGCATCATACATTACAGTTAGACATCCTGGCCAACAATAATTATACATTCCTGTTTTAGTTATCTTTTTAGGTCCAGTAACCATTACCCCAGTTAATTTTCCATCTTCATTAATTTCCTTATAATTTGTATATGAAAAATGATAGTCATTATCTTCCATAAATTTGATCTGCTTTTCTAGCTTATCCGGTGACCACAAATCATCAGAATCCAAAAAGGCAATCCATCTTCCCTTTGCTTCTCTCAACGCTCTATTTCGTGACATAGCAGCACCAGAGTTCACTTTATTTTTTAAATATACTATTCTTTCATCACTAATTGATGCCACTACATTATCTGTATTATCAGTTGAGCAGTCATCAACTATTATAAGTTCCCAATTTTTATAAGTCTGGTCAATTACAGATTCAATCGATTGTTTTATAAATTTGTCAGTATTATATGACGGCATAATCACCGATACTAAATCATTCATCAAATTTACCCTTTCACTAACAATCTTTTTGCCTCTAATTGCTTACTATCATACTCATCTTTTTTCACATCATTATTGCTCAAAAGATAATCCCCAAAGTCCATCGCCGTAGCCATATCATCCATCGTAATTCCATCTCTCTTAAACACAGAGGCAACTGTCATAAAAATAATCTTCACGTCAAACAGAAATGAAACCTTATCCACATACTCCAAATCGTATTTAAACTTATCCTCCCAGCTAATAGCATTTCTACCATTTACTTGAGCCCATCCAGTCAACCCTTGTCTGACACTATGACGTTTTCTCTGCTCCTGTGTCATAAACACCATATCTCTGACTAACTGTGGTCTAGGTCCCACAATCGCCATATCACCCTTAACAATATTCACCAGTTCAGGCAGTTCATCCAATGAAGTACTCCTGAGAAACTTTCCATATCTATTCAGTCGTACCTCATCCGGCAGCAGGTTTCCATCAGCATCTTTTCTGTTATCCATTGTTCTAAACTTAATTAGCTTAAATATCTTTTCATCTTTTCCCGGTCTTTTCTGTGTAAAGAAAGGATTTCCTCTCATAAATACCGTCCCCAGCACGATTAACACTAACAACAACGGCGAGAGAATTATCAATGCTATCAAACTTAGGCAAAAATCTATAATTCTTTTAAAGTACTTTGCATACATACTCCTACCTCTATTCAAAACAAGCTCTAATCACTTCAATAATCCTATCCTGCTGTTCTGCAGTCATCTTATTGTCAGATGGTAAGCACAATCCTCTTTGGAATATATCTGCTCCCACATCTTTGATTCCACCAGCAATATAAGCATTGGTTTTTGCTCTTCCGGAACCATTTGCTGTTACAAACTCGTGCATTCTATACATTGGCTGCATATGCATTGGTTTCCATATTGGTCGTCCCTCAGCATTGATACTGCTGATTGCCTCTAATATTTCTGTTGGGCAGCTTTTCCCTTTTTCAGATACATAAAGTGCTTCTGTCTCACTTCTTACCTGTCTGCACATTGCATCTTCATCTATGAGCATACTGCTAAGCCAATAATTTGGTTCGGCTTTTGCCTGATCGAATGGATTCATTTTTACAGGAAGGCCTTTTAAACCATCCCGATATTTCTCATATATATTTTTCTTCTGAGAAATATGGTCTTTTAAATGTTCATACTGATTTCTTATTACTCCTGCAATTACATTGCTCATTCGGTAATTGTATCCAACTTCCTCATTCTGATACCATGCGGCATTTTCTCTGGCCTGTGTAGACCATTTACGTGCCTGATTTGCATCTTCGAGTGAATTGGTTAAAAGACAACCTCCGGCTGATCCTGTAATAATCTTGTTTCCATTGTATGATATCGCAGCATAATCGCCGTAAGAGCCACACTGTTTTCCTTCCCATGATGCTCCCATAGCTTCTGCAGCATCTTCTACTAATAAAGCTCCATGTTTTTCACATATCTCTTTAATCTGCTTTACATTCCCCGGAAAGCCATACAACTCAGCATAAACAACTAATTTTACCTCAGGATACATCTCAAATGCCTTTTCCAAAGCTGCTGGATCCATTCCCCAAGAATCATACTCTGTATCAATGAATACTGGAATACCGCCTTCATATACCACAGGATTTAAAGTTGCATTAAATGTCATGTCTGTACAAAATACACGTTTGTTATGTAAAGCTCCCGTTCCAATCGGTGCCTTTCCATATAATTTTTCTCCGGCTAATTTCATACACAAATGAAGTGCAGCTGTTCCACAAGATAATGCTACAGCATATTTTGTTTGTGATACATCTGCTGCTATTTTTTCTACTTCATTAATATTAGCACCAACAGTAGACATCCAGTTTGTCTCATAGGCTTCCATCACATATTGCATAGAGTCAGGATACATTGTTGGTGATGAGAGCCACACTTTATTTTCAAACTTTTCAAATCTTCCTTTATATTCAAAAGCCATTTGATTTTCTTCCTTCTTTCCCCGTTTAGTAACTTTACTAATTGTAGTAATTATCTTATGCTGGATGATAAGTAGTTACCACTTTCTGTACTCTCTCTTTCATATCATCCTTATTTTTATAAGCAGCTTCAAGTAGTCCATCCAATTGCTGTAAAAACTCTTCGATATCAAACGGAATCGGGCAACCAATGTGAATCAAATCATTTTTTGTCTTCTTGAGTCCTTCTTCTGCCATAAGTTTTTCCTCATAGAGCTTTTCTCCCGGCCGAAGTCCAGTATATACCAGTTTAATATCCACATCAGGTGTATAACCGGATAATCTTATGAGATTTCTTGCTAATGTATCTATCTTTACCGGTTCTCCCATGTCCAAAACAAAGATTTCTCCGCCCTTTGCATATGTACCGGCAAGAAGTACAAGACTTACTGCCTCTGGAATCGTCATAAAGTAACGGATAATATCCGGATGCGTAACTGTTACTGGTCCACCTGCTTCAATCTGTTTTTTGAAGATTGGAATAACAGATCCATTACTACCGAGTACATTACCAAATCGAACAGCAACAAACTCTGTCTGTGCTGTCTTTAATGCTTCTACAATTTCCGGTGCTGTAATTACATCATTCATTCCATGCGTAAACAGCTGTGGCACTTCGTATGCCTTTCCCTCTTTGATTTTTGCTGCAAATGATTGAATAATCATTTCACACAGGCGCTTAGATGCACCCATTACATTCGTTGGATTTACAGCCTTGTCTGTACTGATTAATACAAACTTCTTACAGCCATGTGCCATAGCTGCATATGCTGTCTTGTATGTTCCGATTGCATTATTCTTGATTGCCTCACATGGACTATCTTCCATGAGCGGAACATGTTTGTGTGCTGCTGCATGATATACGATTTCCGGTCTGTACTGCTCAAACACCTGAAATATCTTTCTGCTGTCTCGCACAGATCCAATAAGGGTATCAAGCTTCAGTTCCGGATATTTCTTTCTAAGTTCCAATTGAATATCATATGCATTGTTCTCATATATATCAAATAGAATCAGATGCTTCGGCTGATGTGATGCAATCTGTCTTGCCAATTCCGAACCGATGGAACCAACACCTGTAATAAGTACAACCTTTCCTTTTATATAATCGAATACTTCTGACATATCCGGTTTAATCGGATCTCTTCCTAATAAATCTTCAATCTGTACCTTTTTCATCCTGCTGACAGATACTTCTCCGGTATAAAGCTGATACATACCCGGCAGATTCATAAGTTCACAAGATGTTTCACTGCAGATACTTAAGATATCTCTCTTCTCTTCCGGTTTTGCACTCGGTATAGCCATATAAATTTTATCAATATTGAATTTTTCTACCGCTTCCATGATTCGGTCTCTGCCACCAAACACAGGCACATTGTCAATATATCTGCCCCACTTATTTGGATTATCATCAATAAAGCAAGCAACTATCTCATTCGTTTCTTTTGCATTTTTGATATCGCGAAAAATCAGCTGTCCTGCAGCTCCTGCACCAATCAGCATGACTTTCTTTTTGTTTTCATTCTTATTCGCTCTTCCTCGCAAGAGAAGGATAAAACGATAAGAGAAACGGATTCCTAACGTCGTGATAAACTGGCATACCATACCTATTATAAAATAGGAGATTGGCATTCTTAGCACAAAGCCTGTCAGAGTAACCGCATAAACAATGCTACTGATTAAAGTCGCAGCTGTCACACGCATTAACTCTGAATAACTTGCAAATCTCCAAATACTCTTATACAGACGCATGAACCAAAACACGATCACACAAAAAGCTGCATAAAACAGGATACTCTTATAATATGTATGAAGATATATCGTTTCTATTGATGAAAATTTACAGTCAAAACGTACCCATAATGCTGCAAAATACGATACAGCGACTGCCATAAAGTCATAAATCATCAATAATAACGTTACTACTTCCCAGTGTTCAAATGTTTTCTTATGTTCTTTGCTCATTTTCTTCCCTCTTCTATATTTAATAGGTTATCCCCCATAAACTGAATATACTCCCAATATATCCAATGAAAGGGGTTGGCATCTGCCTACCCCCCCGATTTTATTCTACGCAAAAATTTACTATTAACATAATATACTTAGGGTATTGTTTTGTCAATAAATGTCAAAATTTTTGGTTATAATATCTAATTTTAAGTTGTATTTAATAATTTAATTGTTATTTATATAAGCCGGCATGGATATTTTACTCCTCAAAGAGCTTTATCTTCCTCCCAATCATCTCATCAATCCTTGCGATATACTGCCCTACATCCTTGACATTCTCGCATCTGTCGATGCGGTGGGTGCCATCGGGATTTGGTATAGGCCAGACACGCTTGGTGCTTGCTCCGGCTCCGCAGGCTACAATAGTCTGCTTTTCCTCCATTATCAGTATGTTGTATACGCCGGCCTTGCCCTTTGCCGCATAGCCCACGTTTTCCATGTTGCCTGCCATGCCCTTCTGCCTGTAGAGGTAGTATGGCTCAAGCCCCATCTGCTTACAGTAGGCTGCGCAGAGATCCATATGCTCCTGGGTGTTGACCATCTGCATATCTCTGTAGCGGTCTTTGAAGATGGTGAGTCTTGCAGCTCGCTTTACTGCGAGTGAGTGGATAGTGACGTTGTCAGGTGCCAGTTCCTTCACCAGCTCCATTGTGTGCCTTACATCATCGAGTGACTCCTCGGGAAGTCCCATGATGAGGTCCATGTTTATGTTGTCAAAGCCCAGCTCACGCGCGAGCTTGAAGCTTTGTATCGTATCGTCTACTGTGTGGTGTCTTCCTATTATATCAAGCGTCTGCTGCTTCATGGTCTGTGGATTTACTGATATACGGCTGATGCCGTTTTTCTTTAGTGCCAGGAGCTTTTCTCTCGTGATGGAGTCCGGTCTGCCTGCCTCCACGGTAAATTCCAGGCAGTCCTTTAAATCAAAGCTGCATTTGATTTTTCTGATAAGCCTGTCAAGCTGCGCAGGGCTTAGTGTGGTCGGTGTGCCGCCTCCTATGTAGATGGAGTTTAGCTTCTTGTGGTAGAATTTCTGTGCTGTGTAGTCTATCTCCTTCTCGAGTGCATCGAGGTAATCGTCTACGCGGTTTTTCCACACACCGAGCGGGTATGAGGTAAACGAGCAGTATGCACAGGTGCTCGGGCAGAATGGTATACCTATGTACAGGCTGTAGCCATTGTCATAGTCCACCTTGTCAAGCAGTGCCTTCTCACGCTTTGCTATGCCTATTGAGAGGTCGATTTTCTCATCGCTTGCAAGGTAGGTTTTCTTAAGATAGTCGTAGGTTTCCTTATCGCTCATGCCGTCCTCTATGCATTTCATGGCTATCTTGGTCGGTCTGATGCCTGAGAGTGTGCCCCACGGAAGGCTCTTTCCTGTGCCCTTTTCTATCATGGAATACAGGGCGAGCTTGAGGCGGTTTTTGGTTTCCTTGCGGTCTGTGCCGGTCACAGATATTTTTGTGCAGATACTTTCTCCGTCTGTTTTAATGTCACTTTCGTCGGCTTGCTGCATCTCACCTGTCATGGAATTATTTCCGCCGGCTCTATTCAGCGTCCACTCCACTGCAATTTCATCGCCCACATAGTCTATCTTAAATACCTGTGAGGCATCCGCAAATTCCTTTACGCCATCATCTGTCATCTCGTGATGTGTGCAGGCAAGGTTTTTCCCCTCCACCTCATCAGGTGGGCAGCTATAGTACATCTGCACATCCTCCTGAGGGAAGAACTCCTTGAGCAGTGAGTGCACATCATATTCAAAATCCGGTTTATTAAATACTACTACTATCATAAGTAAGGGTTATACATCCTCTCGTTTTCTATAGTTGTTGTGTCGTTGTGGCCCGGGTACACCTCTGTATGCTCAGGCAGTGTCATGATTTTTTCCTTCACTGTGCGCACGAGGTCTGACATGCTGCCGCCCTTGAAATCCGTACGTCCGATTGAGCCGCAAAACAGCGAATCGCCTGTAAAGATCACGTCCTCATACGGGAAATAATAGCAGCAGCCGCCCGGTGTATGCCCCGGTGTGTGAAGCACTACTATGTGAAAGCCTGCGATGTCAAGCTCCTGCTTATCCTTCAAAAATACATCTGCATAAAAAGTCTTTGACTGGCCCATCATGTAGCTGACATTGAGCTGCGGGTCATCGAGTGTGGCTTTGTCTGCCTCATGAATATATATCTTGATACCGTAGCGGTCTGCGAGCGGTTTTGCATCCGTGGCATGATCAAAGTGTCCGTGTGTGAGCAGTATTGCTACTGGCTTTGCGCCTGATTCGTCCACTTTTTTGGCGAGCTGATTAGCACACGCGCCCGGGTCTATTATTATCATTTCCTTTGTCTTTATATTGGTGACAAAGTAGCAGTTGGTCTGCACCGGTCCCACTACGAAGTGGTCTATCTTCATATTTACCATATGAGTGTACTCCTTGTCTATTATATGTTATGCTTCACGCAAGAACCACCGGGATTTAGCCGGTGGTCCTCTCTACGTCTATTACACTTTCTATCTGTCTGAGCTTCTCCACTAGAACCTTTATCTGGTCCCTGCCTTTGATATTAAAAAATACCTCGATTGTAGCGATGCCCTGCTTACTGGTCTTGGACTGGATACCACTGATATTGATTTCCTTCTCGGTAAATATCTTTGTGATATCTACGAGCAGTCCCGGCCTGTCATGACAGAATATCTTTAAGTCTGCCTGATACTCGGCACCATTGTCCATGAGGGCTGTATCCTGCCACTCTGCTTCTATGAGCCTGTCCTTTTCTATCTTGGACAGATTGATGATATTCACGCAGTCTGTCCTGTGGATGGAGATGCCTCGGCCTCTTGTGACAAAGCCCACGATTTCATCTCCCGGAACAGGATTGCAGCACTTCGAGAAGTGCACAGCCACGTCATAGAGTCCGTGTACCACAATACCGCTCTTTGACTTGTGCTCGGGCTGTGTGCCTGCTGCCGCCTGCTGCTTTTCTGCGATGCTGCCAAGCACATCTGCATCTGTCACCGGCACCACATGATCCTTCTTGTACTCGTCGTACATCCTGTTGACTATCTGGCTCTCCTTGAGTCCGCCGTGACCGACGGTTGCAAGGCATGAGTTCCAGTCGTGGAAGCCGTATTTGCGGCGTATTTTCTCCTGATACTCAGGCTTGTTTATTTCAGCAAAGTTGATACCCTTTGCTTTGGCATAGGCTGCTATCAGATCCTTGCCGTGCTGTATATTCTCCTCCTTGAGCTCACTTCTGAACCACTGGTTGATCTTGTTCTTGGCCTGTGTGCTCTTTACGACCTTGAGCCAGTCACGGCTTGGTCCCTTGGAGTTCTGTGAGGTGATTATCTCTATCTGGTCACCGTTTTTGATGACATAGTCTATCGGCACCAGCTTGCCGTTTACCTTGGCACCGACCATCTTGTTGCCGACCGCAGAGTGTATGCTGTAGGCAAAGTCTATAGGTGTGGAGCCCTTTGGCAGGTTCTTTACATCGCCGGACGGCGTGAATGCAAATACATTGTCGGAGAATAAATTTAAATCACTCTTTAATAAAGTCATAAATTCCTTATTATCCGACATGTCCTGCTGCCACTCGAGTATCTGGCGCAGCCAGCTGAGCTTCTCCTCCTCTGTGACAGTGGTGGTAGTGGCATTGCCGTTGTTTGTTTCCTTGTACTTCCAGTGCGCTGCGATACCGTACTCAGCAGTACGATGCATCTCGTAGGTACGAATCTGTATCTCAAACGGCTGTCCACTCGGACCTATGAGTGTCGTGTGAAGCGACTGGTACATGTTCTGCTTCGGCATGGCGATATAGTCCTTGAAACGGCCCGGTATAGGCTTATACTTCTCATGTATGATACCAAGCACTGCGTAACAGTCCGGTATGGTATCCACCAGAATTCTGATGGCAAAGAGGTCATATATCTGGTCTATCGTCTTGTCCTGATTGACCATCTTCTTATATATACTGAAGAAATGCTTTGCCCTGCCGTATATCTCAGCCTTGATGCCGGCATCTGTAACATACTTCTTGACATCGTTTACCAGGCCCTGGATGTAGGTGTCGCGCTCTGTCTTTCTGAGGGCTACCTTCTCTACCAGATCGTAGTAGGCATCCGGATAGAGGTACTTCATACAAAGGTCCTCGAGCTCTATCTTTATCTTGCTGATACCAAGTCGCTGTGCGATAGGGCAGTAGATATCCTGTGTCTCTCTGGCGATACGCTGCTGTGCCTCCTTGGACTGGTACTTGAGTGTACGCATATTGTGCAGTCTGTCTGCCAGCTTTATGAGGATGACTCTGATATCCTTCGCCATGGCGAGAAACATCTTGCGCAGATTCTCAGCCTGCATCTCAAGCCTGTCCGCATTCTTGTCCTTCGGATCCTTGGTGCTGTCTGTCAGATGCAGGTGCTTTAACTTCGTGACGCCATCCACCAGATGTGCGACATCGTCTCCAAACTCCGCACGCATCTCATCCATGGTCATGATGGTGTCCTCCAGCACATCATGGAGCAGTCCTGCTGCAATTGTTTCCTTATCCAGCTCGAGCTCGGCGAGTATTATGGCAACACAAAGCGGATGTATGATATAAGGCTCTCCTGACTTACGCGCCTGCCCCTTATGGGCATCATAAGCTACCCTGTAGGCTTTGTCCACAAGGCTCGTGTCATCCGACGGATGGTACTTTTTGATTTCCTTTTTCAGCTCATCGTAAAGCTCCTCCGGGCTCGTAAAATCCTTTGTTCCCCTTATACCGCTGGTATCTGAGCGAAATTTGTCCGCTATTTTTTCTAATTCTTCTGTTGAGTAATCTGCCAATAGTCTCACCTCGATTGTAGTGTATCTTTAGTAGCCATTATATTTTATTTCTTTAAAAATTGCAATCTTATGTTGTTAGCCGATAACCATCTTTACTCCGCCATACATGCCGGCTGAGTTGCCGAGTGTGGCGAGCTTGATCTCTGTCTCACGGCTTGCATGGAAAGCATACTCTTTATAGTACTTTGCTGCTGTATCGATGATGATGCTTCCTGCCTTTGAGAGGCCTCCGCCTACAACAAATACCTCAGGGTCCATGACGCATGCTACTGCTGCCATTGCCTTGCCGAGAAGCTTCATAGACTGCTCTACTGCTGCAATGCCCGCTGCATCTCCTGCCTTTGCCGCATCGCATACATCCTTGGCTGTGAAGCCTGCATTTAAATCAAGCTTTGTTGCCACATCCCTGTGTGCTGCAATGTATCTCTCTGCCACTCTTACAAGACCGTTTGCTGATGCATACTGCTCTAAGCAGCCCTTCTTGCCGCAGCCACAGCACTCTGACTCATCATCTACCATAGGCATATGTCCTATCTCTCCGCCTGCTCCGTTTACTCCGGCTACGATTCTGCCCTCGCGGATGATTCCTCCGCCTACGCCTGTGCCGAGTGTGATCATGACTACATCCTGATGACCCTTTCCGCCACCCTGCCACATCTCACCGAGTGCAGCTACGTTGGCATCGTTTCCGGCCTTTACCTTGATGCCGCCGCACAGTACTGAGAGTGACTGTGCCACGTTGAACACGCCCCAGCCGAGGTTGACACACTTCAATACTGTTCCGTCATCCTTTATAGGTCCCGGCACTCCCATGCCTACGCCCTCGATGTCACCCATCTCTATGCCATGCTTCTCGTTATTCTCCTTGATGGATGCTGCGATATCAGGCAGGATGAGCTCGCCTGAATTCTCTGTGCGTGTAGGAATCTCCCATGTATCGACAAGCTTTCCTGTGGTCTCGAAAAAGCCTATCTTTACAGTTGTTCCACCTATATCTACTCCGTATGCATATTTCTTCATTTTTTCGTCCTCCAAATCGTTAAACTATGTTTATATTTTATTGCCTAATTGTATATTTTTCAATGTTTTTCATTGTTTTTTATGTTTTTTATATTTTTTCTATATATAGAAGCGTTTATATCATCATCCATATGCCCGCTATTTGTAAATCCAAGCTTTTTGGCAAGGCGCACCGATGCCGTATTTCTCTCATCTATCCGGCAGTAAAGCTCTTCAAAGTCTGTGTTTTCGCGCGCGTAGTCTATGATGAAGCGGCACACCTCCGTGGCATAGCCTTGGTTCCATAATTCCGGTGCTATCATATAGCCCATTTCATTGTGCTCAAGCCCTGCCCTGCCTATCAACTTTCCTGTTTCCTTGGAAAATACAAGCCACATGCCATACTCGTAAAAGCCATACATGTTCTCTATATATGCTTTCTGGTATTCAAGCTCTGTCTCGTAGTCGTAAAGTGGCTCCACAAAGTCTGTCATGCTGGGCTTGTCATAGAGCTCATAGAGCGCAGGAAGGTCCGACAGGGACAGTTCACGTATCAGACACCTGTCTGTCTCACCGATGTCCCACGGGATGTGATTATACCGCCTGCGCACCCGCTCCAGATACTCAATATCAAGCTCTGCAAGGCTCTCGACTGCATAGTGCGTGCCGCACTGCGGTTCTCCTACTGATGCTATGCCGAGTGAGTCAGCTATTTGCTTCTGCTGCCGGTTTGATACTATCCAGATGTAGTTGGCGGGAGCAGATGTCATCTCTACTGCACGCTTCCACTGCAGCTTGAATATCTCGTCATGATAGTAAAAAGAGGCAAGTTTTGCGCTTGCCTCATCAATAATTATTATCATTAAACTGTCTCCGGCTCCGGATAGTCCACTCCGAATGTCTCAACTGTAACTTTCTTCATGACCTGAGCCTCAATTGGTTTGTCCATGTAGTCTGTGCGCACCTCTGCGATCTTGTTTACCACATCCATGCCCTCGATTACCTTGCCGAATGCCGCATACTCGCCGTCGAGATGTGGTGCATCCTGATGCATGATGAAGAACTGGCTGCCTGCTGAATCAGGTATCATGGTACGTGCCATTGAAAGTACACCGGCTGTGTGCTTTAAGTCATTTTTGAAGCCGTTGTGTGTGAACTCGCCCTTGATTTCATAGCCCGGGCCGCCTGTGCCGTTTCCGTCAGGATCTCCGCCCTGGAGCATGAAGCCCTTGATTACACGGTGGAAGCATACTCCGTCATAGAAGTTGTGATTGATTAAGCTGATAAAGTTGTTTACTGTGTTTGGTGCGATTTCCGGATAAAGCTCCGCCTTGATTACATCGCCGTTTTCCATTGTGATTGTTACGATTGGATTCTGTGCCATTATTTTTCTCTCTTTCTTTTATAATATTATGAGGCTTGGAGAATATCCATTCCTCGCAATAATTAAATATCGAATTAATTTCTACCCGATTGATTTTACCTGATTTTACTTACTCAGTGCCTCGACAACCTTCGGAAACTCCATGAAGTGCGATGCCTTCACCAGTATGGTGTCGCCCTCCTTCACATATGAAAGAAGCTCCTGTGTCATAATCTCCCTATCCTCGAAATAGTGGATGTCTACATCGGACGATTTCTCCGCGGCTCCGGCTGCATATTCCTTTGCAAGCTCGCCTGCGGCAAAAAGTGTATGGATATGATTCTCTCCAACTGCTTCGCCTACCTCATGGTGCAGCTTTTTCTCATCGCTTCCAAGCTCGCCCATGTCGCCAAGCACTGCTATTGTCCTGCCCTTTGCATGTGAAAGCACCTCGATAGAGGATTTCATGGATACAGGATTTGCATTGTAGCAGTCATCTATCACTGTCATGCCATGCGTTTTGATAAAATTGGTACGCCCTGCGATTGTCTCTGCTTTCTCGATTCCTGACTTTATCTCAGCTATTGTGAGGCCAAGCTGTAATCCGACAGCCGCTGCCGCCATGGCATTGTATACATTGTGCTCACCCGGGATGTGGATGTGTGCATCAAACTCACCCTCCGGAGTGACAAAATGAGCCTTCATGCCGTCAAAGCCCAGGTTTTCAATATTTGTGGTATATACTGACTTATGAACGCCTGATGCTGATTCCTTGCCATAGTATATGGCAGGCTTTCCATTTACCGTCTGCACTGTGGCCAGCTTGTCGTCATCTGCATTCAGCACTGCGACCGCATCCGGCATCATATGCTCAAAGCACTCTGTCTTGGCTTTAAGCACACCATCCCTGTCGCCCAAAAACTCCAGATGGCAGTAGCCGATATTGGTGATGACCATAACATCCGGGCACGACATGGTAGAAAGTCTGTGCATCTCGCCAAAATCAGATATGCCCATCTCAAGCACTGCTACCTGATGGCTTTCCCTGATTCCGAAAATGGTGAGTGGCAGGCCTATCTCGTTGTTGAAATTGCCTGCGGTCTTGTGGACGCTGTATTTCTGCTCAAGGACTGATGATATCATCTCCTTGGTGCTGGTCTTGCCGACACTTCCGGTAATGCCCACCACCTTGATATCCAGGCTTTTTCTGTAAAATGCCGCGATCTTTTTCATGGCATCGGTGGTTGATTCAACAAGCACATATGGGCCTGCCGGATCCGTCAGCTCATGCTCAGAGAGCACAATTGCCGCTCCCTGCTCAAACACAGTCGGAATGAATTTGTGTCCGTCCACCCTTTCTCCCTTTATCGGGATAAAAAGATAGCCCTCCTTCACCTGTCTGCTGTCAATGACGGCGCCGGTGATTGTCGTATCGAGCTGTGTCTCATCGCCTATGTATGTGCCCCCGCAGGCCTTTGCGATATTTGCAAATGTAAGATTCTTCATGTACTTATCCGACATGCTACACCTCATATTTTTTCAAAGATATGTCAATCAGATGCTCACAGAGCTGATTAAAGCTCATACCGATAACTGCGGCCTCCTGTGGCAGAAGACTGGTCGGAGTCATGCCAGGCAGTGTGTTTGCCTCGAGGCAGAACATCTCATTTTTGTCGTTGAGCAAAAAGTCTGAGCGTGAATATGTGTCAAGCCCGATAACACGCGCAACCTCCTCGGCATAGTGCTGCATATCCTTTGTCACCTGCTCAGGAAGCTCGGCCGGACATGTCTCTACTGTACTGCCCGCCTTGTATTTATTCTTATAATCGTAGAAGCCCTCCTTCGGTGCAATCTCTATAATAGGAAGAGCTTTGCCCTCGATAACGCCGACAGAGAACTCCCTGCCCTGTACAAACTCCTCGATAACCAGCTCATTTTCCCACTTGAAGGCATCGTCAAGTGCCGCCTTGAACTCTGCCGCATCCTTAACGATGGTGACACCGATGCTTGAACCGCCGCAGCATGGCTTTACCACACATGGAAGTGTCAGGTCAAGCTTTGTGATATCGTCCTGTCTGGTCGCTCTTGTCATGGAAATACCCTTTGGAGTAGGTATACCGTTTGCAAGGAAGAACTGCTTTGATGTCTCCTTGTTCATGGCGATGGCTGAGCTTAAATAATCGCTGCCTGTATATTTGACACCGAAGAGGTCAAATGCTGCCTGTATCTTTCCGTTCTCTCCGTTTTCTCCGTGAAGAGCCATGAAAACAATGTCCGCCATCTGACACATTTTGATGACATTTGGTCCGAAGAAGCAAGGTGACTGGTCCTTTCTGGAAGCCTTTACCTTTGCGAGGTCAGGTGCCTCTGTCGGAATATCGCTGACCTGCACGCTTATCTCGTCCGCGCGGTCAAATATACCTGTCAGGTCCTCCTCCCTGTCACTATATCCCATAAATACATCCAATAATATAACTTTGTGGCCGTTCTCTTTGAGTGCCTTAGCTACCATGCTTCCTGTCTTGAAGGAAACATCTCTCTCTGTGCTGAGCCCTCCGGCAAGTACTACGATGTTCATTTTTGTCCTCTTTTCTTTGATTGAATTATCATGCTTTGGTTTAATTAAACACAATGCAATGCTTCTTTTTTAAAGCTATGAGTAATCAACATAATTTCTCCAAAATTATAACACCATTTGTGCAAAAAAGAAAGACCGGTTGCCCGGTCAAAAAAGAAATTCTCATTTTATTTTAAACTGTGTTAGCTTCCAGCAGCTGTATCATTCTCATAAATACCATCCGCCCGTGCAAATCATCCTGTGAAAGTGATTCTCCGTACTTCAATACTAATAATCGGCACTGATAAAAATTCAGCTCAGGATTGCCAAAAAGCAAAATCCGCAAGGCTGCATTTTCCAGGTAATTGTGTATATTTCCCACCTCAATAAATATATCTACGATATCATCGAGGTTAATAAGTCCTTTCTGTTCATAATAAATTCTTCCCAAATATTTCATCCCTCCATCGACTTTATTTTTCGTAGAACTTCTTTTTTTGTCTTTCTTTTGAAATTTTGTCGTCTTTGCGAAATTTCACTCTTTGTTGGTGGATTCATTTTTCCATATAATATATCAATATTCTAGGCGCGTTACGCGCTTGTATTTTGAAGATTTCTATTAGAAGATTTAATATTGATAGGTGATTAGCAGTTTTCGACAAAATACAACATGGTTTTAGGTTTAATTTAGTTGGTTTTTGTTTAATATTGCTCTTTTTATATCAGAATTTTTGTAATGATAAATTTGTACTATTTTTGTGGTTTTTTCCTTGCTGGCTGCATCTGGTAGTCTTGATGCAATAAGGGCAATACAAGATAAATCCATAAAGACTTTTGCCCTTGCCATTTTTGCAACCCGGATGTTATCAAGGTTGTAATTATCTTTTAAATCTCCGAACGTACGCTCTACGCTGGTTCGTTGATTATATAGTTTTTCAAATGCTTTTGTTTCTCTGAATGGTGCTGTAATAAACCTTGAATTATCTTTGATTTTTCGACATAATCGTAACCAAGACTGCGTCTTAGAACCGGTAACCGGGTCAGATTTGAGACGCATAACCAATGCCTTTATATCTGATAATTGCTCTATTTGCATAGCATAATGTACAATAGCCCTAGGTTGATAGCATAGTGGGCAGGTCTTGAGGAGCTATAATCCATAAAGCTTTTAAAACAGCTCCCAAAATTCAGCCCATAAGGCGGAAAAAATACGAGAAAAGTAGCTGAAACCGCAAAAATCTCCAAAACAGCTCTCAAACTCAGCCCATAAGCCGGAAAAAATCGCGTGAAAAAGTAGCTGAAACCGCAAAAATTCCCAAAACAGCTCCCAAAACCAGTCCATAAGCCGAAAAAATTCCAGAAAAAAGTAGCTGAAACCGCAAAAATCTCCAAAACAGCTTAAAAATTAGTCAAGTCCAAATTTGTGTGTAAATTCATCTTCCAGCTATATTAGTCCGTCTATGCTGCCTTTATCTTCAGGAGATTTGATTGAATGGAGCTTAGTTTGTCATAGTATTCTTTCATATCAAAAATTCTGTGACTGACACTCCAATCATTATGATCATCCTGAAGAACTGCACCAATCAGTCGTATAATAGATTCCGTATTAGGGAAAATCTGAATGACCTTTTCTCGTCTTCTGATCTCTCTGTTTTCACGCTCTATTATGTTGCTGGTTCTTAATGCAATACGATATTTTGAAGGTAATGCCATGATTGTAATGCTATCTTCAAACCCTTCATCAAGGATAACCATTGCTTCATTTGCAACATCCTGATATTCATCGTATATTGATTCTTTTAGGCGACGGGCTTCTTCAATAGTAGTTGCATTGAACATATCTCGCAATTCAGAAGCTAAACCAGTGCTGTATTTTTTGGGACACTTATCTATGATATTTCTAGTAAAATGAGCCTGACAACGCTGCCATGAAGAACCAGAGAAGCATTCCTTTATTGCTTCAACAAGCCCTGCGTGTGCATCTGATATCACAATATCCACGCCACGTAAGCCACGACTTTTAAGACTTTCAAAGAAGTCCTTCCAGGTGTTTACTTTCTCAGAATCGTATACTTCAAAACCGAGTACTTCCTTGTGACCTGTATTGTTTATCCCAATAGCGACAAACAATGCTTTGGACTTGACACGATGATCTTCGCGAACTTTTAAATATATCGCATCAACAATAATAAATGGATAATGTTCCGGTAATAAACGTTCTTTGAAATGTTTAATTGGAACATCAAGTTCCTTACAAATTTCAGAAACAGTAGATTTAGAGAAAGACTCTCCACAGAGTTCTTCAGTTACTTTTTTGACATTTCTGGTTGATATACCCTGCACTACCATTTCCATCATGGTTGTAATTAAAGCTTGCTCATTACGCTGGTAATTCTCGAATAAGGAAGTCTTAAATGGGACATTACGATGTCTAGGAACTTGTAATTCAATCTTTCCGATGCGAGTAGTTAATGACCTTGTACGGGTTCCGTTTCTGTAATCAGAACGTTCTTGTGAACGTTCATAGTTATTAGCACCAAGTTGTTCGGTAGATTCAGCTTGAAGAACCTGATTAAGTAAAGCTTCCATAAGCTTGCCAAATGCTTCATCTTTAGTTTCTGAAAAAAGTCCTACAAAAAAATCACTATCTAATGTAAAATGTAATTGAGCCATGGGTTTCATCCTTTCAATTATGTTTTGTGTGGTAACTTAATTATAACTGAAAGATGAGCACTTGGCTCTTTTTATATAGATTTGTAATTTACACCATTATATAGACATTATCTAAAAATTAGAGGCTTCTGGCATAATAGTGGAAGCCTCTAATTATTTCACATAAAAAGAGCCTCCACATTTCTGTGCAAGCTTCTTTTGAAAACTAAAAACTAAAAAATATATTGTTTTTTATATGTCCTGAAACATCAGTAAAATCAATGACTATGAATTATGTAATTCTCTCAATTATTTCATTTTTTGAAATAATTTTGACATGATTAGAAATGAATGTTAAAATATAGTTAACAAAAAGGTGCTACCTATAACAACGGTTCGCCTGATCATTTACTTAGTTAAAATAACCGTTCAGTTTCCAGGCTGGGGCGGTTATTTTTTTGTGGTCTTACTGCCATTGGAACCAATCGCATATCCAAGACCAAATGAGGTTAAACAGACATAAAAACCGGCAGCCAACGGCTACCGGTTTTCGATGAAAGAAAGGTTAAATTATGATGAAAAACAAGAGTCTAACATTCCGGTTCGATAAGTCCGTATGTATGTCCTTTTCTCTTGTAGACTACATTTACTTCGTCATTCTCTGCATTTCTGAATACGAAGAAATCGTGGCCTGAGAGCTCCATCTGGATGCATGCATCCTCAGGATACATAGGCTTCATACCAAATCTCTTTGTACGGACAATCTTGATTTCCTCGTCCTCTGCATCGTCTGCCTCCACGAAATCATCCTGGAATATCGCCGGTGCATACTTCTTTGCGGAAATCTTGGTTCTGTATTTGCGAAGCTGTCTCTCGATTACTTCCTCTACTAGGTCAATTGATACGTACATATCGTTGCTGACCTGCTCTGAACGGATAACATGTCCCTTTGCCGGGATAGTAACCTCGATTTTCTGTCTATCCTTTTCTACGCTGAGTGTAACGTATACGTCTGTGTCCGGTTTAAAAAACTTCTCCAGCTTTGACAGCTTCTCCTCTACTGCCTGCTTAAGCCCCTCTGTTAATTCGATGTTTTTTCCTGAAATTGTTATTCTCATGATGTCCAACCCCTTTATCGTTTATTTGATACGTTGTCTGTATCATGTAAATATTATACCATAAATTTCGTTTTCATCAATCATTTTTATGCAATTTATATAAATAATCAAGGGTTTATTTACGGTTTTTCGCGAAATCGCTTGATTTCGCTATGATTAGGGATTTCATCAGAATAAAAAACATCAAGTCGAGTGATTTTTTATACACTATCGCAACATTTCTCAACTACAACAGCACATCTAAGCTATCACAACGTTCTAAGCTACCACAGTGCATCTAACCTATCCCAGCGCCTCAAGCTGAGATGAAAGCTCCTCCCACGCCTCCATATCTATAAGGATTTCTTCCTCGAGAGCGTCTATTTCGTTCTGGATTTCCGTGAGCTTTGAGTAGCTTGACTGATACTCCGGCTTCATAAGCTCGGCCTTGAGCTCATCGAGCTTTGCTTCCTTGACCGCCAGGTCCTCCTCGGCCTTTTTGACCTTTTTTTGTATCTTTGAGCGTTCCTTGCCCGGGTTGTAGTATGCCTTGCCGGTTGATGAGACAGCCATGCCGCCTGCCTGGGCTGCGCTATTTGCATTGGTGCTTTCGCCCACATTACCTGCTGCAGCGGTTTGTGACGTGCTCCGGTTTGCATCACTGCCTGTCTGACTGCTGCCGTTCTGGCTTATCGCACCGCCAAATATTGCATTGCCTCTGTATACATTTTTGCTTTCCTCAGCCTCACGATCGAGCTTTTCCTGATACTGCTCATAGCCAAACTGATAGAGATTGGTCGTGCCATCCTCGAACACAAGCAGCTGTGTGGCTACCTTTTTCACAAAATATCTGTCGTGTGATACAAAAATCAGTGTGCCCTTGTAGTCCTTAAGCATGCTCTCTAGTGTTTCCTTGCCTACGATATCCATATGGTTAGTTGGCTCATCGAGCACGAGCACATTCGGTCTGGTCTTTAAAATCTTACAAAGCGCCAGTCTGACCTTTTCTCCTCCGGATAGCATATTTACGTTCTTGAACACGTCCTCCCCTGAAAAAAGGAAGGCTCCGAGTGCATTTCTGGCCTCGGTTTCCGTGAGATTCGGATACTCATCCCAAAAATCATCGAGCACAGTCTTGTTGCTTGTATACATGGCCATCTGCTGGTCGAAATATCCTATCTGCACGTTGGTTCCAAAGCGGTACTCGCCTGAAAGTGCAGGGATCTTACCCACGATAGTCTTTAAAAATGTCGATTTTCCAAGTCCGTTTCCGCCGAGTATGCCAAGCTTTTCGCCTCTTTTCAAATCGAGCGACACTACAGAGAGCGGATGGTCATAGCCGATTGCAAGCTCTGATGTATAAAGCACATCGTTTCCGGTCTCCTTTTCGGGCTGGAAATTGGCATGGAAGGTCTTGTTGTCGTACTTGTCCGGCGCCTCGATAATCACCATGCGGTCGATAGCCTTCTGCTTTGACTGCGCCATGGATGTCTTGGTCGGCTTGCCCTTGAAGCGCGTAACCATACGTTGCAAACGCTCTATCTCCTTCTGCTGGGCGATGTGATCCTTCATCTGCTTGTCGTAGTTTTCCTTTTTGCGGGCGATAAAATTGGTATAATTACCCGGATAGCGCCTTGCTGTGCCGTACTCTATCTCGTATACCACATCTACCACATTGTCGAGAAACATACGGTCATGGGATACGACAACCACTGCCTTCGGGTACGACTTCAGATAGCCCTCAAGCCACTCAATCGTCGTGACATCGAGGTGGTTGGTCGGCTCGTCCAAAAGCAGTATGTCAGGCTTTGACAAAAGCAGCTTTATGAATGCTATCTTGGTCTGCTGACCTCCGGAAAAGTCACGGATTGGCTTTTTGCGCTCATCATCTGAGAAGCCGAACTTGCGGATCATGACCTCATATTCCTTCTCATAATAGTAGCCGCCATCATCCTTGAAGGCCTCCTCCATCGCGGTATATCTGGCTACCTTTTCATCGGAATAATCATGCTCGAGCTCTGCCGCCGCGCGCGCAAGCTCTGCCTTTCGCTCGTCCATTTTCACGAAGCATTTGCGCACCTCCTGCTCGAGTGTCACATCAGGATCATCAAACGCAATCTGCTTCAGATACCCTATCTCCGGGTTTCCTGCCTTTGCAATAAAGGCGCTCTCATCGCTGTCGAGCTTTTCCATCTCAACCTCGCCTGAAATGAGCTTTAAAAGTGTTGTCTTGCCACAGCCGTTTCTGCCGACTATCGCTATCTTTTCTGTGTTTCTGATTTCAAAATCTATACTATGCAAAATGACGTCGTCGCCAAATGCGACAGCGCCATTACTTATCTGGTAGAGCATATACTATCCTTTCATGCTTATGCCTGCTGCTTAATTGTTAGCCATAATGTAGTTGACAAACTGTGTTGCAGTACGTCCTGAAATACCACCGTGGCTGAGTTCCCACTTGTTTGCCTCCCTGCACAGCTCCTCGTCTGAAAGTGTGCAGCCGCTCTTTCTCGCAAGCTCTGTTACGATGTTGAAGAACTCCTTCTGCGATGGCTTTGAGTAGCTGATTGTCACACCAAAACGGTTTACAAGTGACAGCTTCTCCTCAACTGTATCTGAGTGGTGCTTGTCATTGCTGTTGTCCTGGTCATTGCGGTCATTCCATGTCTCCTTGATCAGGTGACGGCGGTTAGAGGTTGCATAAATCAGTATGTTGTCAGGCTTTGTCTCCACGCCGCCCTCGATAACTGCCTTTAGGAACTTGTACTCAATCTCATGCTCCTCGAATGAGAGGTCATCCATATATATGATAAATCTGTAGTTTCTGTTTTTGATTGCTGCGATAATTTTTGACAGATATTTAAACTGATGCTTGTATATCTCAATCATGCGCAGTCCGTCATCATAATACTGATTGACAATAGCCTTGATGCTTGTTGATTTTCCGGTTCCGCTGTCTCCGAAAAGCAACACATTGTTGGCCTTTTTGCCCTGTACAAACGCTTCTGTATTGTCTGTGAGCTTTTTCTTCTGGATTTCATAACCGATCAGGTCATCGAGCATGACCGCATCCATATTGTTGATTGGCATGAAGGAGAAGCCCCCGTCCAGATGCTCCTCAATCCTGAATGCCTTGTTGAGCCCAAACATGCCGACTCCGTATGCCTTGTAAAAGCCTGTTACCACATCAAAGAACTCCTGCTCGTCCTTAGCTGCCTCAAGCTTCTTGCTCAGCGCCCTTACCTTCTCGCTGACATTGTGATTGTACATAAGGTCCTTTTTCACAATGGCCTTATAATTGCTGATCTGTGTGAAGCAGTCTATTCCGAGTGCTGACTCGATTGGCTTGAAATCATAATCGAAAAGCTTCTTAAAAATCCTGAAATCGTTTGCCACAAGCCCGTTTACGCTGCCATCACTGGCTCCGACCTTCTCACAGGTGATGGAAAACGGATTCTCACTCATCATAAGGAAGAAAGTGAGATAGTTGTGCCACAGATTGTCATCAAAACCATAGTCTGTCGCTACCTTTAGGATTCTCTTGACCTGTGTATTGATGTCGCGCACAAGCTCTGTCTTGTTGTACTCGCCCACCTCAAACTGCTCAAAGAGCTGTCCCAATTTATAAAGTATCTCATCCTGAGATAAATCTCCGTACATAAGTAATTTTGATATTTCCTGATACATGGCTGTTCCTCCTGGTTTGCCTTGTTTTCGCTGCTAACAAATTATTATAAACACTGCGTCTCGATTTTGCAAGAGCTTGTGTGCCCGGTATGGCGCAGGAGACGTAAAAAGGCGGAGCTAAAACTCCACCTTTATTGTTGTGCCACGCCCCACCTCGCTGTCGAGCGTCAGCCCTGCATCATGCAGCTCCACTATATGCTTTACTATCGCAAGCCCAAGGCCTGTGCCGCCGGTCTCCTTCGAGCGGCTCTTGTCTACTCTGTAGAAGCGCTCAAAGACGCGCTCCTGCTGATCCTTTGGGATGCCTATTCCGTTGTCCTCGACCGTGAGAACTGTCTTGCCACCGAGTTTGTGTACCGTCACATTTACGGTGCCGCCCTCATTGTTGTAGCGGATAGCATTCTGGCAGAGATTCTCAACGAGCTCCGTGAGAAGCTGCCTGTTGCCTCGTACCATACAGTCAGTGCCGTCAAAATTGAGTGCTACTTTTCTCTGCTCGGCATTCACCTGTAGATTTTCCATGCAGTCCTTGACCAGACCGTACAGATCAAGCTGCTCAAAGCCCTGCTGCGCCTCGCTGGAATCAAGCTCCGAGAGCTTTATGATATCATTGATCAAGGAAAGCAGGCGCTGTGCATTTCTTCTGATTTCAGTGGCAAAATGAATCTGCTGCTCCTTTTCGACCATGCCGTTTTCTATGAGCTCTGCGTAGCCGGAAATGGCTGTGAGCGGAGTCTTTAGCTCGTGTGACACATTGGCTGTGAAGTCCTGTCTGCTCTTTGCCGCGGCAAGCACGCCCTCATGCTGTATCCTTATCGCATTCATGAACGGCACGAGTTCCTTGTACTCTGTCTTTTTCTGGATGACAGAGGCCTGCTCCAGGTTGCCTGCGAGTGTCTCGATTGGCTTCATGAGCTTTCTGGTCAGGCTCTTTGCGAGAACCACACATATTCCTACTATTATAACCGTCACTATAAGCATGGCAGGTATACTGCTTGCAAACATGTTCCAGATACTTCTTGCTGCAATAGAGACACGCAGTACCGTTCCATCATTGAGCTTTATGGCATGATAGAAGGTATTGCTGTTCATGGTGGCTGATGTTCTCACGCTGTCTCCCGTACCTTTATCAAATGCTGATTCAACTTCCGGTCTATTGCCATGATTTTCAAGTTTTTTCACATTATTTTGATTGTCATACAGCACTGTGCCGTCCTTGTCAATCCAGGTGACACGAATACCCTCCACGTCAATCTGCGGGATTTCATTTATATTCTGTTTTAGTATTCCGGTGCTTTCTATTGTCTCTGCCATGACCTGCAGGTCTTCCTTTACCTGCTTCTGAAAGAGGTAATAGTTGATTACTGTCATGGAAACCATAGTGGCAATTGCTACAAAAAGTGCTGTTGCTACCAGATAGTAATTAATCTTCTTTTTCATGCTGTACGCTCCGCTTATGTATATTAGAAATCATTATAACAGCTATTATTCTATAACATAGCCCACATTTCTGACTGTCTTTATCCTGCTGCCATAGTCACCCAGCTTGTGGCGGAGTGTCTTTATGTGCATGTCCACTGTACGTGTCTCGCCCTCAAAGTCAGTATCCCAGACGCTTCTCATGATGACCTCCCTGGTCATGACTATGCCCTGACTGCCCATCAGAAGCCTTAAAAGCTCATACTCCTTGTATGTAAGGTCAACTGGCTCATTGTTCACTGTAACCACATGGCGCTCATGGTCGATCACCAGATCATCCAGCTTTAAAAGCTTCGGCTCCTCCTTCACTGTTCTCCTGAGCAGTGCCTTTACTCTTGTGATAAGCTCCATGATTGAGAAAGGCTTTTTGATGTAATCATCTGCTCCTCCGTCAAGCCCTTTTATCATATCCATCTCTGTTGTCTTGGCTGTGACCATTATAATAGGAATATCCTGTGTGGCCGGACGTTTTCTGAGCTTTCTCACGATATCGTAGCCGCTCTCATCCGGAAGCATCACATCAAGCAGTATAAGGTCCGGTACGAGTTCATCCAGCTTCTTGTAAAATTCCTTTGCATTTTCAAATGCACTGACTATGTAATTACTGTTTTTTAAAGCAATACTCTCTATCTCACGTATGCTCTCGTCGTCCTCTACAATATAAATAAGTGCCATAGCTTTCTCCATTTCAAAAAATCTTATGTAAAATTTTTACCTGCTTTTTACTTTCGATTATACATTACTAATGTAAAACAGACGATGGTTTTATGTAAAATTTATGTAAAATCCATCGTCTGTATCAATTTTGTCTGTATATAACTATGATTTAATTTTTCAGCATAAAGATTAAATCATGATTTGCGAACCTTGTCATCAAGCGCAAACTCAACCCACTCAGCAATATTTGTCGCATGGTCTCCGATACGCTCGAAGTATTTTGCAACCATGAGAAGATCCTCTGCCTGCTCACCATCCTCCGGATGCTCCCTGATGAAATCAATAAGCTCAGTCTTTACCTTATCAAAAAGATCATCAACCACATCATCCTGCTTCATCACTATGTGAGCCTTGTCATTGTTCTTCTCAACATATGCCTCGATTGCTCTGATAAGCATAAGCATTGTCTCTGAAGCCATGCTCTTGACATGCTCTATATTGACCCTGTATGGCTTGTCACTGCTCATCAAAATGGTCATCTCGCTGATATCGGCTGCGTGGTCTCCTATACGCTCCATATCAGTAACCATCTTCATCGCTGCAGAAATTGTTCTAAGGTCTCTTGCTACAGGCTGCTGCTGCATGAGCAGATCAAAGCACAGGCTCTCTATCTTTTTCTGCTCTCTGTCTATCTCTGAATCGCCCTCCATGATGGCTTTGGCGCTATCGGCATCCTGATGTATAAATGCCTCGATTGCTTTCTGGATTGACTCCTCAATCATGCTTCCCATGTGCATCATTTCTTCATTCAGCTTCTTAAGCTGCTCGTCGAATTTCGATCTCATTAACCAAACCTCCCTGTGATGTAATCCTCTGTTCTCTTGTCCTGTGGATATGAGAAAATTGTCTTTGTGTCACCAAACTCTACCATATCTCCCACAAGAAAGAAGGCTGTATCGTCTGACACACGCACTGCCTGCTGCATGTTATGTGTCACTACTACAACTGTGTACTTTTTCTTTAAATCCTCCATGAGCTCCTCTATCTTTGAAGTAGAGATAGGGTCAAGCGCTGATGTTGGCTCATCCATCAAAAGCACCTCCGGCTGTACAGCAAGCGCTCTCGCAATACACAGTCTCTGCTGCTGTCCACCCGAAAGTCCCATAGCAGATTTCTTTAATCTATCTTTAACTTCATTGAATATCGCAGCACCCTGAAGACTTTCCTCAACTATCTGGTCGAGTATCTTTTTATCCTTGATGCCATGCACTCTCGGGCCATATGCGATATTGTCATATATGCTCATCGGGAACGGATTTGGCTGCTGGAAAACCATGCCGACCTTTTTGCGAAGTACGGTTGTATCGACTGATGGTGCATATATATTCTCACCATCTATCTCTATGCTTCCCTCGATTCTGACGTTGTCAACCAGATCATTCATTCTGTTGATACACTTTAAAAATGTAGACTTACCACATCCTGACGGTCCGATCAGCGCTGTCACGCTGTTTTCTTTTATGTCCATATTGACACCATGCAGTGCATGATTCTGGCCATAATACAGATTCAGGTCGCGAACCTGAATTTTGATTTTTTTCTCCATTTGTATCTCCTGCAACATGTAATAAATTTCTTGTCTTCGAGAATACATTATATGGATGCTTTGTAAAATGCTCTATCAGATGTATGTAAAATCTATGTCAAATTTTTACACACATAAATTATTCGCACTGTTTGTATTTATTATTTGTATACACTATTTATATGCTTTATAGTCAGCTTTATTAAAGTACTGTCTGGTTAAAGTATTGTATCTTTAATAATTAAAAGCTCATCCATTATCCTGTCTGCATCAATATTTGAGTAATTGATAATAAACTGATGCCTGTCCTCCTTTGGCTTACTCAGGTTGAAATGGGTAATCGCCTGAAGCTTTATACCTTTTTTCAATAGTAGCTCTTCAACTGTTTTGTCCGGAAGGTTTGTGTCAAACTGTATGATAAAATGCAGTCCGGAGTCATTTTCTATTACCCTGCATTTCTTTTCAGTGAAGCAGCTTTTTATGGACGAAAGCACGCTCTGGCGCTTTCTGCCGTAGTGCAGTCTCATCCTGTTTATGTGCTTTTCAAAATAGCCCTCGCTGATAAATCGTGCCAGCGTGTACTGCTCAAAGGTGGATACCGTACATGAGTAAAATGAAAGCCTCCTGTAAAACTCATTTGCCAGATGCTCCGGCAGCACCATGTAGCTGATTCGGATGGTGGATGTGAGAGATTTTGAAAATGTATTTATATAGATGACCTTTTCACACGCATCAATCGAGAGGATGGGCGGTATCGGGTGTCCGTTCATGCGAAACTCACTGTCGTAATCATCCTCTATGATGTATCTGTCACTGCTCTCGTTGGCCCATGCCAAAAGCTCATAGCGGCGGTTCACAGGCATCGTGATTCCTGTCGGGAAATGGTGTGTCGGGCTGATATGTGCTATCTGCGCGTTCGCTTTCTTTATAAGCTCCACGCTGATGCCCTGCTCATCCATCTGCACCGGCAGACATTTTGCATTGTTGCACTCATATATCTGGCTGATTTTCTTATAGCCCGGATCCTCCACGCAGTATACCTTTTCCGTACCCAAAAGCTTCACAAGCAGTCCGTACAGATACTCTGTTCCCGCTCCGACTATTATCTGGTCCGGGTCCACATTCATACCGCGAAACGATGACAGATGGCTTGCTATCGCTTCCCGAAGCTCTCTCACTCCGCCACACGGCGACACCGACAAAAGCTCCTGCTCCCTAAGGGAAATCGTCTCTCGCATGAGCTTTGCCCATATGGAAAACGGAAAGTTACCCGAGTCTGTCCTGTTTGATGAGAAGTCAAATATACTTTCATCCTGCTCAGGCGGCAGCTTTATGCTAAGCTCCTTATGCACCGGTGCCTTGATTACCCTGATATCTGACACATCGGCTATGAAATAGCCCCTCTTTGGTCTTGCAAACATATAGCCCTCGCCTATCAACTGGTCATATGCATTTTCAACCGTAATGGTACTAACCCCCAGATTCTTGGCGAGGGTGCGTTTTGATGGCATTTTCTCCCCGGAGCTTAATTTTCCCTGTGATATATCGTTTTTGATGCACTCATACAGGCATTTGTAGAGTGGTCCGTCTGTTTTTGTGATGTCGTAGGTCAGCATTTGATTCACCGCTTTCTGGCATTTTTATTTTCCTTATTTTGAATATTTTAATATTACCAGATGTGGCGTAATATTGCAACCATGATATATGGCTGGCATGAGCAAATACAAAAATAAAAGGAGATTTAACAAATGAAAAACAATAAGAATACTCAATACGAACTCAACAAAGGGCTTGCACAGATGCTCAAGGGCGGTGTCATCATGGATGTCACTACTCCGGAGCAGGCCAGGATTGCCGAGGCTGCCGGTGCATGTGCTGTCATGGCGCTTGAGAGAATCCCTGCTGATATCAGAGCCGCAGGCGGTGTTTCAAGAATGAGCGATCCTAAAATGATTAAGGGCATTCAGGAGGCTGTCAGCATCCCCGTCATGGCAAAGTGCCGTATCGGTCACTTCGTGGAGGCGCAGGTGCTCGAGGCTATCGAGATTGACTACATTGATGAGTCTGAGGTGCTTTCACCTGCTGATGATGTGTACCATATCAACAAGAGAGATTTCAAGGTGCCTTTCGTATGTGGTGCAAGAGATCTCGGTGAGGCTCTCCGCCGTATCAACGAGGGAGCTTCCATGATCCGTACAAAGGGTGAACCCGGTACAGGTGATATCGTGCAGGCTGTCAGACATATGAGAAAGATGAATTCTGAGATTGCAAAGCTAACTTCCATGCGTGAAGATGAGCTTTTCGAGGCAGCTAAAAATCTTCAGGTGCCTTTCGAGCTGGTCAAATTCGTTCACGATAACGGCAAGCTCCCGGTTGTAAACTTTGCGGCCGGTGGTGTGGCTACTCCGGCTGACGCGGCTCTTATGATGCAGCTCGGTGCTGAGGGTGTGTTCGTCGGTTCAGGTATCTTCAAATCAGGCGATCCTGCCAAGAGAGCTGCCGCTATCGTAAAAGCTGTGACAAACTTTACTGATGCAAAGCTCATCGCAGAGCTTTCTGAGGATCTCGGTGAGGCTATGGTCGGAATCAACGAGAGCGAGATTAAAATCATCATGGAAGAAAGAGGCAAATAAAATGAAATCAGGACTTAAGATTGGTGTTTTAGCCGTTCAGGGAGCGTTTATTGAGCACAAGCGCATGCTTGAATCTTTAGGCTGTGAGTGTGTTGAGCTGCGCAAAAAATCAGATATCTGTGATATAGACGGACTCGTGCTACCGGGCGGTGAGAGCACTGTCCAGGGCAAGCTGCTACGTGAGCTTGATATGTTTGATGAGCTTAAGGGAAGAATCGCAAACGGACTTCCGGTGCTTGCAACCTGCGCCGGTCTTATCCTTTTAGCTTCACATATCAGCAACGATGACAACGTATATTTCGGCACTCTGCCTGTCACTGTTAAAAGAAATGCCTACGGCAGACAGCTTGGAAGCTTCGAGGCCACAGCAAGGTTTGACAATAGCTTTGACTTTACCATGACATTTATCAGGGCGCCTTACGTGGAAGCTATTGATGACTCCGCCAAAAATTATGTACATGTGCTCGCCGAGTATGACGGCAAAATTGTCGGTGTGCAGTATAAGAACCAGATTGGGCTGGCTTTTCATCCGGAGCTTGATGATGATACACGGATTCATGATAGGTTTTTGGAGATGATATCGGGAAATTAAATCACGTCTATATTATGATTAAAGGGTCAAAATATCTTTTGACCCTCATATCATATTATTGAATGGATATATGTGATATTACACATCTAATATGAAACATGTGATATAGAGCATAGATGGAAGGCATAATAATATTACGCTTACACAATTGAAATGTTTGCGTTTAAGGGCCGGGGCAGATGCCCCGGATTTTTATATCGACTTTTTGTGGTAAAATATAAAATGCATTTTTTTTAATATATGGTATAATAAAATAGTAGAGTGAAGATTATTTTTTAAGGAGGGGTTGCATATGCCAAAAGCTATGTATAATCTTATTGTACAATACATTGAAGAAATCAAAAAAATTTATGGTTCACATGTCAGACAGATTATTTTATATGGTTCGTATGCCAGAGGCGATTTCAGACCCGACTCAGATATAGATATTATGATTTTGGTTGATATGTCAGATATTGAACTTAAATCTTATGGTGAGAAGCTTTCCTATATGACATATGACTTTAATCTGGATCATGACATTGACATAAAACCAATTGCCAAAAGTGAAGAGATTTTTAATAAGTGGGTAGTAAATTATCCATTTTATTCAAATATTCATAAAGAGGGGGTTATACTATATGGAGCAGCATGATGTAGAAATTGGTACAAGAAGAGATCTTGTTCTATATAGAATTGAAACCTCAAAGAATGACTTAAAATCCGGGGCAGATGCCCCGGATTTTGTTGTTTCTTATGTCGTATAAGTTCAATATATAATATAGTTTTAAAAAGCTCAAAACTCCAGAGTCACCTTAAATAAATCACCGTCCACAGTCAACTCCAAAGTACCATTCATAAGCTTCATAAGGCTTTCTGCAATAGACAGTCCAAGTCCACTGCCCTCGGTATTTCGTGAGCTGTCTCCTCTGACAAAACGCTCCTTAAGCTCATCGCTTGAAATATTAAGCGGTGTAGCTGATACATTCTTGAAGGTTATGATGGCTCCGCTGTCCTTTGGAATGATATCAATGTACACTCTCGTGCCAGGCTGGGCATATTTGTTGATGTTGTTCATCAGGTTATCAAACACTCTCCACAGATGTCGTCCGTCTGCCTGAATCATGACAGGCGTAACGTCATTTTTGATAATTAAATCAAGATTATTTTTCTCGAATTTTTCTTTGTATTCTCCGGCTACCTGTGATAACATAACAGCTGCATCCAGTTCCTCCAGCTCTACGTTTATGCTGCCCGTAGATGCCTTTGACGCTTCGAGTAAATCCTGAATTAATTTTTTTAGACGTGATGACTGTCTGTCGAGAACGTCAAGATATTCGCGTACCTTCTCGTTATCTATGTCCTCCTTCTGCAACAGGTCCACATAATTGATAATCGAGGTGAGCGGTGTCTTGATATCATGCGACACATTTGTGATGAGCTCCGTCCTGAAGCGCTCGCTCTTCATTTTTTCAGAGACCGCCGCCTCTATTCCATTGCTCACATTATTCAAATTCTCTCCATGCTTTCTGAAAAACAGCATGAGTTTTGACGTATCAACCGGCTGTGAAAAATCACCGTTTGCTATAGCCTTTGCAGCGCATCTTATCCTGTCATACTGCATGATAAATGCGATAAGCAGCGCAAGCTCTATAAGCTTTATAATGAATATAAATCCAATACTCCCTATTCCAAAGCCTATAAGCTCAAGCAGACATAAAAGGCCGAATGCCAGCATACTGATCAAAAACAGCGGTACATTTCTTTCTATCCATGAAAAGCCGTATCTGATTGGAGCAAATACCATCCTGCATAGCTTTTTGACAGGCTTTAAGAAAAATCTCACAACATAGTAGCACAATGTATGCTTCCAGAACTCATGTGCCCTGATTCTTACGTATGTTGTCAGGATTGCTTCAAGCGAAACCATGGTTGCCGCCAGACAAATGAGTGCCACCACCGGAAGCTGCTTTATAAGCAAAAAGCCTGCCGGAAATACCATAAAGTCTGCAAACATTGTCACTCCAAGCATCACCTCATACGGCAGCCTGTCATATAATCGTAATTTAATTTCTTCCGAATCCTCACGTTTTCCGGCAACTGTCAGCAGATACCCCGCTGTAATCACAAAACCAAGTATAAATATGACAAACAATACACTTAAATGAGCCTCTGTAAATTCCATGACGTCAAGTAAGCTGTCTGCCTGATTGAAGTAATCGCCCTTTTCCTGAAGCTGCTGCGGAAGCTTTGCATACACATAATAGTACTCAGGCTTATCTTCCGTTTGGGTGTATGGATAGTACACAATTCCGGTATCCGATATATTAAAGGTATCCGGTAAAAGCTCATAGCTCTCATTCACCTGCTCCACCACTTTTATGATTTCGTAGCTGTCATAATAAATATCCTCATCATAATCGTAGTAAGAGCCGTCACTATCAAAGCGCGAATCGCCGTCATCACTCAGATTCATGCCACACTTTATATGATTTCCTTTTTCATCATAGCACTTTACATTTTTCCACTCGGCAAAGCCTGTAATATCGAGTGACTGGCCTGTAAACATCTCCTCGTAGGCAAAGTAATTATTTCCATTCTCATCGGTTTTCTCAACTGCCTTATATAAGCCAAGCGAGCTGTTATCGTTAGAGCCTGTCATCACCCTCACCTTTGGAATGACATAAGCGGTACCATCATTCAGGCACAGATAAAAGAGCCCATTTGTCTTGGAATACATGATTGAGCTGATTCTCTCACTGTTCATATTGTTTGATGCATCGTCTGACTCTTCATAGCTGCCGCTCATTGCATCCCACAGATATGATAGCCTGTTCCACTTTAAGTTCTTTGCCTTGTAGCTAAAAATATAATCCGGATTTGATATTTCATCCACACTTGAATACACCTTTGCTGCATCAGATTTTACATCTACCTTGTCCTCTGATGTTTCATTACTCTTTACCACTGCGGCCTGCAGATTGGTATCGTCCATCATCTGCGAAAATGCATTGTCATCACCGGATTCATAATTGTACACCATCTGTCTGCTATAGGCTCCTGCAATATTCGCATGAATTTCATCCCTTAGCTGTGCTGTACTTTCATAATTGTTTGTATACACTGCAACTATCGTTGTTACAACAAGCCCTGCCGCCATGACCGAGCACACTATAAATGCCGCAAGCTTAAGCCAGAGATTCCTTGATATTTTTTTCATATCATTCACCTTCCATTTTATAGTGCTTCACTTGACAAACTTTATCAAGCATGCACCTATTCAGCGTCAATTTTGTATCCGCGACCCCAGATGACCTTTAAGTATCTTGGCTCAGCCGGATTTATCTCAACCTTTTCTCTGAGATGGCGGATATGTACCGCCACCGTGTTTTCTGTCCCATACGGCTCATCCTTCCAGACCTTTGCATATATCTGATTCGGCGAATACACCTCGCCCGGATGCTCCATGAGAAGCTTCAAAATATCGTACTCTGTACGTGTGAGATTTGCTGCCTCGCCATCAACTGTCACCGTCTTTGATTTGTCATCGAGCTCAATGCCGCCTATTACCAGCTTTCCTACGCTTGTATTGCCCGCGCCGAGAAGCATGTATCTCCTGATCTGTGACTTCACCCTTGCCTGCAACTCTACCGGGTTAAACGGTTTCGTCACATAGTCGTCTGCTCCGACCGTGAGCCCGAGTACCTTGTCAGTGTCCTCACTTTTGGCAGTGAGCAGTATGACCGGCACATTAGAGATTTTTCTGATTTCCACCATTGCCTCTATGCCGTCCATGACAGGCATCATGATGTCCATCAGGACAAGATGCACATCATTGTGTTTTACTATATCGAGCGCCTCCAGCCCGTTTCGCGCTGGGATTACCTCGTAGCCATCGCTGGTCAAATAAATGCTGATTGCTGATACAATGTCTTTTTCATCATCACATACTAATACTTTATACATAATTGCCTCCGGAAGTTTTATGTTGATCTTATTGTATCAATTGTAACATTAAAATCCAATTATGTAACACATTAAGATTTGTTTAAGAAATAATCTTAATGAAACTCAAAACGATTTTTGAGCGAAATCGAAAAGTAATCAAAAGAGCAACTAAAAAAGAAGCTGCGATTTACTGATATCAAATCGAAGCTTCTTTTCTTAGTTAGTTCATTATATTTGTTATTTAATATATTCGTTAATTTATTATTATGATTAAAGGGGTAAAATACCTTTTGACCCTCATATCATTATAATAACCGGTTGATTTGCTTACTTCGCCTGGAATTTCTTTGCCAGCACCTTTGTCAGGATGTTGATTAAGAATACGATTACGAGAAGCACAACCGCAATTCCAAATGCCTGGTCGAATTTTCCTTCACTTGTCGCTGCAAGGTAGAGCTTGATGGTAAGTGTTCCACCTGACTGCATTATCTTTGAGAAATAACCGCTGGCAACCTTTGGAAGCATTCCTGCACTTCCTGCCGTAAAGAGAAGTGCTGCTGACTCACCTACTATTCGGCCGATTGCAAGGATAACACCTGTGATGATTCCCGGCATGGCTGATGGCAACAGGATGGTGCGGATGGTGTGCCATTTTCCGGCTCCAAGTCCGACTGCTCCGTGTCTGTAGCTGTCCGGTACAGTTTTAAGCGCCTCCTGTGTATTTCTTGTGATGAGAGGCAGCACCATGAGTGTCAGTGTCAGTGAGCCTGTCAGGATACTGTAGCCAAAGCCTATTGTCTGTCCGAAAAACATCATTCCGAAGAGGCCAAAGATGATTGACGGTATTCCTGCAAGTGTCTCTGTGGCAAACTCTATTGTGGATACGAGCTTACCCGGCTTTGCATACTCATTCAAGTACACGGCTGCTCCCACTCCTACGGGAGTTGCTATGAGCATGGTGATAATTATGATGTAAAGTGTATTGAGCAGGTTGCCCGCTATTCCTACGGTGCCTCTTAATACAGATGTCTCGCTGGTCATAAACTGCCAGTTGACCTGGCCGATTCCCCTGACAAATACATATATGATGATTCCCGCAAGCAGCACTACCGATAATGCTGCGCACAGATATATGAAAAAATATACTACATCATCGCCTATTCTGCGACGTTTTCCATTTATACTAGTCATTTTCCACAGCTCCTTTCTTTTTGAGTTTCATAAGGGTGAGGTTGATTATCATGATAAACACAAAAAGCACAAGACCTACTGAGAAAAGCACCTGTCTGTGAAGTCCGCTGGCATATCCCATCTCGCTGACGAGCTGTGTGGTAAGGAAACGCACTGAGTTGAACGGAAGTGGAAAGCTTACCGTTCCACCGGCTACCATGTTGATAGCCATCGCTTCTCCGAGCGCACGACCTATTCCGAGCACAATTCCTGTCATGATTCCTGACTTTGCTGCAGGAACCGTCACTTTAAATATTGTCTGTATCTTTGTTGCTCCAAGAGCAAGGGATGCCGCTCTCATCTGCTGCGGTACTGCCTGTATTGATGATACGCTCATGTTGATTACCGTAGGAAGAATCATGATTGCAAGCACTATGATTGCTGCAAACAGATTTGATCCGCCGGTAAACTGATGTGTTGCTGAGTTTGCAAAAATATGTTTCTCCAGCTTGTATAATACCGGATTAAGTATCATAAGTCCTAAAAGTCCATAGATTACTGATGGAATGGCTGCAAGCAGCTCTACTGCCGGCTGTACTACCGCTGAGAGCTTTTTGTTTGACACCTCAGTGAGAAATACTGCCGTAAGAAGAGCAATCGGTACTCCTATGAGTATAGATACTGCTGTTCCTATGATGGATGTGAGGATTATGTACAATATTCCGTAGCTTGGGTCTGCCGCTGTCGGCGCCCATTTTGTTCCGAATAAGAGGTTTAACACTCCGACCTTGAAAAATGCCGGTGCACCTTTAAGGAACATATAAATTGTTATTGATAATACTGCGAATATTGCCACAACCGCACATACCGTGAATATTATTTTGGCAACATTCTCTACTATGGATTTATGTTTCATTTGATACTCCTTGTTTCAAAAAGTTCCCCAGGAAACCTGCCATTTCCTGAGGAAACCCTGTATCTTGTCGATATGTATTAATACTGATGTCTAATATCGATGTCTGTATTTTGTATTATTTTTTATACTTATACTTACTAGCGATGTCTCGTATCGATGTCTGTATTTTGTATTATTTTTATACTTATACATACTAGCGAGGTCTGTATTTCGTATCATTAATATGCCCGATAATTTCTACTGAGGGAGGATAAGACCTACCTTCTTGATAACTGCCTGTCCCTCATCTGAGTTTACATAGTCAAACCAAGCTTTAACAATATTGTTCTGCTCGTCAATCTTGCCCTTTGTAGCCATTACGAATGGACGAGAAAGGAGATATTTGCCTGCTACAATGTTTTCCTCTGTTGCCTCTACTCCGTCAATTTTCATTGCTGTTACTGTATCATCAAGCACGTCAAGTGAAACATATCCGATTGCTCCCGGTGTTGAGCCTACCTTTGCAAGAACTGCTCCTGTTGAGTCAAGCTCCTGTGCATATTTGCACTGATCCTTTACATCAAGAAGCTCCTCAAAGGCTCCTCTTGTACCTGAAGCTGCCTCACGGCCGATTGCTACGATTGCCTCATCTTTTCCACCAAGGTCTTTCCAGTTTGAAATCTCACCTGTGTAGATTTTCTTTAAGTCATCTGATGTAAGCTCTGTTACTGAGTTGTCCTTGTCTGTGATTACTGCGATTCCGTCAATTGCTACGATGTTTTCCTCAACGCCGTTTGCTTTCTCATCATCTGTAAGTGCTCTTGATGAATCTCCGATATCTACGCTTCCTGCTGTCACTGACTCGATTCCTGAACCAGAGCCTGTATACTCTACTGTTACTGTTACTCCAGGGTTTTTCTCCATGAATGACTCCTTGAGCGCCTCACAAAGCTTCTCCATTGAAGTACTTCCCGCAAGTGAAAGTGAACCGCTTAAGTTCTCATTTGATGTACCTTCATCTGCGCTTGCATCTGCATTGTTGTCTGCTCCGTCTGAGCTTGAACCACATCCTGTAAATGCTGCTGTCATCATTGTTGCAGCAGTTGCTAAAACTAAAAGTTTTTTCATACGATTTTTCATTTTAATTTCCTCTTTCATTACTTTCTTGAATTTATTTCTTTGTTTGTTACAACTGATATAGTAATGGGGAAATGTAAAATGCAAAATCATTAGTGTGTAAAATGCATGTAAAAAAATATTTTTAATTTACAGTACGATTATAAATTTAATAGACCAGCCATCTTTACTTTCTGCAGTGATTTTTCCTTTGTGTGCCTTTACTATGGCATAGGCTGCTGATAAACCTATTCCAAAGCCTCCTGTTTTTGAGTTGTGTGAAGTATCAGTGCGGTAGAATCTCTCAAACAGCATGTCCTGTCTGCCTTTTTTGATGTTCGCTGTCTCATCTACAGTGTTCCACACGGTAATTATACGGTTTTTACCGGATGGTTTCAGGGATATTTCTATTTTCGGTGCCGGATTTATGGTGGTGACACAATCGTCTTGTGTTTGGGTTGTTTTATTTAGATACGTTTTATTAAAATTTGTCTTATTAAGATTCTTTTTATTGATATTACCCTTTTCGCGGCTTGCGCTGCTGCATCCTGAATACTTGATAGCATTATCAAGCAAAATTGATATTAGCTGTCTGATAGTTTTCTCATCACCTGTATACAGTATTTTATCTGTCACATCTATTGTGAGCTTTTTCCCTTTTGTCCCAGCTACCGCTTTGAACGGCTCTGCAGTATCAAGTATCGCATCCGACAGAGAGAATTCCAGCATCTCAAGCTTTGTCGCTTCCTCATCCATCCTCGACAAAAATACAAGCTTTTCCGTGAGCGAGGTCAGGCGTGCCACCTGCTTTCTGGTGCTGCTTGTCCATTCATTCTCACCCTCCATCATTTCGATAACCTCTGTATTTGCATCTATTATGGTAAGCGGAGTTTTGATTTCATGGCTGGCATCAGTTATGAATCGCTTCTGCTTTTCATAGCTTTCCGATACAGGCTTTAGTATTTTTCCCGAGAAAAAGTATATCATAACAAATACAACTGCAAGTCCGAACACACTGATTCCAACACTGGCTAATACATATGTTCTTATTGTTGAAAGTTCTCGCTGACAACTCAGAAAAATATACATTGTAGAGCCACCCTCACCTACTGTCAGGTATTTAAAACTTTCTGAGAATCCATTTTTGCCATCACCCTTTTTGCCTGATTTCCAAAGCTTTTTCGCGTATTGTGCTGCATTCTCTGACGAAACAGATGCTATTTTACTTGTGTCAATATTTTCCACATCGCCCTTGCTGTTTATTGTGACAGTGAAGTATCTGGTATCAAACTGACTCTCCGGCGAGATGCCATGGCGTTTTAGGTCATTCTCATTTATGTCGTTCTCATTTAAGTCAGCCTGATTCATATCCTCTGGTGGCTGTACATCAGTCGGTCATTTTTTGCGGACAGTTCATACATGCTATCCTTTTCTGTTCTCTGCTCCTGCGTTTGCTCTCGTTTGATTTCTCCCTCCGTATCTTCTTGGCACAAGCAGGACAATACCTTGATGCACCAGAGCCCGGGACATATTCAACGCCGCACACCGTACAATTTTTAGCGGGCATTGCTGCCCACCGTTTTGTAGGTATGATATGTAATTCATCGACAAAGCCGATGAATTTATAGTAAATCTTGATTTCCTGCTTCACTGTTCCGTCTGCCATCTTCTCACGCTCCGAAACAAGTATCTTGTCTATGAGTGCGTTTATAACTGTTGCATCCAGTTCTTTTAAGCCTTGATAATTTCGGATAAGGGCGAGGAAGTCACGGATTCCCCGTGATTTCTCGTAGCTTTCATTAAGAGTTTCCGTCACCTCTTTCAGCCTTGCTTCAATTTCAAGCTGCTCTTTCTGGTATTTCCCCGACATCATCTCAAAATTCCGCTCGGTAATACGCTCCATGACCTTATCCTCGTAGAGAGAGGAAAACAGCCTGTCCAGTTCCGCAAGGCGTTTGTTCAGCTTCTTACGTTCTTTCTCTAATGCTTTCGCCCTGCTCTGGTCTGTTTCCGTGAGCCGCTTTTCTATGGCCCTGACCGCCTTTTCATCATTCACTGCCATATCCGCAAAACAGTTGATGTCGGCAAGAACGGCATTGAATAAATCCCTTGCTTCTATATTGTGGGCACTACACTCGCTTCTTCCGTTTCTTGCATAATTATTACATGAATACTGTACACAGTCGATAATCTCTGGGCGTTTCCTCCTGTGTACGTTCATTGCCCGCAGAGCACATCCGCAGTCCACACACTTGATAACGCCTGCAAAAATATTTACAAATCCTCCCTTGTTCTGTGGAAGCCTACGACTTGTAATAAGCTGTTGGACAATATCAAATTCCTCCTGCGTGACTATTCCCTCATGGGTATTGGGTATCACTTCCCATTCTTCGGGCAGCTTAGAGGGGCGTTTCTTGCTTTTCATATTGGCGGCAATCCGTTTGTAGCCTACAAGATTTCCCGCATATATCGGGCTTCTTAAAATGCTCCTCACGCTGTTCCCACTCCAAATATAGCGTTTGTCCTCGTTCCCCTCAAAATGACGTTCAAAGCCTGTTTCGCCACGCTCCGCCGCATAAGCGGCAGGGCGTAGGATATGCTGTTTATTAAGATGTCTGCAAATTTTGGCAACTCCATTCCCTTTTAATGCAAGGTCGAATATCTCTTTTACAACATGTGCCACTTTATCATCTATCAGCAGATGGTTGTGGTCGGCAGGGTCTTTGATATAGCCATAAGGGGCGGTAGTTCCCATGAATTTCCCCTGTTGAAACCTCGCCCGATATGCCGATTTTATCTTAACAGATATGTCAGCGGCATACATTTCGTTTAAAATGTTGCGGAAAGGCGTGATGTCCATAGCAGATTTATTCAAGGTATCTACGCCGTCATTGACCGCTATATACCTCACGTTATGCTCTGGGAAGAAAACTTCCAGATATAACCCACAATCAAGATAGTTTCTCCCCAGACGGGATAAATCTTTCGTAATCACGCAGTTTATCAGACCGCTTTCAATGTCTTTTATCATATTCTGGAAACTTGGTCTTTGGAAATTTGTACCAGAATAACCATCGTCCACATACGTTTTTGCTATGTGCCATCCCTGCTTTTTCACATAATCCGTGAGGATGGATTTCTGTGTCGCAATG
>ENA-OPWH01000253-OPWH01000253.1-human-gut-metagenome-genome-assembly--contig:-NODE-253-length-46758-cov-4.421579_pt1 | contig 46758 bp, 43 predicted proteins | sample MGYA00241506_ERZ502004 | MGnify/ENA primary metagenome ERZ502004 (study PRJEB25962, sample SAMEA2043049) | human gut metagenome | biome: human gut; feature: human-associated habitat; material: faeces... | reverse complement strand
CGATATTAAAAGAAAGGAAACGTGTGATAATTAACTTCCTAATTATCATACAAGAAGAAGATGAGATTTTATGGATATAAAGCAACTAATTGGGAAAACTACAGACTATGATAAAAAGATTGCACTTGAGAGAAAGAACAACCAAGTTTTTATCGGTGGATTGTGGTTGATAAACTTATGAAAAATGGATATAATTATATTGTAAGAAAAGTAAGGAATCCATTACTTGGGAAGGAGGTTTTTGTATGGAATTAGCAAAGGTAACATCAAAAGGGCAGATAACAATACCTATTGAAATTAGAAAAAAACTTGGAATTAAGAATGGCGATAAGATATTGTTTGTGGAAGAGTCTGGAAGAGTGTATATGATGAATTCATCTATGGATGCACTTCGTGAAGCACAGAGATCATTTGCAGGAGAGGCAGAAAGACTCGGACTTAAAGACGATGATGATGTAATGGAAATGATAAAATCTCTTAGGCAGGAAAGTGTGGTGAAGTAGATGAGAATTATGCTTGATACCAATGTATTGATATCGGCATTACTTTTTCCGGGGACTAAGATGGATGCAATGATGAACTATATATTTACTAACCATCAGCTTGTGTTGTCATCTTACGTTGTAGATGAGTTAAAAAATGTAGTCAGGAGAAAGTTTCCCGGAAAAGAAATGATAATCAACAAATTACTTATGATGATGAGCTTTGAGTATGTTTACACACCTGGTAGTATGGAAAGTGGACTATTTAATATCAGAGATATCAAAGATTATCCAGTACTTTATACGGCTATTATTGAGGATGTTGATATTCTTGTGACAGGAGATAAAGATTTTTCAGATATAGATGTCGAGAAGCCGAAAATTATGTCTCCAACACAGTTTATGGAGAATTTTTTAGAAGAATGGTAAAAATGTTCGGGGATTATAAAAACACTCAAAATCAGCTATACCTGATATGGTATAGCTGATTTTTTTGAAAATTAATATGACTCCGTTTGTTTTGTAGACTGGCAGAATGCAGAAGAGTCTTTAACAGCTCTTTCTCTTTACAATTTCTGTGCTTATTTCAATTTTTACATGGCTTGCAGAGGTAGAATTTATTATCTCTGCAAGCCTTTTTACTGCAATTTCACCCATGTACTGCTTCGGCACATGCACAGTCGAAAGAGGCGGTGTAATGTAGGTACACATTGGCATATCATCAAAGCCTATTACTGATATGTCTTCAGGAATACGGTAGCCTGCCTCTGAAAGTGCACGCATAGCTCCGGCAGCAATCAGGTCATTGTCAGCAAAGTAGCATCGGACAAGCTCATCACCGCTTTTTATAACTGCCTTCATATCACAGTAAGCACCGTCAACTGAAGGGGAGAGGTGATGTACGACTGAGCGCGAGGTTGACATACCGTTTTTGCGTATTGCTTTATAGAAGCCGTCGGCTCTTTCCTCAAAGCCGGTTATACTGTATGCGGAATGCAGATATCCGGGCTGTGCATGTGTTTGCTTGATCAGGTAGTCTGTGGCAAGATAGGCACCCTGAAGGTTATTTATAGTCACGCAATCGAGGTTTAAGGCTTCGAAATAGTTGTCTATTAGCACAACAGGCAGACCGCACCTTGTAAAGGGCTTTATGTCATGCTCTTCCATCTCAGTTCCAAGCAGCAGGATACCCTTTGCTCCAAGCCTTTTCCACTCAGATAGCAAAGCCTCAATATCGTCATTTTCGTATATGTAGCTGATATTCAGGTAGTAGTGGCAGTGCCTGCAACCCAAATCAATACCCTCTGACAGCTGTGAAAAGAATGGAACATCCTGTACCAAAACGCCGTGCTCTGTATGTGTGTAAACAGGAGAATTAGGAACTACAGCGCCATTCTTTCTGTATATTACAAAATATAATGTGCCATTGGAGGCCGGAGCTTCATTGGTATTTGATATTCTTGAAAAATCATATCCGGCAGAGGCCGCAGCTTCGAGCACACGTTTTCTGGTGAGTGTGCTGACACCGGGCTTATTATTAAGTGCCATCGATATAGCTGCTTCAGAAAGATTAAGTTGTTTGGCAAGTTCTTTTGCTGTGATAGACATGGCATAGCTCCTTATGTTTTATTTGCCTTATTATAACATGACAATATAGTATTAACATTATAATTTAGTAAATTAAGTTGAAAAATACACTAAATTTACTAAATTATAGGTATCAATTAAGCTGGACCGGATATATACTTAGCACATAAGAACAATTAATCTGTCCGATGGGGCATATGAGAGAAGGAGATTTACACTATGAACAATATTCCAAAAATGAAAATCGGTATAGTTGCGGTAAGCCGTGACTGTTTTCCGGAAAGTCTGTCAGTAAACAGAAGAAAAGCACTTGTCGATGCATACGCTGCAAAGTATGATGCAGCAGACATATACGAGTGTCCTGTATGTATCGTGGAGAGCGAAATACATATGGTACAGGCACTTGAGGACATAAAGGCAGCAGGCTGTAATGCACTTTGCGTTTACCTTGGAAACTTTGGACCGGAGATTTCAGAGACTCTTCTTGCAAAGCACTTTGACGGACCAAAGATGTTTGTTGCAGCAGCAGAGGAGACACAGGAGAACTTAATTCAGGGACGTGGAGATGCATACTGTGGTATGTTAAACGCAAGCTACAATCTGGCACTCAGAAATATAGGAGCATATATTCCGGAGTATCCTGTGGGCGATGCAGATGACTGCGCAGATATGATACATGAATTCCTGCCAATAGCAAGGGCTATATACGGACTTAATAATCTTAAGATTATTTCATTCGGACCAAGACCACTCAATTTCCTTGCATGCAATGCGCCAATCAAGCAGCTCTATAACGTGGGGGTTGAGATTGAGGAAAATTCAGAGCTTGATTTGTTTGAGGCATTTAACAAGCATGCCGGTGATGAGAGAATACCGGATGTGGTAAAGGATATGGAAAAGGAGCTTGGCGAGGGCAACAAAAAGCCTGAGATTCTTGAGAAGCTTGCACAGTATGAGCTCACACTTTTAGACTGGGTTGATGAGCATAAGGGCTACAGAAAGTATGTGGCAATCGCAGGAAAATGCTGGCCTGCCTTCCAGACACAGTTTGGATTTGTACCATGCTATGTAAACAGCCGTCTTACAGGAAGAGGTATCCCGGTTTCATGCGAGGTGGACATCTATGGAGTGCTCAGTGAGTTTATCGGAACCTGCGTCAGCGAGGATGCGGTAACACTTCTCGATATCAACAACTCAGTGCCGAAGGATATGTACAAGGAGTCAATCGAGGGCAGATTTGACTACAAGCATACAGACACATTTATGGGCTTCCACTGTGGAAACACATGTTCAAGCAAGGTTTGCAATCCACAGATGAAGTATCAGATGATTATGGCAAGAAGCCTTCCTATAGAGGTGACAAACGGAACACTTGAGGGAGATATAGTGCCGGGAGATATTACATTTTACCGTCTCCAGTCTACAGCAGACTGTAAGATTCGCGCTTATGTGGCTCAGGGCGAGGTGCTTCCTGTTGCAACACGTTCATTCGGCAGTATCGGAGTGTTTGCGATAAAGGAGATGGGACGTTTCTACCGTCATGTGCTTATTGAGAAGAATTATCCTCATCACGGAGCTGTAGCCTTCGGTCATTACGGAAAAGCCCTTTTTGAGGTATTTAAATATATTGGCGTGCCAGTAGAGGATATTAACTACAATCAGCCGGCATCACTGCCATACAAGACAGAAAATCCTTTCTGTTAGTGGGTTCTGAATAGTTACGTTATCTGATGTAAACATATTGCGTGAATGGAGAATAGATATGCTATATATAGGTGTGGATTTAGGCACAAGTGCAGTAAAGCTTCTGCTCATGGATGAGAGCGGAAAGGTATTAAATATAGTCTCAAAGGAGTATCCAATCAGCTTTCCAAAGCCGGGCTGGTCAGAGCAGAATCCATGTGACTGGTGGGAGCAGACCGTGGCTGGGCTTATAGAGCTGACTAAAGATTTTGACAGGAGCGCTGTTGCGGGAATCAGCTTCGGCGGTCAGATGCATGGACTTGTCGTATTAGATGAAAACGACAATGTAATAAGACCTGCTATACTTTGGAATGACGGAAGAACACAGAAGGAGACAGACTATTTAAATAATGTAATAGGAAAAGAAAAGCTGTCTGAGCTCACCGGAAATATAGCGTTTGCCGGATTTACAGCGCCAAAGATTTTATGGCTAAAAGCAAATGAACCGGAAAACTTTGCCAGAATAAAAAAGCTTATGCTGCCAAAGGATTATATTGCATACCGCATGACAGGTGTATTTAGTACCGATTATTCTGATGCATCGGGAATGCTTCTTCTGGATGTCAAAAATAAGTGCTGGTCAAAGGAGATGCTTGACATATGCGATGTAAGAGAGGAGTGGCTTCCTGGGCTTTATGAGAGCAGTGAAAAGACAGGCACTCTGAAAGCTGATGTGGCATGTGAGCTTGGCTTTCCTAAAGACTGCATAGTTGCAGCCGGGGCAGGAGATAATGCGGCTGCAGCTATAGGCACAGGTACAGTCGGAGCCGGAAAGTGCAACCTCTCTCTTGGAACAAGCGGCACACTTTTTATCACAAGTGATGAGTTCAGAGTGGATTCGCACAATGCGCTTCATTCCTTTGACCATGCTGACGGCGGCTATCATCTGATGGGCTGCATGCTCTCGGCTGCAAGCTGCAACAACTGGTGGATGAAGGATATCCTTCATTCCGATGACTTTGTGAATGAGCAGAAGCCTCTTGAGGAGGATGGCAGACTTGGTGAGAATCATGTGTATTTTCTGCCTTATCTGATGGGAGAGCGCTCTCCGCACAATGATCCGTCTGCAAGGGCAGCGTTTATCGGGATGAGCATGGATACTGACAGAGCCGACATGCTGCAGGCTGTGTTTGAGGGTGTGGCATATGGTCTTCGAGATTCACTTGAGGTGGCAAAGAGCCTTGGTGTGGCACCAAAAAGCACAACAATCTGTGGTGGCGGTGCAAAGAGTGTGCTTTGGAGAAAGATAGTTGCAAACGTCATGAATATGCAGGTTGACACGGTGGAAGTCGAGGAAGGACCGGCATACGGCGGTGCAATACTGGCTGCAGTTGCAAACGGCTGCTTTGAAAATGTGGAGGCTGCGGCAGCGGCTATTGTGAGAAAGAAGGATACAACCATGCCAAGTCCACAGCTTGTCGAAAAATATGAGAAGGGCTATGCAAAATTTAAGCAGTTTTATCCTGCATTAAAGGGCAAATATTAGTCATTTCGTAGAAAATTAAATTTTGTGTTGTAAAGTGGTGCAAATTCATGTATCTTATTATAAGGAAATGAATTTTGCACCACTTTTTTATGCATAATTAGCACTTATAAAACACGTAATTGCCGATTATATCAATGCAAAATGAATTTTTTGCTAAAAGAAATTGCAAAATGATATAACAGGTATATCAAATATGCATTTCAGGCGGGGATGATATGGATTTATTTGATTACATGAGAGAACAGAATAAGGAGACAAGCGGTCCCTTAGCTTCAAGGATGCGTCCGACAACACTTGATGAGGTGGTCGGGCAGCAGCACATAGTTGGAAAGGACAAGCTTTTGTATCGTGCGATTAAAGCCGATAAGCTCAGCTCCATCATCTTTTACGGGCCGCCGGGCACCGGAAAGACTACTTTGGCAAAGGTCATAGCCCACACTACCAGTGCTGAGTTTATGCAGATTAATGCAACCTCTGCAGGCAAGAAGGACATGGAAGAGGTCGTGGAGCAGGCGAAGAATAATCAGGGAATGTATCAGAAGAAGACGATACTTTTTATCGACGAGATACATCGCTTCAACAAGGGGCAGCAGGATTATCTGCTTCCGTTTGTGGAGGATGGCACCATTATTCTGATAGGAGCTACCACTGAGAATCCTTACTTTGAGGTAAACGGTGCTTTGCTTTCACGCTCAGTTATTTTTGAGCTTAAAAAGCTGTCAACGGATGATATAAAGGTACTTCTTAAGAGAGCACTGACTGACACAGAAAAGGGCATGGGTGCATACAATGCACAGATAGATGATGATGCACTTGATTTCCTTGCAGATGTGTCAAACGGAGATGCGAGAGCGGCGCTCACAGCGATAGAGCTTGGTGTACTGACCACGGACAGGTCAGACGATGGCATCATTCATATCACTATCGATGTGGCGAGCGAATGTATACAAAAAAGAGTTATCTCCTATGATAAGAAGGGGGATAACCATTACGATACCATCTCTGCTTTTATAAAGAGCATGCGCGGCTCAGACCCGGATGCGGCGGTCTATTATCTGGCGAGGATGCTTTATGCCGGAGAAGATGTGAAATTTATCGCAAGACGAATCATGATACTTGCATCGGAGGATATAGGCAATGCAGACCCGATGGCTATGGTTGTAGCGGCATCGGCGGCGGCAGAGGTCGAGCGCGTTGGAATGCCGGAGGCACAGATTATTCTGTCACAGGCTGTCACATACATGGCATGCGCGCCAAAGAGCAATGCATCATATAATGCGATATCGGCAGCAATGAGCTGCGTGAAGCAGACTAAGACACCGGCTGTTCCGGCACATCTGCAGGATGCCCATTACGGTGCGGCAGAAAAGCTCGGGCACGGAGTCGGGTACAAATACGCACACGACTATCCAAATCACTATGTGAAGCAGCAGTATCTGCCGGATGGCCTTACAGACAGAGTGTTTTACAAGCCTACGGATATAGGCTATGAGGCAAAGATAAAAGCACACATGGATGAGCTTCACAGAGACTGTGATACATGAAAGTGCATAGATGAAGCTTGAATAATTGCAAATAGTTGATAATAACATAAATATTTAGAAAATCAGACCAGGAGGATCTTTAAATGAAAAAGTATACAGAAATGACAAAGGACGAGTTAATGCAGGAAAAGACAGCACTTGAGGCTGAGTACGAGAAGATTAAGAATCTTGGCTTAAGCCTTGACATGTCGCGTGGAAAGCCGGGAGCAGACCAGCTTGACCTCTCACTCCCTATGCTCGATGTCTTGAAATCAGACAGTGATATGAAAAGTGAATCAGGACTTGATGTGAGAAACTATGCATGTCTGGACGGAATTCCTGAGGCAAAGGCTCTTATCGCAGGCATGGTAGGAGCAAAGCCTGAGCAGGCTATAGTATATGGAAACTCAAGTCTCAATATCATGTATGATCAGGTTGCACGTGCATTTATCTTTGGTCTTTGCGGCAATACACCATGGTGCAAGCTTGACAAGGTGAAGTTCCTCTGTCCTGTACCGGGCTATGACAGGCACTTTGCAATCACAGAGGAGTTTGGAGTTGAGATGATAAACATCCCTATGACTGAGGATGGTCCTGACATGGATATGGTTGAGAAATATGTCAATAACGATGCCTCTGTAAAGGGAATCTGGTGTGTTCCAAAATACTCTAACCCACAGGGTGTTGTATACTCTGATGAGACAGTTGAGCGCTTTGCAAAGCTTAAGCCTGCAGCAGATGATTTTAGAATCTTCTGGGACAATGCATACACAGTTCATCATCTCTATGATGATAAGCAGGCAGAGATTCCAAATATCCTTGAGCTCTGCGAGAAAGAGGGAAACCCTGATATGGTATTTGAGTTCTGCTCAACAAGTAAGGTGACATTCCCTGGTGCAGGCGTGGCTGGTATATGCACATCTGAGAAAAACCGTGAGGATATTAAGAAGCGCCTTACTATACAGACAATAGGACACGACAAGATTAATCAGCTTCGTCATGCGAGATTCTTTAAGGATGTAGATGGTATCAAGGCTCATATGGCAAAGCATGCAGCTCTTATCAGACCTAAATTCGAGCTGGTTGAGAATATCCTCACAGATGAAATTGCTTCAAGAGGCATCGGAACATGGGTTAAGCCGCTTGGTGGATACTTCTTCGGATTTGAGGCTCTTTCAGGCTGTGCAAAGGAAATTGTTGCAAAGTGCAAGGAAGCTGGTGTCACAATGACAGGTGCAGGCTCTCCTTTCCCTTACAAGAAGGATCCGGATGACAGCGTGATAAGAATTGCTCCGACATATCCATCACTTGATGAGTTGAAAAAGGCTGCAGAGGTGTTTGTTGTTGTCACACGTCTTGTAAGCGTAAATAAGCTGCTCGAGGCATAAAATCACTGTTATGTCTTAACGGGCAGACGTGCAATTCACTGTTATGTCTTAACGGATAGATATGCAATTCTCTGTTATGTCCTAACTGGTAGACTTATAATTGGCATATTTATCTAAAATAAGTATGTGATATATGTATAAAAACTAAATGAATATTTGTGCACATTTTTTCGGGATTTGGTATTTACAAATCCCGATTTTTGTGTAAGATATAAATATCTTTTTAAATTGTGTCTTGCATATCTTCTATGCAGGTTTCTTTTTGTGGCATTTCGGCCACTATTTTTTTCCCTTGATTTTTAGTTTAATATATTTAATTTTTGATTTTATTTAACACTATTATTTTAGACTTAGATGAAGAAAGGATTTAAATATTATGAAGGAAATTTTTCAGGAATATGGCGGAATACTCATAACAGTTGTAGCTATTTTATCAATCATCCTCGTTGTAACAGCGGTTATAGGCTCTGATGCAACAGGCATAGTAGGAAAAACATTTAGTGATCTGATTACAAACTTTTCAAATCATGCCAATATGAGTGTCAAATAAGAGGTGGTACATGGAGCTTGGAAAAGAATATTTTGGACCGCTTTGGAGCTTTGTAGCCAGCAACGAGATAACGGATATAGATTATAACGGCAAAGAAATATGGCTTACAAATATATTCAATGAGCGTTTCAGAGCCAATCAGCAGTTTGTCACACAGTATATGACACCTGCTTTTGTGGAGCAGTTTACACAGCGCATCGCCAATGTCGTAAGCAGACAGTTCAATAAGAGAAATCCGGAGCTTGAGGCCGAGACGAGCGAGCTTCGTGTGACGATACTGCATGAATCGGTTGCGAAGTCGGGCAGGAGCATCAGCATACGAAAGACACCGCCGCTTATCAGACTGACAGCAGAATCTGCAATTGCTGAGAAATTCTGCTCGGAGGAGCTTTTAGCTGTACTGATAAACTGTGTAAAGACCAAGATGAATATCACCTTTTGCGGGATGCCGGGCATCGGAAAGACGGAGTGCGTGAAGTTTTTTTCACAGTTTATACCGGCGAATGAGCGCGTGATTACAATTGAGGATACTCTTGAGATACGTTATGCCGAGACAAATCCGGGCAAGGACTGTATAGAGATGAAGGTGAGTGAGGATGTGTTTGGCTACTCTGAGGCTATCAAGTCATGTCTTAGAATGAATCCAAAGTGGATTATGCTCTCAGAGGCACGCTCAAAGGAGGTAAAATATCTGCTGCAGAGCTGGAGCACCGGTGTGCGTGGCATGACGACACTCCACACGGATGATGTGCGCAATATACCGGACAGAATACTCAATATGCTAGAGAGCCGTGTGGATGCAGAGCGTATGGAGAATGACATATATCAGGCACTTGATGTGGGAATTTTAATCCGCAAGAGAAGAAATGAAGACGGAGTGGTGTACAGATACATAGACCAGGTGTGCTTTTTCTACAGGGAAAACTATACCAATCATGTGTTTATGCTTGTATCAGACGGACAGATAGTGACTCACGATATACCAAAGGTCATACTTCGCAGATTTAAAAGAGAGGGTGTGAATGAGCCGTTTGGCGAGTCCTTTGTCAATGAGATAAGGATGAATGAGGCCATGATTAGTGAGGAGAGGGAGGCTTAGGAATGACGTATATATTGATTTTATTTCTGACATATGTGCTGCATCTTCTGCTCAAGCTAAACTGGGTGTGTACGGCTGTGGTACTTGTTTTTCTTCTTGTTATGCAGCATTTTCACCGAATCAAAGGCCAAAGATTTCAGGAAGCGCGAAAGCGCTTTCTGGATGTATCGCTGTATATTGACACCCTGCTGTATTCATTTTTGAAGGAGCAGAAGATTATCCGTGCATTTGAGGATGTAAAGAGCACTGGCAGATGGTCATATGAAGGAGACTGTGAGCAGGGCTATTGATCATATGATGCTCACGTTTGATGAGACAGAGGTGTTTGTGGATGCTATGAGGATTATTGAAGATGAGTACAAGTGCAACCGAATAGTAAATGCACACGAGTTTATGGCACATGCTGAGTACTATGGCGGTGATATTAAAGAATCAGCCAGGATACTGCTTAAGGATAAGAGTGCATGGGAGCGCAGGATACTGCGCAATATAGAGGACAGACAGAGGATGTTTCATCAGATTATCCTGTCAGTTGTGACCTCTGTTATTATTAGTGGAATCATACTTTATCTGCCGGTTTTGAGCATGGATATCAGCAGCAATATCATTGTGCAGATACTGTCTGTAGCTCTTATAGTGCTTGATGATTTAATCATACTCTGGGGGCAGAAATTTCTTGAAGTGGATTATCTTGGAATTGATCTGCTGCCGGAGGATGATAAGCATGCCAAAAAGCTTGAGGAATACAAGGCATACAATCCGGCAAAGGAGCTTCGTGTGTCAATTCTTATGGCTGTTATACCGGCGTTAGCCAGTGCATTTTTACTGTATACTGACAGACAATGGCCGGCTGTGGCAGCTATGGGAGCAGCTCTTATATGTCTGAATCAGCACCGTATAGGTCACAGGCTTATGAAGAAAAATCTGATAGCGGATGTAAAGAGTGCATTTCCCAAGTGGCTGATGGACCTCGCCCTATTGATTCAGAGTGAAAATGTGCAGGTAGCCATACAGAAGTCGAGAGAGCATATACCGGTGGTACTTAAGGAAGAGGTAAATACGCTTGTGGAGAGACTGGACGTGGAGCCGGAGAGCTCTGACCCGTATCACAGATTTCTTGACTGTTTGAACCTGCCGGAGATAAACGCAGCCATGGGCATGCTATATGCTGTTTCGATTGGAAATAGTGGCAATTGCGGAAGTCAGATTGATGAGCTGATTACGAAGAATCTGGAGATGCTTGATACAGCAGACACCGCAAGGCTTAAGGATAAGACCGCCGGCATGTATCTTTTGTTTTTGGCTCCTGTTATCACAGCATCATTTAAGATGATAGTTGATATGGCTATTTTCCTTATAAGCTTTTTATCATACAAGGTAGTGTAGGGGGTGTGTTGTGAGTCAGATAATGAAGACCTTTTTAGGGGTGTTTTTGATTATGTTTATGGTGGTTACATCATCAGGTGTGTTGTCGGGATTTATGACTGTCGTTGAGGCACAGAACCTACATGCGCAGATCATCAATGAGCTTGAGGACAGTGATTATGACAGCTCGGTTGCGCAGTCCTGCTTTGAAAATGCATCAAAAGCCGGAGATACACTGGAGCTTAAACTGTATATGACAGACAATTCCATAAGGACAGTCACAGACGCATCACAAATCGATTCGTCAGATGAGATAGAAAAGGCAAGAGTGGAGCTTAAGTTCACTTACGCGGTAGCATTTTTCGGAATAGAGCAGGAGCATGTGCTGAGCGGATATGCGTTGTAGTACTTTTCTTGTGGATATGGCTGTATAAGAGGAGGAAAACAGATGGAGCTTTTAATAGAAGAATTGGGAGGAAGCGTTATTATGCTTCTTTTAGGCAGTGGAGTAATCGGTGTGCTCGTGTATGTGTCTGCTCTGCTGTGATAGTAACTGAATTGGTTAAAAAGTATGTAAAGGTAAGAGAAAATGAAAGAAGTATTCAGACAGTATGGAGGCGTGCTGATTGCAGCGGCCGCCACAAGTGCATTTCTCGTGTTGATGGGAAATATTGTGCTGGCTCAGGGAGGCATGCTTGCGCAGCTTATAAATATATGGGGTAACAGTGCAATTTAAATAATCGGGAGACTATAGATGAAGGAGATAATGCAGACATATGGAGCCATGATAGTGGCGGTAGTTGTAGGAATTGCGCTGTTGTCGGGATTTGGGGCTCTGAAGAACAAAATGAGTGTGGCATTTGCGCCACAGGATATATTGAGCAGCGATAGCGCAAACGACAGCTATGACAGCATGAAAAATATACCGGTTCCGGGTATTGAGCTAAAGGAGAATATGCGTCAGAATGCCGTAAGCTACAGTGTATATGACCTGCTTGATGTTACAGCGCATGAGGATAATCTGGATAAGCTTGAAGTTTATGCCCTGTATGATTCGGGCAGAAATGACTGTACAGGCAGCATATCAGCCGATGGCTCGTCACTTAGCTTTCCGGATTATGGTGTGTATGATATGCATGTCAGGATAACCTGCAAAAACGGCACAAGGGATCATGTGAGGATAAGTATTCCAATTAATAGAAAGGTAGCGGATATATAAAATGAAAAATGAAAAACAACACAGACTTTTATTTATTATACCGGCAGTGATAATAGCAATAATTCTTATCATATGTATAGCAGTGGCAGTAAGCTCAAAATCAGGAGAAAAGGGGAAGAAAAAGGATTCCCGGTCTGTCAGTGTGACTGAAAATACGCAGGATATTGTAGCTGAAAGCGAGACACTTGAGCTTGTGAAAAAGGATGCATTGAAGGAAACAAATGTAGTTGATAAAGATAATAAGCAAAATAACGGTACGCAATCAGATACAAATGATAATTCCGTACCGGCAGCCGGTAATTCAGATAATGCAAATACAGCGTCAGATAAATCTTCTGACAAATTATCAGAAGACAAAACAGCAGCAGATAAAAAGACATCGACAGGCGGCAAAAAGACATCGACAGACAGCAATAACACACAACAACCTGCAGGTAACGATTCAAAACCGGCAGCATCAAATCAGACAGTCGCACCTGAGCCGGCTCAAAGTGAGCCTGCGCAGCCGGAAGCACCAAAAAATGAGTATGTTGCACCGGGATGGATATTTTATGGCAGTAAGGCTGGAAATGGCATGAGTGGGGAGCAGAAGGCGTATGTTGATTCAGTGATACAGCAGTGGACAAATGGAGGTTTGTCAGATGATGCAATCGGAGATATGTTTATTGAAAAAATAGCACAGGAGTGGCAGCTTCCGATGATAACGGCTGGCGTGACAAGTAATTTGCTATGTCTGTTTCCTTCAAGAGCAGAAGTTACGGATTATAGTTTAAATTTGGCCGATATGAACGGAGCTTATAATTTTGTTGGTTTGTATACAAAGGGAGAATATGATGAAAATGGATATCTCAAATGTTATTATTGGGAAGCGGGTGTTCTTTAGGAAATGCGTTTGCATGATGTTTATGGCTACAGTTATTATTACTTATATGTTCTCATTTGATTGCAATATAGTGAAGGCTGATGAATGGGATGATGCTGTGAAGTACTATTCTAATTATGGTAATGCTGCTGTTTTTAAGGCTACAAATAAAATGAATGGCAATATTTATTTTTGTTCAGCAGGAAATACATCTACGTCAGGAACCAAGTATAGGACAATTGGATACAAAATGACAATTAAAGGGACAGGTGGAAATGAGATACAGAAAATTTATTTCCAGCTTGGCGGACAATATCTGACACTCTTAAACAGCAAAAAGCAATCAGGCAAGGAGTATATGCTTTATGTGATTACTTTAAAGAATATGAAAACCCGATTTAATACGCAGGCCCTCAATGCCCTTAGCTCCGGCTCATGTACCATCATCCTCGATGCCTGCATGGTGCTTCGAGTAAATGGCAAGAACAAGGGTGGCATGAATGATAATGGTCCCTCCTGGGGAAAGGTTTATACTACATATGCAGGTATATCCAAAGCGGCAAACTGGACGGACAGCGCACTCTCAGCACTGTATTCGTATTATGGCAAGACGGTGAGAGGACTGTTTCATACAATTGATGTCAGAAAGTCCACAGGCATAAGCTGTGTATCAGGGGGAGGTACATACTGCTATGGTACATATGTGATAATCAGTGCAAGCAGTTCTGCCGGATATGATTTCACGAATTGGAACAATGATTCGTCGATGAGCTCATCATCATATGGTTTTTATGTGAATTCGGGTGGTACTTATACGGCATACGCAAAGGCAGGTACTATAGCTGTGACATTCTGGCGGAATACGAGTGAGTCTGATTCAGAAAAGACCTCAAAGAGCTACACATATGGAGGCATCAATCAGGCTTTTCCGGCTGTGGGCTGGCAGATGGCCGGGTATCATATGAGTGGCTGGGGAAATAATTCGTATGATACGACTGCCGTATATCCGTTATTGTGTGGTGTGGCAAACAGCTGGATTGAGTCAAACAGACCGTCGAAAAATATATACGCAGTATGGCAGGAAAATGAGTATACCATAGAATATGACACCGGTGTATCTGCCACTGTGAAGTATAGTGATACGGTGACATTGCCAAGCCAGCATATGTGTATAGGCTGGATTTTAGGAGAAGAGTATCCTGATATAAAATATACGCCGGGAGAGAGTATACAGGTAGCTGATTTATGCAGGATACTGGGGATAGAGTATACAGATAAGGCGGTAATACGTATGTATGCACTTTGGGAGCATGAGCCTACCATAGAGGCGGATGATATGTTCTTTTCGATAAAGCAGGCAAGGAATGGCGGTATAACAGAGCAGCTGATAGGAAGCCTTATATCTGCAACGGATGTGGAGGATGGTGATATTGCGTTTGGCGATAACGAGATAAATTATCTGAAAGTTAAAAATTTTGATGACCGTAAAATAGAAAGTGCACGTGACAAGGATATCATAGAGATAGTGCTTGAGGCAAAGGACAGCTATGGAAATATCACGCAAAAGACTATATCCATCACATTTACAGATACTCAGGTCAAGGAGAGAACCAAAGCCTTTGGAAAGATTAGATTCATAAGCGAAAAGTATTATGGCAAAAATAAAGCAGGAGGCCTCATGGAGAACTCACGCTGGTTAAACGATCCTGAATTTAATTCTCTTCTTCGGCAGGCCTTGGCAATTTGATATAGACCTTTCCGATTCGGTTTTTATCAACAGCCTCTATGATGGCACAAGGGATCATGTGAGGATAAGTGTTCCAATTAATAGAAAGGTAGCAGGCGTATAGAATGAAAAATGTAGTACTTGGAATAATAGGCTGTCTTATTGTAGTGTATACAGCGATGCTTGGGCTTAGTGTATACAATATGACAGTCAGGGAGAACCAGATGGAAAAGAGTCTGTCATTAGCACTTTCGGGTGCTATGAACAGATATTACGAGCCAAATATGTATATCGTGGATAAAAAGCCCGTCAGCAGCTATGATGTGGAAAAAGCTGTCGTAGAGGACATTAATGAGAGGCTTACGGCAGGCGGTACTGCAATTGCCACAGTCTATGTATGTGATATGGAAAAGGGCATTATTTCAGCAGGAATAGAGGAAGAGTTCAAGCTTCCTACAGGTGTGACAAAGAAAATAAGCTGCAAAAAGACTATTGTAGCAGATCAGCCAATGGAGGATAACTAGCGTATGAAGAATGGTATTTGTATTACAGCAAAAATAAAGCAGGAGGTCTCATGGAGAACTCCCGCTGGTTAAACGATCCTGAATTTAATTCTCTTCTTCGGTAGGCTTTGGCAATTTGATATAGACCTTTTCGATTCGGTTTTTATCAACAGCCTCTATGCGGAGAAGAATATTGTCATCAGTGATGATTATTTCATTTTTTTCAGGCAGGTGGTCAAGCTTTTCAAGGCAGTAGCCACCGATTGTGTCATAGTCGTCTGATTCGAGGTGCAGACCAAGCTCATCGCTTACATCCTCGAGATTTGCAGAGCCAAGAACTATGTATTCGTAGTCATTTATTCTTGTGATATCATCCTGCTCGTCAGAGTCGTATTCATCACGAATCTCACCGACTATCTCCTCTAAGAGATCCTCAAGTGTGATGAGTCCGGCTGTGACACCGTATTCATCTAAGACAATGGCAAGCGATATAGATGATTCGCGCATCTCGAGAAACAGATTCGCTGTATTCTTGTGCTCATATGTAAAGTAAGGCTCACGCATGATATTTCTGATGGAAAAATGCTCTTTATCCTCATCCTTAAGGAGCAGCAGATCCTTCACATTTACAATACCGATTACGTTGTCAGTGCTTTCGTCATACACAGGGAGTCTGGTGAATTTATCCTCTCTGAATATGGAAATTAAATCATCATAAGTAGAATCAACATGGACAAACGTCATATCAATACGCGGAACCATGACCTCCTTGGCCTCGGCATCTCCAAAATCGAATACATTGTGAATCATATCACGCTCTTCATCCTCGATGACACCGTCCTCCTGTCCCACATCAACGATTGTACGAAGTTCCTCCTCGGTCATGACGCGCTTGGCATCGCTTTGTCTTATTCCAAAGAGGAAAATGACTCCGAGTGAAAGCTTGTTGATGATAAATATTACAGGTGTCAGCACTACCATGAGCACTGATATAAAGCCTGCTATTGAGAGTGAAATCTTGTCAGCCTTTATGGTCGCAAGTGTCTTCGGAGAGACCTCTCCGAAGATCAGTATGAGGAATGTAAGTATTCCGGTTGCGACACCTGCTCCGACGTTGCCAAACAGCTTGATGGCAAGCGAGGTGGTGAGCGATGATGCTGAAAGATTTACGATGTTGTTGCCGATAAGGATGGCTGAGAGCATCTTTGGAGAGTTCTCAGTCACCTTGAGCACCTTTTTGGCTTTTGTGTTGCCAGCCTCAGCCAGGGTTCTCATACGTATTTTGTTTACGGTAGTAAGAGCGGTCTCCGAAGATGAAAAAAATGCGGAGAGTGCTAATAGTATTAATAAGAATATAATCTGCGATATGTCGTCAGCGTCCAAATATTTTACCTCGTAATATGAATTAATGAATGTGTTTATTTATCGTCTGTGCTGTAGTTAGGAGCCTCTTTTGTGATATGGATATCATGAGGGTGGCTCTCCTTGAGAGAAGCAGCAGTAATCTTGACAAACTGTCCGTTCTCTTTAAGATCTTCGATTGTCTTGCAACCGCAGTAGCCCATTCCTGAGCGGATACCACCAACAAGCTGGAATACTGTATCCTCAAGAGTTCCCTTGTAAGCTACACGACCCTCAACTCCTTCAGGAACGAGCTTCTTAGCGCCCTCCTGGAAGTAACGGTCTTTGCTTCCGTTTTCCATGGCAGCGATAGAACCCATGCCACGATATACCTTGTATTTTCTTCCCTGATAAAGCTCGAAGGTTCCCGGAGCCTCATCACAGCCTGCGAACATTGAGCCCATCATACATACGTTGGCACCGGCTGCGAGAGCCTTTGTCATATCACCTGAGTACTTGATACCACCATCTGCGATAACAGGAACTCCATACTCCTTAGCAACCTTGTAACAGTCCATGATAGCTGTAATCTGTGGTACACCGATACCGGCAACGACACGTGTTGTACAGATAGAACCAGGTCCGATACCAACCTTTACTGCATCTGCACCGGCCTCGATAAGAGCCTTGGCAGCAGCACCTGTTGCGATATTTCCGGCGATTATCTGAAGATCCGGATAAGCAGCCTTAATCTTCTTGACAGCCTCAAGTATGTTCTTTGAATGTCCGTGAGCTGAGTCAACAACGATGACATCAACATGAGACTTAACAAGAGCATCAACACGCTCCATCATGTTGCCTGTGATACCTACTCCGGCACCGCAGAGGAGACGGCCCTGATCATCCTTTGCTGAAAGAGGATACTTAATCTGCTTCTCGATATCCTTTATAGTGATAAGTCCCTTGAGGTTGTAGTCCTTGTCTACGATAGGGAGCTTTTCCTTTCTTGCCTTTGCAAGAATCTTCTTTGCTTCATCGAGAGTGATGCCCTCAGGAGCTGTAATGAGATTCTCAGAAGTCATAGACTCTGAAATCTTCTTTGTGAAGTCTGTCTCAAACTTCAGATCACGGTTTGTGATGATGCCGACAAGCTTGCCGTCCTTTGTGATTGGCACACCTGATATCTTGAACTTGGCCATAAGGTTGTCTGCATCCTGTAATGTATGGTCTGGAGAAAGATAGAACGGATCGGTAATAACGCCGTTTTCTGAACGCTTTACCTTATCGACTTCGTCTGCCTGTGCCTCAATAGACATATTTTTGTGGATGATTCCGATACCACCCTGTCTGGCCATTGCGATAGCCATTTTTGATTCTGTGACTGTATCCATTGCAGCACTCATCATAGGAATGTTAAGGACAATCTTCTTAGTAAGATGTGTCTGAAGCTCAATCATATTTGGTGTTACCTCAGAATATTGTGGAACTAAGAGAACGTCATCAAATGTAATTCCTTCGCCGATAATAGTACCCATTTTTAAATTCCTCTCTTTCTTATGTTATTATACTGGTATACTTTATATACTAATGTAATTTGTATGATGATAGCAAATTAAAGAGTGGGTGTCAAGCAGTTATAAGCCCGATATGAAATTATTATATTATTTATTAGTAAAACTAATGTAAGTCTTTTGCAAATAAAGTAAAAATTATGTTATATTTTATATTAGGTGGCTTTAAGGCAATGTTTGCATGTCACACTAAGGCGTGGACAGTAACGATTTTTGTGCCACAATAAACTAAACCAGGGAGAAAAATATGGAATTTCGACCATGCATCGACATTCACAATGGAAAAGTAAAGCAGATTGTCGGTGGTTCATTAAAAGACAGGGGCGATTTTGCCAGTGAGAACTTCGTCTCAGAGCAGGACAGCCGGTTTTATGCAGATATGTATAGGAAATCGGGCATAAAGGGCGGTCATATTATTCTGCTCAATTCTGTGGACAGCGAGTATTATGAGGATACAAAGGAGCAGGCTGTTATGGCGCTTGAAGCGTATCCGCAGGGCTTACAGGTAGGTGGCGGCATCACCGCAGACAATGCGATGGAGTTTATAGATGCCGGTGCAGCAGCAGTTATTGTGACATCCTACGTATTTAAAGACGGCAGGATAAACTATGCAAATCTAAACAGGCTTAAAGATACTGTGGGCAGTGACAGGCTGGTGCTTGATCTGTCATGTCGCAAAAAGGATGGACAGTATTATATAGTGACTGACCGCTGGCAAAACTTCACGGATGAGGCAGTGACCACAGAGCTTTTGGATAAGCTATCCTCATATTGCTGCGAGTTTCTGGTACATGCAGTGGATGTTGAGGGCAGGGTGAACGGCATTGAAAAGGAGCTTGTCGCCATGCTTGGCAGCTGGGGAAGGATACCGGTTACATATGCAGGCGGTGTGTCATCCTTTGACGATTTAAAATGCATCAGGCAGCTTGGACAGAACCATCTGAATGTGACAATAGGCAGTGCTCTTGATTTGTTTGGCGGTGAGATGGAGTACGATAAGGTTATAGCTTTTTGCAATAATAAGGAGATTTAAAATGGCAAAATACAGTAAGAATGATATTATCCGCATAGTGGATGAGGAGGATATTGAGTTTATCCGTTTACAGTTTACGGATATCTTTGGAACATTAAAAAATGTGGCAATTACAGCCAGCCAGCTTGAGAAGGCACTCGACAACAAGTGTATGTTCGACGGCTCGTCAATAGAGGGCTTTGTGAGGATAGAGGAGTCAGATATGTATCTGCACCCGGATCTTGACACTTTTATGATTTTTCCATGGAGACCACAGCAGGGCAAGGTCGCACGAATCATCTGTGATGTCTATATGGCGGATGGTACACCGTTTGAGGGAGACCCACGCTATATATTAAAGAAGCAGATTGAAAAGGCAAAGCAGATGGGCTATATATTTAATGTAGGTCCGGAGTGTGAGTTTTTCCTTTTCCACCTGGACGAGAATGGACAGCCTACCACCATCTCGCATGAGAGAGCAGGGTACTTTGACCTGGGACCAAATGATTTGGGAGAAAACGCAAGAAGAGACATGGTTTTAACTCTTGAGGATATGGATTTTGAGATAGAGGCATCGCACCATGAGGTGGCACCTGCACAGCATGAGATTGATTTCAAGTATGAGGAGGCACTTCATACCGCCGACAATATCATGACATTTAAGCTTGCTATAAAGACAATCGCAAAGCGGCACGGACTTTTTGCCAGCTTCATGCCAAAGCCAAAGCATGGTGTGAGCGGCTCGGGAATGCATATCAACATGTCACTTTCAAAGGATGGTGTCAATATATTTGACAATGAGGAGGATAAGCTTGGACTCAGCGAGGAGGCATACTACTTCATAGGCGGTATCATGAAGCATATGAAGGGCATGACGGTCATCACTAATCCGATTGTCAATTCATATAAGCGCTTTGTGCCGGGATATGAGGCACCGATTTATATCACCTGGTCAGCTACAAACAGAAGTCCGCTTATCAGAATCCCTGCAGCAAGAGGTGAGGGAAGGAGAGTGGAGCTTAGAAACCCTGATCCTTCAGCAAATCCGTATCTGGTTCTGGCACTGTGCCTGGCAGCAGGAATTGACGGCATAAAGAACAAGATACAGCCGGATGCGGAGCTTCGTGAGAATGTATTTGAGCTCACAGAACAGGATAAAAAGAGACTCGGAATTGAATCACTTCCTGCTGATTTACATGAGGCGGTTGAGTGCCTTAAGTCAGATGATTTTATCCGCGAGATACTGGGTGAACATATCTACGACAAGTATATAGAGGCAAAAGAGGCAGAGTGGAACGATTACAGAGCTGCGGTTACCCAATGGGAAATAGATGAATATCTGTACAAATTTTAAAGGATGTAACGAACCGTGAATAATATTGTTATAGCATTTCCTAAAAAGGAAGTAGCCAATTCAATTAAAAAAATATTAGCGCAGAGCGGTTATACAGTCACGGCGGTTGCAAATACAGGAGCTTCAGCACTTTCGAGCATGAACGGACTGAATATGGGAATCATAATATGCGGATACAGATTTTCAGACATGATGTACAGTGAGATATACGAGTATATGCCTAGGGAGTTTCAGATGCTTCTCATAGCGTCGGCAGCGGGTATCATGGAAAAAAATGTGGATAATCTGATGTCATTATCCATGCCACTCAAAGTGCATGAGCTTTTGCAGACTGTTGAGATGATGGATTACACGATAACGCGCCGCAGGAAAAAGCTCAGGCAAAGACCTAAGGTACGTTCAAAGGAGGATCAGGAGATGCTAAGCAGTGCAAAGGCTGTACTGATTGAACGAAATGGATTCTCAGAGGAGGAAGCACACCGGTATATCCAGAAGCGAAGCATGGATAACGGCACCGGTCTTGTGGAAACAGCACAGATGATACTAAGCCTTATGACTGAGGTGTAGTGTGCGTTTTATGAAGCCAGACAGAAGAGCGTATGATAGTAGCTGCAAAGGCTTGAACAGTTACTATAAAAAATAATGATAAAAAAATATATTTACACTTGCATGGTAAAGTGATAAATTAGACTTATTGTAAAGTAACAAAGGAGAGATAAACATGTTTCAGATTAATGATAACTTTCAGAAATTACCGGGAAGCTACCTTTTCAGCACAATAGCTAAAAAGGTTGCAGCTTATCAGGAGGCAAATCCGGATAAAGAGATAATAAGGCTTGGAATCGGCGATGTAACACAGCCGCTTGCACCTGCTATCATCGATGCACTGCACAAGGCCGTTGATGAGATGGGAAATGCAGCTACATTCCACGGATATGCACCTGACCTCGGATATGAGTTCCTCAGAAAAGCAATTTCAGACAACGACTACAAGGCAAGAGGATGCGATATCTCAGCAGATGAGATTTTTGTTTCAGACGGAGCAAAGAGCGATTCAGCCAACATCCAGGAGCTTTTCTCAGCAAACAGCCGCATCGCTGTTACAGATCCTGTTTACCCTGTATATGTTGATTCCAATGTCATGGCAGGAAGAACAGGCACATATGATGCTCAGAAAGAGACCTGGAGCAATGTAATCTATATGCCTTCAACAGCAGATAACGGCTTTGTTCCGGAGCTTCCAAAGGAAGTACCGGATATGATTTATCTGTGTCTGCCAAACAACCCAACAGGAACAACTCTCAAAAAGGAGCAGTTACAGGTATGGGTTGATTATGCAAACAAGAATGGTTCAGTCATCATCTTTGATGCAGCCTACGAGGCATATATCAGCGAAGCAGATGTGCCACATTCAATCTATGAGTGTAACGGTGCAAAGACATGTGCCATCGAGCTTAGAAGCTTCTCAAAGAACGCCGGCTTTACAGGCGTGCGTCTTGGCTTCACAGTAGTACCTAAGGAGCTTAAGTGTGGTGATGTATCACTTCATGCTATGTGGGCACGCCGTCACGGAACCAAGTTCAACGGTGCACCATACATCGTGCAGAGAGCAGGCGAGGCAGTTTACTCAGAAGCCGGAAAAGCACAGCTCAAGGATCAGGTAGCATACTACATGAACAATGCAAAGACAATAAAGACAGGTCTTGCAGAGGCAGGCTTTACAGTATACGGCGGAGTAAATGCACCATACATCTGGCTCAAAACACCGGATCAGATGACATCATGGGAGTTCTTCGATTACCTTCTTGAGAATGCCAACGTGGTAGGTACACCTGGCTCAGGCTTTGGACCAAGCGGAGAGGGCTACTTCAGATTGACTGCTTTCGGAAACTATGAGAACACAGTAAAGGCACTTGAAAGAATCAAGGCACTGTAAAAATAAATCAGGTCAAATAAAAATACCGTCAGGGAGATGTTCCCTGACGGTATTTTTTTTCTTTGAAATTTACATAAAGCGTATTTACTGTATACTTTTCAGCAACAAAAACTTTATGCGAAAAGCATGATTTAATTTTTCTTGAAACCGGCTCTCTTACGAAGAGTAGGGTCAAGAATCTTCTTTCTGATTCGAAGGCTCTCAGGTGTTACCTCAAGAAGCTCATCTGTATCAATAAAGTCGATAGCCTGCTCAAGGCTTAATACTTTAGGTGGTACAAGTGTGAGTGCCTCATCTGCTGATGAAGAACGTGTATTTGTAAGATGCTTCTTCTTACATACGTTGAGCTCGATGTCCTCGGCCTTTGAACACTGTCCGATAACCATTCCTGAGTAAACCTTGGCACCCGGTCCGATAAAGAGTGTTCCTCTCTCCTGTGCAGAGAAGAGTCCGTATGTTACAGCCTCACCTGACTCAAAGGCAATGAGTGAACCTGTTGCACGGTATGCAATCTCACCCTTGTATGGCTCGTAGCCGTCAAACATGGTGTTTAAGATTCCGTTACCCTTTGTATCGGTCATAAACTCACCACGGTATCCGATAAGTCCACGTGCAGGGATATGGAACTCAAGTCTGGTGTAGCCACCTGCGATAGAGCCCATATTTCTAAGCTCGCCCTTGCGCTGCTGAAGCTTTGAGATGACAGCTCCTGTAAACTCATCAGGCACATCGATGTAAGCAAGCTCCATTGGCTCAAGCTTCTTGCCGTTTTCGTCATACTTGTAGAGCACCTCTGCCTTACTTACAGCGAACTCATAGCCCTCACGGCGCATGTTTTCGATAAGCACTGAAAGGTGAAGCTCTCCACGTCCGGAAACCTTGAAGGAATCAGGTGAGTCAGTATCCTCGACACGCAGTGAAACATCTGTGTTGAGCTCACGAAGGAGTCTGTCACGGATGTGACGGCTTGTGACAAATTTACCTTCCTGTCCTGCAAGAGGGCTGTTGTTTACGATGAAGTTCATAGAGATTGTAGGCTCTGAAATCTTCTGGAAAGGAATAGCCTCCGGTGCTTCCGGTGAGCAGATTGTATCTCCGATGTGGATATCTGCGATACCTGAGATTGCTACAATCGAACCGATGTTAGCCTCGGCTACATCTACCTTGTCGAGTCCGTCAAACTCGTAAAGTTTGCTGATACGGACCTTCTCAAGCTTGTCAGGGTCGTGGTGGTTTACAACGACAGCCTCCTGATTGACCTTGATTTTACCGTTATCCACTTTACCGATTCCGATACGTCCTACATACTCGTTGTAGTCGATTGTACTGATAAGAATCTGTGTGTTGGCATCAGGATCACCTGTTGGAGCAGGGATGTAGTTTACGATTGTTTCGAAGAGAGGAGTCATATCCTTTCTCTCGTCGTTCAAGTCCTTCATGGCATAGCCGTCTCTGGCTGATGCAAAAACGAATGGGCAGTCAAGCTGCTCCTCAGAAGCATCGAGATCCATGAAGAGCTCTAATACCTCATCGATGACCTCATTAGGACGTGCCTCCGGACGGTCAATCTTGTTGACGCATACAATGATAGGCAGCTTGAGTGCAAGTGCCTTCATAACTACGAACTTGGTCTGTGGCATAACACCCTCGAAGGCATCAACCACGAGGATAACTCCGTTTACCATCTTAAGAACACGCTCTACCTCACCGCCGAAGTCAGCATGACCCGGAGTGTCGATGATGTTGATTTTGATGTCCTTATACTGAATAGCTGTGTTTTTGGAGAGGATTGTGATACCTCTTTCACGCTCGATGTCGTTTGAATCCATTACTCGATCCTGAACTTCCTGATTGTCACGGAACACACCGCTTTGCTTAAGAAGCTCATCTACAAGTGTTGTTTTACCATGATCAACGTGGGCAATAATTGCTATATTACGAATATCGTCTCTTGTTGTTTTCATATTTTCCTTCTTTCTTTAATAAATAAAGCTAAGTTTGCAACTAACTTATTCTATCATAATTTTTCCAATGTGCAAGTTTTCATTGAAAGTTTTTATAAAATTAAGTGAAATGTTATTGGATTTGTCGACATTATTTGAGAAAATATACTTTGTGGAAATGTTAAAAATAGCTGGAAAAACATTTTACAAAAGGAAGGGAGACAAAAATTCATGGCAGATAAAATGTTTGAAAACAACCAGGTATCAATAATCGGAGAAATCGTTTCAGATTTTCAGTTTAGTCACGAGGTGTATGGTGAGGGCTTCTATATGATGGAGGTTTCGGTCAGAAGGCTTTCAGATTGCATGGACTATATTCCGGTGATGGTGTCAGAGAGGCTTATCAATGTGGAGGGTGACTACATAGGCAAAAGCGTATATATAGGCGGGCAGTTCCGCTCATTCAACAGGCATGAGGAGAAGAAGAACAGGCTGGTGCTGTCTGTTTTTGCAAGAGAGCTTGAGGTATTGGACAGTGATTATGATGAGGATGCAGCCAATCAGATTTTCCTTGACGGCTATATCTGCAAGGAGGCTATATACAGGAAAACACCGCTTGGACGAGAAATTGCAGACCTGCTTGTGGCAGTGAACCGCTCATATGGCAAGTCAGACTATATTCCATGTATCTGTTGGGGAAGAAATGCCAGATTTGCGTCGACCTTTGAGGTGGGTACACATGTGCAGATATGGGGCAGAATCCAGAGCAGAGACTATGTGAAAAAGCTCAGTGAGACACAGGTGGAGCAGCGCACGGCGTATGAGGTTTCTGTGAGCAAGATTGAGGCATAGTATTTTAAATGGACAGTAACTACGGATTTGTGATTTTCCCGAAAATTTGCAATAATAGTCAGATTGTGGTATTTTACTAGATATTATTGGTTAATGCTTGTAATTGTTGACGTTTACATCAGGTGTAAACTGTAATGATTATATATCAGGCAGAAAAGCTATGTGTATGGAGGCATGATTATTATGGAAAACGGTGCAGTACAGATTTATTATGGCGATGGACATGGCAAGACAAATGTCGCTATAGGAAGTGCAATATGTGCTGCCTGTGATGGTAAACAGGCTGTCGTTATTCAGTTCCTAAAGGGTAAAAAGGAGCCGGAATTTTTGAAAAAGCTTGAGCCGGAGGTGAAATTCTTTAATTTTTCAAGAGCCGGAATACTATTTGAGCAGCTTGATGAGGAGAGTAAGCAGGAAGAAATCATGAATATCAAGAATGGCTTCAACTATGCAAAGAAGGTTATATCAACAGGTGCTGACATGGTTGTTGTGCTTGATGAGATGCTGGGGCTTTTGGATTTGCATCTGATTTCAAAGGAGGAGCTGTCGGATATGCTTGCTTCAAGGCCTGATGATGTGACCGTGATTATGACAGGCAGAGTACTTGACGATGGAATAAGGGAAATGGCAGATGAGATTTATAATATCGCGTCGGAAAAATAATAAGAAATATTGTCATGTGAGTTGACAATGCACAGGCGTGGTGATATTATTAGTGCAAGTGTGAGGCAGTTATATCATCTGCTGTATACGAATAATTTGATTAACAGATAGAGGTCGCGCGACTTATGAGTAGCTTTCCGGATGCCGCAGGGGCAGTTGATGGGAGATGAAAGGAATAGCGCCGAAGGGATTTATCATCTGCGGATATATCTCTGGGCATATGGCGAACAGCCTTATGACTGTCATCAGATTTGATGGGGAGCTATCGTGATTCATGAAGAATTGGGACCGGCTCTAAGGAGCCGGTTTTTTAGCGCTTAGAGGCAGACAGCGGCATACTTATACGTTAAGAGAATCAAATACCGAATAAAGAAAAGCAAGAAGGAGATAAAATCATGGCAATTTTCAAAGGAGCAGGAGTAGCAATTGTTACACCTATGTACGATAACGAGGAGGTTAATTACGACAAGCTCGAGGAGCTTATCAATATGCAGATTGACAATGGCACAGATGCTATTATCATTGCAGGCACCACAGGCGAGAGCCCATGTCTGTCAATGGAGGAGCATGCAAAGGTTATAAAGGCTGCCGTAGAGTTTACAAAGCATCGTGTACCTGTAGTAGCAGGCACAGGCTCTAACTGCACAAAGACAGCTATGCAGCTTTCAAAGGAGGCTGAGGAGTTTGGTGCAGACGGACTGCTCGTTGTCACACCATACTACAACAAGGCTACTCAGGCAGGTCTTGTGAGTCACTATTCGCAGATTGCAGACAGCACAAAGTGTCCTATTATCGTATACAACGTACCGGGACGTACAGGCTGCAACGTGCTTCCGGAGACTATGGCAGAGCTCTTTAAGACAAAGGAAAATATCGTGGGACTCAAGGAAGCTACAGGAAATCTGGCACAGGCTTCAAAGACAATGTATCTGACAGACGGAAAGCTTGATATGTACTCAGGCGAGGATGGTCTCGTAGTGCCTCTTATGTCTATCGGAGCAATCGGTGTAATCTCAGTATGGAGCAATGTAGCCCCTGCAAAGGTACACAATATGTGTGACAGCTTCTTCAAGGGCGATTTACAGACAGCCTTAGAGCTTCAGAGAGAGGCTCTTCCACTTGTGGACGCACTCTTCTCAGAGGTGAATCCAATTCCTGTAAAGAAGGCTATGAACCTGATGGGTATGAATGTCGGACCTCTTAGAAGCCCTATGTGCGAGATGGGTGAGGATAACGCAAGGAAGCTTGCTGAGGTCATGAAGGCTTATGGCTTAAAGCTTGCTTAGTACAACGAGAAAGGATACGATAAAATGACAAAGGTAATTATGAATGGCTGCAACGGCAAAATGGGACAGACTATCACAGAAATCTGTAAGGCTGATGCTGATATCAAGATTGTAGCCGGTATTGATTTATATGATGGAATAGACAATGACTATCCTGTTTTTTCGAGCATCGACAAATGTGATGTGGAAGCTGATGTGGTCATAGATTTTTCCAATGCCAAGGCTGTTGACGGAGTACTGGACTATTGCGTGGACAAGCAGGTTCCGGTTGTTTTATGCACTACCGGTCTTAGTGATGAGCAGCTTGCAAAGGTTGAGGAGTGCTACAAGAAGGTGGCAGTGCTCAAGTCTGCAAACATGTCACTTGGCATAAACACTCTTATGGCTCTTCTCAAAAAGGCTGCACAGGTTTTTGCACCGGCAGGCTTTGACATGGAGATAGTTGAGAAGCATCACAATTTAAAGCTTGATGCACCTTCAGGTACTGCGCTTGCGCTTGCTGATTCCATCAACGAGGCTATGGATAACGAGTATCACTATGTTTACGACCGCAGCCAGCGCAGAGAGAAGCGTGATCCTAAGGAAATTGGTATTTCTGCTGTAAGAGGAGGAAGCATCGTCGGTGAGCACGAGGTACTTTTCTGTGGACAGGATGAGGTGATTGAGTTTAAGCATACTGCTTACTCTAAGGCTGTTTTTGCGAAGGGTGCTGTTGAGGCTGCCAAGTTCCTTAAGGGAAAGGGTGCAGGTCACTACGATATGGCGGATGTTATTGCAGCTAAGTAGATTGAGTGAATTGCTTCATTGTGGCGATAGGTCGGGCGTAAGCTCCGGGCAACAGGGGGGCACACGCACTCTCCCGGGGCGCTACGCTACGTGGCTAAGATTCTGTACGAAATTATGCTTGATGGGTTTCTATGCTTGACGAAACCGTCGAAACGCGCCGTCCGTGGCGCGGTTCTCCTCACCCCTGCGTCCATGCAGGGGTGTTTCTGCGTTTCATGGGCATAATTTCTACAGTATCTAAGCCACTTTGCTATTCGCTCCTGCAAGAGTACGTGTGCGCCGCCGGTGCCCGGGGCTTACGTACCTTACGCTGTGGTAGATATGCGCTTACGTGTGCGCCATCGCTACGCTCGGCTTACGTTCGCTGCATTGTGGCAGAATGTTGGTTAATGTTGTTCAAATCAGTTCAAAGTACTAGACAAATTCCCTAAAATATTAGATAATGTATATAAATAATTTTGATTTTGCACCGCATGAGAATTATTCAAAATTGATGGTTCATAAGTGTATTTATCATAGTATACATATGGGTTTATGATTATGACAGATAATACACATTTAGCGGATGCAGCGCATAGGAGGTCGGCATGAAGAAGAAAAAAATAGTTATTGCACTCGGACATGATGCTCTTGGAACAACTCTTCCGGAGCAGCACGAGGCTACAAAGCATACAGCAAAGGCAGTTGCAGATTTTATCAGGGACGATTATGAGGTTGTTATCACACACAGCAACGGACCGCAGGTGGGCATGATTCACACCGCTATGTCTGAGTTTTGCAGGATTTATCCTGAGTATACAGCTACACCTACAGCAGTCTGCTCTGCAATGAGCCAGGGCTATATAGGATATGATTTACAGAATGCTATCCGTACAGAGCTTCTTGGCAGAGGAATTTACAAGACCGTTTCAACAATACTTACACAGGTGGTTGTTGACCCATATGATGAGGCTTTTTATCATCCGACAAAGATCATTGGCCGTGTTATGACAGAGGCTGAGGCTGAGGAAGAAGAGAAGAAGGGCAACCATGTGACACAGGTTGAGGGAGGCTACAGAAGAGTTGTGGCAGCTCCAAAGCCTGTTGATATAGTGGAAAAGGATGCTATTAAGGCTCTTGTTGATGCGGATCAGGTTGTTATCGCATGCGGTGGCGGCGGAATTCCTGTTTTAGCACAGGATAATAAGCTTCAGGGCGCAAGCGCTGTTATCGAGAAGGATCTTGCAGCAGGAAAGCTTGCAGATACTCTTGATGCTGACAGACTTGTTATACTTACAAGCGTTGACAAGGTCTGCCTGAACTATGGCAAGGAGGATGAGAAGCCGCTTGATACCATGACTGTCGATGAGGCAAAGAAGTACCTTGCAGCAGGCGAGTTTGATGAGGGTACCATGGCTCCAAAGATTGAGGCGGCTATCGACTTTATCGGTGACTCTGCCATCCGTTCAGTGCTTATCACAAAGCTCAACAAAGAGGGCAAGACTGTTTCAGGTGGTATGGGCACTTTAATTACAAAGTAGAGCTTAATTGTTATAATTCACATATATCCCACACGTCTATATGCATTTTGCAGAGCAGATGTGTGGGTAGTTTTATAAAAAACATCGTGCGGTTTTGCGAATGTGCGTGGGGGTTCTGAAGAGTTGAAAACAAGGTAACTATTCAAAAACCCCCGAGAACAAGAAAAGTAAGATAGAAGGTAACACAAAATGAGTGAGAAAAGGCTTCAAAAGAGAGATGAAATCTCAGAAGAGTACAAATGGAAGCTTGAGGATATGTATGAGACAGATGAGCTGTGGGAGGCTGAGTGTGAAAAAGCGTCACAGCTTGCAGAAAAGCTCTCGGGCTTTAAGGGACATCTGGCAGACAGTGCAGCAACGCTGCTTGATTTTTTTAAGAAGCAGGATGAGCTGTCTTATTATTTGGAGCGTATAGTGGTCTATGCGAATGAACGCTCGCATCAGGACACTGCTGTGTCGAAATATCAGGCATATGTGTCAAAGGCTGAGACACTGACTGTTCAGGCATCAGGTGCGCTGGCATTTGCGAGTCCGGAGATTTTGCAGATAGATGATAAAAGGCTTGAGAGCTTTTTCAGTGAGAGCAATGAGCTTATGCACTATAAGCGTGCGATTGATGAGATAATGCGTCAGAAAGCGCATACTTTATCGGCTGCAGAGGAGAATATCCTGGCGCAGTGCGGTGAGATGGCTGCAGCACCGGAGAATATATTCAGCATGTTCAACAACGCGGATATCAAATTCCCGTATATCACTGATGTTGAGGGAAATAAAATCCGTATCACGCACGGCAATTTCATAGATTTTTTAAGCAGCAAGGACAGAAGCCTGCGCAAGCAGGTGTTCCGCGGAGTGTATGATTCGTACAAGAAGTGGAGCAATACTGTTTCCATGATGTACATCAGCAAGCTGAAAAATGACACTTTTTATGCAAGGGTAAGAAAATATGACAGCGCAAGGGCCATGTATTTATCAGGTGGCGATATTCCTGAGAGTGTCTATGACAATCTGATTGAGACGGTTCACGCACATCTGCCGGCTCTGCACAGGTACATGGCGCTTAGGAAGAAGCTTTTAGGTGTGGAGCATCTGCATATGTATGATTTGTTTGCACCGATTGTGGACAATGTACAGACCACCTACACCTATGATGAGGCGAAAAAGCTTGTGGCAAAGGCGCTTGAGCCTATGGGCGATGAGTATGTCAGCACACTTAAGGCTGGCATGGAGAGTGGCTGGATAGATGTATATGAGAATGAGAACAAGAGAAGCGGTGCGTATTCATGGGGCGCTTACGGCACACATCCGTATGTGCTTTTGAACTATGCCGACAATCTGGACAGTGTGTTTACGCTGGCTCATGAGATGGGACATGCGATGCATACATACTATTCAAATGAGCATCAGAGCATCACCTACGCGGGATACCTGATTTTTGTGGCAGAGGTTGCATCCACCTGCAATGAGTCGCTTCTAATGCACTATATGCTTGAGCATTGTGAGGATGAGAATGAGAGAAAATATCTCATGACACATTTTCTGGACGGCTTCAGGACGACACTTTTCAGGCAGGCGCAGTTTGCAGAGTTTGAGCATATAGCTCACAGGAAAATGCAAAAGGGTGAGCCGGTTACCAAGGATGTGCTAAATGAGCTATGGCATGAGCTGAATGTGCAGTACTACGGACCGGATATGCGCGTGGATGATGAGATATCATATGAGTGGATGCGCATACCGCATTTTTACACACCGTACTATGTATATCAGTACTCGACGGGCTATTCGGCAGCAGTTGCTTTTTCAAAAAAGATACTTGAGGAGGGAAAGCCTGCTGTGGATAAGTATATAGGAAATTTCCTGTGCGGTGGATGCTCGAAGAATCCAATCGAGCTGCTAAAGAGTGCCGGTGTTGATATGAGCACACCAAAGCCTGTGGATGACGCACTCAATGTATTTGAGGATTATCTGAAGCAGTTTGAGGCAGCAACTAAGTAAGGAGAAACATTTTTATGGAAAGAATTAAAAGCTTTACAATCAATCATAATATTCTTAAACCTGGATTTTATATTTCAAGAAAAGACGGAGAAATCGTTACATACGACCTTCGTACAAGAAAACCTAATGCAGGCGATTATATGTCCAATTCAGCTATGCACTCAGTGGAGCATATGTTTGCAACATGTGTGAGAAACTCTGAGATTGCAGATGATGTGGTATATTTTGGACCGATGGGCTGTCAGACAGGCTTCTACCTCGTAGTGAGGGATGTCGAGCCGGGAAAGGTTTTTGAAATCACAAAAGAGGTCTTAAAACAGATACTAGAGTATGATGGACCGGTGTTTGGTGCATCAGCCATAGAGTGCGGACATTACGAGAATCTGTCACTTGACGAGGCAAAGAAGGAGTGCCGTGCATATCTTAAGGTACTTGAGAGCCAGACTAATATGGAGTTTACTTATCCACAGTAAACAGGTATTAAGCTATGACAGAAGTTGTATTGAGTACAGGAAAATCTGATGCTTACATGTGCGTATGACGCATCGGTCTTGGGTTTTCAGTGGTTCTGGATAGTTATATAGAAAGATAATATAATAGTAAGATAGCAGGAATGGAGAAATAAAATGACAATAGGTGTAATTGGTGCAATGCAGATGGAGGTCGATGACTTAAAGGCTCAGATGACAGACACACAGACAGAGGTTTACAGCGGAGTGGAGTTTGTTGAGGGCAAAATCGGTGATCAGTATGTTGTTGCGGCAAAATGCGGAATAGGAAAGGTATTTGCGGCAATATGTGCAGAGGCCATGATTTTGAAATATGATGTAGATATGATTGTCAATATCGGAGTGGCAGGAACTTTGACAAAGGACTTAAATGTGCTTGATGTGGCAGTAGCCACAAACGTGCTGCAGCACGATATGGATACATCGCCAATCGGAGATCCGAAGGGACTTCTCTCAGGCATCAATATGATTCTGCTTCCGGCAGATACAAAAATGGTGGAGCTCATGTGCTCATGTTTAGCTGACAGGAATATCCACTACAAAAAGGGCAATATCGCAACAGGAGATCAGTTTATTGCCACAAAGGAGCAGAAGGATTATATTTCGAATACCTTTGATGCAATCGCAGCAGAGATGGAGGGCGGCAGCATCGGTCATGTGTGCTATGTGAACAAGGTGCCATTTGCCATTCTTCGCTCAATATCAGATGGCGATGGAGGCGAGACAGACTACCAGACCTTTGCGGAGAAGGCTGCGCATCAGTCGATTGAGGTAGTGCTTGAGTTTATCGGAAGGGCAGAAGAACTGAAATAGAGTTATTTCATTATTCATAATTTGTGATAATAAAGAATAGTATATAGCATGAGTGAATACAGAGCATACATGCAAAATACAAAACTACATAATGGGACAAAACGAAAGAAACGCCGACATAGATTCCTTTTTGGAGTGCTGCTGTCGGCGCTTCTTATTACAGGCGCTTTATATGGTAGAGAGTATGACATATCACAGCTGAAAAATATAGAGGTGATGGAGACACTTAGCAGTGCTGTGAGTCAGTTCGGGGACAGAAAGCTGCCTGTATATTCGGTTCAGACAACAGAAAAAAAGATAGCCCTTTCATTTGACTGTGCCTGGGGAGCAGAGGATTTTGACAGTATGATGGAGACACTTGACAAGCACAACGTAAAGGCTACATTTTTTATGACAGGAGGGTTTGTGAGTGATAATCCTGAATGTGTAAAGACGCTGGTTGAAAAAGGGCATGAGCCCGGAAATCACAGTGAGCACCACTATGATATGGCAACAATCACTGCAGGCGAGATGAAGACAGAGATAATGGATGTGCACAAAAAGGTCAAGGAGCTGACCGGAAAGGATATGAAGGTGTTCAGACCGCCATACGGCTCGTACAACAATGAACTGATTGACACAGTGTATGGCTGTGACTATTATCCAATCCAGTGGGATGTGGATTCTCTCGACTGGAAAAACTATGGTATGCAAAACATTATAGATACAGTGTGCAATCACAAAAGCCTGGATTGTGGCTCGATAATACTCTGCCATCTAGGCGCCAAATACACCTCGCAGGCACTCGATGAGATGCTCACGAAGCTGCAGGACATGGGCTATGAGATAGTTCCGGTATCAAAGCTTATCATGACAGAAGGCTATCATATGGATGCAAACGGTATGCAGATCAAGGACTGAGCAATTTCATAAATCAATATTTTAGTCAATATTTAGTCAATATTTTAGCCCCTTACGATATTGTTATTTACAGACAAGTGTGTTAAACTAAAACTATATTTTAAAGAAGCTGTGAGACAGCTATGGGGGTAAATTATATGACAGATACAGGTTTTTTAGTAGCATTCTTTATAGTTATTTTTTTAGTTATCATTTTTGCGCTTGTCGCTGTAATCGGAGCCGTTACAAGTGCTGTTGCAGGTATCAATGATGATGAGGATGAGATTGAGGAAGAGGGCATTTGAAGCTAAAATAAATAAAAGATATTAAAAGACATTTAAAGACATTTAAGGACATCGAATTATATTAATCGTATAATTGGGTGTCTTTTTATTGTCAAAATCTCTTAAAAAAGTATAAACCAATTGAGTTGCAATCCGACACATTGTATAATAAAAGTATAACAGCGAATTAAATTTATTGTGAAAATCGCAGTAATCACATTGTCTATCAAACTAAGGCAGGACATTATCAAAGAAAAGAAGAAGGAGGGGTCAGATGATATCCAGATATAGTGTAAAAAAGCCTTTTACTGTACTTGTAGGAGTACTGCTGGTAATAGTACTCGGTGTTGTATCACTTGGCAGGATGACGACAGATCTGCTGCCGGATATGAGCTTTCAGTATGCACTTATCGTGACAACAGATATGGGAGCAAGTCCACAGGAGGTGGAGAGCGATGTCACCGCGCCACTTGAAGCAGCTATGGCAACTACGTCCAATATCAAAAACGTAAGCTCAATGTCATATAACAGCTATTCGCTGGTGACATGCGAGTATGAGCAGAATGCCAACATGGATTCTGTAGTGATAGAGATGCAGCAGAAAATAGATCAGGTCAAGGCTGGCTGGAAGGATGGAGTGGGTACTCCGACCATTATGAAGATAAATCCGGACATGCTTCCAATCATGATGACTGCTGTGGATATGGATGGGAAAAGCAAGTCGGAAATCACAGACTTTGTGGAAAACACACTTAAGCCTGCAATTGAGAGTACAGAGGGAGTCGCATCAGTGACTGCGACAGGTGAGCTCACCGAGCAGATACAGGTCACGATGAATCAGGCCAAGATAGATGCGCTCAATGAGAAAATAAATAATGCCGTTTCAAAGAAATTTGACGATGCAAAAAGTCAGATGGATGATGCAAGCGCAAAGATAGAGAGCGGACAAAACGCAATCACATCTGCATCGGATAAGATGAGCGCGGGAGTGGATACGCTAAAGGAGCAAAAGGCAAAGCTTGCAGAGCAGAAGACTCAGCTAGAGAGCACACTTTCAAGCTTAAATGAGCAGAAGAGCCAGCTTGAAACAATTCAGTCAGCTCTTTCAGACTTCATGAATAGTGATACATATACAAAGACAATTCCGTCACTCAAAGAGGGCGCAAATGCACCGGGTGAAGCGGGCACAGCACTCAAAGCGCAGCTTGAGCAGGTTGATAAGCAGATTGCAACACAGTTTTCAGGTCTCTCGGCGTTTGGAATCACCGTAAACACAGCGGATGATCTGCCTGCGGCAGCGTCAGCGATAGCACAGACTCTCATTCAGGTGAATACAGGTATAGAGCAGTGCCAGAGCGGGCTTGACCAGATAGCACAAGGAGAGACAGCACTTTTAGATGCCTATGATAATCTAAACAGTCAGGCAGCCATCAGCTCGATAAGCATAGGACAGCAGTCAGCACAGCTTGCAACAGCAGCGGCATCTCTTGACAGCTCAAAAAAGGAGCTTGAAAAGAGTAAGGATGATGCACTTGACAAGTCAAACTTAAATGCAGTTTTAACAATTGACTCACTCTCGCAGCTGCTCGTCGCACAGAATTTTGATATGCCTGCAGGCTATGTAAATGATTCAAATGGCACGCAGTACATAGTACAGGTGGGAGATGAGATAAAATCAATTGATGATTTAACAAATCTTGTGCTCATGGATATGAAGCTTGATGGAATAGCTCCTATTCATGTCGGTGATGTGGCAGATGTTGAGATGACTGACAACTCGGATGAGACATATGCGATAGTCAACGGTAATCCCGGAATAATGCTCTCCATGGAGAAGCAGACCGGCTACTCTACAGGAGACGTCACAGACCGTCTTTTGGACAAGCTTGATTCGCTGGAAAAGGAAAATGACGGATTACACACCACAGTGCTCATGAACCAGGGCGTATACATCGACATGGTTGTAAAAAGTGTGATGCAGAATATGATAGTGGGAGCAATACTTGCCATTTTCGTATTGCTTTTGTTCTTAAAGGATATAAAGCCGACACTTGTTATCGCAGCATCCATACCGCTATCGGTTATTGTTGCAGTGGTGCTTATGTATTTTACGGATATCACCTTAAATATCATTTCAATGTCGGGACTTGTGCTTGGAATAGGAATGCTGGTGGATAATTCAATTGTAGTAATCGAGAATATCTACAGATTAAGGGGAGAAGGATATTCGGTAAAGAAGGCGGCTGTTGAGGGTGCAAATCAGGTGGCAGGAGCCATTTTTGCCTCTACACTCACCACGGTAAGTGTGTACGCGCCAATCATTTTTACTGATGGAATCACGAGACAGCTCTTTGTAGACCTGGCACTTACGGTAGCGTTTACTCTTATGGCATCTCTTGTAGTGGCACTCACATTTGTACCGGCAATTGCTTCAGGCATGCTCAAAAAGACGAAGGATATAAAGCATCCATGGTTTGATCGTTTTAAGGACTGGTATGGAAATGTGCTCGGCACATGTCTTAGATTTAAGCCGGTGGTATTTATTGCGGCAGTATTGCTTTTAGTCGGAAGTGGCGCACTTTGCATGTCAAGGGGAATGACATTTATGGATATGGACATGGAGTCAAATCAGATTTCACTTACCATAGAGGCAAAGGATGACGAAAAGCTTGACTTCAAGCAGCTTACAGAGCTGTCTGATAAGGTCATGGACAAAATATCTGATATAAAGGGCATAGACACGATAGGAGCTACAGCAGGCGGCAGCTCGACCATGAACCTGATGAGCTCAGGAAGCGACAGCGTGAGCATGTATATATTGCTTGATGAGAAGTCTGATATTTCATCGGATAAGGTAATAGATGAAATTGAAAAACGCACAAAGAATCTGGACTGCAAGGTAACAGCATCTTCACAAGCTATGGACTCATCAGAGTTTTTCGGAAGTGGTCTCTCTGTCAGGATTAAGGGTAATGATATAGACAAGCTGCAGAAGCTTGCAGGTGATGTGGCAGATATCCTTAAGGACACAAATGGAGTGACAGATATAGATGACGGTCTTGGAGATACAATCAATGAGCTTAAGATAACTGTGGATAAGGAAAAAGCAGCAAAGTATGGCTATACGGTGGCTCAGGTATACCAGCTCGTATCCGGTGAGATATCATCTCAAAAGAGCGCAACAACCATTACGACCGACATAAAGGACTATGAGGTATACTTACAATCTGCAGAGCAGTCTGATGTGACTGTGGACGACATCAAAAACCTTACATTTACCTATAAGGATAATGATGGCAGTGAAAAGGAGATTCCGCTCAGTGATATCTGCACTATTTCGCAGGAACAGACACTGAGTACCATTCATCGAGATGCTCAGACAAGATATATTACAGTATCAGGTGCGGTTGATGAAAACCATAATGTAACATTACTAAGCAATAAAATTAAATCAAAAATTGATAAACTTAGCATTCCTGATGGCTATTCAATAGACATGGAGGGCGAGGATGAGACAATAAATGAGTCAATGAGTCAACTTGTACTTATGCTTGTGCTTGCAGTGATATTTATCTATCTTATCATGGTGGCGCAGTTCCAGTCATTGCTTTCACCGTTTATTATCATGTTCTGTATACCTCTTGCGTTTACAGGAGGCTTTATAGCTCTTTTCATCACGGGAAATGAGCTCGGAATCATATCAATGCTTGGCTTTATCATGCTGGCAGGTCTCATTGTAAATAATGGAATCGTGCTCATTGATTACATCAATCAGGCCAGGAGAGAGGGCATGAGCAAGCATGAGGCAATCATAGACGCAGGCCGTACAAGGCTTCGTCCAATACTGATGACAGCGATGACCACCATACTCGCAATGTTTACATCGGCGATAGGTATCGGAGATGGCTCAGATATGATAAAGCCGATGGCAATCGCAATAATAGGAGGTCTCGTATACGGAACCATCCTTACGCTTATAGTAATTCCATGTATCTATGATGCGTTCAACAGAGAGAAGAGCATGGTGGAGGAAGAACTGTAGCAAGATAGAAGGAAAAAAGCTGGAAATATAGAGAGTTGGAGGATTTTTACATGGCAAAGTATATTATGGCATTAGATGCAGGCACGACCAGCAACAGATGTATACTTTTCAATGAGAAGGGCGAGATGTGCAGTGTGGCACAGAAGGAATTTACGCAGTTTTTTCCAAAGCCGGGCTGGGTGGAGCATGATGCAGAGGAAATCTGGGCCACACAGCTTGAGGTGGCAAAGGAGGCTATGGCTAATATTCAGGCTACGGCAGCCGACATATGTGCGATAGGCATTACTAACCAGAGAGAGACCACAATTGTATGGGACAAAAATACAGGTGAGCCGGTTTATCACGCGATAGTATGGCAGTGCAGGCGCACGGCAGAGTATGCGGATTCACTGAAGGAAAAGGGGCTTACCGAGACCTTCAGAAAAAAGACAGGTCTTGTGATAGATGCTTATTTTTCGGCAACTAAGCTCAAGTGGCTCCTTGACAATGTGCCGGGAGCAAGGGAGAGAGCCGAAAGAGGTGAGCTTTTGTTTGGAACAGTCGAGACATGGCTTATATGGAAGCTCACTCAGGGACAGGTGCATGTCACGGATTATTCCAATGCTTCAAGAACCATGATGTTTAATATCAATACCTTAAAGTGGGATGATGAGATACTTAAGGAGCTTGATATACCAAAGAGCATGCTTCCAAAGCCAATGCCGTCAAGCTGTGTATATGGTGAGGTGAATCCTGTGTTTTTCGGGGGTCCGATTCCTATCGCAGGAGCGGCAGGAGACCAGCAGGCTGCGCTTTTTGGCCAGACCTGCTTTAGGGCAGGAGAAGCCAAAAATACATACGGTACAGGCTGTTTTCTGCTGATGAACACAGGTGAGATGCCGGTATCTTCAAAGAACGGACTTGTTACCACTATAGCCTGGGGCATAGACGGCAAGGTGGTATATGCGCTGGAGGGATCAATATTTGTGGCAGGAGCTTCTATCCAGTGGCTACGCGATGAGATGAAATTTATCGATTCTTCAACAGATTCAGAATACATGGCGAGAAAGGTAAAAGACACAAACGGCTGCTACGTGGTGCCGGCATTTACAGGGCTTGGAGCACCGTACTGGGACCAGTATGCCAGAGGAACCATTGTGGGGCTTACGAGAGGTGTAAACAAGTACCATGTTATAAGAGCGACTCTGGAATCAATGGCATTTCAGGTAAATGATGTGCTTGAGGCAATGAAGGCTGATTCGGGCATCAATCTCACATCACTTAAGGTGGACGGCGGCGCCAGTGCCAATAATCTGCTCATGCAGATGCAGGCTGATATCAGCAATGCACCGGTCAACAGGCCTGTGTGCGTGGAGACAACAGCCATGGGCGCAGCGTACCTCGCAGGGCTTGCGGTGGGCTACTGGGAAAGCATGGATGATATAAAGAGAAACTGGTCTATTGACCGTGTGTTTGAGCCGGAGATAGCGGCTGATTTGAGAGAAAAGAAGCTTAAAATGTGGAAAAAGGCTGTCGCCTGCGCATTTAACTGGGCGAAGGATGAATAATAGCTTATGCTTGCATTGTTTTAAATGAGCTTAGTGATACGGCAATTAAACAATGCATGGAAATTGGTAGGAGAAAATAACATGTATGATGTAGTAATTATAGGAGCGGGAGTATCGGGAAGCGCCTGTGCCAGAGAGCTTTCGAAATATAACCTGTCCATCTGTGTGGTGGAAAAGGAGGAGGACGTGTGGCACTTCAAAGGCAAACAGTGCTATTGTCCATTCCGGAATTGATTGTAAGACCGGTACACTTATGGCACAGATGAATCTCCGTGGAAATGAGATGATGGATGAGCTTTCGAAGAAGCTTGATTTTGAGTTTAGAAGAAACGGTTCACTGATAGTGTGCTTTAGTGATGACGATATGCCAAGGCTTAAGGAGCTTTATAATCAGGGGATTGCAAACGGGGTGCCGGGACTTGAAATTCTTGATGCAGGCGAAGCGCATGAGATGGAGCCGAATCTGTCTGATGAAGTTGTGGCAGCTATTTACTGCCCGACAGGAGGCATTGTATGTCCGTTTGGCATGAATATCGCATTTGCTGAGAATGCGGCAGCAAACGGTGTGGAGTTCTTATTTAACACAGAGGTGAAGGCGATACAAAAGGAGCAGACAGGCTATATTCTCATTACTCAAAAAGGCGAAATTCATGCACGCTGCGTTGTGAATGCAGCCGGTGTATATGCTGACGTGTTCCACAACATGGTAAGTGAAAACAAAATACATATTACACCAAGGCGCGGAGAGTACGAGCTTTTAGACAGGGCTGCGGGAGGTATCGTTGACAAGACTATTTTCCAGCTTCCGGGCAAATACGGCAAAGGTGTGCTCGTAACTCCGACAGTACACGGAAATATCCTAATCGGACCTACAGCAGATGACCATGAGGACAAGGATGGTACAAATACAACGAGAGCAGGCTTAGAGTATGTTGTGAAATCCGGCACACGTTCGGTGCCGTCACTTCCTATGCGTCAGGTCATAACATCGTTTGCAGGAAACCGTGCCCATGAGGACGGACATGAGTTTATCATCGAGGAGCTTTCTGACGCACCGTATTTTATTGACTGCGCAGGTATAGAGTCACCGGGCTTATCAAGTGCGCCGGCTATCGGTGAGAGAGTGGCAGCAATAGTTGAGGGGCTTTTTAATCCTTCTAAAAATGCGGATTTCATCGAGACAAGAAAAGGTATTTTAAATCCAAAGAAGCTTTCAGAGGATGAGTATAAAAAGCTGATAAAAGAAAAGCCTGAGTATGGCAATATAATCTGCCGCTGTGAGATGATTACGGAGGGCGAGATAATGGATGCGGTAAACAGACCACTTGGCGCAAAGTCACTTGATGGTGTGAAGAGACGCACCAGAGCCGGAATGGGCAGATGTCAGGCAGGCTTCTGTTCTCCGAGAACTATGGAGATTATCGCCAGAGAGAGAGGCATTTCACAGCTTGACATCACTAAAAGCGGTGGAAAGTCAAAGATAGTTGTTGGAATGAGCAGGAATCGTGGATAGTCTGTCTTATTTCCAAGAGACAGGTGACGATAGCTTGATATTGGATTAATATCAGCTTAACATAGGGGGACAATATGGAATTTTACGATATTGTGATAGTAGGAGGAGGCCCGGCAGGTCTTGCGGCAGCAGCTTCCGCTAAGAAAAATAAAATAGATAAAATACTTATACTGGAAAGAGACTGTGAGCTTGGTGGTATCTTAAATCAGTGTATACACAACGGCTTTGGCCTGCACACCTTTAAGGAGGAACTCACAGGCCCTGAATATGCCGGCAGATTTATCAAGGAGGTCAAAGAGCTTGGCATAGAGTACAGGCTCAATACGATGGTCATGGACATCTCAACCGGTGGCGAGTTCGAAAACGGGGCAGATGACAGGCATGATGTAAAGATAAAAGATGAGGCAAACGATAAAATAGTTACAGCTATGAACCGCACAGACGGACTTTTCCATATCGCTGCAAAGACCGTAATACTTGCGATGGGCTGCAGGGAGAGAGCAAGAGGTGCTCTTAACATACCCGGCTACAGACCGGCAGGAATTTTCTCGGCGGGCACAGCTCAGAGACTGGTGAATATAGAGGGCTACATGCCGGGACGAAAGGTAGTAATACTCGGCTCAGGAGATATCGGTCTTATCATGGCTAGGAGAATGACCTTGGAGGGTGCCAAGGTGCAGGTGGTTGCAGAACTCATGCCGTATTCAGGAGGCTTGAAGCGTAATATTGTGCAGTGCCTTGATGATTTTAATATCCCGCTTAAGCTTAGCCACACAGTGGTTGATATAAAGGGCAGGGAGCGTGTGGAGGGCATCACTCTTGCACAGGTTGACGAGTACAATAAGCCGATTGAGGGAACGGAGGAGTTTTACGAGTGCGATACGCTTTTACTCTCGTGCGGACTCATTCCGGAAAATGAGATTTCAAAAACAGCAGGTGTAGAGCTCAATCCAGTAACAAGCGGACCGGTCGTAAACGAAAGCCTTGAGACAAATGTGCCCGGTGTATTTGCCTGCGGAAATGTGCTTCATGTGCATGACCTCGTGGATTACGTGTCAGAGGAAGCGACAGCAGCAGGCCGCCATGCCGCAGAGTATGTAAAAAATGGCGGTGATAAGAGTTGCGATGGCAAAGAAATATCGATAACCGCTACAGGCGGAGTACGATATACTGTTCCAAGCACTATAAATACTGCACAAATGGATGATACTGTGACGGTAAGATTTCGAGTGGGAGCTGTGTATAAGAATTGCTATATTGCAGTATATCTGGATGATAAACAGCTGCAGCACCGCAAGCGTCCTGTTATGGCGCCGGGGGAGATGGAGCAGGTAGTGCTTAAGAAGAAGGAGCTCATCGAAACAGACAATCCCCGCACAATTACGATAAAGATTGAGGAGGCATAGTATCATGGAAGAAAGAAATTTGACATGTATAGGCTGCCCTCTGGGCTGTGCCCTTAAGGTGACAATAGATGGAGAAAATGTCACAGTAACCGGAAATACCTGCAAGCGCGGAGCAGACTACGGAGCAAAGGAAGTAACGCATCCGACACGAATTGTGACAAGTACAGTCTGTGTGAAAAATGGCACAATACCGATGGTATCCGTAAAGACGGCACAGGATATTCCAAAGGAAAAGATAATGGATGTGATGGAGTGTATAAACCAAATCACGGTAGAGGCACCGGTGCATATAGGTGATGTACTGCTAAGCGATGTTGCAGCAACCGGTGTGGATATAGTCGCAACGAAGAATGTTGTGCAAAAATCATATTGACAAATCACCCAATGCACTTTAATATTGTAGAAAGAAACAGGCAAATATTTAAAGGCATAAGAAAGAGGAGTACATGACGAAAGCTTTCAGAGAGAGCATCCGGTCCGTAAGATGGTGATACATTTTGGGCAGGCTGAAAGATGCTTAAGACAGAAATCATGGAAGGTAGCTTTTGAGCCGAAGAACCCAGAAAGTTAAATCTATATATAACAAGATTTGACATAAGTTCTTCCGATTCGTCCACGTTACAGGACAAGAGGCATTCGAGCGTGTATGTTATATATTTTAGTGCATATGTCGCTCTGATGTAAACGAAGGTGGTACAGCGCTAATTCGCCCTTCCGGTCAGTGATCGGGAGGGCTTTTTTTGTAGACTGAGATGTGCACATATAGCGCAAATTTATTTGCTACTATGCTATTTCCGTCATGGCATGTACTAAAACTGTAAGACCGGAAGATTGCGCATGCAATCCAATCGGTCGCCCGTCGCTAAATGAAAAGAAGAACAGCAAAAGCTCACAGCCTGAATTATCAGGCCGCGCATTATGTATGGAATTATGTGATTTATGGAGCTGCCTAGAGACTGTTAAAATTATGTACACAGCCCAGCAACGCACGCACATGGACGTGCGGGCGAGGCGTTAGCGCCATGGACGGCGCTAAAAGCCGGTTGCGTCATGGTCTAAGCAATCCTTCATCATAATTTTTACAGTGTCTTGGCAGCGTAATCATGAACATAATTCCATACATAATGCGCGACCTGATACAACAAAGCCCCCAAAGCTTTTGCGTCATTCATATAAAAGGAGGAAAACATGAGCAAAGAACTAAACAAAACCTACGATCCAAAGGACATCGAGGACCGTCTTTACAAAAAGTGGGAAGACAATGGCTACTTCCATGCAGAGGTAGACCGCAGCAAAAAACCATTCACAATCGTGATGCCACCACCAAACATCACAGGACAGCTGCACATGGGACATGCCCTTGACAACACCATGCAGGATATCCTTATCAGATACAAGAGAATGCAGGGCTACAATGCACTCTGGCAGCCGGGAACAGACCACGCATCCATCGCAACAGAGGTAAAGGTTATCCAGGCACTTAAGGAGCAGGGAATCAACAAGGCAGACCTTACAAGAGAAGAGTTCCTGGAGAAATGCTGGGACTGGAGAAAAGAGTACGGCGGACGTATCGTAAAGCAGCTTCGTAAGCTCGGATCATCAGCAGACTGGCAGCGTGAGAGATTTACAATGGATGAGGGATGCTCACACGCAGTACAGGAGGTATTTACAAAGCTTTATAAGAAGGGCTGGATTTATAAGGGCTCAAGAATTGTAAACTGGTGTCCGGTATGTAAGACATCTATTTCAGATGCAGAGGTAGAGCATGAGGAGCAGGACGGCTTCTTCTGGCACATTAACTATCCTGTAGTTGGCGAGGAAGGCAGATTCGTAGAGATAGCAACAACACGTCCTGAGACACTTTTCGGAGATACAGCCGTAGCTGTAAACCCTGATGATGAGCGTTATCAGGATATCATCGGAAAGACCTTAAAGCTTCCATGCACAGACAGAGAGATTCCTGTAATCGCAGATTCATACGTAGATAAAGAATTTGGAACAGGCTGTGTAAAGATTACACCTGCACACGACCCTAACGATTTCGAGGTAGGAAAACGCCACAGCTTAGAGGAAATCGTTGTAATCAATGATGATGCCACAATGAATGAAAAGGCCGGAAAATATGCCGGAATGGACAGATACGAGTGTAGAAAGGCACTGGTTGAGGATCTTAAGGAGCAGGGCCTTTTAGTAAAGGTTGTACCACACTCACACAATGTAGGTGTGCATGACCGCTGTCACACAACAGTTGAGCCAATGATCAAGCAGCAGTGGTTCGTCAAGATGGACGAGATGATCAAGCCTGCAGTTGAGGGAGTAAAGAACGGAGAAATCAAGCTTCTTCCTTCAAGAATGGACAAGACATACTTCAACTGGACAGACAATATCCGCGACTGGTGCATCAGCCGTCAGCTCTGGTGGGGTCACAGAATACCTGCATGGTACTGTGATGACTGTGGAGAGATGGTAGTTTCAATAGAAAAGCCTGGCAAATGTCCTAAGTGTGGCAAGGAGCACTGGACACAGGATCCTGATACACTTGATACATGGTTCTCATCAGCGCTCTGGCCATTCTCAACACTCGGCTGGCCTGAAAAGACAGAGGATCTGGATTATTTCTATCCAAACGATGTGCTTGTAACAGGCTACGATATCATTTTCTTCTGGGTAATCAGAATGATTTTCTCAGGCTATGAGCAGATGGGCAAGGCACCATTCCACACAGTGCTTTTCCACGGACTCGTAAGAGATTCACAGGGCCGCAAGATGAGTAAATCACTCGGAAACGGAATTGATCCTCTTGAGGTTATCGACAAGTATGGTGCAGATGCGCTTCGTCTGACACTTATCACAGGAAATGCACCGGGAAATGACATGCGTTTCTACTGGGAGAGAGTTGAGGCTTCAAGAAACTTCGCCAACAAGGTATGGAATGCATCAAGATTTATCATGATGAACCTTGAAGGTGTAGAGCTTAGAGAACCAAAGCTTGATGAGCTTCATGCAGCAGACAAGTGGATTCTTTCAAGGGTAAATACACTTGCAAAGGATGCAACAGAAAACATGGACAAGTTCGAGCTTGGAATTGCAGTACAAAAGGTATACGACTTCATCTGGGACGAGCTCTGTGACTGGTATATCGAGATTGCAAAGGTTCGTACCTACAAGAAGGATGAAAACCCGGAGTCAGCAAATGCAGCACTCTGGACACTTAAGACAGTACTTGTAAATGCACTGAAGCTCCTTCATCCATATATGCCGTTTATCACAGAGGAAATCTTCTGCACACTTCAGTCAGACGAGGAGACTATCATGCTCTCTAAATGGCCTGAGTACAAGGAAGAGTGGAATTTCCCGGCTGAGGAAGCAGCAATCGAGCACTGCAAGGACCTCGTAAAGGGTATCAGAAATGTCCGTACACAGATGGATGTTCCACCTTCAAGAAAGGCAAAGCTTTTCATCACAAGTGATGATGAGGCAGTCAGAAAGGTATTCGAGGACAACAAGGAGGTATATGTAAATCTTGCATTTACCAGCGAGATTGCAGTACAGCAGGGCAAGGCCGGTATTGGAGATGACGCTGTATCAGTAGTGATACCTGATGCGGTTGCATACCTGCCGCTTGAGGACCTTGTTGATTTCGAGAAGGAAAAGGAAAGACTCAATAAAGAAAAGGATAAGCTTACAAAGGAGCTTGCGCGCTCAAGGGGCATGCTCTCAAATGAGAAATTCTTAAACAATGCAAAGCCTGAAAAGGTTCAGGAGGAAAAGGACAAGCTTGCAAAGTATGAGCAGATGATGGCTCAGGTAGAGGAACGTCTGGCTCAGTTTAAATAATTAAATACAGATTATATTTTGTGAACACTGTTTTCCTGGGGCAAGGATGCAAAGGAGGCCGTCCACAATGCGGTGGTTCTTGAATAGAACAAAGAAAGAATATGGAGATAAAACAGAAAGGAATAAACAATGAATG